>OCVR010000765.1_pt1 | contig 26458 bp, 24 predicted proteins | sample 1539091 | NCBI WGS metagenome assembly OCVR01 (sample SAMEA3355530, study PRJEB22509) | marine metagenome | biome: marine; feature: coastal ocean; material: water | place: USA | collected 2010-08-07 | depth 16 m | reverse complement strand
TTTTGGCGTCGCTACCGCCTCTGCGCTAAATTCTTTTGCGACCACCACATCGATAGGCAGTGGTATAGACGTCTGCGCCATTAACTCTTTGGCAAGTGGAATGAGGTCTGCCTCGCACAGGCTTTTACCCACATTAATCCCGCTGGCGGCGAGGAATGTATTGGCGATTCCACCGCCCACAATTAGGTGATCAACTTTGGTGGCAAGGCTTTTCAATACTTCGAGTTTGCTCGACACTTTGGCGCCGCCGACTATTGCCAGCATGGGCCGCTCGGGTGCATGCAATGATTTTTGCAGGGCGTCGAGTTCGCCAGCGAGTAGTGGGCCTGCGCAGGCGATGGGCGCAAAATTTGCCACGCCGTGGGTGCTTGCCTGCGCCCGGTGGGCGGTGCCAAAGGCGTCCATCACAAACACGTCGCACAGAGATGCGTAGCGCTTGGCCAGTGCGTCGTCGTTTTTGCCTTCACCGATATTCATGCGCACGTTTTCGAGCAGTGTCACCGTTCCTGGTTTTTGTTGATAGGACTCGCCATTCTCAAGCGCGCTATTATCAAGCACAACGGGCGAGCCAAGCAGTGTGCTTAAGTGTGCCGCCACCGGCGCAAGAGAGAATTCTTGTTGGTCCGACGCAGCGACGCCTTCTTGAGGGCGACCGAGATGCGACATTACGATTACCCGCGCGCCTAATTCCAGCGCGAGTTTAATCGTTGGCAATGCTGCGCGTATGCGCGTGTCGTTGCCTACAACGCCGTCTTTCACCGGTACATTGAGGTCTTCGCGTATTAGCACGCGCTTATCGGCTAACGACAAGCTTTCCATGCGGTGGAAATTCATTCTCTTTCTTTTCCTTTTTTCTACTCTATTCTTTTTCGCGGCGATGAATAAACTGAGCAACGTCGAGCATGCGATTTGCGTAGGCCCACTCGTTGTCGAACCATACTAAAAGCTTAACGAGGCGCGTACCCGCGACGAGCGTCTGATTAAGATCAACTACGGCAGAGCGCGGGTCGTGATTAAAGTCGGTCGAGGCGAGCGGCTCTAGCGTGTAGCCCAAAATGTTTGGCGGTAGGCTATCGCTAGCGGCGACTAACGCGGCGTTCACCGAGTCCACCGTGGCGTCCGAGTTGAGCGTCAGCGTAAGATCCATCGCCGAGACGTTTACCGTGGGTACACGAATCGCCTGCGCCTGAAGCCTGCCGTTTAAGTTTGGCAGAATACGTTCGATGCCTTTGGCGAGCGCTGTGTCTACCGGAATAATCGATTGCATCGCACTGCGTGTTTTGCGCAGGTCTTGATGATGATAGCTGTCGATAACCGGTTGGTCATTCATCGCCGAGTGAATCGTGGTGATGACTCCGTGGTCGATTCCAAACACCTCATCGATCGCTTTTAGCACCGGCACAATACAATTAGTTGTGCACGAGGCGTTCGAGATTATGGTGGCGTCGTGCGCGAGCGTCTCGTGATTAATCCCGTATACGAGAGTCGCGTCAACATCGCTGTCGGCGGGCTGCGAAAACAGGACGCGTTTCGCGCCGTTAGCGAGATGAATCTGTGCGGTCTCACGATCGGTAAATGCGCCGCTGCATTCCATCACAAGATCAATCTCGAGATCATTCCATGCGAGGTTGGCGACATCGGCCTGCTGCGAGACGCGAATGGCATCGCCGCTCACCATCAGTTCACCGTCGCCCTGTTCGACCTCGCCAAGAAAACGGCCGTGCGTGCTGTCGTAGCGGGTAAGATGCGCAAGGTTACCGATGTCGGCAAGATCATTGATCGCCACGATGCGCAGGTCGGCGTAATTTGTCGACTCGTAAAATGCGCGGAGTACGCAGCGGCCAATGCGACCGTAGCCGTTAATAGCGATCTTGTAGCTCATTCGGTTTCCTAGCGATTAAGGCTTAAAGCATCGACACAACAGTGTTGGCAACATTCTCAGCGCTAAAGCCAAAGTGCTCCATTAGCTCGCCGCCCGGAGCCGACTCGCCAAAGGTTTGCATGCCAATAACTTTGCCGTCGAGACCGACAAACTTCGCCCAATACTCAGAGCCAGCCGCTTCGACTGCGAGGCGCTTGCGCACCGCGTTAGGAATAACTTCTTCTTGATACGCGGGATCCTGCGACTCGAAAACATCGACACTGGGCATAGAGACTAAACGAACTTTTTCGCCGTCGGCGTTCATTGCCGTTACTGCATTAAAACAAATTCCAACCTCGGAGCCGGTGGCGATAACGATTGCGTCGGGTGTGCCTTCGCAGTCGAGAAGCACGTAGCCGCCGCGAGCTACATTCGCGAGCTGTTCGTCATTGCGCGCCTGATGCGGAAGTCCTTGGCGTGAGAACACGAGCGAGGTAGGTCCGACGCTGCGCTCGATTGCTGCTTTCCAGGCGACCGCTGATTCGACGCTGTCGCAAGGACGCCAGACCGACATATTAGGCGTGGTACGAAGGTTCGCGAGCTGCTCAATAGGCTGATGCGTAGGGCCGTCTTCGCCCTGACCAATCGAGTCGTGTGTGTAAACGAAAATGCTTTGCTGCTGCATGAGCGCCGCCATGCGGACCGCGTTGCGTGCGTATTCCATAAAGATGAGGAACGTTGCGGTATACGGTACAAAACCGCCGTGCAATGCGATGCCTGAGGCGATAGCGGACATGCCGAATTCGCGCACGCCGTAATAGATATAATTGCCGTCTGCTTTGTCAGAAATGGGCGTACTTCCTGACCAATTGGTCAAGTTAGAACCGGTAAGGTCGGCAGAGCCGCCAATCAGTTCTGGCAACAATGAGCCATAGGCCTCGAGACAGTTTTGCGAAGCTTTGCGGCTCGCGATGTTCTCGGGGTTGGCCTGCAGGTGACGAATATACTCGTCGGCCTTCTCTTTGAAGTAGCCGGGCAGCTGGCCCTTTAAGCGGCGGATAAGTTCCATCGCAAGCTCGGGATATTCTTCTTCGTAGCCCACGAGCAATTCTTTCCACGCGGTTTCGGCGCCGAAGCCTTTCTCGGTGCAGTCCCAGGCGTTTTTGATGTCTTCGGGAATAATGAATTCACTGTGTGGCCAATCGAGTGCCGCGCGCGTCGCCGCGATCTCCTCGGCTCCCAATGGCGCGCCGTGCGTTGCCGCCGTGCCCTGTTTGTTGGGCGAGCCGAAGCCGATAATGGTTTTGCATTTAATCAGCGTAGGGCGCGTAGCGTCGGCTTTGGCTTCTAACACGGCTGAGTTAATCGCATCCGAGTCGTGGCCGTCTACAGCCAGTACCTGCCAGTCGTAGGCGTCGAAGCGCTTCGCGGTGTCGTCGCTAAACCAATCTGCAACCTCGCCATCGATAGAAATGCCATTGTCGTCATAGAACACGATGAGTTTGCCCAGTTTGAGGGTGCCTGCGAGCGAGCAAACCTCGTGCGAGATGCCCTCCATGAGGCAGCCATCGCCGGCGAACACGTAGGTGTGGTGGTCGACCACGTCGAAACCTGGGCGGTTAAACTGCGCGCCGAGGGTTTTTTCGGCGATCGCCATGCCAACCGCGTTAGCGAGGCCTTGGCCAAGCGGGCCAGTTGTCGTCTCGACGCCCGGCGTGTAGCCGTATTCTGGGTGGCCAGGGGTCTTCGAATCCATCTGCCGGAACTGTTTGATGTCCTCGATAGACACGTCATAACCGGTGAGGTGCAGTAGCGAGTAAATGAGCATCGAGCCATGGCCGTTAGAAAGCACAAAACGGTCTCTATTCAACCACTTAGGATTGCTTGGGCTGTGGCTTAGGTGGTCTTTCCATAACACCTCCGCGATGTCTGCCATGCCCATCGGCGCGCCGGGATGGCCTGAGTTCGCCTTTTGGACGGCATCCATACTCAGCGCGCGGATTGCATTAGCGCATTGCTTGCGTGAAACAGCGGATTCCGCCATGGGTGAGGCTCCTTAGGTGTTCTGTAAGTAATGAAGACGCGCATTTTCTCGCACCTGCCCCCAATATGCTACTCGCCATATCGAAATCTATATCAAATAATTTTGATATAGATTTGTAATGCGCCTCAAATGTTGTTAAATTGCGCGAAATCAAAAGGGACAGCTCCCTTTTCTATCGAGGATAAGCGTTTGACGGCGGTTGCAGCGACTCATACCGAGCCTTTTTTGCTCGACGCGGACCACACTCTGCCTGCGCAGCGTTTGGCACAGCTGCACAAGGCGCTGGCCGACACGCTTCGGCTGCAGATTCTGCGGTTGCTCAGAAACGAGTCCTTTGGGGTGCTCGAGCTCTGCCGCTTGGTCGACATTCGCCAGTCGGCGCTAAGCCACCATTTAAAAGTGCTCGCGAAGGCTGAACTGGTCGCAACGCGGCGCGAGGGCAACTCGATCTTTTACCGTCGCGCCTTTATTACCGACGATGATGCGCTTGCCGACCTGAAGCGGGCCGCGTTCGACACTGTCGACACGCTTGAGATTCCGCGCGAGCAGGCAATGCAGCTCGATCAGCTGCAGCAGGAGCGTTCGGAGCTGTCGCTGAGTTTTTTTGAGAAAAACGCCGATCGCTTTTCAGAAAACCAAGGGCTGATCGTGGAGCGAGAGCACTACGACAGCAGCCTAATCGACGTAGTCGAAGGGCTTGGCCTGCCTGCGGATGCGAGTGTGTTGGAAATAGGGCCGGGCGAGGGGCGGCTGCTTGTCGAACTCGCGCGCCGGTTTGCGGCGGTCACCGCAGTCGACAATTCGAAAGACATGTTAGACCTGTCGCGTGCGGCCATCGCCGCCGATGGCTTGAGCAACGTCGAGTTTCTATTAGGCGAGACGGCTAACGCGCGCGAGACCTTGAGCGGCGCCGCCGACCTCGTCGTGTTCGATATGGTCCTGCACCACATCGCCACCCCCGCCGCGACCTTTAAAGATGTTGCGGCACTGTTAAAAGAAGACGGGCTCTTACTTGTGATAGAGCTCTGCAGCCACGACCAAGATTGGGTGCGCAGTTCCTGCGGCGATTTGTGGCTGGGCTTCGACGAAAGCGAATTAGACCAATGGGCAGTAATGAGCGGGCTACGATTCGAACAAGGATCGAACCTCGCACTGCGTAACGGATTTCAGATACAGATGCGCGTGTTTAAAAAGCACGCGAATTAATACCAAGGAGTTAGCATGAGCGAGATAAACCTCTTTACGTCCGAATCGGTTTCCGAAGGACATCCTGACAAAATGGCGGACCAAATTTCCGACGCCATCCTCGACGCCTTGCTAAAGGAAGACGCGCGCTCACGCGTTGCGTGCGAAACGCTGATTAAAACCGGCATGGTTCTAGTCGCCGGAGAAATAACCACCGAAGCCTATGTCGACATCGAAGACATCGTGCGCGGCGTGGTAAATGACATCGGTTACAACAACGCCGACAGTGGTTTCGACGGCCACACGTGTGCCGTGATCAATGCTATCGGCAAACAATCGCCCGATATTTCTCAAGGCGTAGATGACTCCCATGATCACGAGCAAGGTGCTGGCGACCAAGGACTTATGTTTGGCTATGCGAGCAATGAAACCGATGTACTGATGCCCGCCCCGATTACCTATGCGCATCGGTTGGTAAAAAGGCAGTCTGAGGTGCGCAAAAATGGCACGCTACCTTGGCTCGAGCCAGATGCGAAAAGCCAGCTCACCTTTCGCTACGTAGACAACAAGCCGGTGTCTATTGACGCGGTGGTGCTGTCGACACAGCATAAAGACTCGGTATCCAACGAAGACTTACGCGAGGGCGTGTTCGAAGAAATTATCAAGCCGGTGCTTCCAGAAGAATGGATAACCAAAGAGACAAAGATATTCATTAATCCAACCGGCCGTTTCGTTATTGGTGGACCTGTTGGCGACTGTGGCCTCACTGGCCGCAAGATTATCGTCGATACCTACGGCGGGATGGCCCGACACGGCGGCGGGGCGTTCTCGGGCAAAGATCCATCGAAAGTCGATCGCTCAGCGGCTTATGTTGCGCGCTATGTGGCAAAAAATATTGTCGCCGCAGGCATCGCAGAGCGCTGCGAGATTCAGCTGTCGTATGCGATTGGTGTTGCCGAGCCGACATCGATAAGCGTCGAGACTTTCGGCACTGGAAAAATTTCGAACACTGAAATCGTACGAATTATTCGTGAACACTTCGAGCTACGACCTAAGGGTTTAATAAAAATGCTTGATCTCATTAAACCGATCTACCGCGACACGGCAGCCTACGGTCACTTCGGTCGCGAAGACCTCGAGTTAAGCTGGGAGAAAACCGATAAAGCAGTCGCACTAAAAGCGGCCGCAGGAATTTAATCTAACAAGCCATCGAATTAACGCGCTTTCGCGTAATCAGTAATCAAATCAAATCGAACAGAGTATACGGAGCAACACATGAGCACAGCAGCAGCAACACCAATCAACGACGTAGCAAAGAATGACTACAAAGTAGCAGACATTTCACTCGCCGATTTTGGTCGTCGTGAAATCACACTCGCAGAAGCAGAGATGCCGGCGCTAATGACACTGCGCAAAAAATACGCCGCAGAGCGTCCACTCGCCGGCGCAAAAATCATCGGCTGCATCCACATGACAGTACAAACCGCCGTGCTGATCGAAACGCTCGTTGAGCTTGGCGCCGAAGTACGCTGGTCTTCTTGCAACATCTTCTCGACACAGGACCACGCCGCTGCGTGTATCGCCGCTTCGGGCATTGCTGTTTATGCGTGGAAGGGTCAGTCGAACGAAGAAGGCGAGTGGTGTATCGAGCAAACAATTCTCAAAGACGGCACGCCATGGGATTGCAACATGATATTGGACGACGGCGGTGACCTTACCGGCATGATCCATAACAAATACCCACAGATGCTCGCAAAGATTCACGGCATCACCGAAGAAACGACTACGGGCGTTCACCGTCTATTAGAAATGATGGAAGCGGGCGAATTGAAAGTGCCTGCCATTAATGTCAACGACTCGGTAACTAAGTCGAAGAACGACAATAAATACGGCTGCCGTCACAGCTTGAACGACGGTATTAAGCGCGGCACAGACATGCTGCTTTCAGGTAAGAAAGCACTCGTTATCGGCTACGGCGATGTCGGCAAAGGTTCAGTACAAAGCCTAAGCCAAGAAGGCATGATCGTGAAGGTTGCTGAGATCGATCCTATCTGCGCGATGCAGGCTTGCATGGACGGCTACGAAGTTGTTTCGCCTTACATCGATGGCGTCAACACACGCAGCGCCGAAGGCATCGACACCGCACTGCTGTCGAAGATGGACCTAATCGTCACTACGACCGGCAATGTAAACGTGTGCGACAAGTTTATGCTCGCAGCGGCCAAAGCTGGATCGGTTATCTGCAATATCGGCCACTTCGATAACGAAATCGACACACAGTACATGCGAGACAACTGGCAGTGGGAAGAAGTGAAGCCACAGGTTCACAAGATCTTCCGCAGCGGCGCCGAGAACAAAGACGATTATTTGATTCTGTTATCTGAAGGCCGTCTGATTAACCTAGGTAATGCAACTGGCCATCCGTCGCGCATTATGGATGGATCGTTCGCTAACCAAGTGCTCGCGCAAATGCGTATGTATTCTGAAAAGTTTGCCGATCAGTCGGACGAGTTTAAGAAAGACAACATTACCGTTACCGTCTTACCAAAAGAGCTCGACGAAGAAGTCGCTGCGCTGATGGTTAAGGGCTTTGGTGGTGTAATGACCAAACTCACTGATGATCAGGCGAAATACATTAACGTCAAAGTGGCTGGTCCTTATAAGCCAGAAAGCTATAAGTACTAAGTTTATTTAGAAGTAAGCTTGCGAAAGCAAAGAAGAAGGCGCCGGATTCGGCGCCTTCTCGTTAGAATGGATTCATTATGAGCACAGACACGAGTCACTTTAGTATCGAGTTTTTTCCGCCGCGTACACCGGCAGGCGAGGAAAAGCTGGATATCGTTCATGCCGAACTGAGCAAGCTAGGTCCCGAATTTTTCTCGGTCACTTACGGCGCCGGCGGTTCGACACGAGACGGGACGAAGCGTGCGGTCACTCGTTTCCGCGAGGCAGGATCGCGCGTTGCACCTCATCTGTCGTTTGGCGGCAGCGACGAAGGCGATATTCTAAAACTCCTGCATGAGTACAAAGAGGCTGGAATCGATCGACTCGTTTGCCTGCGCGGCGACGCGCCCTCGGGCATGGGCTCGGCCTCGCTTTATCGCTATGCCAACGAACTCGTGGAGTTTGTACGCAAAGAAACTGGCGATCATTTTACCATCGACGTAGCGTGCTATCCCGAGGTGCATCCTCAGTCGCGCTCGGTCGAAAGTGACCTCGAGTTTTTCAAAGCTAAGGTTGATGCTGGCGCGAACTCAGCGATCACCCAATATTTCTACAATGCCGACGCCTACTTTGGCTTTGTCGACGACTGCGTGCGCGCCGGAATCAACATCCCTATCGTGCCGGGCATTATGCCGATCACGAACTACGCGAACCTCGCCCGCTTTAGCGCGGCCTGTGGTGCCGAAATTCCGCGCTGGCTGACCAAGCGGTTGGAGTGTTTAGAGCAGGATGATCATGCGCTGCGCGAATTCGGCCTCGACGTTGTTACCGACCTTTGCGAGCAGTTGCTTGCTGGCGGCGCACCGGGGCTGCACTTTTATTCGATGAACCAAGCCGACAGCGTCACGCGCTTATGGCAAAACTTACTCGAAGACTAGCGACATGAGAGTCTCGCGCTTACACATTACCGACATCTTAGTCACAGGCGCACAGTTAAGTCTGCCTGCTGAGAGCGCCCACTATCTCGGTACCGTGCTCCGAGCGCGTGAGGGCGACAAGGTGATGCTGTTTAATGCGCGCGACGGCGAGTTTGCTGCGGCAGTGAGCAAAAGCAAGAAAGGCCATGTCGATGTCACTATTGGCGAGTGTGTAAGAGCACCTGAAAATGCCGCTACACTACGCCTGCATTTAGCGCTGGGACTGTCGCGTGGTGATCGCATGGACTACGCGATTCAGAAAGCCACCGAGTTGGGTGTAACTGAAATCACGCCGCTGTTTACCGAGCACGGCGAAGTGCGACTCAAGGCTGACAGGCTGGAAAACAAACTTCGTCATTTCGAAAAGATCGCGATAAATGCTGCCGAACAGTGCGGGCGTCTTGACGTTCCAGCCGTAAACACTCCTCTCGCGCTCGATGCATTCTTGGCGCAAGACACAAAAGCAATACGCCTGCTGCTAGAGCCTGGCGGCGAGCAAGTCCTCACGGCGGCCCAAGCACTTTCCGACATCCAATTAATCATCGGCCCCGAAGGCGGTTTCAGCGAGCACGAAGTGTCGCTAGCGCGCGCCTCGAATTGTGAAATCATGCGTTTGGGTCCACGCGTGCTGCGCACCGAAACAGCCCCAGTTGCCGCGCTAGCGATACTGCAATTTCTCTACGGGGATCTCGCGTGAATCACCTAAGAACGCCACCCATAAAAAAGGCCCCTCACGGAGCCTTTTTTAGTAAAGGGGTCTGACCCCTTATTTCGTGAACTCAGGGTAGGCTTCCATTCCGCACTCGGACTGGTCGACGCCTTGGTCTTCCTCTTCTTCGCTGACGCGGATGCCCATGAGCGCTTTAATGGCGAACCAGGCGACTAGGCTTGTTCCGAACACCCAGCCGAAGATTACCAGCGTGCCGACTAGCTGGCCCATGAATGTCGCGTCTGGGTCAGACAGCAGTACTGCGAAGATACCGAAGATTCCAACTGTGCCGTGTACCGAAATCGCGCCGACGGGATCGTCGATCTTGAGCTTGTCGAGGCCGATGATGCTGAATACCACCAGCGCACCGCCCATCGCGCCGATGATTGTGGCGAGCAGCGGGCTTGGGTCTGCAGGTTCTGCTGTGATAGCAACGAGGCCAGCAAGTGCACCGTTGAGCGCCATCGTCAGATCAGCCTTACCGAACAAAATGCGCGCTACAAACAGTGCCGCGATTAATCCGCCAGCGGCCGCAGCGTTTGTGTTGAGGAAAACGTTGGCCACCTCGTTCGCGACACCGATGCCGCCAAGCTTGAGCGTTGAGCCACCGTTAAATCCGAACCAGCCCATCCAGAGAATAAATGTGCCAAGCGTTGCCATCGGTAGGTTTGCACCGGGAATCGCTTGCGCTGCACCGGTTTTCGCATTGTATTTTCCGCGGCGCGCGCCGAGGAGTAAGACACCAGCAAGGGCTGCTGAGGCACCCGCAAGGTGAACGATGCCGGAGCCCGCATAGTCGCTATAGCTTAGCGCGCCGATGAATGGCACGTCTTTGCCGCCCCAAGTCCAGCCGCCCTCAATAGGGTAGATGAAGCCGGTCATTACTACTGCGAAAGCGAGGAACGCCCAAAGCTTCATGCGCTCGGCAACCGCGCCTGACACAATCGACATGGCTGTCGCGACGAAGACCACTTGGAAAAAGAAGTCCGATGCGCCGGAATAGACTGAGCCGCCATCGAATCCTTCTTCGGCTGAGTCTAGCAGCACCTGCGCGATCGCCGCCTCGTCCATTTGCGCAACGGTTGTCACGCCCGATAAAAAGTATCCACCGTCGTACATGAACTGATAACCACACACCAGATACATCGTGCTTGCGATGGCGAACAGCGCGACGTTTTTCGTGAGAATTTCCGTCGTGTTTTTAGATCGTACTAAGCCAGCCTCGAGCATTGCGAAACCCGCTGCCATCCACATGACGAGCGCGCCGCACACGAGAAAATAGAACGTGTCCATTGCATACTGCAATTCAAAAATTTGGTTTTCCACCTTGCTTCCTCCCAGCGGGCTGAATAAGCGCCGCCCTAATTAATTCGGTTTAGTGCTGCTTTTTTTACAAGCCGCTTAAACTGCTTCTTCGCCGGTCTCGCCGGTGCGTATGCGAATGATTTGCTCGAGGGTTGTCACGAAAATCTTGCCGTCGCCGATCTTGCCGGTATTAGCCGATTGCGTGATTGCCTCGATGGTTTGATCGAGCAAACCGTCACCGATGGCGATCTCGAGCTTCACTTTAGGGAGGAAGTCGACAACGTATTCGGCGCCTCGGTACAGTTCCGTGTGGCCTTTCTGCCGCCCAAAACCTTTAACTTCGGTTACCGTGATGCCCTGCACCCCGATCTCCGACAGTGCCTCTCGCACATCGTCTAACTTAAATGGCTTAATAATCGCCGTGACTAGCTTCATCTTCTCGCTCCTTCTCTTTGTTAGGAGGGCCTCGGTTGCATTTCCGCCTTCCGAAGCCTTTTTGCGTTCCCGCATAAGGGGTTCGATCTAATTTGGCTGCACGCGGTCTAGCTGCGCTTTAGCCTTGTTTCCACTCTTAGTGATAGCAGGGGTCGTGCCAGTTTTGTAAAACTATTTAAAAACAATAGGTTAAAATAAAAAGAAAGGTAAATAGACGAAATCGAAGTGGCATGAGGATGCTAAGCGTAGGGTATTTGATCCATCTCGGTGCGCTCGACCCAAGGCGAGGCAAGCAATGCACCAACTTAGTGCCAGAGACACCGCCTCTAAGCCAAAGCAGGGGACTCCCCTCCGGACCGGTGCTAGACTTGCGAAAAAGACTGGAAAGGCAATCAAATGACCAACAAGAATTTTCTAGATGACATCAGCGATAAAGTCGCCAGCCTTCTTCCGAAGGCCGAGGCGCTTGGCAGCGAAATGAAAGGTGAGGTTAACGCCAAGATTCAGAGCGCTATTAAAAGCAGCCTCGAATCATTGGATGTTGTAACCCGCGAAGAGTTCGACGCGCAGGCAGCGATGCTGGCGCGCGCTGAAGCGCGAGTGGCGGATTTAGAGGAGCGGATAGAGGCTTTAGAAAAATAGTAAACGAGGGGTGTTAGAGCAGCCCTTCCATCGCGGCGCAGCGGCGGTAGCTCGCCGCTTCTAAGAAGTGTCTTTCGCCTACCTCTGTATCACCGTCGTAGTCGGCGATTGTGCGGGCCATGCGCAGTATTCTGTGAGCGCCGCGCGCGGAGACTTTGAGGTCTTCTAGCAGCTTTACCAACATCGCCTTTTTGGCGTCGGTAAGCTGGCAGGCGTCTTCGAGGGCCGACGCCTTGATATCGCTGTTAAGCGCTCCCTGCCGCTGGCTCTGCATAGTGCGACAGTCGGCGATCGTGCGCCGCCTGCGCGCCCATTGCTGGCTTTCTTTGTGCGCGCTCTGCGCGGCCTCTGTGTGGCTAGTTTGCGTGCTGAGCAATTCGGCGTGTGAAAGCGAAGGTACCTCGATAATAAGATCGAAGCGGTCGATCAAAGGCCCTGACACTTTGCCGAGGTAGGCGCTCACGCGTTCCTTCGAACACCGGCAACTCCGTCTTGTATCGCTGGCATAGCCGCAGGGGCAGGGGTTCATCGCGGCGACCAATTGAAAGTTTGCGGGAAAGACCACGCGGTATTTAGCGCGACTGATGGTAATTTTGCCGGCTTCGAGAGGTTCTCTTAAGGCATTTAATACGCCGGGCTTAAACTCGGTGAGCTCATCGAGAAACAGCACACCGCGATGTGCAAGGGTGATATCGCCGGGCACCGCGTCAGCCCCACCGCCGACAAGCGACGGCATTGTGGCCGAGTGATGCGGCGCTCGCAGGGGCCGCAGTGCTGCGCTGCCGAGCGCTAGTTGTCCACGCGCGGCGGAGCGAATCGATGCAACCTCAAGCACCTCGTCGCGCGTCATTGGCGGCAAGAGTTTACTGAGCGTAGTGGCGAGAAGCGTTTTCCCCGATCCAGGAGGACCCAGCATCAAAAGATTATGCCCGCCCGCTGCGGCGATCTCGAGCGCACGCAAAGCACGAGCTTGGCCTCGTATTGGATTGAACTGCACACAGGCGTCGTCGATACGTTTTTTAAGCGGATCCCGCTGCTGTGGTTTCTGTCTCGCTGCGCGCGCCGCGTTAAACACTGCGAGAATCGTGGCGCCGTCTGCTTTGAGTTTGATCGACAGCGCAGTAAGTTCGGTCAGCGAGTCGAGTCCGAGCGCGAGGGAATAATCCACTATTTCGAGCGCCTCGCGGTTCGCAGCGGGTACGATGATCGCGCGTCCGTCTTTGCGCGCTGCGAGAAGCGCTTGCACCACACCCGGCACCGGACGCAGGCCTCCGTCGAGTGCAAGCTCACCGAGCATCTCGATCCCGCGAATGGCTTCTGCGAACCCTTCGATCTGCTCCGATGCTACGAGTGTCGCCACAGCTATCGCGAGGTCATACCGTCCACCCGCCTTGGGCAGATCGGCCGGCGCAAGATTTACCGTGACGCGCTGATCAGGAAACTCAAGCGCCGAATTGATGATCGCGCTACGCACACGCTCCCGACTCTCTTTAACCGCAGTCTCTGGCAGCCCCACGAGCGTAAACCCCGGTAAGCCCGCCGACAGATGCGCCTCGACCATCACCTCAACGGCGTCGATGCCGAGCAGTGCGCGCGAAGGGATGCTGGCGACGGTCATTGTAGTGCTCCAAATACCTACTCTCAGCTTTATAAATAGCCCTTTAAAAATAGCAGCACAAAAAAAACACAAAAAAAATGAGCCCGAAGGCTCATTCTTTTACAGCTTATTTAGCTAAAGCTTAGTTGCTGCTGTCTACCATGTACTCGACCAACGCTTTGATATCGTCGTCGTTACAGGTAAAGCAAAGGCCTTTAGGTGGCATGTTGTTGATGCCGGCGATTGCGTTTGTGACTACTTGATCCATGCCCTTCTCGAGGCGTGCTGTCCATGCGTCTGCGTTGCCGGGTCCTACTTTTGGCGCGCCTGCAGCACCGCTGCTGTGGCATGCGAAGCACGAAGCCATGTAAGTTGTTTCGGCGTTAAAGCCGTCGCTTACTTGGGCAAGTTCAGTTTGCTGCGCGTCGGCGAAGCTAGTTGACGCGAAAAGCGCCGCTGAGAGGAACAGTCCTGTTTTCAGATTTAACACGTCGAACTCCTTACCTTAGTTGGTACTTACTGTGTTTGAACTTTACTAACGATGTTTGATGGAACTTGGTTTTTACTTGGCGACCATGTAGTTAACGATTTCTTGTAGGTCGTCGGCGCTGCAAGTCATGCAAAGCCCCTTTGCCGGCATGGCATTGATGCCATTCATGACGTTAACCATGATCGCGTCCATGCCTTTCTCCATGCGCGCATCCCAGGCGGCTTTGTCGCCGAGTTTAGGTGCGTTAGCGACGCCTGCCGCGTGGCAAGCGTTGCAGCTGGCCATGTACGTTGCTTCGGCATCAAAGCGTGATGCAGCGACCTCTGCCATCGGTGCTGCCGCAGCGGCCATTGGTGCCGCTGCAACGGGCTCTGCGGCAACGGGTGCTACTTCGGCAGCCATGCCAACGTTACTCTCAGCTTTATTCCCTACGCAGGGCTGGCCTGCGAGGCAAACTTGACGTGCAGGACGAATATTGTCTGCGGCCGTTTGTGCGTTGGCGCCGCCGGCTGCGAAGAGGCTAAGTGCTGCTACTGCGAACATTTTCTTAAACATGACTGTGCTCCAATGGCGGAAATTCTGGCGCGAATTATAGCCGTTTTAGCCACAACTGGCGAATACCCTTCTATTTTTTAGTGATATAACGACAAGAAGCTGTCAGGGAGTCGAGGGTTCGATGACCATTTTGATTGGTGTCGAATTGTAGAAGATGGTGCTGGGGTCGCTATCGAGGCCATAGCCCAGCAGAAAATCGACGTCTAGTTCGGTGATACCGAGGCTTTCGGGTACCACTGCATCGAGCATGAGCACCGTTTCTATCGCGCGAAGTTCCCCTGTGCGGTGCTTAGGAAAGGGGCTGGCGTTATTGGCACGTTCGACGAAAATCCCGGCAGAGTTAAGTGCGAAGACCTGATCGCCGGTGAGTGCAGCCGCCACTACAAAGCCCGCTTCGCCAATATCCTGCGCAGCGATAGCAATCTCGCCATTGACCTTAATCGATTCATCGGCGCTGAAGCGAGTTTGGTAAAACGCCCCACTGCTGTTAGATGCAGCGCCGGTAATAATGCCACGGGCGGGGGTGTCGCTGGTGCTAATGGCGGCGCCCAGAGGCAGGGGGTAGCCGCTTTGATAGTGCGCGGTTAGCGAGTAGTCGCCTTCGGTGACACACGCAGGATCCACCTGTTTGTCGAACGTGTTTGCAAGCACAAGGTAGCTGCCGGGGTCGAGCTGGCGGGTTAGCGTTGAGCTACAGCCCTCGGCTGATTTGTCATCATAGTCGATGACAGTGAGGTTTAGGTCGGAAATCAGCAATACCGAATCGAGCGCGCTAGAGGTCATGGTTAGTGACAGCGTCGCCGCTTTTTCTAAATCGATGCGATAGAGGTCGATGTAGCTGAAGTCTGTGCCGCCGGCAGTAATCTGCGCGACAGTGCAGTCGCCGTCGGCAAGACTGTTGGTTATGGTGCCGAGCACGAGGGTGTTTTGTGTACAGCTTTCAAGCGCAGTGTAGAGTGCGTCGACGCCTGCAAAATCATCTTCGGTCGGCCGATCGATGTCACCTATTGTGGGCGCCATAATCGCAAGCTCCCGACTCTCGTGTTCGAGACCAATCACATGCCCAAGCTCGTGAATCGCGACACGGCGAAAGTCTATTCGACGATTGCTGCCAGGATAAAGAAGCCCATCGTAAATGTCGTACCGAACGTCGCTATTGATTACGATGTCGGCCTCGAAAATATTAGGTTCTCCGAGCAGCGTACTCGACAGACGCCGAAGGGTTACCGCAAGGGTACTGGCGCCGTATTCGGAGCCACAGACTTCGTCGGTAAAGTCGACGCTGTTAAGTCCGTCCTCAAGGCAGGGGTCGATTGCCTGCTCGATCACATTAAAGTCGAAAACGGTGTCGTCGTCCCAATCGGCAATGGCAGCGAGGAAGGAATCGTGCCACGCAATGCCCGAGGGAGATTCACCGGTTAGGCTCACATAAAAGTCGGTTTTGCCGCCCTTCCATTTAGACCCCGAAATTTCGAACGCAGCGCTCTGCACGCCAACAAAAAACAGCGCGAGCGATACCGCAATGAGCGCAAGAATCCTGCTACCGATAGCTGCCATCTAGAATTGCATTCCACCAGTCTTCGTTTTGTAAATACCAATCGACGGTCTTAGCAAGGCCGCTATCGAACGTTTCTGCCGGCACAAAGCCAAGTTCGTCGCTGATCTTTGAGGCATCGATCGCGTAGCGCGTGTCGTGGCCAGGGCGATCGGTAACAAATGTGATCAGTGATTTTGCGCTCTGGCCAACTGCACAGGGCGAATCGGGGAAGCGTATTGCGAGCGTTGGATCTGCGGCAAAACGCGTATCAAAAAGTTCGCAGAGCAGAGTCACCACATCGAGGTTACGCCATTCGTTATGGCCTCCGATATTATAAGTCTCTCCAGCACGGCCGGCTTTAATCACCCGCTCGATGCCGCGGTTATGGTCGTCGACAAACAGCCAATCGCGGATCTGCGAGCCATCACCGTAAATAGGCAATGCCTTGCCGCCAAGAATATTAAGCATACACAGTGGCAAGAGCTTCTCTGGAAACTGGAAGGGGCCGTAATTATTCGAGCAGTTGCTGGTGGTTACCCTCAAGCCAAACGTGTGGTGATAGGCACGCACGAGATGATCGCTTGCTGCTTTGCTTGCAGCATAAGGGGAATTGGGCGCGTAGGGCGTAGTCTCGCTAAACGCAGGATCGGTCGCGAGAAGCGTGCCATATACTTCATCGGTCGACACATGATGGAAGAGATTGTTGCGCGTAGAATCGTCGTCGAGCCAGCAGTTTTTCGCGGCTTTAAGCAGCGAATGCGTGCCGACAATGTTGGTGTCAATAAAGGCATCGGGGCCGGTTATCGATCTATCGACATGACTTTCCGCGGCAAAATGTACAAGCGTATCGATCGCGTGGTCGCGAAGCAGACGTTCAACTAATGCTTGATCGTTAATGGATCCTTCGATGAAAGTGAACCAAGGTTCGCCCATTGCCGCAGCCAGATTATCGCGGTTGCCCGCATAGGTCAGACTATCGAGCGCGACAAGTGTGTCGCCGGGGTTGGCGCGATGCCAGTAGTGAATAAAATTGGCGCCGATAAAACCTGCCGCACCGGTGACGAGAAGCTTGCTCATAATGACCTACTGCTTACTTTGTTTAGGCTACGCATTGTAGCGGTTTTTAACCTTAAGAACTTGCCAGCAGACACCGCTTTAATTCGGCCTGCCATGTATTGGTGGGGCAGTCGAATTCGGCGCGCGCGCGGACGCGGCTCATCACGCTATAGAGTGGGCGTGCGGCAGGCGTTGGATACTCGCTGGTTGGAATGGGCTTAAGGGTACAGGGACTCTTTAAAAGGCCCAGCGCAAGGGCTTGCGTTTGAATCTCGAGCGCAAAATCGAACCAAGTAATCGACGCGCCATCGCTCCAATGAAAAATTCCTGAGGGCTCTTTGGGCATCGCTGCGATGTCAAGCCGTGTGCTGGCGGCCGAGCAAACGACGGCTGCAAGGCTGTGTGTCGACGTGGGTGAACCGATCTGATCGTTCACGATTGATAACGCATCGCGTTCGCTCAGCAGTCTGAGCATTGTTTTTACAAAATTTGCCCCGTATTCACTGTAAAGCCACGACGTGCGAATAATCATCGCGTCGGGCTTCTGCGCTAACAGGGCCTTCTCACCGGCGAGTTTGCTCTTGCCATAAACACTCAAGGGCGCTGTTGCGGCGTTCTCTGCATAAGGCGTGCTCGCTGCGCCATCGAAGACAAAGTCGGTCGAGAGATGGATCAAGGGACACGTGCTGGCCGCAGCAAGATTTGCAACGCCGCGCTCGTTAATTGCAAAGGCCGCTTCGGCTTCCGACTCAGCCTTATCTACTGCGGTGTAAGCGGCAGCATTGATAATGAGCGCAGGCTGCAGGGCGTCGAGTGTTGAGTGCACCGCGGCGGCATCGGCTATATCGAGATCGCCGCGCATGAGCGGAATCAGCTCATACTGTGAGAGCAAAGAATCTGGCCAGCAGGCAACAAGCGTCTGCCCAAACTGACCACCCGCGCCAGTTAAGACTATTCGGGCGTTCGCACTAGGCATAGGTCGCGGCGTCTTCGAAGCGCTTGCCCGCTTCGTCTTTAGCGGAGAGTAGCGGCGCCGCACCCACTAAGGGCCAGTCGATGCCAACCGTGTCGTCATTCCATAGAAGCGATTGATCATCGCTGGCGTCGTAATAGTCGGTGCATTTATAAATAAGTTCGGCACTTTGGCTGGTGACATAAAAGCCATGCGCGAAACCAGGCGGAACCCAAAGCTGACGTTTGTTTTCGGCGGACAGTTCTACGCCAACCCATTGACCAAAAGTGGGTGAGCTTCTACGCATATCGACAGCGACATCGAAAAGGCTGCCGGCACCTGCACGCACAAGTTTGCCCTGCGGACGTTTGAGCTGATAGTGCAGACCTCGCAGCGTACCTTGGCTCGAGAGACTCTGATTGTCCTGTACAAATTCGAGGTCGATGCCGCGCTCAGCAAAATGCGATTGTCGAAATGTTTCCATGAAGTAGCCACGCGAGTCGCCATGCACGGTAGGCTCAAAAAGCAGCACATCGGGGATAGCAGTTTCGGTAATTTTCATGCTCGGCTTTCTTCCTGCAAAAGCTGCTGGAGATAGGCGCCATAGCCGCTTTTCTCAAGTTTTTTAGCGAGCCTCGCCAGTTGTTCGCTATCGATAAAACCCTGACGATAAGCGATCTCTTCGGGGCAGCCAATCTTCAATCCCTGACGCTCTTCGAGTACCCGAATAAACACAGCGGCGTCGAGTAGCGATTGCACTGTGCCGGTGTCTAGCCACGCAGTGCCGCGTTCGAACAATTCAACTTTAAGCGCCTTTCGTTCGAGATACGCTTTATTCACGTCGGTGATTTCGAGTTCGCCGCGCGCCGAGGGCTTAATGTTTTTCGCGATATCAATCACGTCGTTGTCGTACATATATAAGCCGGTCACCGCATAATGCGATTTAGGATTGGCTGGCTTCTCTTCGAGGTCTATTGCGTTATTGTCAGCGTCCAATTGCACCACACCATAGCGCTCGGGATCTGTGACATAGTAGGCAAATACGCTGGCGCCGCTTTCTTGATCGACCGCGCTGCGCAGGGTCTCTTCGATCTGATGCCCATAGAAAATATTGTCGCCGAGAATCAGGCAGACGCGGCTATCGCCGATAAATTCTTCACCGATGAGAAACGCCTGTGCGAGCCCTTCGGGCTTTGGCTGTTGAGCATAGCTTAGGTTGATGCCCCACGACGATCCGTCGCCAAGTAGCTGCTCGAACATTGGCGCGTCTTCGGGCGTGGTAATGATCAATATGTCTCGTATGCCGGCTTGCATGAGTGTCGAGAGCGGATAATAAATCATTGGCTTGTCGTAAACGGGCATCAGCTGTTTTGATGCTGCGAGCGTCATGGGATGGAGCCTGCTTCCGCTGCCGCCTGCGAGGATGATTCCTTTGGTCATAATCTTCTCTTGTTCTTAAATTCTAACTCCGTGCTTTCCACCCTCTACGGTTTACTCACTGCGGCGCACTAGCTTATCGATCTGCGCAAAAAACGTGGTGCTTGGTTCGAAGCCAAGTTCGGCTTTCGCCGAATGGTTGTCGAACAGATTGTCGCGCGTAAGATTTCGGTAAGTGCGCAGCCCGATACCGCTGCGAAAAATTCGCAGTTTTTCAAGAAGTTCCGCCATCGCCGAGGCCGCGAATAGTAACACAACAGGAAGCCGCCAGTGTGACGGTGAGCGCTCGACAGCGTCGTAAATCGACTTCTCGATTGCATTTATTTCATAGGTGCAGCCATCGGTGAGCGTGACCCTGATCGCAAGTTTTGCCATTAAAGCGGAAGGATCAGCAGGAGAGTCAAGAGTCGCTGCGAGAAGCAGCGCACTCACCACGTCATCGACGCCGACTAACGAGAGGCGATTGGTGAGTTTGGGCAAGCGTGGCAGAACGCCCGACGAGATGAGTCTAATCATCGCAGCAATATTTCCGCGCATGCCCACGCCGTAAATATTCACCGCGCGTAGAATCACCACCTCGATTGAGCCTGCGGCGGCTGCGGCGAGCAGCGCCTCCTCGACTGCGTGCTTGTCGCGGCCGTACTGAATGGATTGGTCTGAGCTTAGGGTGCTGCTTAAAAAAACGAAGCGCCTAACGCCGGCGTCGATTGCCATGCGCAGCAAAGACAGCGAGCCGTCTAGGTTTATCGCGCGGGCCTCGGCACTGGCGGCGCTGCCTACGTGCGCAATACCGGCGAGATGAATAACGGTATCGATTCCCTCGCAGGCGCGGCGCAGGGACTGAGGGTCGCCGAGATCGCCAGCACAAGACTGAAACACAGTAGGAGGTTCAGTTGGCCTACGCTCGAGCAAACGTAGCAACGGCGGCCGCTGGTTAAAAGTGGCAAGCCTCGCAAGCAACGCACGACCGACGAACCCACTGCTGCCAGTAATGAGCCAAGACTGGCTCAAAATAACTTCCACCCATTTTTGTTAAAGAAACGCAGCGCCGAGCGCAGGAAGTAGCGTTGGTGATTGCCGCCCTTGGTAGCGGCATTGCCGCCGCCGTGGCGCACGCGCATAGACGGCAAATAGACAACATCGCCCAGCTTGCCGAGTCTTAAAGACAGGTCGAAGTCTTCGAAATAGAGGAAAAAATCCGAGTCGAAACCGTGCACCTGCTGCAGCGCCGCAGTGCGACATAGCATGCAGCAGCCGCTGGCGATCTCAACGGGCGAGGCGACATTGTTGTCGGTCGTGGCGCTCGGGCGGGTCTCAAGGTCGCGGCGCTCGTAGGCGGCCATATGCTTGGCGAATTTACGCCGAACAAACGGCGGCGCGAAGCCACGCAGCCAAAAAATAAAAAGACTAGGATAGGATTTGCAGAGGTGCTGTTTATTACCAAGAAAATCGGTCGCCGCTGGGCTTATGAGCACGGTCTCGGGTGCGGTCTCGAGGTAATCAATTGCCTTAATGAGGCTAGTGGATGCCATCTCGACATCGGTGTTAAGCACAAGATGAAAATCTGAGTCGAGCAACGACAAGACACGGTTGTGCCCGCGTCCGTAGCCGACGTTGCCCCAGCCCTGATGCAACACAAGGGTGATGCCGGCGAGGGTAAGGCGGGTTTTATCGACGCCGAGCAGTCGCACATCGAGCTCGGGGATGTCGGCATTGTCGATAAGGTGTATTACGAGGGTTGCGACTCCCCGGCCTCGTACTTCGCTGTTACGCACGGCCTCCATCGCCACGCAGATAGACTCTAGCAGGCGCAGCAACTCACCGGGAGGGCTTTGGTAAGTCACGATCGAGGCCGAGAGGCGCGGTGTGGTCATGCAGGTCTCAAATGTCGACTAGGCGATCGCCGAAAGGCGTCGACACAACGCGCATGCCATCGGGCACTTGGTCTGCGTTAATGCGCCTCGGGCGAAAGCGGCGCTGATCTTCGGCACTAATTACATCGCTCGCCTGACCATTGGCTGCGCGCTGTCTCAATGCCTCAAAGGGATTGGGTGGTGGCTCGCTCTCCTCTGCAATCACCTCAGGAATTTCTTCGGTAACCCGCACGGGCAGTGGGTCGGCGGCGGCGAGTGCCAAAATCGCGCGATTGGCTTCGGCGTCGCAGGTTATTCCATGTGCCTCGGAGACGCGGCATGGCCGCGAGGGGGGATACTGCACAATAACCTCTCCGTTGGCCGAGCCAATGAGGGCATAGGTTTCATATTTAGGGATGGGCGTGCCTGCGCCATTGTTAACGCCATTGCTAACCTCGAGAGAAATGGGTGTGCCCGATTTATGCAGCAAAAGCACCGAGCGTTTAGCGCCGATGCGCGTCGTACCCATTAGACTAAATTCGGGTGTTTCGTCGGCGCCTCCCGAACCGGGCTGCTCACGGCGATTGTTTGGGCTATTCGTCGCGTTTCGGTTCTGCTCGTCGGTATCGATTGCCTCGAACAGCGTCAGCGGGCCACGCGGCTCAACGCCGACTGTTTGCGCCAGACTCTGTGGCGCCCACAAAATAGCCAATGCGTAGAAGCTTGGTAGAAGAAAGGAAGAAACTCGGTGAATTTTTGGTAGCCGGCCGACACTCAGAGAGTCCGCTGCAGCGCCCTTAACATCCTGTATAAGTTTCATTTTTTGTCCTTCGATGATGATTAATGATCGAATTTCGCGTAGTCGTTACTAAGAAATTTTCCTACATTTTTGCCATCTGTCTCGCTAAAACTAAAAGTCTGGCAAGCTCGCGGTTATGAGAGTAAGACGCGCTGAGGCACCGATTAGTTTCCTAGCTAATGCCGACAAAAAACGGCTGCGAGGGAGACCCCAGCAGCCGTTTCGTGGCGTTCTCGATAAGAGGCGGGCTCTTACTTGTCGAACTGAATCGTGTCGCCTAGCCCTTCAACGGCTACTTCTTCTTGCTGTGGTGCAGAACCGTTTTCCAGAGTCTCTTTAAGCGCACGGCCGTAAGCGATGCGAGCTGTCTGAAGCGCAGCTGCCTGAGCCTGCAGGCGCGCAAGCTCTGAGTCTACATATTGTAGGCTGCCTAGCTGCGCTTTAGTCTCGTCGGAGAGTGTATCTGTATCGTATTCTTTGCCATCGATCGTGATTGTAGCCATTGCTTTGGTCCCTAATTAGGTCTGGTATTCAAGTTCTTGCCGGACGAATCTGGCAGTTGCTGCGAATTGTAGCCGAGAGGCGATCAAAAGGCGATTCCTGCGCGAAGCGCCTCGGCGCGGGCGATTATTTCAAGTTCGTGTGGGCAGGCTTTTCGCGTCGGCTCTCGTGATGCTTTCGATGCTCTCACCACCTGCGCTTTGGTTATATCTGGCAGGTGCTGCGGCCTCGACCCCTCGCCGAGGACATTCGGTGCAGCTCTGGTTATCTCATTCACCGCACTGAGCAGAGAGCTCTGGTCGAGGTGCGCATAGCGCTGTGTGGTCTTGATCTGGGTGTGACCCAAGATGCGCTGAACCTCATACAGGCTGCGGCCGTTGTTCACCAAAAAGCTGGCGAAGCTGTGCCTTAAGTCGTGAACCCGCACATCGTCCAATCCGGCCTGACAGCGAGCGGTGTCCCATGAGTAAAAGAAACTCGTAAATGGTTTGAGCGTTTTGGGGTTAGCGAAGACCCACTCACATGTTTTTGGGATGGAATTTAGCAGCAGCTCTAACGAGTCGGATATGGGGACATGCCGCGCTTTGCCAGATTTGCTCATGGGTATGCGCCATATTTTCGTGTCGAAGTCGAAGTCCACCCACCGTGACTTCAGCAGCTCTTGTTTGCGCGCGCCGGTGAGAATAAGCCCGGGGACAATATATTTGAGCATCGGATTGCGCGAGATCTTAACGCAATAGACAAGCCGGTCGACCTCCTCGGAGGTAAGGAAGCGTTCCTTCTTGTTATTCTCTTCGAGCAGCGGGGTGCCCGACACGCGATTCTTGTCGACGCCGGGAGTCTCCCACTTAAGCGCTAGATTATAGATGTAGCGCATAAGGATAATTACCCGGTTAATAGTGCCAGGCTTATGCGTCGCGCGACGCGTGTTAATAAAGTCGACAAGATCGCTTTTGGTCAATTCGTGAAGCTGTTTGTCGCCAAAAAAGGGGAGTACGTGATTATTCAGCAGGCTGACGTCGCAAGAATACGAGCGTTTGTATGTCCTTATAAAGGGAAGGTAGGCTTCGCGGACAAAGGTTGCGAGCAGAGGTGAAGAGGCCGCGGGTTCTGAGGGCGGCGCGACTAACGCCTCAGCCATCGGATTAGCAAATGTGGCGAGCGCGGCCTTTGCTTGTGCTGCGCGGCGCTGCTTGATCAATTCTCTCACGACGTTTAGGCGAATAGCGTCGGCATCGGCGATTTTTAGCTGAATCGTTTTCCCGTCTTCACCACGCTCGCGGAAATAGTACGTTTTGCGTCCACTCGCGCGCACCTGAACCATCAGGCCTTTTGTTGTCGAATCGAAGAAATCTTCCTTGTCTTTTCCGCGACTATTTAGACTCTCTAGCAAACCTTGCGAGAGTTTTAAAACTGGCATAGAAATCCTCGTCTTAGGGCGATTTAGGATCAGTGCCGCGGTACCGTCTGCTTGAGTTCTTACTTTAGAGGCAAGTGGTGGGAAAGCGAAAATTTATGTCAAATAATCAAAGATTCGCGTTATTTCAAAGCATTTTGGTGGGATTTTAGTGGGGGAAAAATAAAGCCAACTCTCCTGACGGTCGCTGGTGCAACACTGGAAAGTCGGCTTTATGGCAAGGAGCGCTACTAAACTGAATTTTGAGTCTAGTCTTCAGCAAGCCATTCGTTCAATTCGATAACATCCTGCGGCGACAGAATACCGGCAGTTTGCTTTAAGAAAAGGCTGTCGAGTATGTAGGTATAGCGCGCGTCGGCATAGTTTCTCAGGGCACGATAGAGGTTTTCGCGAGCACGGAGCACCTCAACAATGTTGCGGGTACCCACCTCGGCGCCCAATTCGGTTGCCTCGAGTGCGGTCTGCGCCGAGAGAATCGACTGATTACGCTGATCGATTACCTTCACGTCGGTGTTCACACGCCGGTAAGCGTTGCGGATATTCTGCGTGAGCTGACGTTCGGTAAACTCAAGTGACTCTTTTGCCGCAATCACATTGTATTCGGCAGCACGCCTGCGCGAGCTTACCGCACCACCGTTGTAGAGCGGAATGGTGAGATTAAGAGCGAGTGAGGTGCGGTCGAACGCGCCGCCACCAACCGCGAAGCCGATGCCCGGCTGAAATAGCGGGTCGGACACGCTGTGGGTAAAGTTACCGGCAAGCGCGATAGTGGGTAGGTGATCGGATCTACGTGCCTTGAGATTCTTTTCCTGCGAATCCAAGGTGAATTGAGCTGCGGCGATTGCAAGGCTGCTGTCTTTAGCCTGAATCTCCCACTCAATAAGCGCGCCATCGGCGGTCATTATGGGAAACTCAGAGTCGAGGGTCTTAATTTCGGGGTGAGGCTGGCCGGTGATTGCCTCGAGTGCTTCGTAGCTCGAGCGAAGCAGGTCTTGCTGGATAATTGTCGTGTTGCGCGCAAGGTCGTAGGCCGCTTGTGCATCGTACACATCGGTTATAGCAACAAGCCCAACTTCTTCACGCTGTTGGGTTTGCTCCAGTGAGCGTTGAGCAGCCTCTTCCTCTTGAATATTAGTGTCGAGAAGGTCGGTTGCGCGCAGGACATCGAAATACGCCATCGACACGCGCATGATCAGGTCTTGCTCTTGCGCTGCGAGGTTAACCGCGGCGGCTTTGTCTGCGGCTCGAGCGCTCTGAAAGCCGTACCATTGAGCAAGATCGACCAGGCTCTGGCCTAGGTTCAGGCCCCAGCCGTGATTGTTAACACCGGGTCTGAAGCTATGAGCAGCCTGTATTTGCGGCTGCCCTGTGAACAGGTTTACTCCGCGGACTTCATTGGATGGTCCATTCGTAGAGCGCGTTGTGTTGCCCGTCGCGTTGAGGCTAGGCAATAGATTGGCTCGGCTCTGAATCATGTTCTCGCGATTTGCGCGGTAATTCGCTTCGGCCTGTCGCAGCGTTGGGTCATTTTTGAGCGCTAGCGCTAACACGTCGTAAAGATCGTCGGCAGCGTGGCTAACTTGACTGATTGAGGCGCTGAGTGCCGTAAGAGCCACGACACCTGCGAGTTGAGCTATTCGTCCCATAATATATTGCCTTGAGTAGGATCGATAATTGAAGCGGCATTCTACACAGTGTTACCAAAAGCGACAATTTAACAATAATCGTGTGCTCTACAACCTTATAGCCGCATAACCGTATAACGCCGCTTGGTCGAGAAAGTTACTGGCTGACGTTGCTGTCAAAATAGTCGCCAACGGCAAGCAAACACGAGTGCGCGAGTGCCTTGCTGCGCGGCCCGTTCCAACCCACAGTGGGCTCGGGCGTTGCTGTTGTGTCTTTAAAGGGCATTTCGAGCGTCATCGCCAAACAGCCAAAGTGGTGCCCGACGTGCCCACCGGCCATGGTGAGATTTGCCTCGCCGGGGGCTTTGGGAGGATAACCCACGGCAGTTTGGAAGTCGGGATTAAGATCGGCAAGGCGATTCTTGTAAAAGTCTAACTGCGCCTGTGAACTCTCATCCCATCCGCTAAGTCCCTCTACGCCTGCGATAAAGCAGTAAGGCAGCGATTCGTCGCCATGCACATCGAGGAAGAAATCGACCCCTTCGCGCGCCATCGCCTCGCGCACAACAAACACCTCGGGCGCGGCGTCCATAGCAGGCGCTGCCCACTCGCGGTTCAGATTGCGTCCGGCGGCGTTGGTGCGCAGATGGCCGCGGCGACTGCCGTCGGGGTTCATATTAGGCACCACAAAGAACGTGCAGCGCTCAAGCAGTGCTCGGCTTTGTGCGTTGGTTGGGTCGAGCAGCCACTCCAGCGCCCCCTCCATCCACCACTGCGCCATGGTCTCGCCGGGGTGTTGGCGCGCGATTAGCCAGCA
>OCVR010000763.1_pt1 | contig 26495 bp, 23 predicted proteins | sample 1539091 | NCBI WGS metagenome assembly OCVR01 (sample SAMEA3355530, study PRJEB22509) | marine metagenome | biome: marine; feature: coastal ocean; material: water | place: USA | collected 2010-08-07 | depth 16 m | reverse complement strand
GATGGAAAGTGTAGCGGCCTTATCTAAGCAGCGTCTTTAGTCAAACAGATGGCATGCAACCTGGCGATCGCTGGATAGTGCTATAAGGTCCGGTGTCTCAACCATGCATCGATCGATTACTTTGGGACAGCGATCAGCGAAACGACAACCTGCTTGGACATTCACCGGAGAGGTGATCTCGCCAATAATCGGCTTGAATGCGCGACGACGTTCCAGATTGGGATCCGGCTCAGGGTTCGATTCTACAAGGAATTGTGTGTACGGGTGTTGTGGTTCAAAGAATACGTCGTCAGAGGGACCAACTTCAGCCAATGACCCGAGGTACATGACGGCCATTCGATCGGAAACGTAGCGAACCATTGATAGATCATGGGCAATGAAAAGAAGTGTCAACCCCATGGACTGCTTAAGCTCGTCGAGCAGGTTAACCACCTGGGCCTGCACTGAAACGTCCAGGGCTGAAATAGGCTCGTCACAAACCACAAAACGGGGTTCAATGATCATTGCCCTTGCGATACCGATCCGTTGTCGTTGACCACCAGAAAATTCATGCGGATATCTGGACATATGATCAGCGTTCAAACCAACCCTCTCCAGCCAGAAGGCAACCTTATCCCGAATCTCTGAGTTCGACCGCTGGCCCTGTATGGCCGGGCCTTCGCCAACGATATCGAGCACTGTCATTCGTGGATTCAGAGAGGAATAGGGGTCCTGGAAGATCATTTGCATTTGTTTCGAGTAGTGCAAATGGTCTTTGGTCGAAAAGCGGTCTGGTAGTCGTTCGCCATCGTAATAAGCCTCTCCCGAGGTCTTTGGATGCAGCCCTATGAGTGCCTTGCCGAAGGTGGATTTACCCGAGCCACTTTCGCCAACCAGCCCCAGGATTTCGTTTTCATCGATGGTTAACGAGATACCGTCAACCGCGTGCAATGTCTGGCCTCTTCCGATGGTGAAATGTTTCTTAAGTTTCTCAGTCCTAACCAGCATTTTGATCGTCCAGTTGGTGGAGTTCTTCAATGTCCGGCGCTGTAGGGTGGTGTAACCAGCATCTGGCTTCATGTGATTCGCTGATCGTGGTTGCGGGTGGTAAATGTTCTGCGCAGACGGCCATGGCATAAGGGCATCTGGCGCAGTATCCGCACCCAACCGGCGGCTTAAACAGGTCTGGTGGGCTACCCAGAATAGGTGATAACGACTTATCTCGGTCGTCGGTATTCGAAGGCATCGCTTCTTTCAGGCCTAGTGTATAGGGGTGGCTTGATCTATAGAAAATGTCATCGACCGTGCCTGACTCTATGACCTGACCTGCGTACATGACGGCAACCCGATCGGCCATACGCGCCACAACCGCCAGGTCGTGGGTGATCAGTATGATCGACATATTCTCTGTTCGTTGTAACTCTAGCATCAGTTCCAGGATCTGGGCCTGAATAGTGACATCGAGCGCGGTGGTCGGCTCATCTGCGATCAGAATCGCCGGATTGCACGCAAGGCTCTGCGCTATCATCGCCCGCTGAAGCATCCCTCCGGAGAATTCGAACGGGTACTGTTTCGCCCGTTTCGAGGCTTCAGGTATGTGTGTTCGTTCCAAAAGCTCAACCGCCAGTTTAAACGCTTCCTGATCAGATTTGCCTCGATGAACCTTCAATGTTTCAGCAATCTGGTCGCCTATAGTCATCGTCGGGTTTAGGGAAGACATCGGGTCCTGGAAGATCATCCCTACCTCCACGCCGCGAAACTTATTAGCCTCTGCGGGTGGCAGGTTGAGAATATTTTTACCATTTAATGTGGCTCTACCCCCCGTAATTTCCCCGGGAGGCATTGGTATTAATCCCATTAGGGATTGAACGGTGACTGACTTTCCGCACCCGGATTCTCCAACAATCGCGAGTGTTTCGCCGCGAGTGACATCGAAGCTGACGCCTCTAACTGCTTTGACTGTTCCACCATAGGTCGCGAACTCGACCTCTAGACCCTCGACTGAAAGTATCGTGTCCATGATCAGTCTCGAGACCTCATTTTTGAATCCAGGGCCTCGGTCAATCCGTCACCTAGCAGATTAAAAGCAAGCACAGTGATGCTGATAAGTAAGGCTGGAAAGATGAGTTCATGGGGATGGCTTAACATCGTTTTTACGCCTTCATTGCACATCGAACCCCATGAAGGAGTGGGAGGAGCAACGCCCATGCCAATAAAAGATAGGAACGCCTCTGTAAAAATAGCGGCAGGAACAGCGAAAGTGAGCGTCACGAGAATCACACCCATCGTATTGGGAATAATGTGACGCAAGACGAGGTAATGGTCTTTGGCGCCCAGTAGTCTTGCTGCCTCGATGTAGCCTTCTTCCCTGATCTGCAGTACCTGTCCCCGGACCAGTCGTGCCGTTGATGGCCAGCTAAGAAGAACGAGTGCTAACAGCATGGGCATGATGCCGCTTTCTCCTGGTCCGATGCCAAAGGCGATCTTGAACAGGATCATAAATAGCAGGAAGGGAAGCGCGACGACAAATTCGGCGAATCGCATCAGCAGTCCATCCACGCGACCACCGAAATAACCGGCGAAACCGCCATAGATGATACCGACAAGTACAAACAGAAATGGTGCGACGATTCCAATGAATAATGAGACCCTCGCGCCTTCCATCAAACGTGCCAGCATGTCCCGGCCAAGGTAGTCAGTACCCAGGGGGTGAAACTCAATGGTGACGAGGTCTCCGATGTTAACTTCGTGCGTGTCTGTGATAAGTCCGCGTTCAACCGCCTCGTCGGGAGTGAGGGCCAGCACTGGTGTCAGAATTAGCTGGCTGTAAACCTCGTATTCGTCATAGCCGTCGGTTGGAACGAGAGAGTAGTAATATTCTCTTGGCTCCAGGGACAGTCGGTCTTCATAGCTGAGTTCGTCTCCATAGGTTGAGCCAAGCGGCAGTCCCAGGTCGTTAAAGTCCCTGGGAGCGTGGTTGTTTCTATACACATTGTAACCATCAGCGCCGGGTACCTGATCCCAGGCAAGCCTGACTCGTTGCGTAGTCGGCGTATCTGGTGTGCTAAAACCTGTTGGCTCAGGCAGTGAGGTAAAGGTCTGGTCAGGGCTTGTAAAGTTATCGAGTCGAATGCCGTCCCAGCTTTGGTAAGGCGCGATGACAACGGCGGACTTGGCCCAGGACGGTGCTTGTGAAACCTGGTTAAGGTTCTGCAACGCTGGATTAACCGACCACAGCAGGGGGCCGATCATCGTAAAGAGGCCAAGCAGCACAATAATGCCCAGAGAAATAATTGCTCGTGTGTTCTTCTTTAAGCGAACCCATGCATCCTGCCAGTAAGACAATGAGGGGCGGGTGATCTGTTCGGCTTTCTCCTGTCGTGCCAGAGGTTCGAAGTCTGCTGCTGTTGGTTCAAACAAACTCATGACAGTCGTACTCTGGGGTCGATGAATCCGTAAAGGATGTCAACGATAATCACCATCATTACAAGGAAAGCACCATAAAATACGGTCGTTCCCATGATGACCGTGTAATCAAGTTGTTGCACGGCCTGGACAAAGTATCGCCCGAGGCCGGGTATTGCGAACACCAGTTCGACCACGAACCCACCAGTTGTGATTGCCGCTATCTGTGGGCCCAATACGGTGATGACTGGAAGAATGGCGTTGCGCAGTTGATGTTTGAAAAAGATCCTGGTGGGCGAAAGGCCCTTGGCGCGAGCTGTTTTTATGTAGTCTTCGTTAACAACCTCTAGCATGGATGATCGCATCAGCCTGGTCAGTAGCGCCATCGTGCCCAGACCCAAGACCATGGAAGGCATCAGCATGTGCCAGAAGGTTCCCCAGCCGGCAACAGGAATAATTGACTGTCCGAAGAGACTGTTGAGATTAACCAGGAATAACTGGCCTAGCGCAGCGAACACAAATGAGGGCACCGAGATGCCTAATATGACAAGGAACATGATAACGATGTCAGGCAGGCGGTTGCGATAGATCGCCGTCAGAGCGCCCCATAAAACGCCACCTGTCGCCGCGAAGAAAATAGCCAGCAGACCAAGGGTTGCAGAAATCGGAAAGTGGTCGCGAATAATATCGTTCACCCTTCGATTCTGCTGGGTGAAAGAGATGCCAAAATCTCCGCTAAGCATGTTGCCCAGGAAAATAAAGTATTGCTCTGTCACAGGTTTGTCGAGCCCGTACTTAGCTTCGAGGTTGGCGCGAATCTCTGCAGAGACAGCTTTGTCGTTCATCAATGGATCACCAGGGACCTGGTGCATGGCAATGAAGGTGGCGGTCGCGATAAACCAAACAGTTACAACGCCGGCAAACAGCCTTTTAAGTGTGTAGGCGAGCACAGTTAGGGGACGATCCTCGCGTATGTAAAGTCGGGGTCCAGACCGATCACACGCCTCGCGACGCCTTTGATTTTAGGATTTAGCAGATAGATAACGCCCTGTTCATATTGGGGCAGAACGACAGCATCATCAAACAGAATCTGTTGTGCTCTGCCCATTGCGTCCATTCGGGCTTTTGGGTCGGTGCTGTTCATAGTAAGGCGGACAAGCCGGTCATATTCAGGATTGTTGTAGCGCCCACGGTTGTTCATGTTCCAGGAGGCGAATAGATCCCCGAAAGTTAGAATGTCATCGAAGTCGGGACCCCAGCCAGCACCGACGATGTCGAATTCCCCGGAGGTCATTTTCGCGAGTCTTTGTTTGAACGTCTGCACGTCTATCTTTAACTCGATTCCCAGCTTGTTCAGTAGTATGCCTTGTATGTATTCGCCTTGCTTGGTTGCAGTTGGGCTGTCGCTGACAAGCAAAACAAGGGGGGGGATGGTTCCCAGTTCTTTGATCGCCAGTTCAAGGTAGCGTTTAGCTTCTTTGATATTGTAGCCGGCCTGTGGTGCCGGGTACTCCTTACGAAACTTATTGTTAACGCCGTTTATCCAGATCGGGAATAGGCTTTCGCCCCTTAGGTTCCCGGGGGTTGCAAGGACACGGTTGACCATCTCATCGGGGTCAAACACAGACTGTATGGCTTTCCTGAGATTCCGGTTGCCTGTCGGACTACCCGGCCTGTGATTGTACTCAAGGAAGAAAACAGAGCCGGTTGTGAATCGCCTGATACGGAGACGCTTGCTAAGTGCATCTTTATAAGTTTCTCCGTCAAGGCGTGTAAACCCTATCTTGCCATCCGTGTATAGGTTAAGCCTGGCGCGGGTGTCGGCGGTGATGTAGTCGACATGAATCGCATTCAGGGTGACGTTCTCGCTGTCCCAGTAGTGTTCGTTCTTTACCATTTTTAACGACGCGCTGTGGGTCCACTCTGTCAATTTGAACGGTCCGTTGTACAGCAGATCTTTAGCCTCCGCAGCATATTGATCACCGCGCGATTCGAGGAAATCTTGCCTGATAGGGTAGAAAGTAACGAACGCCGTCAGTTTCACAAAATAGGCGGTCGGTCGAGCAAGGTTGACCTGCAAGGTTCTGTCGTCGAGTGCTACCACGCCCAATTGAGTAACCGGAAGTTTTCCCTCGTTGATCTCTGCTGCGTTTAGGATCGGTGCAAGGATGAATGCATATTCGGAAGCAGTCTTCGGGTCGATAACTCGCTGCCACGCGAATACGAAGTCGTGCGCTGTGACCGGTCTTCCATCACTCCACTTGGCGTCCTCGCGTAACCAGAATGTGGCGGTCTTTTCATCCATCTCCCACCGTTCCGCTGCCCCAGGGATGACGTTTCCACGTCGGTCGTAACGGACGAGTCCCTGCATAAGGTGCCCGAGCACCATACCGCTAACCTGGTCGGTGGCTTTCGTGCTGTTTAGTTGTGGAGGCTCCTGCGTGAGGGCGATAGTGAGAGTTTGGGATTCAAAATCAACTGCGTCGGATGCTTCTACACCTAAACAACAGGCGATGAAAAGCGCCGGGAAATATTTTGATAGGGATATTTTCAATGAGTGATATTCGAAAACCTTGGTCCTCAGATTGTATCACCGCTTGGGGAAACCGGCTGATTTTATTAGCCTACTTCTTTTACCTCGTGACTGTTGGTGCTCAAGGCGAAAACGGGTACCGCGGGTCGATAGAATCGGTTAGACTGCGCCGCGTTGTGATCTAACGTGTAGGCCCCTATGTAGAGGCCTATGTAGTCCCTTCAACTGCCTCAAAACTCAACTAATGCAAACTTCTTCGGCATGTTAATCGCCGGGGCAACAATTACTGGTCGTCGGTGGGCCGTTTCTATGATTCGTATAATATTCTTCTTTTTGTTTTTTATAGCCAGTTTTGCGCAGGCTGGACAAGTTTTCGATGAGCATACTCTCGGTGCGAATAAACTGGTGTCCAACAAGATCCTGCAGAAATCACTTGACGAGCCATTAGCCCGCAGACTTCTGGAAACTCCTTATACCGCTTTTTACCAGGTTGACGGCGAGGTACGCGATAACAAGATCTTCCTGAACAAACTAAAGTCAAAAAGTTCCTATCCAGATGAATCTCTGGCACAGATAGCGCTAGGTGTGGCGAGTTGGATTGAGTTTCCCTCGTATTCAACAGGCTCTCGGATCAAGGCTAGAGCTTCTGCCTATATCGCGCTTTACAAGGATGTCATGTCCGACCTTGAGTCTGAAGAGGTCGTCGGTTTACCCACTTCTCTTGATCTGGACCCGAATACACTGGTCGTGGTGGTGGTTAAGCGCAAGGACAACTCAAGAGCAACCAATTCCAACATGAGAGATGCTAATGCAGAGCTCGGAAAACGGGACGGTTCGGATGTCTATCTTTTCGAGCTTGCGATGTAGTGATCGTTATTCGGCGTCTACGCCGGCCGCGTCCAAGTAGTCGCGCAGTGGGTCCAGTTGTTTCTCGAAGCGTTTCCATCTGAGAACGGATCGAGAATGTATCTTCTCTCGAACCTGTACAGAACTAGCTGTTGTGGATGCCGTTTCATTTTGATCAAAGTTCAGGCAGGCCTCTTCAAAATCGAGGCCTAAGCGGTCTAAAAGCGCACGTGTCTGATTTTCGGAATCGTTGACCAGCGACTCGTATTCTACTTCTATGAGTTGATCGCCAATGAGGTCCCGCCAATGGTTGAATAGTCTGTCATGGGCGACAAAGTAGCGACCCAGATCATCCAGGTTATAGGAAAATTTGTACGCCCAGGTAAAGGGCTGCTTGTAGATAGCGAAGCAAGAATCCATGGGGTTGCGTTTTAAGCGAACGATTTTTGCCTTGGGGAACGCTTTGATAATGAAACCAATATATAGGAAATTGTAGGGTAGCTTCTCTATGAACAGTTTCTTGTCGCCCAATAGATAGCTGACCGCGTCCAGATAACCCTTTGCGATAGAGGTGGCATCCATTGGTGCAAGTGCCTCGATCATCTCGGGCGTCATTTTTTCAACGCTGGGTATGCCGCTTAAGGTTCGCATAATGGATTCAAGGTATTTTGTTTCACCTATGCTTTCGACACTTGAGTGGCTTGCGAGGATTCGCTCCGTCAACGTAGTGCCTGTTCGTGGCAAGCCCAGAACAAAGATTGGTGCTTTGTCGTTTGGATCAATAGGCGACGATGCCTTCCTGTCAGCCAACCACTCAGGTGTGCACGTATCCATTATTGTTTGAATGAGTAATTCGTCTTTGCCGACATCGTAATTTGAAACGGTGGTTACCGCATCACCCGCCATTTTGTAGTAGTGAAATGACTCGTCCCATTGTTCCAGGTCTTCCAGTTCCTTCGCTAAGGCGTAATAGACAAAAATATTACGGTGAGCGGGAAGGTTAGTTTGCTCGAGAACATTCTTCATCTGCACGATGTGATTGTTGTCTGTTACCCGTTCAAGCCGGGATAGTTGGTAGTGGTTTCTTTGGTGGTGCGGGTTTTTTTCCAAGAGCGATAAATAGATATCACGTGCATCCTTGATCTTCCCCAAAAATATGGAGCACGCAGCGAGGTTTGCCATGAATAAATCGATGCCTGGCTGAAGTTTATTGGCTTTTTGGTATAGGGGTAGCGCGAAACTGGAAAGCCCTATGTCGGTGTAGATAGTGCCTGCCATGTCCAGATAGCGAGGGCTGTTCGACAGGCTGCCAGTGTAGCGTTCCAGAAGGCTTATGGCCTCTGTGTTTCGCAGACTAATGACGAGCTGGCTCGCGAGTTCGATAGCCGCATCGTACCGAGTCGAATCCAAAGACAAAACTTTCTCAAAGGCTTCGCTGGCAACGTTTGGATGTTGAGCAGCTTTTTCTACCAGTCCTTTTAGAAAGTAGCCCTCGGGGTTCGAAGTACTAAGCCTGATCAATTCGTTCGCGCAGGCCTCGACGGTCCTCCAGTCGCGAGCCTGTGCTGCTTTTCTACCCACTAGGCTCAACTGCTCTGTATTAGTTGTCATTGGGTTGGTCTCTTGAAGACAACAATGTGACACGCTCTCATTTAACAAGGGAACCGAGATGCTAACAAAAACGACCTGTTTTGGCGCGGGTTATTGCCGTTGTGTCCAGGCGAAAAGTTTGCGCACGTGTAAAGTGGTAGACTAATGTTTCATACTAGCGTGACCTGAACATCGTATTTCGTGTAGTCTTTGGGGGTGCGTGGCTATCCTCTGGCACTTGCTGTGAAGAGGTCCATTTGTTTATTTTCCCACTCTGTTATGGCGCATCATTCCATGTCTGATTCGACACCTTCATCGTCTGGCCCCGCTAATGAATGGGACCAATTCTGGAAAGGAAGTGCAGGGGCACATGCGTATAGTGCTGGCGGTTCCAAACACCCGGTATTGCAGCAATTCTGGCGAGACCAGTACACGTCTTCGCTTTCAGAATACCCGCATGGCCGGATGATTGATTTGTGTGGAGGAACGGGCGCAGTGCTGTCCGCGGCAGAGGGCCTGTCGGTATCGGAGGGGACAGAGTTAATCTCGCTGGATATTTCTGTTTCGGCGCTTGAACTATTGGTTGAAAATTATCCGTATGTGAGGGCCATCGCGGCGGATGCGGCGCACGTTCCCCTCGCATCGGAAAGCATGGATGTGGTTTCAAGCCAATTCGGTGTCGAGTATGCCGGGGAGCAAGCTATTGGCGAGGTTGCCAGGCTTCCCCGTGCAGGCGGTAAACTAGCATTAGTTCTTCACCATTCGGGTGGGTTGATTCAGCAAGAGTGCACCGCTAATTCGGACGCCATTCGACGACTGATAGATAGCAATTTTATTCCTATGGCTGTAGACATGTTTGAAAAGGCCTATGCGATGATTCGAGGCGCAGGTTCTAGCGAATTCCATGCGGCCGCCAGAGCGTTTAGGCCGGTGTTTCGTTCGCTTGAACCTATCATGGACGATTATGGTGTGGAGGTGGCCAGTGGTACGGTAGCAACGCTTTATAACCGTGTAGCAGAGATTCAAAAAGATGCCCCGCGTTATAACGAAACAGAAGTAATCGAATGGCTTGTTACGATGGGTTCCGAATTACCGGGCTATGCAGATCGGATGGCGGCTATGTGTCGCTCATCCAGGTCAGCGGAACAGTTTAAAACGCTGTGCGCTTATCTGTCCCAAATGAATTATCAGATCCAACAGGCGCATCCTCAGCAAGTTGCTGGAACCACGCTTCCCATGGCATGGATGTTAGTGGCTAAAAGAGAAGGGTGATTACCCGGCGACACTATTAGTGATCCCAAGTAACGTATGCAAATAGAAGCCAACAATTTTAAAATCACTATACCGTCATTATTATTTGACCCTCAGTTTCATGTCTTCGATTTTTCGACTCAGAAAGGGGGGCAAACAAAGCTTTTATTAGTGGAGGAAAAAAAACTTTCTGAAGCACCGTTTATAGATGTTAGATTTGAACCCCTCGCAGCAGGGAGTTTTGTCGTTCCTACTGAGCGGTTGTTTTCCGTCGAAGCTAAACACAACATAGTTCGGCCACAGCCAGTCTATATTTTTCATCATGCCTTTGTGTGTTCCACGTTGCTTGCTCGTTGTCTAAATCAGGTTGATGCATTTTTCAGCCTTAAGGAGCCCTGGATTCTCCGGCGACTAGCAGATTTTAAAAGATCCTTGGGAAAGGAAATGACTCCCAAGCAATGGAAGACGCTATTTGTTAATTATAATCGGCTTCTTGCTAAGAACTATTCGAGTGGCAGGGTACCTGTCATAAAGGCGACCAATGTGGCTAATAATCTGCTGGTCGATGTTCTGAAACACCTGCCCGATAGCAGGGTGCTGTACCTTTATTCGGATTTAGAAAGTTTTCTCATTTCTAATTTGAAGAAGACCCCTGAGACGCAAAAGAAAATGGCCGGCCTACTTGCCGGATTCCTTCTCGATAGTGATTTTGGGAAAAAGCACCCCGCGTACACCAACGTGAATAAATTTTCTTTCCTGCAGGTTTGTAGTCTTATTTGGGTCGTCAACATGTACAGCTTGCAAAAGGTGATGAGCGAAGAGGTTGCTGCCAATTTACGAACCTTAGAGATGTCCGAATTGTTGCGTGATTTACCGAGTGCTATGGGTGAGGTGAGTCGTTATTTCGGACATTCGTGTAACGCGCAAGAGATCAGAAGCATGACGAACCAAGAGGTGGTTGCCAGGCACGCAAAAGACCAAAGCCAGCCATTTGACACTATGCTCCGTGACAGAGAAGCCTCGAGTATCCTTGACCAATTTGGTGCTGAGATCAAGCGCACTACCAAGTGGATAGAGCCTCTGGTTGAAGCGTTGAATATCATGCCTTCAATTGAATCGAGAGCAGTAACGAGCGACAGGCTCGCATAGTACAGGAGATATTTAATGTTGAATCCAGAACTGGATTTAGATGCGTTAGCGGAACAGTATCGGCTGGAGAAGCGTTTGCGCATTAAGGATTTTCTTGAGGCGGAAGTTGCTGCGAAAATTTTTCAATACAGCCAGGAAAGTGCAGAGTATCGTCTGGTTTATGCCAAAGACGGGCAAAATGTCGCCATGGGTATGGATGAATTAGCGAAGCTTTCTGCGTCGGAAAAAAAGCAAATGAACCTCGAGATTATGAACGCAGGTAGCAAAGGTGAGGGGTTTCTTTACAGCGGATATCAGATGGGCCAGGCGGGTGACACAGAGGATGAAAAGTTACGATTCTTGCACGAAGTGTTTGAATTTTTTAATGGTGACGCGTTGATCTCGGCTATACGGACGATTACCGGAGAAACCGGGATAGTGAGCGCCGATGCGCAATACACGAAATTTACCCCGGGTCATTTCTTGACCAGGCATCGTGATGTTGTGCCGGGCAAAGACCGGCGAGTGGCCTATGTTTATAGCTCTACCTGGGGCTGGCACCCCGATTGGGGTGGGTTATTGCAATTTTATCGAGAAGACGGTTCCCCAAGGGATGCCTGGTCACCCGGTTTCAACATCTTGTCGCTGTTCGACACTAGCCATATTCATTCCGTGACTTACGTGGCGCCATTTGCGCAGGCCCCACGGTTATCCTTAAGTGGATGGTTTCGAGGAGAAGCCGTTCCAGGTGTGGAGCGGGAAGTGTGGAATGTTAAAACCAATCTGACACCTAATTAGAGGAAAACCAATGCCGGGAAATGTTCAGGGTGAAAGTGATCAATGGTCCAAAGAGCTACTCGATGGTGCTGTTAATGAGCTGATCGATGGTAACGTTTTTGAAAAAGCGCGCATCGAGGCTCGCATCGTTTGGGGTATAACGAATCAATTAATACTTGCGCAGGTAAGGGAAGCCAGCGCTGCTCAAACATTCCGATGGCTGATTGCGGGTAATATCGTGCCTACAGATCACATTGAGTCGAGCCTTGCGGAACTTCCCAGGGATGCAGCTCGTCATTTTTGTCTCAAGTGGCAGTTGGGCGCAGAGAATGTGCGAAATTTGTCCGATGATGCCCGCGAAGCGATGCGGCATCTTGATCTAGCTGAGATGAGTGCCCAGTTGATTCGGCAAGCCGAAGCACTGCACGAGTTAGTCGCTGACGACTCGCTCTGGTAGAAGAAACGCGAGTAAAAAAAAGGCCGCTCTAGAGCGGCCTTTTCTATTTTCTACTTCTAACGCTTTACTAGTCTTCCATGCTCCAGGAAAGTCGAACGAAGTAACCGCGACCGAACAAACGATAAGTCGACGGATCGGTCTTGGCGTTAAAGCCAAGGTCGATGTAAGGCGGCTCTTCATCGGTAACGTTGTTGATACCGGTGCTGACGCTTACGCCACTACCTGGGTGCGTGTACTTAAACGTCAGGTCGTGATAAAGCTGAGAATCAACCTTCTGAGTGTAGCCAACGCCGAAGGCATCATCGGACTTGAGCTCACTGATATATTCACCAAGGTAAGCGACGCGGAAGTTGCCTCGCATCCAGTCAATCGAATAATTGACCTTGTCTTCGGCGAATGCGTCATTACCTGTATAACGCCCTACATTGTCTTCCGTAGAATCGCCTGGGAATGCTTCGCGGTCACGCTCAGTCATGTGAGACCAAATCACGGCGGTATCAAACTGACCGAAATCGGTATCGAAGATGAATCTTACTTCAGTATCAATGCCACCTGCAGTTTCCAGAGCAACGTTCAATGGCCCATCAAGCACCTGAGCAATACTGTAGTCTGCTCGGCGAGTGATCAGTCCACAAGAACCGGCATTCAGTGCGTTATAGCAATCATCAAGAATATAATTCACACCAAGGGAGCTAATCATATTCTCCAGCTCTGTTTCCCAGTAATCGACGGTAACGCTAAGGCTGCCCAAATCGAACTCTGGAGTCCAAACGATACCAGCGGTAACGGTATCACCGAATTCTGGCTCGAGGTTTGGGTTTCCGCCTACTCTTGCGAGTAACTGTGAATCAAGCTGAAGGCCAACCTGAGCACATCCAGGTGGTAATGGTGAGCCAGCCGCTGGAATACAGGGGTCTTTGTAAGTTGGGAATGAATCGACCTGACCTGCAAAGGCTTCGCCAATGCTAGGTGCTCGGAAAACCTCGCCACTAGTAGCTCGGAATTTAAGGTCTTCCATTAGATATAATTCAACACCGACCTGGTGGGTCGATTCAGAACCAAAGGTGTCAAAATCGTCGTACCGCATACCAGCTGTGATATCCAACGACTGAGTGCCGTTGTCAAATACGGGTAAAAGGATCTCGCCGTAGATGCTGTCTGACTTATAAGAACCGTCAGTACCAGCGCCAGTATTACCAGTCACTTCGTCTTTTTGCTTGCCGGAATCTGGCACGAAGGTGAACTGTTCCTTTCGGTATTCGTAACCAACAGCCCAACCCATTGAGCCGCCTGGAAGTTCCCAGCCGTCGCCGGAGAGGTTGAAGCCCCACTGATCCTGCTCGCCTTCAAGAGTATCTACAAGAACCACTCCTACATAGGAGATCATGTCCGGTGTAAGTGCTCCAGGGCCGCCGAAGAAGTTGATGGGTACACAGCCAGCAATCAAAGAGCTTGGATCCGTAATGTCTCCATAACACTCAGGATTGCCATCGCCGTTTAGGTCGGCTGAAGGGCCCATCGCGTTAGTCAGGTTAGGTCCGAAAAACTGGCCAAAGTCTTTTGACGTCGAATCCGACCATCCTTTGTTGTAGTAGGCTTCCCAGTTCATGTCCATGAACTCGCCGCTGGCAATCACGTTAATTTGCAACTGGTCGTTGTCTTGCTCAAAACGTCGAGTTGTTTCTAACATTCTGCGTCTAGCGTCTCTAACAGGCTCGTATCGCAGTGGGGCTGCGATACCGTCTGGTGTAGCGTTGTACGCGTCGATCGCTTGTGTCAGGTAGTAATTGTCCGGAGAGATGCCTGAATACGCGTTACCCTCAAAAACGCCTTGATAAGAAGGATCAGTTGGCGAGTTATAAGGCTGAGGAGCCAGTTCCTGAGATGATTTACGGCTGCTGTACCGCATCTCTGCAGTCAAGTGAATATCGTCAGTTAGGTCATAGTCGAGGTTACCGAAGATGTTCGTTCGCTCGTAAGGAGTCTGGATGTAGTTAACCGGTGCGTAGTTGTAGGTCCTTCCGTCGAATGGGGTCAGGCCGTTACCTTCATTCATGAAGGTGCCTTGGTCGGTAAACGCCAGCCGTGACTCAGGTATTCGTGAAGAACCGATGATGTAACAACCACCGGAGGTTGTGCCGTCATAAGGGGCTGTTAGTTGGTTTTCGCAACCGCCGGGGTAGATGTACCATGAGTTTTGGAAGTAGTCCCAAGGCGCATCCGATTGATAGGCTTCTTCTTGGTCGACATATTCAGCGCCGAACATGAAGTTACCGCCTTCGAAGCTTTTACCAGCAATCAGGTTCAGGCTGTTTTGCGCGCCTGAATCCATATCCTGGAAATCAGAGGTATAGGCCTCAACGGTGAACCCTTCGTAATCGCTTCTTGTGATGATGTTAACAACACCAGCGACCGCGTCAGCACCGTAGATCGCAGAAGCACCGTCTTTCAATATTTCGACGCGTTCGATCATCGTAGCAGGAATGGTCTGATAGTCACCGCCATCGACGGTTCGTTTACCGTTGACCAGGGTCAGTGTTCTTATTGGACCGAGTCCCCTCAGATCGACCTGTACTGAACCGTTGCCGCCGTTGTTTGTGGTTGTGCCGATAGGTGAACCAGACATTGATGGCATTCGCTGCAGTAAGTAACCAACATCGGTGATACCCTTGTTTTCAATTTCTTGTCGCGTGATTACGGTCACGGGGCTAGGACTGTCAACATCTGCCCGCCTGATTCGCGATCCCGTGACTACTATTTCTTCAACGATACTTTCGTCTTCTGCATAAACCGTTTCGGTTAGCAGCCCTGCTGTAGACGCAACGCCTAAGGCAGTAGCGACGGCCGCAGAGATAGGTGTTCTCTTTGACATGGTAAATCCCCCACTAAATGGAAATGTTTTTATGGAATTGCTTTGCCAGCAATAGGTTGGTCCCTATTCGCAGGCGTTCTTGCTCGTGTGCTTACCCTAAAGCCACGGGGGGCGTATTATGACGAATGTTTGGGCGAATAGTTGAATAAAAATGAAATAAAATGAATAAAAATCGTGTAATCCCTGAAAAAGACCTAGACATACCCCCTAACATGAATGAGAGTCCTAATATTCTCTAAAAATATTAATTTAATTCATGTTTCTCGATTTGACGCCATTGTATAAAAAATGGCCTAAAACAGGTCTGCCCTTTGGGTGATTGGTATGAAAACTGAAAATTGTGACGGGGTATTGGCGGAATAATGCCAACGCTCAAACGGCTACTCTCAGTAAGTTTCCAACTACTCTCTCGAGGTGCACAAGTGAATTGCAGACTTCCGTCTGATGACAGCATGGCGCGTACTTCTTCATTTCCGCGTCACCTACAGTCCAACTGGACTTTGGTTCAGGGTTCAACCATATGACCCTTTGGGCTTTGTCGTAAACCTCTCTTAGAATCTCCGACTTGGGGTCCCCATAGTTATTGCGAGCATCACCGAGGATAATAACCGTCGTTTTTGAATCAACGTCCTTGAGTATGTGACTCTTGAAGTCCGCCAGCATCTGGCCATAGTCGGTTGAGCCGTTGCCATAATCTCGCATGGTTTTAGCCATGGCGTCCTCCAGCTTGCTCTGTTGGAATAGCCGAGTGACTTCGCCCAGGTCAGAGGAAAAAGCAAAGGAGCGGACCTTGGGCAGGATCTCGGCAAGGCTGTACAAAAACATCAGAAGAAACCGGGAATAATTGCTGACCGAACCACTCACATCGCAGATGCACATGACCTTGGGTCTATCGACTTTCTGTGACTTCCACTTCAGGTCGAACAGCATGCCATCGTATTGCATGTTGCTTCGGAGTGTCTTCCTGATATCCAATTGGCCGCGCTTAAAGGTTTTTCGGCGCTTCGAATGAATAGAGACCAGCTTCTTCGCCATCTTAAAAACGATTTCCTGCACGTCTTTGAAATTGCGCTTTTCCAGGTTAGAGAGCTTCACTTTCTTTAATAGCTCTTCCCTTAGCTGTTTGCCTGACTCATCGGCATGCAGGAAGAACTGCTTTTCAACATAGTCCCGCACTTGCTCTCGCAAATGGTCACGGGCGCCCTTGAGTTGGCCGGCCAGGTGCAGCTGCGGGCGACCACCTTCTTCCTGGAGTTCGCCTACTTCGTCCTGCAAACCCTTTAGCCCCATGGCTTCCATGATTTTGCGTGTATACAGCCCCTTCTGAGTAAAGACGACAATCTGGTTAACTTCTACCTGGCGGCCGGCCTCAGCCATTTTAATCATGACTTCCATTCGGTCACCGGAAAGCAGGAGTTTGCCCAGCTCTGATTGAGCCTCGAGTTGTTCAAAGTCGAGTTCTTCAGAAGCTTCAGCGCCACCACCAGTTCCCTCGCCGCCACCCTGGCCGCCCTGACCGCTTTGCTGGTTTGGAGCCTCTGACTCCGGGTCAAACTCTCCATCATCCTGGTGGTTATGTTCGTCAGGTTCCGCCGCATCACTTTCGGGGGAAAACTTGTTGAAAGAAAAAAATCGATCGAAGCTGGTGTTGAAGGCTTCCTTTTCTTCCGGGTTTTTCGAAAGAACCATCGACAGCGAGTTTTTGAGCAGCACCCGGTTTTCTATGCCAATAATATCAAGGGCTTCCATGGCATCGAGGGTTTCTGCAGGCGACACTTTCACATCCGCAGTTCTAAGGACCTGGACAAACTCAACCAGTGTGTCGTGCAGCTGTGTCATTTAACTAATTCCTGGCAGCACAAGCTAAGTAGCTTTGATCGCCCTGTTGGTCACGCCTTGAAGTTCTGACTGAACGGTCTCTACATCTTCCTGAAATTTCAGGATGACGTTAAGCGTCTGCCTGACAAGTTCCGGGTTAAGTGATTCCGAATGAAGCAATATCAAGGTGCGGGCCCAGTCGATTGTCTCTGAAATAGCGGGGACTTTTTTGAGATCCATCTCCCTGAGTTCCTGGATAAACGCCACTAACTGTTGGTTGAGCTTTGGCGGGATATCTGGAACGCGGGCCCTCACAATCTGGCGTTCAAGGTCAGCATTCGGGAAAGGGATATATAAGTGCAGGCAACGGCGTTTCAGCGCATCACTGATCTCGCGCGTGTTGTTACTAGTCAGGAATACAAGAGGTTTCTTTCCGGGAATGGCTTTTACTGTACCTATTTCGGGGATGGACAGTTGATAATCGGAGAGCATTTCGAGCAGCAGCGACTCGAATTCGTGATCAGATTTATCGACCTCATCAATCAACAGTACGCAACCTTCCTCAGCTTCTAGTGCCTTCAGCAAAGGACGCGGCTCAAGAAACTCCTTTGAGAAAAAGACATCGCCGAAACTGTGCAGTTTGTCGACAGATTCAGACAGACCCGTCGCCCCTTCCAGAATCTCGCCCAGGGTTTCTTTAAGGACCTGGGTGTACAGAAGCTGCTTCCCATATTTCCACTCGTAGATGGCCTTGGACTCGTCCAGGCCTTCGTAGCATTGAAGGCGGATACAGGGGAGGTCGACCATTTCAGCGGTGGTTTTAGCCAGCTCTGTCTTGCCGACACCCGGCGGTCCCTCAATCAAGACGGGTTTCTCCAGATGATAGGCAAGATACACAGCCGTTGCGATTTCAACAGAGCAAATGTAGCCAAGTGACTCAAAGTGCCCTTGAATGGCTTCTATATCATTGAGTTTGTCGTCGTTTTTTATCGCCACTGGGTGTCCTTAATCGTTCGAATGCTGGAAGGTGAGGAGAAATGAATTTTCCTAATATTGGCTGCAAATTACCTGCAAACAGTCGCTTAAGTGTACAGTGACGACTTGCCGAAATGTTGATGGTGAGAATCCGTAATCTAAGGGTATAACAATAGCTTATGGGTTGTCAGTTACGCTTAGCGGGCTAAACCTGCAGCCTTGTTTTTAGCTCTCTTTCTGCGGTTTTCCTCGCCCAGACGCTGGAGTTCGTCTCTGTTGTCGCTGTCGACCTTGTTATAGCGTTGTTTCCAGCGGCTGTCACCTGCCCAAGATCGACCAGATATCTCGACCACCGGTTCCTTTGCGCTGACGGCTAAGCGCAAAGCTTTAAGCACTGACATCATTTGCGTTTCTCTGTCTCCGGGGGCTCCTAACGGATTTCCCAAGGGGAAATCGTTGTGAAGGTATCTGGGAACGTTGCAATGCGTCACGATATCCATTGCGCTGCCAATAACCGTCGTTGCTATGCCACGTTCCTCTAAATGTCGAGCGGTCAGACTGACGCTCTGGTGGCACACGGGTCACAGTGGAATCAGCAGTGCAATGTCTACTTCGTCTTCGTCGCATGCTTTCCCGATTGAAGGGGCATCTTCGTTGATTGTCGCGTTCTGGCTATATTGGGTCGGTACGAAGTGAAACCTTTTTGAGACACTTTTTATGACGCCATCGCTCGCTAGCCTATCAAGGACTTCCATCGGAAAGTAACTTTGCCGGTCATCGGTATGTGTCGTTTCCTTGTCCCAGGAGAGCTCTGTTGTGTCAAAGTTCTCTGGTGCTTCTCCAAAAGGAATACTTTCTGCGGTCCTGATCGGTTTTGGTATTTGCGGATGAGCAACGGCGGTCGTCACAACCGTGACAATGCAATCCTCCAGTCGTTTTTTTGGCATTGAAAAAGGAACGGTCTCAAAGTGAGCCCACTTATAGTCTTTTTTGAAGCCCTGCGCCCGGTAGAACAATCGTGTTCTTTCCATGTAGGGCACAAAGTGGGGAGCGGTTGTTGAATCGGCCATTGCTATATCCTACAAACATGGCCGCTAGCTATGCAACCTAATCAAACCTCTATGGTCACTAGCTGTGCAACCTAATCAAACCTCTATGGTCACTAGCTGTGCAACCTAATCAAACCTCTATGGTCACTAGCTGTGCAACCTAATCAAACCTCTATGGTCACTAGCTGTGCAACCTAATCAAACCTTCCTGCGTTGCAGAAGCAATCAACTTGCCTTCCTGAGTATAAAAACTTCCACGGTTGAACCCCCTGGCCCCGCCAGAATATGGGCTGTCCTGTGCATAAAGCAGCCAGTCGTCGGTCTTGAAGGGCCGGTGAAACCACATGGAATGGTCCAGGCTGGCCACCTGAAAGTTCTCGTTGGACCAACCAACACCGTGTGGCCTGCAGCAGGTGTCGAGCAGCGTCATATCGGAAGCATAAGCCAGTAAGCATTGGTTAAGACGGACATCTTCAGGCATTGTATCAGCGGCCTTTATCCAGACGTGCTGATAAGGTGTCGTTGGCTCTGGGTTGAAGTCATTGATGGGATCCACAAAGCGCATTTCGATTGGTCTTGGTCGCTCAAAGTTACTTTTGAATTCATCCGGGATTTGGTCGATGTAAGCTTCACGGAGTTCGGCCTCGGTGGCACATTCCTCGGGAGGTTTGATGTTCGCAGGCATATCAATCTGGTGATGTAGTCCCTGTTCCATCACCTGAAATGATACCGACATGCTGAAAATAGCATGGCCTTTTTGTACCGCAACGACCCGCCGGGTGTTGAAGCTTCCACCGTCCCTAATCCTGTCGACAGAATAAAGGATGGGGATCGTCGTATCTCCAGGTCTTAGAAAATAGCCATGTAACGAATGCGCAACTCTGCTCACGTCTTCTACGGTTCGAGAGGCGGCAACAAGGGCCTGGCCGATTACCTGTCCCCCGTAGACGCGCTGCCATCCTTCGGCAGGACTCACGCCTCGAAACATATTGACTTCTATCTGCTCGAGGTCGAGCAGATCAAGCAAGTCTTTTAATTCTTCTTTCATCGAGCTAGATCCAAGGTTAGTACTTGTAGGCTTCGGGCTTGAAGGGCCCTTCTTGCGGAACGTTGATATATTCAGCCTGCCCTTTAGTCAATTGGGTGATCAGCCCTCCGAAGCCTTGAACCATGTAGCTGGCCACCTCTTCATCTAACGCTTTAGGCAATACTTCAACGGTGACGTCCTGCCGTTGCTGCGGGTCGTGATCAGCCCATGCGCGCTCGTACAGATACATTTGCGCTAGAACCTGGTTAGCGAAAGACCCGTCCATGATCCTGCTGGGATGGCCTGTCGCGTTGCCAAGGTTTACCAGCCGCCCTTCGGAAAGCAGGATCACGTAATCCGAAGGGTCGTCGCTTCGATAGATCTTGTCGACCTGCGGCTTAACTTCCTGCCACTTCCAGTTTTCTCGCATGAACTTGGTGTCGATTTCTGTATCAAAGTGACCAATGTTACAAACAATTGCGTTTGAGGCGACCTTGGTAAGCATGTTTGCGTCGCACACGTTAACGTTACCGGTGCAAGTAACAATGAGGTCTGTTTTGCTCAGCAGATCGGCATCTATGTCTTCGAGCTTGCCCGTATTAAGACCGTCTCTGTAGGGCGATACCAGCTCGTAGCCGTCCATGCAGGCTTGCATAGCGCATATTGGGTCAATCTCAACTACCCGAACAATCATGCCCTCCTGCCGAAGGCTTTGTGCGGAACCTTTGCCAACATCGCCGTAGCCAATGACCAGCGCTCGTTTACCCGCCATTAGCATGTCGGTTGCTCGCTTGATCGCGTCGTTCAAACTATGGCGACAGCCGTATTTGTTGTCGTTCTTTGATTTTGTGACCGAATCGTTGACGTTGATGGCAGGAACTTTAAGTTCATCTTTCTGCATCATTTCAATTAACCGGTGGACGCCGGTTGTTGTCTCTTCGGTGATACCGTGGATTTGATCGAGCATAGCAGGGTATTTTTCATGGGCCATTTCTGTCAGGTCGCCACCATCGTCAAGGATCATGTTGGCATTCCAGGGCTGGCCGTCTTTGAGAATCGTTTGTTCAATACACCATAGAAACTCTTCTTCCGTTTCACCTTTCCACGCGAATACAGGGATGCCTGCAGCAGCGATAGCAGCGGCGGCGTGATCCTGAGTGGAAAAAATATTGCAGGAGGACCATCGCACGTCGGCGCCGAGCTCTACTAATGTTTCGATAAGCACCGCGGTTTGGATGGTCATGTGGATACAGCCCAAAATATTTGCGCCTGCCAGGGGTTGTTCCTTCTTGTATTTCTTTCGCAGGGCCATCAATGCGGGCATTTCGGCTTCCGCGAGTTCGATCTCGGCGCGTCCAAATTCTGCGAGTCCTATATCTGCTACTTTGTAGTCTGTCATCTAATAATCCTATGGTTGTAAAAAAGGTTCTTTTAAGTGTTAAGTAAAGTTAGTGATAGGTTCTGACCTGAACCTGAAATCCGTTCTTCAGGCCTAGATATAAGCTTTGTCCCTGTGTGAATCCTGCTACAGATGCCCATCCGTCAAGTTCGTCTGCATCAAACCCAAGCCACAGGTCGCCGCAGGCGTCCCTGGTCCAATCCTGATCATGTGCACATAAGTCAGCGATGAGCAGGCATCCGCCCGCCTTAAGGTGTTGTTTCGCCTCGAAAAAAAAGTTGATTGGTGATGCCAGATGATGCAGCACCATATTTAGCACAAGTAGTTCGCAGTCACCTTGGTGGTCGTGAAGTTCGCCGAACAGGAATTTGACGTTGTCTTTGCCTGCCGCGGTGGTTTTCCTTTGTGTTTTCTCGAGCATTTCCACGGTATTGTCGATCGCGGTAATCTGGTGAAATCGTGTTGCGAGGGTAAGAATCAGATCGCTGTCGCCTGGGCCGATCTCGATTGCAGAGGCGTTGGAGGGTATTGATTCGTTATCAAGCACGTCGTCGATGCATTGTGAGTAGTGATGGTATTCGGCGATAAGATCCTGGTTTTCTTGAAAACGATGCGCATTTTTTTTAAAAAAGGACTTGGCCTGCCCATGCCGACAGTCGTAAACCGCGCGAATTCTGGTCGCGTGATCGATGGGTAGCTCGGTGCCATCAATAGACTCAAACAACGCCTGTCTGAGCAGCCTCAAAGGGTCTTCTGCGTGAATCAATGCGCGACGATAGAATATCGATGTTCCTTCTCGTCTGGTTTCAACCAGGCTGGCGTTAGCCAGGATCTTAAGGTGGTGGCTAAGGGCGGACTGGCCAACCTCTAAGACTTGGCATAGCTCCAGCACGCCGAACGATTCCTTTGAGAGTACCCGCAGGATCTGAAGGCGTTGTGAGTCCGCAGTTGCCTTACAATAGTGGCTGAGCTGCTCGATAGAGGCAATGGGGGGCATGGTCAGTCGCGAGAGCGTTTATATATCAATAATTGTTGATATATTAGGGCAGGCTTTCCCATGTTTCAAGCGTATATCAAATATTATCGATATAAGCAGGTGCAGTCACCGACTACGGATTTTGATCAACGATTGTTTATACTCTTTCGATGAGTGCAATCAACCAGCTGCAGGTGAGCTACAGCCCTGAGGAAGATAGGGTTTTGTTGCGCCTGAACACAACTACTGCTGAGGAGTTTCGATTCTGGTTGACCAGGCGTTACTGTCAGTTGATGGTTCAGGCTTTAAGTGCCCATCGAGCAGCTGATCCGGATGTTTCCAATCAAGTCTCGCCGGTGGTGCGCAAAGCGGTTGAGGAGTTTAAACGGGAGGCAGCCGACTCAGGAGGGAATTTTAAAGATGACTTTGAGTCCACTGGAACATTCCCTTTGGGAGAGTCCCCGGTGCTGGCACATAAGCTATCTTATAGGGTGTCAAACGGTAAGTTAGTACTTACTATATCCCCTCGCTCGGGACAAGGGGTGACGATAGCCCTTGATACACCGTTGAACTTTAATATTACGAAATTGCTCAAATCCGCATCTCAGGCGGGTAATTGGGTGCTGGATTGGGGTGGCGAGAAGCAGGGTAGTGAGCAGGCTTCAGTGCCTGAGGGTCGGATTATTAACTAAATAATCCGGATTGTTCGTCTGGAACCTCATTGGTTCTCAACGAGGTTCCAGATTTTTTCCATACTTGATAGCTATGATTATCACAGGCGTGCGGCTCAGGAAGACAGAGTGCGCGTCAAGCCCTAACACTATCTCTCCCCCTCAAGCAGTGTTAGGGCTTTTTTTTGGATGTTTTTTCCCTGAGGTCGGTGCGTGCCTAGCTGGCAGCGGTTGAACCTTGGTGTGGAGTCGAATCACGATAGATTGGAAGCATAACCTGAATGCTAACTCCTTTGCCGTCGAAGAGATTAGTCGCTTTTACCGACCCACTATGACGTTCTGCGATGATTCGAACAACATAAAGCCCCATGCCGAAATGAAGCCTGTTGTCAGGGTTTGATTCCCTGATCGAGACCATGGAGTCAAAGACGCTATCCAGCATGTCTTCAGAAATAGTGGGTCCCTGATTGGTGACAAAAAGCGTTAGGTTATGGGCGTCAGCGTTGATGCCAACGGTAATCGCTGAGCCTGGGTCAGAAAAGTCAATCGCGTTGTCAATCAGCTTGTCGAGGAGTTGCTCCACACGAAAGTCCGACACATTTGTGGCTATCCCCGTGTCGATTCCCTGATATTTGAACTCTCGATCAGGGCGCGTGGTTCTGCAATTCGCAAGATAGTTCTGTACCAGGTCGTAAAGGTTAATAACCTCTGTTTCTTCCGCGGCCAGGGCATCTTCCAGACTCGCCGCATCGGCCAGGTTTTGAACAATCATTCCTATTCGCGTCACGCCTCGCTTTGCCGCACCGAGATATTTTTGACGAGCCTCTTCCGATTCCTCTACTTCTAGATTCTGCAAAGAAGTAGAGAGTGCATTTAGCGGATTATTAATTTCGTGGCGCAGTGTCCGGGGCATGTTTTCGAGAAACTGGTTATGCCGGTGTAATCTTGCAAGCATCCCGGAAATACTGCGCGCAAGATCACCAATTTCATCTCCGGATTTGGTTTCCGCCGTCAACTGATCGGTTTTCAACCGACCATAAATATCAATCGCGTTGGTTGCTTCGCTCTCCAGTTTTCGGATTCGACTGGCTAGCCTAAGCGAAAAAACCAGAATCAGCGCAACGAAAATTAGTAGCGAGATAACGGAGAAATTAACGCTACGCTGCAGCGCATCTCGGCGAAGCTTCAGGATCAGTTGCGTATTTTGTTTCAGGAGTACGGTGCCGATGATCTCGTTTTGAGCAATGATGGGGTGTGCGGCAACGATGACTTCGCCATCTTCATCGGAGTACCTTCTCTGGTAAGTGGGCCTGCCTGCAAGGGAGTCCTTGATGACGTCGTCATCAACCATAGGAGAGGCCCTGAGGTTGGTTTCAATAAGGTTGTAAAGCGGTTCCATTAACAAGGCAACCATCGAGATCCAGGCATCTGTCCAGTCTTCAGCAACATCGATCGGCTGGGTCGGGTTGGACTGGTAACTCCCAACCTCTGCGCGAACTCTTCGTTGTGCGTCAATGACCTGAATACTTGCGCCGGAATAGCCCAGGCCCTCAATAATACGTAGCACCTCGGGAGACTTCAGGAGCACCAGCCCATAGGCTTCTCTGCCTGCTGAAGGAAGCGTTCCTGTGATCGATTCGATGGCGCGTGTTTCTGAGTTATCGACATCTACCACCGCAAGACCAAATTGTTGGGCGGACCCGAGTAGTTCGAGTGGTATACGAAACTCAATAGCATAGCCATTTTTCACTTTGCTCATGAATCCTGGTATCCGGTTTTCTGGTTCACCCTGAATAGCGTATCGCCAGTCGTTGTCGATCATGTAGGCTGTAGTGACGCCTGGCTCTGTCATGGTTAGGACAACCTTTTTAATCGTCTCGTCCTGACCGGTGAAGGTGATTCTTAAGTGATCGGAAAGGTCAAGCCTTAGAATATTTCTGTCACGAAAAACCAGCGCGTCGTCCTTTACAGTGACCAGTGCATAGATCTGGTCGTTGTGTTCGCCGAGCGCGAGATGGAACTGGTTCAATGAAGGGTCTGACTCATTGACGCTATCGAGGTTGCCGAACCCTATGTTGTACTCGAGGACTTCTTCCCAATCGTTGTCACGTCCATCAATCCTGATCGGACTCTGCAGGGGATGAGCATAAAGTTGCTCATAACCTTCCGGGGATAGGGGAAGTTCATAAAAAAGATCGGATCTGCCGTTCAACAGAGTAGAAATGCCTTCCGCGGTTAGTAGCTGTGCATTTGCCTGGCTATCAACAAGGAAATCTTCCATCTCGGAAAGGTACAGATAGCTGAACCACGGAATGACGACCAGGGCAAAGCTCATGAGTATCAGGAGCTTGGTCCCGAGCCGAGGCCCTTTTATTGGGGAAATTGCCAAGACGACTGACCTGTTCTATTTGGCTGACCAACGATACCCGTAGCCATATTCGCTTTTAATGCAATCAAATTCCGAGTCGATACCTTCGAACTTTTTACGAATGTTTCTCATATGGGTATTGATGGTGTTGTTAGTCACTAACGATTGCATGGTGGCGTTCATCAGCGTGTCGTAAGAGACGGCGTGGCCGGGCACGCGGACGAGTTTTGCTAGCATCCGAAATTCCGTGCCGGAAAGGTTGATGGGTTGTCCCTTCCAACTGACCAATAATGCCTCCTGGTCAATCGACATGTCTCCCACTAACTTTGCCGTATTGGCATTGCCGTTCGATTCGATGCGTGCGGTATTGATTCGAAGCAAAGAGCTTATGCGCTCTGCCAGGTAGTTAAGAGAGATGGGCTTTGGTAAGTAATCCCACGCACCTAGACGAAGTCCGGAAATCTTGTCGATCTCGGTTATTCGTTCTGTTAGAAAAATCACGGGAAGTGAAGGTGATCGAACCAATAGATCGCGACAAATTTCGAACCCTGCGTCTACTTCATCGCCGAGTATAATGTCCAGAATCGCAAGGTCGGGCAACTCTCGGTCGAACCCGCTGAGGGCTTCCTGTCGGCTGCTATAGCCCACCACGTTATAGCCTTTTTTGGTGATGGCATCGATGTAATTGGCTCGTTGATCCGAGTCATCTTCAACAATGGCAATACTTTTTGCCATGACTACTCCTTGTTTGTGCTGTTGCGGTAACCATCAGACAGCAGAATATTCGAATAATCCAACCCATCTTGCTGGTTTTTGCAAAAAACTTGACGAATTCACCAGTTCTCCACATTAGTTCCGTGGAACTTTCACTTTCCTTCAAGCCCTCATTGCTGATTATGAGGTCAAATAGTGCTTGTTACACCATAAGCCCTCCGGATGCTGGGGGGTAGAACACTGGGTAGAAGAGAGGAATCATGAAAGTATTTGTACCTATGTCCGACGCAGCCCTGGGGGATAATGGCGAGGTGTCCCAGCGGTTAATTCCGTTCGACCTGTCGCTGCTGGGAAGCCTGCAGAAACCGGGAAAGGATAAGAAACCCAGTAACTGGGTGCCGGATTATGACCGAGACCAAGCGCGACAACGCCTGTTCGCCGCTCAAGGATAGATTTACCTACCTCGGGGACGGGTTTTTCAAGCCAAATCATGCGTTATTATACCTGTAGCTATACCTATACGTTATTAAATCTGCTCCCTTCTCAATCTCTGCTCCGTTGAATGAAACTCCTGGTTGGTGATCGGTTAAATTCCGCGCAGGCCCTAGAGTTCGTGCAGACCTGGGATTGATGTCGCAGCCCCGGCACGCATAACACACA
>OCVR010000760.1_pt1 | contig 26539 bp, 34 predicted proteins | sample 1539091 | NCBI WGS metagenome assembly OCVR01 (sample SAMEA3355530, study PRJEB22509) | marine metagenome | biome: marine; feature: coastal ocean; material: water | place: USA | collected 2010-08-07 | depth 16 m | reverse complement strand
GGACATTTCACTGAACTGAAGAATGCAGAAATTCTTCGGGAAAGATTGGACATGCTTGGTTCAGTCGAATCCTATGTAGGTACTTACTTCTCTAAGGAATATGTTAAGAAACAAATCCTTAGAATGTCTGATGAGGAGATTGAAGAAATCGACAATCAACTTAAAGATGAAGAAGGTAGTGAGATGGGTGCAGACGATGATGGTATGTTCGCACATAACGATCCAAATAAGGGAGATAAATAATGGACAATGTAAAAGACTTTGTAAGTTCAATTGCATCAGGCGACAACCTTGCGGCGGAGACACATTTTAATAATGCACTCGCAACTAAGGTTGGGGATGCTTTAGAAACAAAAAGACAAGACGTGGCACAAACCTTTGTGACACACCATATTTCAGATACAAAGGTAGAAGAAGATAGTGAGTAAAACTCTTTCGCAGTTCAAACAGAACTTACCAGAGAAAGATGAGCATAAATCATCTAAGGAGTATAAGAAGTTATCTCCAGCGATGAAGAAGGCTATTGATGCTATATTCAAGGAAATGGATGCGAAACCCACAGATTTCCTAAATACTTTTGACAAAACAATAAATAGTGTTTCCAAGAAGTTCAAAGTTCCGCATAAGGCACTTATGGACTATTTTGAAAAAGAAATGCTAACAATTTAGGAAGAATGACATGAAAATAATCGGAGCAGAAGAAGCACTCGCTACTGGGGCAACCAAAGGTAAAACTGCAACTGCACATTATGTTTTTAATAATGGTTCAAAACAAGCAGTTACAATTAGAAATGCTGATGATGACGGTGACACTGGTTCAATTAGAATTAATGCAAATGCTGGTGTCGTTATTCACACTGATATTGGAGTAGGAATGCGTGGAGCAACCTCTCTTTTTATCACACCAGTTGTAAGTTCGGGGTATTAATATGAAACTAATCGCCGAACAAATCCAAGAAGTAGAATACATCACCGAAGCCAAAGAGGACGGTGGTAAAGACATGAAGATTCGTGGAATTTTCATGCAGGCAGACATGAAGAACCGTAATGGTCGTGTCTACCCAATGAACGTGTTAGCTAAAGAAGTTGCACGTTATAACAAAGAATTTGTTGCTGAAGGTCGTGCGTTTGGGGAACTGGGTCATCCAGAAGGCCCTACTGTCAATCTTGACAGGGTATCGCATATGATTACAAAACTGGAAGCTGATGGAAAGAACTTTATTGGTGAGGCGAAACTGCTCTCTACTCCAATGGGGGAAATAGCGAAAGCATTAATTAAAGACGGTGGTAAACTTGGTGTCTCTTCAAGAGGTATGGGTTCTATTGAGTCTAGAAGTGGTGCGAATTATGTGAAAGACGATTTTTATCTTGCCACTGCGGCAGATATTGTTGCAGACCCATCTGCACCTCAAGCCTTTGTAGAAGGAATTATGGAAGGTAAGGAATGGATTTGGAACAACGGAATACTCAAAGAAGTTGAGATTGCCGAAATCCACGATGAAATCAATGAGTCTGTAAGACGTAGACAGTCAAATGTTTCCGCACTTGCATTCGCAAAATTTCTGTCAAAACTTTAATCATTATAAATATGTTAATAAACAACCAAGGAGAAAATCCCAATGTCAGAACTAGATAAGACAATTGAGGAACTAGAAGCGGAAGTCTCAGCAGAACTTGCTGAAGCATCAAGCCCTAAAGACGGCGCTGCAAAAGGTGACTCAATGGAAAAACAAGAAGGTGATGTTGAAGATTTGGGTAAAGCTGTCGATGATCCAGAATCAAAAGACAGTGCTGGTAAGAAGGCTGCTGCTAAAGTTAAGAAAGCTGCAGAACCTGCTGTCGGTGCAACCAAAGAAGAAACAGAACTTGCTGAAGATGATGCAGAAGCATTAGAAGAAGCAAAAATGACTAAAAAGGAAACACTTGCTGCAATGTATTCAGAAATGGAAAAAATGAATGCAAGTGCTCTAAAAGCGTCATATGACAAAATGATGGCAAAAGAAGAAGAAGAAAAAGAAGAAGAGTCAGTGGAAGTTGACGAATCTACTTTGGAAGATCGTCTTGCCTCAGTAGATGTCTCAGAAGATATTACTGCACTAGTTAATGGTGAAGAAATTTCTGAAGAGTTCAAAGAAAAAGCATCTACAATCTTTGAAGCTGCTATTAAATCAAAACTTCGTTCAGAAGTTGAGAGAATTGAATCTGCAAAGGTTCAAGAAGTTGCTGAAGAGACAAACAGAATTCACAGTGAGTTAACTGAAAAAGTTGACGCATATATGGGTTATGTAGTTGAAGAATGGATGAAAGAAAACGAAATTGCGATTGAACGTGGTCTCAAAGGCGAGATTGCAGAAGATTTCATTTCTGGACTTAAATCTCTTTTCGAAGAGCATTATATCGATGTTCCAGATGAAAAGTACGACATCTTAGGAAGTCAAGCAGAAAAGCTTGATGACTTAGAAGCCAAACTTAATGAACAAATTGAGAAGTCTGCTGAATTAAAGAAAGCAAACAATCAACTGGTTCGTGAGTCTGTTTTTGCAGAGGTTGCTTCAGACTTGGCTGACACTGAAGCTGAGAAATTTAAAGCTCTTGCAGAAGATGTTGATTTTACTGACGAAGATACTTTCAGAAGTAAACTTGACACGCTTAAGGAAAGTTATTTTCCAAAGGCAACGACTGTCGCTGAATCTGTAGATTCCGAATCAGATGGTTCAGAATCTTACGATACAACTGGTGCTATGAGTGCTTATATGAGTGCAATTAGTAGAAATGTAAAGCGAGGTAAGATTTAAGCTGCGGAAGATTTTATCTATCAAAGCTTAACTTCTTATAAATATTATTAGAAAAAAACTCAACAAGGAGAAATAAAAATGTTTCAAACTGAACATTTACAGGAAAAGTGGAATCCAGTTCTAGAACACAATGATCTACCAAAGATTAATGATTCTTATCGTAAGGCTGTAACTACTGTTATCCTAGAAAACCAAGAAAAAGCACTTCGTGAGGACTCTGCGTTCTTATCAGAAGCTGCACCAACATCAAACACAGCAGGCGCTGCAAACTGGGATCCGATCATGATCTCACTAGTTAGACGTTCTATGCCAAACCTCATCGCATACGATGTGGCAGGTGTACAACCAATGACAGGCCCTACTGGACTGATTTTTGCTATGCGTTCACGTTACACTAACCAAAGTGGTACAGAAGCTTTCTATAACGAAGCAGACTCTGACTTCTCTGGTGCTGGTACACAAGCAGGTACTAACCCAGCGATTCTTAACGATTCGCCAGCTGGTACTTATACTGGTGGTACTGGTATGACTACTGCTGCTGCAGAAGCATTGGGTGACGCATCAAACAATGCATTCTCAGAAATGTCTTTCTCAATTGAAAAACAAACTGTTACTGCAAAGTCACGTGCTCTAAAAGCAGAATACACAATGGAATTGGCGCAAGACCTTAAAGCAATCCACGGTTTGGATGCTGAAACAGAACTTGCAAACATTCTATCTGCTGAAATCCTAAACGAAATCAACCGTGAAGTTATCCGTTCAATCTATGTAACTGCTAAACCAGGCGCACAGACTGATACTGCTACTGCTGGTACATTCGATATGGACGTTGACTCTAACGGACGTTGGAGTGTTGAGAAGTTCAAAGGCCTTATGTTCCAACTTGAAAGAGATGCGAACGTAATTGCTCAAGAAACTCGTAGAGGTAAAGGTAACGTAATTATCTGTTCTTCAGATGTTGCATCTGCACTTCAAATGGCTGGTGTATTAGATTACACTCCTGCTCTTAACAACAACTTGAATGTTGATGACGCTGGTAACACATTCGCTGGTGTACTTAACGGACGTTTCAAAGTGTATATCGACCCATACTCAGCAAATGCTGATGCGAAACAGTACTACACTGTTGGTTATAAAGGTACTTCACCTTATGACTCTGGTCTTTTCTACTGCCCATATGTTCCATTACAAATGGTTCGTGCGGTTGGTGAAAACACATTCCAACCTAAAATTGGTTTCAAAACTCGCTACGGCTTGGTTGCGAACCCATTTGCTGGTGGTGCGACTGCTCGTGCTGGTGTGTTGACTGCTAACGACAACGTATATTACAGAAGAGTACAAGTTACTAACATCATGTAATAAGAAATCGGTTAACGATTCTGAAAAGGGGGAACTTCGGTTCTCCCTTTTTTTTTGGTCGCTATAAATAGTATTATGAAAAGGAATAAGATATGGCTTTAACAACTGCAATAGAAAGACAACCAGATAACTTTGACTTGGCACGTGCCTCACAGTTTAAGTTTGATATTCTGAAAGTACCGAATACGACATACTTCGCACAGGAGATTAATCTGCCTGGCATCGCATTTTCTGGTGATGCAATTATGAACACTCGGTATAAAGCAATGCCATTCATGGGTGACACATTAGATTTTAGTCCATTAGAACTTACCTTTCTAGTTCAAGAGAACTTAAAAAATTACAGAGAAATACACGATTGGATGACAGGAATAGGATTTCCAATTAGTCCAGAACAATTCGCAAAAGCAATTAAAGACACAGATACAAAAGACATAGGCAACGCAGGCAAGGGTAATGTTACTAACCCTTCAGTTATGACAAGTGATGCGACCTTGACTATATTGACAAATAAGAACAATCCCAGTATACAAGTGAAGTTTCGGAATATATATCCGACTTCACTTTCTGGACTTCAGTTCGATACTAAAGATACTGCAACTGAAGGATTAACTGCAAGTGTGACGTTCAATTATGACGTTTACGAATTAGCAGTATTATAAATAAGTATGAGCAGATACGGTGAACTTTAACACCAAACCATGAGTCTCAGCAGTACAGAGAAAATTTAGAACTGAAAGTTCCAACCAATCTCTGCTCAACTTTTATTATTAGGATGTGATATATTATGACACTAGAAGAACTACAGCAACAAGCTGAAAAAGACTTGAAGATGGATGACTTAGAACTTGGAGATGAATCTCTGAAGTCTGCATCTCTTCATCAAAAATACCTCACCATATACAATACCTTTAGACAACTCGTTTTAATGAACGAGGGAACTTATCGTGTACTCTATCGAAAGAAATGGGAGTACTACGGTGGTAAGTCTGACCCTACCGTATATCGTGATAACCCTTTCGACCATAAGATATTAAAAGTTGACATCCCCATTTACTTGGAATCGGATGAAGAACTTATTAAAGCAAAGCAGAAAGTTGAATATTACAAGATGTGTACTGACTCATGTGAACGTATACTCAAACAAATCCAATCTAGAGGATGGGATATCAAAAACGCAATTGAATGGCGTAAGTTTGTAGACGGTGCTATCTAGTGACTCAAGTTACCAAGAAGGATGAAGTATTCCTACAAGTGGATACTGAAGCTTCAACCGCAAGGTCGTTATCAGAACATTTTACATTTGAAGTGCCAGGCGCTAAGTTTATGCCTGCGTATCGCAATCGTATTTGGGATGGTAAGATAAGATTATTTTCTCCACAGAACGGAGAGTTATACCTTGGACTACTTTCATATTTAGAAAAGTGGTTAGAGGATTGGGATGAACCATATGAAATAAGTGAGGAACTTAAAGATGAAAAAGAAATTAGCAGAGAAGTCTTGGAAGGATTCATTACGAGTCTTAAACTTAAAAGTAGAAATCAACCAATACATCCAAGGGACTACCAAATTAATGCCGTGGATTATGCAATCAGAAAACATCGTGCTTTACTTCTTAGTCCTACTGCATCTGGTAAATCACTTATCATCTATATTCTCGTAAGATATTACGAGTTACTTTTACAGCAACAAGATAACGACAAGATACTTATTCTTGTTCCAACAACATCTTTAGTAGAACAGATGCACTCTGACTTTCTTGACTATGGATGGGATGAAAAGTATTTACAGAAGATATACAGTGGACATGATAAGAACGTATCTAAGAAAGTTGTTATATCTACATGGCAATCTATCTATAAATTTCCAAAGAAATACTTCTCTCAGTTTGGGTGTGTTATTGGTGATGAAGCTCATTTATTTAAAGCAAAGTCCTTGACAAATGTTCTAACTAAACTAGATGTATGTAAGTACAGGTTTGGGTTGACAGGTACACTTGATGGTATGCAAACACACAGATTAGTTCTTGAAGGACTATTCGGTTCACTAAATAGAGTAGTATCCACAAAAGAACTTATTGACAAAAAGACACTTGCTGAATTTGATATCAAAGCATTGGTATTGACATACTCAGAAGAAGAGTGTAAACTTGTCAAAAAGATGAACTATCAAGATGAGATGGACTTTATTGTCACTCATCAAAAGAGAAATGAATTCATTAGGGATTTAACTCTCAATCTCAATACTAACACATTAGTATTGTTCCAGTATGTAGAGAAACATGGAAGTGTTCTCTATGATATGATTAATACTTCTGCTAAAGACAGGAGAGTATTCTATGTCTTTGGCGGTACAGACACTCAGACTCGTGAACAAATTAGAGAAATTACAGAAAAAGAAAAGAATGCAATCATTGTTGCGTCTTATGGTACTTTTAGTACTGGTATCAATATTCGGAATCTCCATAACATCGTGTTCGCAAGTCCAAGTAAGTCCAGAGTTCGTGCCTTGCAATCGATTGGCCGTGGACTGCGTAGGAGTGATACTAAAGATGCCGCTACCCTCTTCGATTTAGCAGATGACCTTTCTCACAAAAGTAAAAGAAACTTTACTTTAAACCACTTCTTAGAACGAATAAATATATACAATGAAGAGCAATTCGATTACACTATCAATAGGATAAAAATCAAATGACAGAATACAAAATACTAAAACTTTTAAGTGGTGAAGAAATTATTTGTAATCTCATAGCTGATGAACATCCAAGAACTTTTGAAATTCAATCTCCTTTACAGATTTCAGTTGTCCCAAAAGTAACAAAGTTTGGAATAGACGAATCAGTGTCTTTAGTAAGATGGATACATTTTTCTGAGGAGAATACCTATAATATAGATAAAAGCAAAGTAATGATTATCACAAATGCTTCTACGGGCTTGTCTAAGTTTTATGAACATTGTGTAATGAGGATGAACGCAGATATTGATGTCGTTGAAAGAGAACCGACAGATGCCGAACTAATGGGTATTGAAGAAGATGAATGGGATGAAGAGTATGGAGAAGTACTTACTAAGACTTTACATTAGATCTATAGTTCTATTCATTCTCATACCCTACATAGCTAATATACCAAGTTGTCAAGAGATTAGCAAGAGATTTTTGAAATAAATTTAAATTAATTAAGCTATTGACATATCTGTAGAAATCTGTATAATGGTTAATAAGTTGCATAAAAACATGCATACAATGTGGAGTTAAATATATGGCTAAAAAGAAATCGGGTGCTCATTATGTTAATAACAAAGAGTTCCTAGAGGCGATGACAGAATGGAAAGAGCAATGCAAAGATGCTGAAGCGCAAGGTGACCCACGACCACCTGTGTCTAATTACATTGGGGAATGTTTCCTAAAGATTGCAAACCACCTTTCATATCGTCCAAACTTTATAAATTACACTTACAGAGATGAAATGATTTCTGATGGTATTGAAAACTGTCTACAGTATTGTAGTAACTTCAATCCAGAAAAGAGTAATAATCCTTTTGCTTATTTTACGCAAATTATCTATTATGCGTTTATTCGTAGGATTCAAAAAGAAAAGAAACAACAGCACGTTAAACACAAGATTATCGAAAATATGAATGTAGACATTCTAATGGACGGTGATAGTGAACAAGGCGTGTTTGTGGATTATCTACAAAAGAATTTCCTACCCCCAGAAGCAGTTTACAAACCTAAAAAGAAAAAGAATAGTGAACCAAAAGGACTTGAAAAATTTTATGATGAACAAGGTGAAGAGATTATAGATGAAAATAGCGCTGATAACTGATACCCATTTCGGCGCCCGAAACGATAACCTATCATTTAACGACTACTTTTACGAATTCTGGGAGAAAGTATTTTTTCCTTACGTTGAAGAGAACGGTATTGATACAGTTATCCATTTGGGTGATGTTATGGATAGACGTAAGTTTGTATCCTACAAGATAGCACAAGACTTCCGACAAAAATTTATTCAAAAGTTTGTAGACAAAGGTATTACCCTTCACATGATGGTGGGTAATCACGATACATTCTATAAGAATACTAATGATGTTAACTCTCTTGCAGAACTTGTAGAGGGTAGATACCCTAAGATGTTCGTATACCCAGAAACAACAACTGTTGAGTTTGATGGCACACCTATATGTTTTATTCCTTGGATTTGTCCAGACAACTATGGACACACAATGGAACACATTAAGGATACCAAGGCACAAGTTGCAATGGGACACTTAGAGATTAATGGTTTCGAAATGCACGCTGGACACTTTGCAGAAGGTGGGTATGATAAACAATTTCTAAGAAAGTTTGATACAGTATTCAGTGGTCACTTCCACAAGAAATCTGATGATGGACAAGTATACTATCTAGGCAATACTTATCAGATGACATGGAGTGATGATGGATGCCCTAAAGGTTTCCATGTCTTTGATACATCAACTAGAGAACTTGAACGTATCATTAATCCATACACAATCTTTCAGAAAGTATTCTATGATGAAACTACTACAGACTATACACAGTTTGACGTATCTCAATTAAAGAATAAGTTTGTTAAAATTATTGTAGTTAACAAAAAAGACTTTTACGGATTTGATAGATTTATTGACAGAGTACTTGGTGAGTCTGGTGCTCACGAGGTAAAGATTGTTGAGGACTTTAGTGAATTGGATGCAGAGAATGTTGATGATACTATTGTCGAAAATGCAGAGGATACTATGACTTTATTGGAGCGTTACATTGCAGAACTAGATGTAACCTTGGATAAGAACCGACTAACTAATATGATGAAATCTTTATATCTTGAAGCGAGTGACTTAGAACTGTAATGATAATATTTAAAAAAGTACGTTGGAAGAACTTTCTTTCGACAGGAAATAATTTTACTGAAATTCAGTTGGACAGAAGTTCAACCACATTAATAATTGGAGAGAATGGTGCTGGTAAGAGTACTGTTCTTGATGCTCTTTGTTTTGGATTGTTTAATAAACCATTCCGTAATATCTCAAAGAAGCAGTTAGTGAATTCTGTTAACAATGGTGCATCTGTTGTTGAAGTAGAATTTAGTATTGGAACTAAAGAAGTAAAAGTTGTTCGTGGTATCAAACCTAATATATTTGAAGTATGGGTTAATGGTAACATGATTAACCAAGATGCGAATGCTCGAGACTATCAGAAACACTTAGAACAACAAATTATGGGACTGAACTATCGTTCTTTCACACAGGTTGTTATTTTGGGTTCTTCTACATTCGTACCGTTTATGCAATTACCAACTAAAGCACGCCGTGAGGTTGTCGAGGATATCCTAGACATCAAGATTTTTTCATTAATGAACTTCCTGTTAAAGAATAAAACAAAAGAACTAAATGAAGAAACTCGTGACGTAGAATATAATTTTGACTTGACACGAGAAAAGATTAACCTACAAGAGAAGTTTATCGACCAAGTGGTTAATAATAAGTCAGAGATAATTGCTGAGAACCATCAAAAGATATCTGATAATAACTTTACGATTGGTACTAGAAAAGAAGATATTGTTGGGTTAGAACAAGACAAAACTAAATTGTCTTACGATGCACAAGAACAAGCAAGATTAGAAGAAAAGATTACTAAACTAAGTAAAACAGAAGCTGCACTTCAAAATAGGAAAGATAATCATGACCGTCAAATCAAATTTTTCAAGGACAACGATGAATGCCCGACTTGCGAGCAATCGATTACGGACACAACAAAGCAGACGCAGATTACAACTAGAACCGAAAAAGTTGGAGAAATCACAAACGGAATCCGACAACTTGAAGAGTTGGAAAACACCGAAAAGTCAAAACTAGATGTTATTATAACAAACTTAGAATCTATTCGTAAGCATGATGTAGAGATTGCAAAACTTCGTGCAACTATTACAGAGATGGAAAAGTTCAATTCTAAGTTAGCAAAAGACATTGAGACATATGAGAGTGGTTCTATATCTGATGAAGATAAAGAAAAACTTGCAAAACTCAAAGGACAACTTGAACTTATAGAACAACAAAGGTCTAAGTTAACTGAAGATAAGTTTTATGTTGATGTTGCTAAGAACCTTTTGCAAGACTCTGGTATTAAGACTAAGATTATTAAACAGTATCTACCAATTATGAATAAGTTGGTAAACACATACCTATCCTCAATGGACTTCTTTGTCAACTTTAATATTGACGAAAACTTCAATGAGACAATCAAGTCACGCTTTCGTGATGAATTCTCTTATGCATCATTCTCTGAAGGTGAGAAGATGCGTATCGACCTTGCACTCCTATTCACATGGAGAGCAATCGCAAAGATGAAGAACTCTACTAATACCAACCTACTAATCTTAGATGAAATCTTTGATTCCTCTTTGGATGGTACAGGTACAGATGACTTCCTCAAAATCCTCAATACGTTCCACGACCAGAATGTATTTGTTATATCACACAAACAAGATATGCTATTTGACAAGTTCAGAAGTATTGTTAAGTTTGAAAAGGTTCAGAACTTTAGTAGAATATCCACAAATTAATTTAAAAAAACTTCAATAAATGCCTTGACATTTGTTCTAATAACATGTATACTATGCTAGTAATGATGAGAAAAGGAAAGAAGTTATGACATTAACCCCAGAATTTAAACAATTTATGGATAATATGTGGGCTCAAGAGTTAGTCATAAATGGTAAGAAAGTCGTAGACCGTACTGTCGGTTTCGGTGCATTACCAGATATTACTTTAACCCTTGAGGATGGAACTTTTTTGAGTGCTAAAGAATTATTCAAAAATGTTTCAAAAACATCTTGACTTTTGTTCTAATAACGTATATAATGAATATACAAACTGTGAAAATAACTAGGAGAAATATATAATGGCACATGAACTTGAAATGATAAACGGTGAAGCACAAATGGCTTATGTTGGGGATGTTCCTTGGCATGGACTAGGTACTAAGGTTGACCGTGAACTAACACCAGACCAATTCCAAAAGGTTGCTGGACTTGATTGGACAGTAGAAAAACAACCTCTTGTAACTGCAACTGGTATTCCTATTAAAAACAAAGAGGCACTTATCCGTTCCTCAGACAACTCTGTACTAGATGTTGTTGGTACTGGTTGGAATCCTGTACAGAACTCAGAAGCATTTGAATTCTTCCATGACTATGTGATGGCAGGTGATATGGAAATGCATACTGCTGGTTCACTTAAAGATGGACAAATGGTTTGGGCACTTGCAAAGACAAAAGAGTCTTTTGAGTTGTTCAAAGGTGACCAAACAGATAACTACTTTCTGTTTACTAACCCACACCAATTTGGTAAATCTATCAATATCCGTATGACACCTATTCGTGTTGTATGTAATAACACTCTTACACTGTCTTTATCACAAGATACTGATAAGATGGTTACTGTAAACCACCGTAAGGCATTCGACCCTGCTATGGTTAAAGAGCAGATGGGTATTGCGAAAGAGAAAATGGAACAGTACAAATCAATGGCTGCATTCCTTGGTGGAAAACGTGCTACTGGTGACAATGTTATCCAGTACTTCAATGAAGTATTCGGTGCGCCTGCAAAAGAGAAAGAAGATGGTGTTCTACCATTTACATCTCGTAATGCTAAAATTGCAATGGAGAACCTAACTACTCAGCCTGGAGCAAACTTTGCTGAAGGTTCTTGGTGGCAGGCATTTAACTCTGTTACATACATGACAGACCACTTGCAAGGTCGTGAAGGTGATTCACGTTTGCAGTCTGCATGGTACGGACGTAACCGTAAAGTAAAACTCAATGCTTTAGACAAAGCACTTGAGTATGCCGAAGCTGCATAAAAAGTTTCAGAGGGGGGTTGAAATCCCCCTCTTTAATACCTATATAAATAAGAGTACGATATGCCGAATAGTCGGGTATCGTATTTAATCTTGCTTAACTAAGGAGAAAAAAATGGTAAGTAATCAATATATCGACCCGTTTGATAGGGTCAAAACTTATTCTATCGGTTTCGATAGAATGTTCAACAGTCTACTTGATGCACCAGCATCAACTGGATATCCCCCATATAATATCGTAAAGGATTCAGAGGAGAAGTATTGCATCGAACTTGCAATTGCTGGATTTTCTAAATCAGATATTATTATTGAAAGTAAGGATAATATTCTTACAATCGAATCCACATCAAGACCAGAGGGTGATGATGATAAGGAGTTCCTACACAAAGGTATTTCTAATCGTTCTTTCAAGAAAGCATTCAATCTTGCTGAATATGTGGTTGTACAGGGCGCATCCTTTAAGGATGGAATTTTGAGTATTGAGTTAGAGAGAATTGTCCCAGAGGCAATGAAACCTAAAACAATTAAAATTAAATAAGCTCTTGACAATACCCCAGTAATAGGGTATAATGAAATCTAATCATCAATAATGGTGATTTGAAATTATAGATAATGGAGATAATATGGGCAGAAAAGCACTAACAAAAAGAGAAAAGACTATGAGACTTCTTTCAACTGGAAAGAATGTAACATGGGCAACACTCAGAAACAAACTTGACTTGACATCACCAAGAGCGATGATTGATACGCTTAGAAGTGAAGGTAATTGCATTTATGTAAACAAGTTCCAAGGAACAACTGCATATAGACTAGGCGAACCATCGAAAGGTGTTATCGCTGCTGGACTTAAAGCAGTCTCTGGTTCTGATTACTCTTACTCTAGCTAATCGAAACTGTGATGGGGGGTTCGTCCCCCCATCCAACTTTATAGGATGTATGGATTGAAAACAATAGATTACAAATATTCAGAAGATGTTATTCTGAAACAACTCAAAGAGTACATAGACAAAACCTATGATGCTCACTATTCCCACAACAAGTTTCAAGCCACAGAATTCATTATGGATTCTGGACATGGCGAAGGTTTTTGTATCGGTAATATAATGAAATATTCACAACGATACGGAAAAAAAGACGGCAAGAACAGAAATGACTTGCTAAAAGTAATCCATTATGGTATAATGGCTTTACACAATCACGATATGAATCAAGGAGATAACTGATTATGCAACTTAGTAATGATACCAAAGACGTTCTAAAGAACTTCTCAACAATAAACCAAAACCTTTTGGTTAAATCTGGTAATGTGATAAACACAATGTCTGCAATGAAAAACATTGTAGCGAAGGCAACCATTCCAGATTCCTTTTCAAATGAATTCGCAATCTACGATTTGAATGAATTCCTCTCAGCGATGTCGCTGTTTAAGAGTCCTACATTGGACTTTGGAGATCAGTCGGTACGATTGAATGAAGAAGGCGGTGGGAGTTCACTGAAGTATTTCTTTAGTGACCCATCCGTAGTGACTACTCCGAAAACGGAAATCACTATGCCTTCAGTAGACGTAGAGTTTACGTTTACACAAGACACCTTTAGTGCAATCCAAAAAGCGAGTGCAGTATTGGGTGTTCCAGATGTAGTACTTAAAGGTACAGCTGGTGGTGATATTGAACTGACTGTTACTGACCGTAAGAATGAAACTTCTAACGACTTCAGTATTAAAGTTGGTGATAATTCACCGAATGACTTCACATACTTTTTCAAAGTTGAGAACTTAAAACTGCTTGGAGGTGATTATAAAGTAAAGGTATCCGATAAAGGTATTTCGCATTTCGCACATGTGAATAAACAAATCGAATACTTTATTGCTCTAGAAGCAAAATAATCCCAACAAGGAGTTTTATATTATGAATGATGTGATGTTATGGGTCGAGAAGTTTCGTCCCAAGAAAATCAGTGAGACTGTTCTTACTGATGATTTAAAAAAGACTTTCCAGGCCTTCGTAGATGATGGACATATTCCTAATCTACTACTTACTGGCGGGCCTGGGGTAGGTAAGACCACAGTTGCAAAAGCAATGCTTGAGGAACTAGGCGCTACTTATATGATGATAAACGGTTCTGAAGAATCGGGTATTGATGTACTGCGAAACAAGATTAAGAACTTTGCTTCTACTGTCTCTATGGATGGTAATCGCAAATTCGTTATTCTTGATGAGGCAGACTACTTAAACCCTCAATCTACTCAGCCTGCGTTGAGAGGATTTATAGAAGAGTTCCATAAGAACTGTGGGTTTATTCTTACCTGTAATTTCAAAAACCGAATCATCGACCCTCTCCACTCTAGATGCTCTGTTATAGAATTTCGTATTCCAGCATCAGAGAAACCTAAACTCGCTGGAGAATTCTTTAAGCGTGTTCAGACTATTCTAGATGGAGAGGGTGTTCAGTATCAACCTAAAGCAGTTGCTGGTGTTGTTGAGAAATACTTTCCCGATTGGAGAAGAGTTCTAAACGAACTGCAACGATATTCAACTTCTGGTATGATTGACAGTGGTGTACTTGTTAACATCTCAGAAACGAATATGAAGGATTTGAATTCATTCCTCAAAGAAAAGGACTTCAAATCTATTCGCAAATGGGTTGCCAACAATCTTGATAATGACCCATCTCGTATGTATCGTAAGATATATGATGCTCTTTATGAAGATATCCAACCTCAAACTGTACCTCATCTCGTACTTGCTACAGCAGATTATTCTTACAAGTCAGCATTCGTTGCAGACCAAGAAATCAATATGCTTGCATTTATGATTGAGATTATGACGCAAGTTCAATTCAAATGAGTGGATATGAACTTAAACATTACCTCAAGTCCATAAACGAAACAAAGGAGCATCTGTTAGACTCAGATGATCCTATGTGGACGAAGAAGTACTCTCCCTATATTATTAATAAGTGTTTAGCACCCTTTAATGATACCATCATGTTAGTTAATGAGATGAACATGCGTCACCACCTTGACGCAAAACTACAATATGACTTTTTACTAAATACTATTAGATCGAAGAAACGATATGCTCCTTGGGTAAAGGCGAGTAAGTTAAAGGATTTAGAGTATGTAAAAGAGTATTTTGGTTATAGTAATGAAAAAGCAAAGGCCGCTCTCAAGATACTTGATAATGAACAAATTAATACTATAAAAAATAGTTTGAATAAAGGTGGAAGAAAATGAATGAAATTGATTGGCAGCCCGAAAGGATGCTCGAAATAAAATTAAAAGAACCAGATGATTTTCTGAAGGTTCGTGAGACATTAAGTCGTATTGGAGTTGCATCTCGTAAAGAGAGAAAACTCTATCAGTCGTGTCATATCCTACATAAACAAGGACGGTATTACATCGTACACTTTAAAGAGTTATTCGCTCTTGATGGTAAGGACACAAATATAAACCAGAACGATATTGAACGTAGAAACTCTATTGCGTCACTTCTAAGTGATTGGGGGTTGATTGAACTCATGGGTGTAGCAGAACCCAAAGCACCACTATCACAAATCAAAGTGATTGCGTTTAAAGAAAAGAACGAGTGGGACTTAGAGACAAAATACAATATCGGTAAAAAGAGAGAAGTTTAAATTGACAGAATCATTCTCACAATTCATTACTGAAGAACCAAAAGAGCAGAAGTATAAACTTCTAATCCTTTCGCATGACGACCCATTAGACCCAAACGAGACAGGGCCTATGATTCGTAAGATTGCTGGAAAGATGGGTATACCTGTATACCTTGCAGAATTCTCTGGTTCATATATGGAAAGTGATGGGGAGAGTGAATTAGTCTATTCTTTTCCTGTAGAAGATACAGGGAGAGCAGAACTTCCTACAATGAAGTCTGATGCTGAGTATGACAAACCATTTAAGATAAATCCAAAAGATACACTTGTAATGGCAAGAGGACTTGGTTCAACAACAAAACTTGGAAACCGTTCATGGTGGGTAACTATTAATAACTTAGAGAATAAAGGTTACACAGTTATCAACTCTACAAAGTGCCACGATATATGTGGTGACAAATGGTTTAACCAAGTTGTCTTTCAAAGAGAAAAATTCAATACACCGAATACAGTTCTTGTTAGACACGCAGAAGGAGCTGCAGATGCAGCAGAGAAACTTGGAAACAAGTTCCCAATGATTTTAAAAACCTCTACTGGTTCTAGAGGTGTTGGTGTCATGTGGATTGAGAGTTTAAAGTCTCTTCACAGTGTTATCCAATTACTATACAGAGAAGATGAATATGTAGATATTCTTCTTCAAGAATATATTAAGACAGATTACGATGTTAGGGTTATCGTTGTCGCTGGACAAATACTAGGTGCGATGAAACGCCCTGTTATCAGTGATGACTTTAGAAGTAATGTATCCCAAGGTTCTGAACCAGAGATACATGAATTGACTGAATTGGAGAAAGAAGAATCAATTCGGGCAGCAAAAGCAGTAGACGGAATGATGGTCGGTGTTGACTTTATTCCATCTAAAAATCGAGATAAAGATAGACCGTATTTGATTGAGGTAAATTCTACGCCTGGACTTATGGGGGTTGAAGCAGTATTCAACACTGCTGCATCAAAACCAATTATTAAAGATCAGAAGAGAAGTATCACAAAAGAAATACTGTCTATGTTTATGGATAGAAACAACTGGTGAAGGAAAAACAATGACACTACTTGAAGCAATTAAGAAACATAACGAAGGTAAGATTGCACTACATAAAGCAAATGTTGGTATCTACCTAAAGAATCCTGCTGGTATTGGGGAACACTCCGATATTGCAGAAGCAGTAGAATGTGAATTAACAAAGATTGCACATTCACAAGATATTATTGATATGATTGAGAAACACTTTTCAAGTGAGGAACAATTACCACTTTTCTCTTGACATTCTGCCTTAAACCGTATATAATGAAACTCTTTGATAAGGAAATATGTCTTGAAATTTTACACTCACGTTGCCCAATGGGGTAATCAACTTCTTGTTCGTGGATACAAAGATGGTGTTCGTTCTAACTACAAGGTTAAGTACGAACCCACTCTTTACGTTCCTGTAAAGAAGGAAACTGGTTTTACAACTCTGGATGGCAAGAATGTCAATCCTATGAAGTTCCTTACTATTAAGGAAGCAAAAGAGTTTGTAGAACTTTATTCTAGTCAGCCACACCTCGTGTTTGGTATGACACAATTCCCATATACATATATTGCAGAACAATATCCTAAACAGATTCAATTCGATTCTGAGAAGATGCGTATTGTTACTATCGATATTGAAGTTGAGTGTGAGAATGGTTTCCCCCATGCAGAACAAGCTGCAGAACCTATGTTGTCTATCACTATCAAGAATCACGACACTGGACGTATCAAAGTGTGGGGATTACATGAATACAAAAATGATAGAGAAGATGTTCAGTACATTCAATGTGCAACTGAACGTGAACTGCTAGCACAATTTCTTGCATGGTGGGAATCTGACCATCCAGATATTATTACTGGTTGGAATACAGAATTCTTTGATATACCTTATATCTGTAACCGTATCAAATCTCAAATGGGTGAGGACGCAATGAAACGTCTTTCTCCTTGGGGTGTTGTTGATGCTCGCATGGTGGGTTCTGGTTTTGGTAAGAAAGACCAAGTGTACAATATTCTCGGTGTTGAGAACATCGACTATCTACAACTATATCGTAAATTTACTTATACTAATCAAGAATCATATCGTCTTGACCATATTGCATTTGTCGAACTAGGGCAACGCAAAGATGAAAATCCATATGAGACATTTCGTGATTGGTATACTAAAGACTATCAGTCGTTCCTTGACTACAACATCATGGACGTTGAACTGGTAGATAGACTTGATGAGAAGATGAAACTCATCGACTTGATTCTAACTATGACGTATGAGGCAAAGGTAAACGTATCTGATTCCTTTACGTCTGTTAAGTATTGGGATGTACTAATCTACAATCATCTACTAAAAAGTAAGATTATCATTCCACAAAAACTTGGACATAAATCCAAGGGTGAAAAGTATGTGGGTGCTTATGTAAAAGAACCACAAGTAGGACAACACAAATGGGTTATGTCTTTTGACTTGAACTCCCTATATCCTCACTTGATTATGCAATACAATATTTCCCCAGAGACTTTGTTGGCAAAACAACTTAATCTTGGTGACAACTCTGTTGATGACTTGATTGCACAGAAATTTAAAATCAAAGACATGCTTCCATCAAATGTAACGATGACACCTAATGGTGCATTGTTCAGTAAAGACAAACTAGGTTTCTTGCCTGAGATGATGCAAGAGATGTACAATGACCGTACCATTTACAAGAAGAAGATGCTTACTGCTCAACAGCAATATGAAGATACCAAAGATGCTAAATACTTAAAAGACGTATCTAAGTTTCAGAATATTCAGATGGCTCGTAAGATTTCATTGAACTCTGCTTATGGTGCGATTGGCAATGAGTGGTTTAGGTATTATGATTTGAGGATTGCAGAAGGTATTACTACCTCTGGACAGTTCTCTATTCGTTGGATTGAGAAGTCTATTAACATGTATCTAAACAAACTCCTTAAAACGGACGGAGAAGATTATGTTATTGCATCGGATACAGATTCAGTATATATTACTTTTGACAAGCTTGTTAATACTGTGCTTAAAACAAAAGAGGGAGAATCAGAAGATTCATATCGTGGGAGGGCTGTGGACTTCCTTGATACAGTCGCTAAAGAAAAACTTGAACCTTTTATCGATAAGAGTTATCAAGCTCTTGCTTCGTATGTAAACGCATATGACCAAAAGATGCAGATGGCACGAGAGGTTATTGCAGATAAAGGTATCTGGACTGCAAAGAAAAGATACATTCTCAATGCATGGGATATTGAAGGTGTTCGTTACCAAGAACCAAAACTCAAGATTATGGGTATCGAAGCAGTTAAGTCTAGTACTCCTGCTCCTTGTCGTGACAAGATTAAAGAGTGTCTAAAGATTATTATGTCTGGTACAGAAAAGGATGTAAACGACTTTATCCAAGAATTTCGTGAAGAGTTTATGAAGTTGCCTCCAGAAGAGATTGCATTCCCTCGTTCTGTTAATGGACTAAAGAAGTGGAGTAGTAGTTCTGGTATCTTTATGAAGGGTGTTCCTATGCACTGTAAGGGTGCATTGCTTTACAATCACTATACTAAGATGAACAAACTGAATAACAAGTATCCTCTTATACAGGAAGGTGACAAAATCAAGTTCTTAAATATGAGACAACCTAACCGTATGTCATCCAATGTGATTTCATTCATTACTAAGTTGCCTACAGAACTAGACTTGCATAAGATGGTTGACTATGATTTACAGTATGAGAAGTCTTTTGTTGAACCTTTGACGTTTATTATGAACCAGATTGGTTGGAACATTGACCGTTCTTACGGAACACAAACAACATTGGAAGATTTTTTTGGATAAATGCCTTGACATTTGTTGGCAAAACAAGTATACTACTAGTATAAATTATGAAAGAGGAAGTGAATGAAGTATTTTAGATATAATTTGGATGAGTTGAAACAATCATCTGATAGAAAACTTTTCAATTATATATCGTTTTTTGCAGGCGGTGGTGGTTCATCAGCAGGATATAAACTTGCTGGTGGCGATTGCCGTTTCGTTAATGAGTTTCAACAGGTTGCAGTAGATACCTATTTGTCGAACTGGCCTGAAACTCCAGCACACATTTGTGGTGATATCAAAGATGTTACTGGTGCAAAGATTATGGAGATGACAGGACTAAAAGAGGGAGAACTTGATATACTTGACGGTTCACCACCATGTCCACCATTCTCTATGTCTGGTACAAAGAAAGCAGGGTGGGGTAAAGAAAAGACTGCCTATGGTATGAAACAGAAAAACATTGAAGATTTGACATGGGAACAGATTCGTATTGCTGGTGAGATGAAACCAAAAGTAATCATCTGTGAGAACGTCAAAGGACTTACAATGGAATATGCTAGAGAACACTTAGTTCGTATGGTAAATGACTTTGAGGCATTGGGTTACACAACAGTTTATAAAGTTCTAAAAGGACACAATCACGGTGTACCTCAGAAACGAGAAAGAGTGTTTATTGTTTCTGTAAGAAATGATGTATTGGATAAAATCGGTGTACCATTCATGGCACTTAGTAACTTGATTTTTCCAGAACCAGAAGAACATGTCACCACTATTAAAGATGCAATTTGGGATATCCAACAGAACAATGCAAATGTTGTAGAATCAATTGAACTTATTGAGTCTATGACCAAGAGCGCTAAATATAAGTGGATGAAGAGATTACCAAAGAACCCAGACAAAGTGGTTTCTGTTGGTGACGATGTAGTTGGGCCTTGGTATGATAAGGTTATTGCACACAGAATTAAATGGGGTAAGACTGTACCAGAAAGAAAGAGTTCGTTCTTTCAATCTCGTAGAGTTCCTTGGAATCAAGCATCTCATACACTTTCTGAACAAGGACTACAAACAAGTCTTGCAGTTCACTTGCACCCAGTAGAAGATAGGGTGTATACAACAAGGGAAGCATCGAGACTAATGACTTTACCAGAGGATTATAAATTCACTGGTACACTAAATGAAAAACTAGCAAGAATCGGTTTAATGGTTGCACCACTACAAATGAAATATCTCGCTGATGAGATTTACAATAACATCCTTAAACCGTATAAGGAAATAGAATAATGATAAACTTTATATTGAGTGCTTGGAGGGTTGTCATGGACAGTGATATGAATCCACTAAGTAACATTGAGAACTTAACAGTACGTCACATGGTTATGCAAATTCTAGCATGGATGTGGTGTATTATATTTACTATGATGACAGGTACATGGATGTACTTGGGTGTCAACGTGTTATTCCACACACTATTACTTGGGGGAATTACATTAACCGTAGCAGTGTTTGAAACTGCAAAAAGAAAACCAGAGTATTTTAGGGGGGAAGAATGAAAAAGATTACGGTAGAAAAAGACTTAGGACAAAAAGAAACATATGATAAATGGAACGGTAAGTTCCTAGATGAGTCTGCTTACGATAAAGTAATTAAGGTTACTGATACTGATATGGGAGTAATGAAACCAATTCATTCATTAGATGGTTCTGATGTTCCCCTTGCATATGTTATCACTAATGCCTTTCCACAAGAAAGTAAGATTAGAGATATTCTAACAACAATTGAAGATACATCTACAATGAGGGCAAACTGTTCAGGCCCCATCGATAAAGAAGAGATGTTGGCAAAAGGATTAGTTGAAGGACAAGACTACAAACTTAGAACACCTAATTCATATCACACTCGTACAAAGTCTGGTGGTTGGGGTATGATTGCATATTCAAACGAAATCCATTCTGTTATGATTGGACATAAACGTGGACGTTTTACTGGTGGTATTGATGTTTCTGGTTGGTGTAAAGACAACAAAGATAAGTGGCAAGCACTACAAGAAATTACTGAACATAATGAAACTGCATTTGCAAAGGCAAACGATGACATCTATAGAAGTCAGAAGTCTTTCGCAGAAAACAACATTCGTCCAGAGCATCGTATTGGTGAAGGTATTTTTACTACATTATCTGCTAATCGTTATTCTGCATATCAGTCTGCAAAGATGGCTGCACATGTAGACAGTGGTGACACTGATGCTGGTATGACAAGTATGTGTGTATTCAGAGAAGGTGATTATGATGGTGCATATCTTTGTTTCCCTCGTTATGGGATTGCAATTGACGCTCCAGATAATAGTGTTGTAATTGCAGACAGTCAAGAAGTACACGGTGTTACTCCTATCTCTGGTAAGGGACAACGGTTTAGTTGTGTTGCATATTGTGATAGACGTTTGGCAACAATCGGAGTTTATGGTAAACAAGAGAAATTGATTGGTAAGTATGCTGCAAAAACATCTGGAAATTTAAATGACTTTCTTGGCGAATAAGCCTTGACATTTGTTATTAAAACAGGTATACTATGCTAGAAGATTGAGATTGATTTAATTATGGAGAATGTGAAGTGAAGATTAATTGGAAATGTGATTCTGTAGTGGAGTCGGAGTGTGCTTATCACTGTTATCTTGTAAAAATTGATAAGAGGTGTAGGAACAAATATATGGGAAGTAAAATCGGTTATCCCGATGGAACTTACCACGGAACAGTAGTGACTCACCGTTCAGCTTACAAGAAAGATTTGGCAACATACGAATCTGAGTATCAAGTTTTATTCACTGGAACTGAAGCAGAATGTCGAAAGTATGAACAAGACTATTTGCATAACAATGATGCAAAACTAAGTAATGAATACTACAATGAATCTAACTCTGGTGCTTTCAAAGAAGAATCAAAAGTTTTCATTGGTTGTCTAGAAGCATTAGAAAGTAAAATTTATGATGTAGTTGATACTGAATTATCTGAGATACTTGGTTGGCTGACATACCAAGTTAGAGAAGAAGATGGTGTTGATGGTAAGCATGTAAAATGGTTGGTGGGTAAGATAACCGACAACCCAAAGTACTGGTCTACAAAATTATCAGAGAAACCTCTTATTGCTTTAGAAGATTTTGATGGTAAGGGGAAACCTAGACGGTTGGGTAAAAATCATACTTGTGCGGCAGGGAAAATGTACTTTGGTTCAGAGTCAAAGATAACACTGCCTGTTATTATGATACCTAAGAAGGTTTGGACAAAATTATCTGAAACAGAATTAGAAGAAATTGGTCAATTAGATAATGGACAATTGGACTTTAAGCCTAAAGAACAGGACACAACTACAATTGTAAATACATTGGTGAAGTATTGTTTGGATAATAATAAGAACCAAGACGACCCAGTTGTAAGAATTAAGTTGGAGAGACATGGATTTACTAGTCAAGAGATTAGATCTCTTAAAGCTAAGATTAAGAAACAAATTCTCAAACCAACAGGTTTAGGCCCTAACGAAAAGTTTGTTAAATGTACTAAGGAATATGCATTAGAAGAAGCAAACAACGAGTATAAGGATAAGACTACACACTGTATTATTGTTTCTAGTGGAATGATGAGAGGGTTCTTTAATGATTGGTCTAAGTCACTTTCTTCTAAATCTATTAGAGGTAAGACTAACTTATTTGTTCTATACTATCACACTGGTATTGAGCATTGGAATTCTTTTACTCCAAACAAAGTTGAGTTTGAAAAGAAACTGAGTGACATGAACGCCTTTCTTAAAGAAGGTGGACATAAAGGATATGATATTCAATATAGAGAAATCAATCCAATTCAAAAAAAGAGTTTACTAGAAACTACTACGGAGCAATCATAAAAGAATGATTATAATGATTGGTGGAATACCATGCTCTGGTAAATCCACATTAATGAGAAATCTAATTCAAGAGATGGGTTCGCATGAAGATGTTGAACCCATGAAACTATTTCCATGCCAAAAGCATGGGGATACTCTTGTAGTAGGACGATATCCAGTTGGAGAAACTTTTGGTGGAACTGACAGGATTAGTTATGGTGCTATCTCTAAATTCAGAGATTTCATTAATCAAGAAGTTTCAAAACATAAACATATAATACTTGAAGGTGATAGGTTCTGTCGTGCAAAAGATATCGAATGGTTGTTATCAGAACATAACTCAAAGGTTTATATATTAAAAGTGTCGCCATCTGTAGAGAAGGCAAGACATATTGGTAGGGGAGATGAACAGTCTGAGAAGTGGTTACAAACCAGAAGGACTCTTATCAATAATCTACAAACCAACTTTCTTCTTATGGGTGAATTGGCAATACGCCAAACAGATGATGAAGAAAATCTAAATGAAGTAAAAAATGAAATCAAGGAGATTTTAACATGACGAAAGAAAACACAGTAATTAGTATCTTGTTCATAAATGGTATGGAACTTGTGGGGCGATATGTTTCTGAAACAACAGAAGACCTCGTAGTATACAAACCTCGTATGGCACAAATGTCTCAGCAAGGTGTGGGGTTGATTCCTTCCATAACTGCAACGGGCAAAGAAATTGATGGTGAATTCACATTCAGTAAAAATAGTATTATGTACTATACAGAATCAGTTGACGAAATGGCAAAAGGTTGGCAACAACAAACCAGTGGATTGATTACGCCTGGAACAAAAGGTTCAATAATCTCTTGACATTAGAAGAGAATTATCATATAATAAACAAAATGGAATCAAAGGATATAGATATGACTGATGAGCGACTACTACTTGACTATACTCGATTTGTCGATGAAGTGACTTCTGATGAATCAAAAGATGCAACTGCATTTTCTGACGCACTAGATATAATTGATGAACAGGGTTTACCACCAGAACGGTTAATTACTGCGGCACTTGGTATCACTGCTGAAGGTGGTGAATTTGCAGAGATTATTAAGAAGTGTTTGTTTCAAGGTAAACCAATGGATGAACATACTGTCTATCACATGAAACGTGAGTTAGGTGATGTGATGTGGTATATTGCACAAGCATGTATTGCTATGGAATGTTCATTGGAAGATGTCATCTATATGAATATCGAAAAGCTAGAAGCACGTTATCCAGATGGTTTTGATGCTTTTCGTTCTAACAATAGAAAAGAAGGAGATGTGTAGTATGGACTTTTTAAAGGACATTGCTAAGACTGCGGGCAACGAATACGCAGCACTTGTATCTGAAGGTGTGGAGGCTGGTGATGTTGATGCGTTTATCGATACTGGTTCTTATATTTTCAATGCACTACTGAGTGGTTCAATTTATGGTGGACTACCAGCAAATAAAATAACTGCGGTTGCAGGCGAATCTGCAACAGGTAAAACTTTCTTTGTAATGGGCATGGTAAAGTCATTCCTTGATGCAAACCCAGATGCTGGTGTGTTGTATTTTGAGTCTGAATCTGCAATTACAAAACAGATGGTTGTTGATAGAGGTATCGACCCAAATCGTATGGTTATCCTACCTGTAACAACTGTACAAGAATTTCGTACACAATCATTAAAAGTATTGGATGCATATCTGCAACAAAATGAAGCAGATAGAAAACCAATGTTATTGTGTTTGGATTCACTTGGTATGTTATCTACTACAAAAGAAGTAGAAGATACTGCTGATGGTAAAGAGACAAGAGATATGACTCGTGCCCAAGTATTGAAAGCTGCATTCAGAGTGTTGACTTTGAAACTTGGTAAAGCAAAAGTACCAATGGTAATTACTAATCACACATATGATGTAGTTGGTTCTATGTTCCCTACCAAAGAAATGGGTGGTGGTTCTGGACTGAAGTATGCGGCATCATCTATCGTATATCTTTCTAAGAAGAAAGAGAAAGACGGTACACAAGTTGTTGGTAGTATCATTCACTGTAAAAATGCAAAGTCACGTTTAACTGTTGAGAATAAAGTAGTTGATGTACGACTAATGTATGAACGTGGACTTGATAGATACTATGGTTTGCTTGAACTTGCATTGAAGTATGATATCTTCAAATCAGTATCAACTCGTATTGAACTACCAGATGGTTCTAAAACATTCGGTAAAACAATTAACAATAATCCAGAGAAGTTTTTTACTCCAGAGATTATGGAACAGTTGGATGAAGTTGCTGGTAAAGAGTTCAAATATGGAACACGACTAGCAGATGTAGTAGAAGAGGTTGAAGAAGAAGAAGTTGTAGAAACAGATGCAACATAACTTTGTTCAAGTCTATGATAATGTAATTGACCCAGAACTTTCTCAGCAGATGATTGCGATGTTTGAAGAATCAGAGCATCAACATGAAGAGATTAAATTAGAGGGACATCGTTCTTTTAAACAGGTGACATTACAGAATCATCCAGAATGGGAGCCATTTGTCAAACCACTACAAGATAAGTTCTATAGTTATATAGATAAGTATATGAACGATTGTGAAGTGACTGATAAGATGTTCCCAGAACAATTTGCATTTGAGGCATTTCGATTAAAACGATATATGCCTAACGATGTAGATGAGTTTAATGACCACGTTGATGTGGGCAATCATAGTAGTGCAAGAAGGTTCTTAGTATTTTTCTTATATCTTAATGATAATGAAGGTGGTTCTACAGATTTCCCACAATTCAACCTTAGTGTTAAACCAGTGACAGGAAAGATGTTAATGTTTCCACCACTATGGACGCACTTACATGCTGGACGTAAACCTATCGATACACCAAAATACATTATAGGGAGTTATTTACACTATGTCTAATACTGGTGGAGCTGGAAATACAGATATGCTTTGGGGTAAAGGTACACCAATTAGTGAATTATACCAGTTCGTAGAGAATAAAGAAAAGACTTGGACTGCTGTTGGACTTACTGCAAAAGCGGGTAAGTATCAAGGGGTAGTTTACAAATATGGTAAAGTTAAGGTAATCGAAAACGAAGAAAAAACAAATGCCTCTTTACAAT
>OCVR010000758.1_pt1 | contig 26552 bp, 19 predicted proteins | sample 1539091 | NCBI WGS metagenome assembly OCVR01 (sample SAMEA3355530, study PRJEB22509) | marine metagenome | biome: marine; feature: coastal ocean; material: water | place: USA | collected 2010-08-07 | depth 16 m | reverse complement strand
AATTTCCACCCTGCCAGCAGATCGCACCCCAATCGTTTAGTGTGGCCGTCTTCACGGTACGCAGAGTGGTCGCAGTCGCCTTAAAATTGGGAAACTCGTTCACTACCTGGGTGATCATTTTCTTAAAACTATCCACTTCGATCGTAGAAATTGCTTCGTCCACACCTTCCACTTCAAATCCGAGACAAGCAGTAAAGTCTTCCTCGTTTCCAATCATCACATCCACATTCCGGGCAATCGCACGATTCACTTCCTGGGCCTTTTCAATCCCACCTATCGATTTCCAAAGTGAGGGGCGGTAGTTCAGATCATAAGAAACTATAGTTCCGTATTTCTGGGCAGACTGCACCGCTTCCGCAGTAACTTCTGCAGTGGACTCGGACAACGCCGCAAATATTCCCCCGGTGTGGAACCAGCGAACACCCTGGTTTCCAAAAAGGTCATCCCAATCAATGTCTCCGACTTTCAATTGAGAGGCTGCAGTCAGTCCACGATCGGGTACTCCGACCGCTCCGCGGATACCAAAACCGCGCTCAGTGAAGTTTAAACCGTTCCTCACTTCCCGTCCGAGTCCGTCATAGGGAACCCAACGAACCAGCGAAGTGTCCACACCACCCTGCAAAATAAAATCCTCTATTAATCGGCCGATCTCATTATCCGCAAATGCGGTAACTACTCCCGTGTCCATTCCGAAGCATCGGCGTAATCCGCGGGCCACGTTGTACTCCCCTCCCCCTTCCCAGGCGGAAAAATTTCGTGCCGTTCGTATTCTGCCCTCACCCGGATCGAGACGAAGCATAATTTCACCGAGCGAGACAAGGTCGTAACGGCAGTCAGATTTTGATTTAATGTCGAGACTCATAAATTAATTTCCACTTTTTTCTAAGGCATTTAATTGCCAAGGTTCCGATCCGCACTCCTTTGCAATCAAATTAAATTCTTCAATTTCCTTTTCCGAAAAAAGCAGTCCCCCTGCCTCTTCAGATAGCTTCGCAAATTGGGCCTCAATCTGCCCGGGAATAATACATTTTTCATTCCCTTCCCCTAAAATATCATCGAGTACGACTTTTATATTTTCAGACTGATTTCGTCCATGTGCGAATGCACCGCTACTCAGTGCTTCCGGATGGATAACCTGGAAATAAAAATTAGGGGTGTGCTTATCTCCATCATTCAAATGCTTGCTCCGTAGCGTGGGCTTGGACGCACCAATAAACCCGGCCACCAATTCATTAATCAATGATAAACCATACCCCTTATGAGCACCGAAAGGTTTAAGAGCGGCAACCTGATGGGGGTCTGTGGTTTCATTGCCCTCGGAGTCAACCGCAGCGCCCGGAGGAAGAGACTTTCCTTCCCTCTTGAGTTGCTGAACCCGCCCCATTGCAATGACCGAGGTCGCCCAATCAATCACAATAGGAAAGCCAAGAGCCTCTGTGGTAGGAAAACCCCAGGAATGGGGATTCGTACCCAAAGTCGGACTACTCCCCATGAAGGGAACCACTTCCGTAATCGCAGCCGTACAATTAGTGTAGGCAATGTAGCCCTTCTTGGCTGCCTCCATTACATAGCCACCACCCCAAAGATAATGAAATGCATGATCCACCGAGATTTGCCCAATCCCGTATTTATCTGCCAATTCGATGCAGGCATCCATGGCCTCATAAGCCGTAGCCTGGCCCAATTTATACTGACAATCCCAAACCTGAGAGGCTCCAAAACGACTCTCCTTTTTAATGATTGTAGCCGATGGTTTGCAGCCCCCCGCTTTCGATCCAAAAAGATCGTCCAAGTGCAATGCTTTTAATGCATTGTGCGTCCGTATGCCGTGATGGGTGGCGTAGGAAGAAAAGCGAGCCGCTGCATCGCACTCCTCCTGGTCAAAACCTCGGTGAGCATAGGCATTTTTAACAAGGGCATTATGTATGCCCTCGGGTACTATGTAAAACTGTTCTTCGCTTTTGTTCATGATTCCGAATGAGTGTGAAAATTTCGATCAAGTGTGGTTTATTATTGGTACATCATTTGCCTGGGCAAGTGGTTTCTCACCCTTCAAGGCAAGAATCAGATTCTCCGCGGCCATTCCTGCCTGTCTTTGTACGGACTCATAGGTGCGGGATCCGATGTGCGGAGTAATCACTGTGTTTTTCGCCCGTAAAATCGGATGGTCAGAAGGAGGCGGTTCAATATCGAGAACATCCGCACCATAGCCGCCCACCTTTTCGCAATTCAATGCATCGGCAAGATCGCTTGAATTGACAATTTCTCCCCGTGCACAGTTCAGGATAATTACCCCGTCCTTCATTTTTAAAATACTTTCCGCATTAATCAAATCTCTCGTTTCATCGGTTAAGTTAACATGCAAACTGACCACCTCCCCGGCATTCAGCGCCTCTTCAATATTTTTGCAGCGTTTCACATTATACTCACGGGCAAATTTTTCATCCCAATAAAGATCAAACCCGACCGCATTCATTCCGAATGCCTTCGCCCGGATTGCGACTTCTTTACCAATCCGGCCCATTCCAATGATGGAAATAGTTTTTCCCATAATTTCATTTCCGGTCAATCGTACCCACTCCCCAGCCGCACAGTGGTTTGCCTCAGTAATTAACTGCCTCGACAAAGCAAGAAGCAGCGCAAAGGTATGCTCCGCCACTGTGGTGTGGTTTACCCCGGGGCAAAAAGTAAGCGGTATTTTTTTCTCCGTAACATAACCGACATCAATTTTATCCAGCCCAATTCCATACTTGGAAATCACTTTCAAACGGGGAAGTGCCCGGTCGACTACTGCCTTAGTGATTTCATCATCCCCACAGATAAAGGCATCTACATCCCCCACTAACTCAAGCATCCGGGCTTCTGTCAACGGGCCCCGTTCACAGAGGAGTTCAAACCCGGCTTCACTGAGTTTGTCGTGATGGGGTCCGGGTGTGTCTTGAAAAGAAGTGGTGGTAAGCAGTACTTTCATAAAGGTATAGAATTTGTAAACATAAAGGCTTTACACGAGTTAAGCCTGGTGTCAATTGTAGTTAATAAATCCTCAGTAACTCGTTCCACTACCACTTACTCTTTTGATTATGAAATATTGCTTCCTCGTACTTTTCCCATTTTTCGCCTCCCTTTTTCTTTCTCCACTAGGAGCTGAGAAGTCCAAGCAAAAATGGGTCAACTTGTTTAATGGAAAGGATTTGTCCGGATGGCACAACCCCTATTCCCACGGTGAATTTAAAGTGGTTAAAGGAGTGATCGAACTAATCGCGAATAAAAAATTCTTTCTTGCCTACGACCAAAAATTTAGTGACTTCATCCTCGAGGCAGAAATAAAATTACCTGAAGGAAAAGCGAATTCCGGCTTTCTCTTTCGCTCCCAAAAAAGGGAGAATGGAAGCATGTTCGGCTATCAGGCAGAAGTGGACGGTTCCGACCGTAATTGGTCCGGTGGTTTATACGACGAAGGTCGGCGCGGTTGGATTCATCCGAAAAAACCAATCGTAAATCCATACAACGACGAACATTGGAAAAAAAATAGGAGTGGAGCCTTCAAGCGAAGTGATTGGAACCATTACAAAATCCGCTGCCTGGAGGAGCATATTCAAATTTGGGTAAACGGTATCAAGACCACCGATTTGAAAGATTCAACTGATGCCAAGGGATTCATTGCGATTCAACACCACGGTGAAAAAGGTCAGGTGTACCGCTTTAAAAACATCAAAATCCTTGAACTCTGATCTTTCGGTCTATTGAAAAGGTACAACTTACATGATGAAATCTTTTAAAATTGGAATTATTGGTGCGGGCGTAATCGCTGATTTTCACGCCCAAGCCATTCAAGCCATGGAGGGTGCGGAATTAGTCGCCGCCTATGCCCGTAAGGATGAAAAAGCAAAAACATTCGCGGACAAATACGGCTGTGCCGGTTACTCCGACTTAAGTGAATTCCTCCGTCATCCTGATATGGAAGTGGTTACCATTTGCTCAGTCAGTGGTGCCCATCTTGATCATGCCACCGCAGCGGCAGAGGCGGGAAAGCATATCATTTGTGAAAAACCACTGGAAGTCACCACCGAGCGAATTGATCAGATGATCGGGGTTTGCGAAAAAAATAAAGTTTCTCTTTCCGGTGTATTCCCACGTCGTTTTAATGATTCCACTTACATTTTCAAAAAAGCAATCGAGGAAGGAAGGCTTGGAAAAATTGTGCTCTGTGACACTGCCATTAAGTGGTGGCGCTCTCAGGAATACTACGACAGCGGAGCGTGGCGCGGAACCTGGAACTTGGATGGCGGGGGTGCCCTGATGAACCAGTCGATCCATACGATCGATCTCATGCTTCACTTATTGGGGGATGTAAAATCTGTATCCGCCTCGGGCGGCTTAGAAGCACACGAAGGAATTGAAGTGGAGGATGTGGCCGTAGCAATTGTTGAATTTAAATCTGGAGCTCGTGGAGTCATCCAAGCTTCCACTGCCTGTTTTTCCAACACCGGGCTACCTGCATCCATCCATATCTGCGGGGACCAGGGATCTATCATGATGGTGGACGACAAATTCAGCGTTTGGGACTTAAAAAATCACCAACCCGCAGATGAAAAAATTCTCTCCGAACATGGAGTGTATGAAAATACCTCAGGGGCTGGGGCAGCGGATCCCAAAGCGATTGATTTCCTCTGGCACCAAAGAAATTTTGAAAATGCACTTAACGCACTTCGGAACGAAGAAAAGCCAGAAGTCGACGGTACGGAAGGTAGGCGGGCAGTTGAATTAATCACCGCCATTTACCAGTCCATGAAGAACGATGGTGTTAAAATCACTCTCTAATTTAACAATTTAAACTATGTATTTAACCGGCATTGCGGACGAAGCGTCCCAAAATATTGAAACTCAAATTGAAGTGACCCGACAACTCGGATGGAACGCGATTGAATCTCGCTTCATCAATGGAAAGAACATTCACGATCTAAGTGAGGAAGCATTTGATCAGGTCTGCGAGACACTGGATGGAAGCGGTGTCCATATTAACGCATTTGGGTCTGCCATCGCCAATTGGGGAAAAGATGTACGCGACGACTTTGCCATTACCGAGGCGGAGATCAACCGAACTATTCCCCGGATGAAAAAATTGGGTGCAAAATATGTCCGCGTGATGAGTTACAAAGTGGTGGAAGGTGTCGAGCTAATGGCAGAAGAACGAATTAAACGCCTACAACTCATTCTCGATGCGTTCACCGCTGAGGGTATTACGGTTGTCCATGAAAACTGTATGAATTACGGAGGTATGAGTTGGCAAAACACTCTTGAGCTTATCGATGCCCTCCCGGGGATGAAACTGGTCTACGATACCGGAAATCCGGTCTTTAACCGCGATCGTTCAAAAGAGGGAAACCATTGGCAAGATCCCTGGGGATTTTATCAGAATGTGAAGGAACACATTGCCTATGTCCATGTCAAGGACTGCCTCAATCCAACACCGGAAAATGGAAACAAGGAAGTATACACCTACCCGGGCGATGGACAGGGCCGCATATTGGATGTTATGACCGACCTTAAGAAAAGCGGCTATGATGGGGGCATTTCAATCGAACCCCATCTCGCAGCCGTTTTTCATGATGCGGATTCAAACACCGGGTCCAAGGAAGACCCAATTGAAATTTACCTGAAATACGGTCGGCAACTCATGGACATCCTTGATTCTATTGGATTTCCCCACCAACCATATCAACCTGTAGCCGGTTAAAACCAACCTGGGACAGAAAGAGTCCTACTCCAGCACGGACTCGTACCGAATATTATCGGGTCGGGCTAAATTCCACAGTAGTGAATCTTCGTGCACCATTTACCCTCGCCTTCAAAATTCCGTTTTTAACCTCTACTTTTACGACCCGTGATGTTTTTGAATTTTGATCATTTCCATTCTCTCGGTCGATGTCTTTAGTTACGATATTTCCTTTATACATTGTTCTATCCTTGAAACCCTCTCCCCGAAAGTCGATTTTCGAGGTTTCGTTATTGTAGTACTTTCCATTTTGAATGGTAGCCGGTATAGAAACATCCATATATCCAGTCCCGTTCGCACCGCTTGAGTAAATCAGTACCGTAAAGCATTTCTTCGTCCGGTTATAGGATGAAATCTTGTACTGTTCATTTCCAGTTATACCTGGTCCTGAAACAAGAATATCATTTCCACGCTCGCCCTTAATCGCGTGGCGGATTACCTCATCTGACCCACCGGCAATCTGGGAATACCACCGCCAAATATAATAATGTAAATGATTGGGATCAGCCGGGTTAATATAGTCTTTCACAGTGAAAGGTAATCCACTTTCAGGCATTTCCACTGGTTGAAAAGTATCATCTGAACCACCTCGCAAACCGATCTTTCTAGTTACAATGTCAGGCCCGCCATCGTTGGATGGAATAACCCATTCAGGTTTTAGCTGTTTTACCCGGCCATTATAGTCAACACGCTTCACCAGTCCCATTGACCAACGGCTCGAATTATCACACCAAGGCATATTAACAGTGTTTAAACCACGCTCCAAAACATTTCCAAAAATCGTCACCGCTTTATCAAACGCATCCAACTCGTTCTTTACACCATCTCCGTTGACATCGTGATTATTACTAGAACTATCCCACACAATCCACGATTCTGCGGAAAGAATCTTCTTTGAAAAATAATTCGCTTTATCCAACCGTTCTCTGGCTAAATCATACTGAGTCCAGCAGTTAGGAATTAGCTCACCATCCATCATTCCGTATCCATTAAAATGGTCAGAAATATTAAGGTTTAACGCATCGACAACATCCATCACTTCCTCATTGGCAATTAATTGTCTGTAATAATCATCCACGGCCACCGCACCTACTCCCTGCAAACCCTCGCGTGCCCCGCAAGGCTGACAGGGAGAAGTTCCCGAAGTCGAGATAATGACAGGGGTTTCAGGATCTGAATCATACACTTCACGGATCGCTCGACCTCCATTAATAAATACCTCATCCATAATAAAATTCATATCCGCCTCATTCATCATCCCCTGCAGATTAACTTCGTGATAGAGTTGGTACGCATCTACCCTCCCCTTGAAGTACTTGGCCATTCGCTCGCAAAATTTTGGATATTCCCCCTCCCTTGGCTTCCACCCTCCAGACTTTCCCGACTCGGATGCCCACCCCGGACAGTGCCACATCACCAATTCCGTTTTGACTCCCCGAGCAACGCATGCATCGACCGCATTTTCAATCCCCTTCAGGTAACCCGAGATATTGTTCTTATAATCTGTATGCTTGGTAGTGGGTTCAACCGCACTCCAACTCACCCAAAATTGAGCATAACTGCTGTGTTCAGAGATTATGGGTCTGCCTGCATCATACAGATCACATCCATTCAAGCCAAACGGTTGCCAACGCACACCCACATGCATGTGATCCGTGGTCCAGGAATAAGACTTCACCTCCGTATTCTTTGCCTCCAAGAGCAATGAATTAGGATGAACACCCATTAATGAACATACCAACAAAAGAGTGGAAGGAACGAACGAACGAATAGACATAATAATTTTAATTTTAATGTTTGGGAGAAAATGAGAGGTGCTTGACTATCAATTAAACAGCACAACAAATTAGACATATCACCTAGCAAAAACACCCTATCAAGTGAAGCTCAAAACCAAATAAGAGTCCCTTACTTTTAAATGAACCAAAAAAATATTCGCTCTGTATAGGGTGATATGTTCTCCAAATGATGTAGGTATCGAGGAAAAATATTTGAAATAAACTCAAAGAATATAAGCAATAATTATTGAGTGAAAATATAGGAATCAAATTAAAATAAAATCAAGAATTCGCCCCTTTTTCATAAGGGATTGAGAGGCTACCAACCCACTTCAGGGTCATGTTTTATACTTCGTTATTGAATAGGATTGCAGTAGATGTAAATAAGATCATGAGATAGCTAGATGCATCTTAAACGAAAAGGCTATTATGCCCTAATTTGTATAATCCTCCTGAACACAGTGGGTGGGCAAGTACTTTCCGGAGAGCAAAATTCTCTGACTCAATCCAGTGAGGATCCATTACGGATCATGTGCCTGGGAGACTCGATTACGGTGGGATATACCGACAATCCGATTTGGAAGGTGCCTTTCAAGTTCGGTTATCGTAGCCGGCTTTATAAGCAACTAAAGCAAGCTGAATATAACTTTAAATTTGTCGGAAATTCACCGCAACCCTGGAACCAAATGAGTGGAGACCCATCGCACGGTAGTGCCTACAAGCCGGTTTTTGATCTGCGCGATCTTAAGCAGGATAATCACCAAGGCGGTGGTGGTGCACCGATCTCTGCACTTAAAAAATGGATTTCCACGAGTGCACCTGATCTCATCTTACTCATGATTGGAATCAATGGTATCAGCGAAAATAGCCCGAACCAAATTCGCGATTTGGTGAACACAATCGTAACCGAAAAACCCGAGGTACATTTAATAGTGGCACAGATTACGCCGTATGTGAATACACAAATACAGAAGAACAAGCTGCTCTACACTTACAATATTTATATCCGAGATACGCTCGTTCCTGAGCTTGCTAGCAAGGGACATAAGATCAGTACAGTTGATATGTATTCATTATTCCTGACTGATATCAATAACTACGAGTCGGTTGTTGCAGAAGGAAAACATTCAAACAATTTCAATCACCCGTTCAACGAGGAGTATGACCTCATGGCGGATCGTTGGTTTGCCTCTATTGAAAAGCTAAATTTAAATTAAGCTTCCATTAACAAACTGAACGAGTTCGCCAAAAATAAAGCCTTCTCTTACCATTTATTAATTAATTCTCATTTACCATCATACTAATTAACCGTGCATCAAACCGTAAAAAACCCCCTGACTATACTCAAGCAGACCTATGGCTATGGTCAGTTTCGTGGACAGCAGGCTGAGATTATCGATTATGTAAACCGAGGGGGTAATGCATTTGTGCTCATGCCCACCGGAAGCGGAAAATCTCTTTGCTATCAGATCCCCGCCCTCTGCCGGGAAGGCGTAGGGGTGATTATTTCTCCTCTTATCGCCCTGATGCAGGATCAAATCACAGCACTCGAACAGCTCGGAATTTCGGCAGGGGCAATAAATTCGGGAATGCCTTACGGGGAGGTGCTCCGGGTCAGGCAGAAGCTGGAAAATAATCAGTTAGATCTATTATATGTTGCCCCCGAACGCCTGGTCATGGAGGAATTCCTTGCATTATTGGATCAGGTAAATATCGCCCTATTTGCAATTGATGAGGCTCATTGTGTATCCCAGTGGGGGCACGATTTCCGACCGGATTACACTGCACTTTCTCTCCTCGCAAACCGATTTAAGGAAATACCGCGAATTGCCCTGACCGCCACGGCGGATCAGGCGACACGAAAGGATATTGTTGAGCGGCTTAAACTAAGGGAAGGGAAAACTTTTGTGGGCGGCTTTGACCGGCCGAACATTCACTACTCTATTTTGGAACGAAATAATCCGAAAAAACAGGTTTTTGATTTTATCAAAAACAATCACCCGGGGGACAGCGGGATTATTTACTGTATTTCACGTAAAAAAGTCGAAGATATGGCGGAGTGGTTACAGGAAAAGAATATCAATGCCCTGCCCTACCATGCCGGTCTGACTCCTCAGGTAAGGAGCCGAAATCAAGACCGTTTTCTACGTGAGGATAATATTATTATTGTCGCGACTATCGCATTTGGCATGGGGATTGATAAACCCGATGTTCGCTATGTCGCCCACATGAACATTCCCAAATCTATTGAAGCATATTACCAGGAAACCGGCCGTGCTGGGCGGGATGGACTGCCTTCCAATGCCTATATGATTTATGGAATGGATGATGCCGCCATGCAGCGAAACTGGATCGAAAACTCGGAGGCCCCGGATATCCAGAAACGTATCGAAAATCAAAAACTCAACGCCCTGCTCGGGTTGTGCGAGGCCGCAATCTGCAGACGGCAAATACTGCTTGAATATTTTGACGATACCAGTGAACCTTGCGGTAATTGCGATACCTGTGACACCAAACCGGAAACCTTTGACGGTACGATTGCTGCCCAAATGGCTCTTTCCGCAGTATTTAGAACGGGACAAAGATTTGGCATGGTCTATGTGGTTGATGTATTGATGGGCAAGTTGGATGACCGAATCCAACGATTTGGACACGACAGGCAAAGCACATTTGGGATCGGGGATAAACTGAGCAAGAACGAATGGCAAAATATTTTCCGTCAGTTGGTTTCGCAAAATCTTCTCATGGTCGACGTCAATGAACACAACGGTATAAAGATCACAGAAAAAGGATTTCTTTTTCTAAAAAAGAAAGAAAGTGTCAACTTTCGTAAACTGACCGAAAAGCAAAAAGCCAGTAAAGGAAAGTCCGGAAAAAAATCAAAAGTCGTGCTGGATAATGATCTCGATCAGTCACTCTATGAAAACCTCAGAGTTGCCCGTCAGCAAATGGCTAAAAAGAGACGGGTTCCTGCTTACGTAATTTTCAACGATAAGACTTTAATTGAACTCGCAAAAACAAGACCAAAAAGCTTTGAGGAAATGCTCGAAATCAGTGGAATTGGAGAAGCCAAACTCAAGAAATTTGGCCAGACCCTACTCGATGTAATTCTCGCCGCCTAAGCCATTTCATCAGCTTATAATTAGAGAATTGTTTTATTGCTCACCCCTTCAAGCGATTTAGGGTGTACCAGGCTTTTGTATTACTCATTTTAGTACCGTCTTTCGCTGAAATTGAGTCCAAATTAAATCGATATACACGGTTGGTCTCCAGAGTAGTCTCAAGGTTTACTCTTAATCCGTCCTTTGAAATCTCCACTTTTGTGGGTTTTTCTTTTTTTAAATCGATCTTAGGTGAGCCGTATTTCGGATGATAGTGATAGCCCCACCTTTCGAGGTTATAATGATCTGGGTTCCCTGCTAAATTGGGATCAACCGGCCTGGTGAAAGTAATTTGAAATCCTTTTTTTGTAAGTTTTAAATCGTGCATCGAAAAAGGAATCGTTTTTCCATCCCAACTCACTTGCTGAAGTCCAAATTCCTTCCCCCCGGCGGATCCCCATCCCCGTCCAGTCTGACCGACCCACATACTTCCGTCCGGAGCAAAGACCTGTCGAATACATCCGGTTTGCAATCGATTAATGAAGTCAAAAATTACGCCCTGATACTCTCCCCCTACCTTGTCGAGAGACACACGCATCATATTGGATCGGCTTTGATCCCCGATAAACATCTGCCCGGTAAAGGGGCCAAACTTCCCCCGAGTGTAATCAAAGGTTGGTTCTCCGGGGGAATTCGCAAGTTCTCCGTGGGGAATCCAGACGGCCGGTCGCTTACGTAGATTATCATACTCCTCAATTGCAATGGCGTTCAAGTCCTGATCTTTATAATCTGGGTGATCCATTAAGGAGGACGGATGACCATGAAACCGATCTTTTACAATATGGTGAAGGGAACTACTGGCTTCCCAGTCTCCTTGGTTATCGGTAAAAAAAAGTTCATCTTTATTATTTATCCCAATCCCTGCAGGTGAACGCATGCCCGATGCAAAAGGAATAAAGTTTCCTTCCGGGGTTACCTGAAAGCCCCAACCCCGATATTTAGCCGCTCGGCCCATCTTCCCCTCGGTATCCTTGAATCCCTCTGTCCAAACACGGCCGATATCCCACTTCTTACTTCTCGCCCATCCTGGCCAGGAAAGGGAGGTATTGAGGGTACCATAAAAATTTCCCTTTCGATCGCGAACTAGACCGAACGCATATTCGTGGTAGTTATCCGTAACTCCCCAACCGGCATTAACGGTTTCATAAACATCCGCCCGTCCATCACTGTTCGAATCTATAAGCCTAGTAATTTCCGGACGATGAATGACATAAATCTCCGCGTTCTTAGGATCAATCCATATCCCGAGGGCTTCGTGCAGACCATCCGCAAAAAGGCTCCATTCCTTATCCTGTAAAATATATTTCCATACCTCCCCTTCCCGTGTACAGACAAAGAGATCGCCATCCGGGGAAAATTCCATTCCACCGATCCCCAAAAAAACCTCGGGAGGAGTCTCGATAGTCCGAACAGAATAACCCTGCGGAATAAGATCCGGTTGCTTCTCGGCGATACAAGAAAGAACAGGAAGTAAGCAGAGAAATATATAGTAATTTGATTTCATTGGACTTCCTTAAATAGGTTCAACACTTATAAAAAATTCATTCGCTTCATTCGCGGGAATTTGGACGAGTCCTTTATCGGATTTCCATTTACCTGCAGTGGTGGAAACACGTAGGCCCTTCGGTTTGATCAAAAAGTAAAGATCATCAGGTGCATCCCTTACTTTGAATCCATAGGTCAGACCCTGCCCGTTCGGGTTTCCTGTTGCTGTTTGGGTAACCTTCACTCCATCCACCTCGTAGTTAAATTCTGGATTTCCCAATCTTGAATATCCACAAAAGCGAACTACAGGGACTCGTAGTGCATTTCCAACTCGCAAAGGAAATTCACTTGAACCCACATTAAATTTTTGACCGAGAATAGAACAAGGTCCACCGCCCCGGCTTCGACGGTCTCTCCCCACATTAATAAAGGGACCAACCCAACCCATTCGCACCATTAATTTCTCGGCATCAAAAAGGTAATTAAACCCACCGGGTAAACCCACGGCAATCGAACGGCCCGAATCCACTCCAGAAATGTGCACACGCACAACCCGTGCTTCCTTCCCCACCTCCAAGACCCCATTTTTGGGAGTGGTTCCGATTGATGCCCTTTTAATTTCAGCAAAATTGACTGAGGCAGGATCGTCCACAACCTTCATCACTCCACGCATAGTCAATGAGTGACCGGGAAATGTACAAACAAGAGAATAATCTCCTTTTTTCATGGGAGCAGTAAATTCGATTGAAGACTTTTTTCCGGGCTGCACCAGTCCAATCGCAGAAATAATGGAAGGATCTTTTGGTACAAAACCCATTTCCATTCCCCTTTCTCCCAATTTAAGAGCCAAGTCCGCCAATCTTTGAATTTCCTTCGACCCTCCCTTTATCAGGACTAGGTTGTGAATCATTTCGTCGGTATTATTTAGGGTAAGTTTCACATAGGTTCCCGGTTTCACTGCAAAAACTTCGGGAGAAAATCGCAACTGAGCATGCCTGGTTCCAATAACAACCTCACGATCCGACATTCCAATCAGGTCAGAGCTAACAATTGAAAAAAACGATATCAGAATATAAGCAGTGTATTGTTTCATTTAGAGAGCATTTCGGGTGTGAGCAGCATTTCAACAAAAGCAAGTAATTCACAATTAAGTCGAGTGCATTTAGTCTGTTTTATAAAAAAATTATTTCTAGTTTGCGACAGAGAGTTTTTTTTAGAAAAAACTACCACTTCAATACTCAATTTTAATTAGATCGTTTGATAGTATAGATTTAAAACCTTATTTCGGGGTTTAACGAGGCAGGAAACGAGCCACTCGTGTTGACTTTCGGCTTCCCGCAAAACGCACATTCACAAATACCCGGTATTTCTGGTTAAAGGTATTTGGGTTGGCTGAGGCCAACTGAGGTAAAAAGATGAAGACTAAGAAAATGGCTAAGCCCATGATGTTTAGCTTTATTCTGTTTCCCATTGCTTGATCGGTCAGATGAGAAACTCTCTATTTTTACGAAAAGGTAGAAAAGGAAGGCAAATAAGGAAAAACTTCGGAAATATTTAGTAATTCTCCCTTGTAAGCCAGATTCCTATTACTCTACATCACGGTATAATTTTCTTTGCATTTTCCATGCAAGGGACAGGTCCGTAATCGAATGTGGACATCTCAAAAGCAGAAAACAAATTCCAAGACCTAACAACATGAAAAACAACCATAAGATTGTAAGCCTGCTATCATTTATACTCGCCCTCTCCAACCTGGCGATAGGTATAAGATACAGTTGGAATAATTCCGCACATCAGAAGAGCATAGTCCCAAAGCCGTTATCTTTAATTCACGGGGAAATTATTATCAGATAGAACAATATTCATAACAAAATAAAAAAATCAGGCTAATATTTAATAAATCGTAACTTAAATTGTAAGATAACAATGGGTAACAACATTAAGAATATATGTTTAAAGAATTAATTGAAAGATTTGGGTCCACTTTAGGGCTAAGTCCAAAGGAGGCTATGGATTCAGAGCTAGTAAAAAAGCTTTGTTCCGATTTAATTAATGGTCAGGTAGTTGTAATTAATTCAAAGCAAAACATGCCCATCAATCTGGATACAAATCAAATTCATAATAATTCTGCTAAAACATTGAATGACACCGATCGGTAAATTTCATCACCCGAACTTAGAATTTCAACTACGAAACGACCCGAACATCTAATCTCGAATTGGATTTTTTTAATTCACCAATAGATATTTCAGAATGAATTATTTATCTATTATCACCCTATCCTGTTTATTCTTTGCAAACCTTCAGGCAGCAACAAAGGTCTCCATATCCGGAAACGATCAAATGCAATTCAGCGTAAAAGAATTTGAGGTCAAGGCAGGAGAGCAAGTTGAATTGGAATTCAAAAACGAAGGCACATTACCCAAGATTGCGATGGGCCATAACATTGTCATCTTAAAGGAAGGCGTCTCCGCAATCGCCTTCGGAGGTAAAGCCTTGCAGGCAGGTGCAAATGCAACCAATGCCCTACCCGATGCGGTAAAAAGCGACGTAATTGCTTACAGTCAATTATTGGGCCCCGGCGAAAGTGAAATTGTTAAATTTAAGGCTCCTGCTAAACCTGGAGTACATCAATTTGTATGCACTTTCCCAGGTCACTATGCTATGATGCGTGGTGTGATGGTGGTGAAGTAACTAATTAATTCATCATGCACGAAGTTCAAGTGAACTTTCGGCAGACTTACTGCACATCCTATTTTTTTTAACCTCATCTGGTTTTTGACCATCACTTACTCGATTGTAGTAACTAGGGATCATTTCTTGTAACTTCTTCTTGGCTTTTTCACTTTTGCATAACTGTGGAAAGCACTTTTGTACCACTTCAAGTACAATATTGACACAAACTGAAGCACCAGGAGATGCACCCAACAGAGCGGAGATCGTTTTATCCTTGGTAGTTACCACTTCGGTTCCAAAGTGAACAATTCCAGCATCCCCATCCTCTTTTTTGATTGCCTGTACGCGAATGCCGGCATCTATAAGCTTCCAGTCTTTGGGTTGGGCATCCGGATAAAAATTACGTAATTCCTTCATCCGGGTGTTCATGCTTTGCAGTCCCTGTTGAATGAGATAACTGACAAGGGGAATATTACTGACCCCCACCTTGATTAAAGTAAGAATATTATGGAGCTTGATAGAACCAGGAAGATCTAAAAAGCTACCACCACGGTGTAAAAACTTAGTGGTCCATGCTGCATAAGGTCCGAACAGCAATGTTTTTTTCCCCTCCAACCATCGACTGTCCAAATGAGGAACCGCCATAGTCGGCGCCGCACCAGGAGACAATCCGTAGACCTTGGCTTCGTGCTTTTTCACAATTTCAGGATCATCGCAGACCAACCATTGCCCACCTATTGGAAATCCGCCATACCCTTTAATTTCGGGTACTCCGGCTTTTTGCAGGAGTGGAAGGGAACCTCCACCGGCTCCAATAAAGACAAACTTCGACAGTCTTTTTCGGGTTATCCCTGACTTTAAATCTTTAATAGTAAGTTCCCATCCATCCCCACCGCGGTTTAGGTCAGTAACTCGGTTATGGGTATGAAAAGAACAATCTTCCTGCTCCCCCATCCAATGAATTAATTTACGTGAAATTTCTCCAAAATTAACATCGGTCCCGGCATCCATTTTGGTCGCCGCCACCGGCATTTTCTCCCGGCCTTCCATTAAAAGGGGGGCCCACTCGCGAATTATTTTAGGATCCTCACTGTATTCCATTTCCGAGAAAAAAGGGTGAGCAAGCATGCCCTTAAAACGGGACTTAAGGAAATCAACCTGTTCCTGACCGTAAACAAAACTGATATGTGGAACCGGTTGAATGAACTCGGACGGATTATCAATCATACCCGTACGCACAGCATGAGCCCAGAATTGTTTAGTCTGTTCGAACTGTTCGAATATTTCTACGGCTTTGGACACATCGACCTCGCCATCCGGTCCACGATCTGGCGTATAACTTAATTCACATATTCCAGCATGTCCGGTCCCGGCATTATTCCAACCATTGGAACTTTCCTTCGAAAGTTCATCCGTTACTTCATAAAGTTCAATCTTAAGATTCGGATCAAGGCATTTGAGCAAAGCCCCCAAGTTAGCGGACATGACTCCGCTCCCAATAAGGGCAACATCTATTGTTTCGAATTGTGAATCAGTACTCATAAATAAAAATCAATTAGGATTGTGTCCCAAACATACGATCTCCGGCATCACCGAGTCCGGGAACAATGTATCCGTGTTCGTTCAGTTTTTCATCAAGAGAGGCGGTAAAAATCGGGACATCGGGGTGGGCTTCTTTCATGCGGGCCACTCCTTCCGGCGCAGCAAGCAGACAGAGCAAACGGATTTCACTGGCTCCTTCTTTTTTTAATCGATCAATCGCAGCAACAGATGAATTACCGGTTGCAAGCATAGGGTCGACAGCAATGACCAAGCGGTTTTCCAATTCAGCCGGCACTTTGCAATAGTATTCAACCGGTTCAAGAGTTTCCTCATCCCGATACATTCCCACGAAACCAACACGGGCTGCGGGAATGACTTCAAGAATACCATCCAGCAGACCATTACCTGCCCGAAGGATCGAAATGAGGGCAAGTTTCTTTCCATCCAAAATAGGCGAACGGGTCCGGCAAACCGGAGTATCAATAGTGACCTCAACCAGGGGAAGATCATCAGTGACTCCATAAGCAAGCAGCATGGAGGTCTCCCACAATAACTGTCGGAAAGTCGAACTGGGAGTCTCCTTTTTACGCATCAGGGTGAGTTTATGCTGAACCAGAGGATGATCTAAAACGGTAAGATGTGAGGTCATTGGAATAATGATTTATTTTATTGAACAAGTTCTCCCACTACGGGAATGGGACTACATTGGGATCGATCAATAGTAAAGGCAGATAGCAAATTTTTCGAGACCGAATGAACAGATTCTTCATCCTTGGCATGAATCCGGCAAAGGAGATCTCCCGATTGAACGGCCTGGCCAAGCCCTGCAATTTGATCCAAACCAACTGAAAGATCGAGAATATCATCCTGTTGCTTGCGCCCGCCCCCCAATTCAATCACCACCTGTCCAACTGCACGCAAATCAATTCCGGAGATAAATCCATTCTCTTTTGCAACCAGGTCATAAAGGAAAGGCGCTTCAGGTAAATGGCGGGAATAATTTTCAACCAGATCATGGGGTCCGCCCAAGGCGGAAACCATCTGAGCGAACCGTTCGGTTGCCTGTCCGCTATCGATAACCTGATTAATTTGAGTTTCTCCCTGACTCGAATTTTCAACTAATCCACCCAAACAGAGTAATTCTCCACCCAAGGAAAGCGTAACTTCCCGTAACCTTGGATCCTGGTTTACACCATTGAGGAACTCGAGTGCATTACGACATTCAAGTGCATTTCCGGCTGCACGGGCAAGTGGTTGCTCCATATCAGTCAAGAGAGCCGATGTCTTACACCCCGCTCCGTTCGCTCCGTCCACCAAAGAACGGGCCAATCTCTTGGCCTCCACCGGATCATTTATAAACGCACCATTCCCAACCTTGACATCAAGAATGAGTCCCTCCAAGCCCGCGGCTAGTTTCTTCGAAAGAATGGAGGCAGTGATTAAATCAATACTTTCCACGGTGGAAGTGACATCGCGAATCGCATATAACCTCTTATCCGCAGGAGCAATCCCCTGCCCCGCCCCAACTATTGCACAGCCTACATCCGCAACAATTTTTTGAAACTCTTCCTCGGGAAGTAATGTGCGATAGCCCGGAATGGATTCCAACTTATCAAGTGTACCCCCGGTATGTCCCAGTCCACGCCCCGAAATCATTGGTATATAAGCCCCACAAGCAGCAAGTGCAGGAGCAAGAATGAGGGAGACATTATCCCCAATTCCTCCAGTTGAATGTTTATCCAAAACCGGTCCGGGTAAGTCCCACTGTTGGACATTCCCCGAGTCCCTCATCGCCAAAGTCAGCCCTACGCGTTCCTCCTCACTTAATCCATGGACACAGACGGCCATCGCAAAAGCACCCGCCTGGGCATCGGAAATATCACCGGAAACTAATCCACGGGCAAATTCACTCAACTCCCCGGTCGAAAGAACCACCCCATCCCGAACCTTCGATAAAATCAGCGGTATATTCATTCCCCCGGCAAGTGGGAATTTGAAAAGGCATGGGGTAAAAGTTCACCAATTGTGATTCGTTTTGTTTCCCCATTCAGGTCGGCAAGAATCACCAGTACATCTGGGCCGGAAAACTCGGCAATTTTTTGCCGGCATCCGCCACAAGGGGCAATCGGAACCGGACTCTCCGCAACCACACAACCCTCCTCAATTTTATTTTCCCCTGCGGCAATCATCGCGGCAATCGCCCCCGCCTCGGCACAGGTTCCCTCCGGATAAGCTGAATTTTCCACGTTGCAACCGACAAAAACCATCCCATTGGCAGATCGAATAGCTGCACCCACCTTAAACTTGGAGTAAGGAGCATGTGCGTTCTCTCGAACTGCAAGGGCATCTTGAAAAAGTGACATATAAAATTTCGTTCAACCCCTATTTTGGAACGAACCTTCGATTCTGGCAAGCGAATGCGAAAAACAAGAAACTTGCCACGGGACCAAGGAATTACAATGATTCTATATTCACCCTGTATCCAATATTGTGTCTCATTCTAATACCAACTCAATCTCACCAAGCCATTCCCTGAAAAGAAACCCCGGCATGGAACTCGACCTTGACTGGGCACTCTCAGTACAGGCAAACACATCGGCGATTGAACGCCGGTGCAAAACCCTGCCTGGTAGACGCTCAATCAAGAAAGCAAACCAGGCGGCCTGGCTACTGAAGGCCATCACCTGTATTGACCTGACCACTTTATCTGGGGACGACACTGAACAACGGGTTCGAAGGTTGTGCCAGAAAGCGAAATACCCAGTGCGAAATGACCTGCTTGAAGCAATGGAGATTGAACCGGGTATAATCCACACCGGGGCAATCTGTGTATACCACGAAATGGTTCCCGCCGCAGTTTCCGCTCTCGAAGGAACTGACATTCCTGTGGCAGCTGTATCGACTGGTTTTCCCGCGGGTCTTTCCCCGTATGCACTTCGCTTAGCTGAGATCGGAGAATCCGTACAGGCAGGTGCCAAGGAAATTGATATTGTAATTTCCCGTCGTCATGTGCTTACCCAGAATTGGCAGGCTCTGTACAATGAAATGAAAGCTTTTAGGGAAGCCTGTGGAGATGCTCATGTAAAAGCAATTTTAGCCACCGGAGAACTGGGTACACTGCGCAATGTAGCCCGTGCTTCGATGATCTGTATGATGGCAGGTGCAGATTTCATTAAAACTTCAACCGGTAAGGAAAGTGTCAACGCAACCCTGCCCATAAGTTTGACCATGATCCGCCAAATTCGCGACTATTACGAAAAAACGGGGTATCATGTGGGTTACAAACCGGCGGGGGGAATATCCAAGGCAAAAGACTCACTCACCTATCTTTCTCTGATCAAGGAGGAACTCGGGGATCGATGGCTCCAGCCCGATCTTTTCCGATTCGGTGCCTCCAGTCTGCTCGGAGATATCGAACGACAACTAGAACACTTTGTAACCGGGCACTACTCGGCCAATTATCGACACGCAATGGGATAAGGAATGAAAGTTAAGGAAATTTTAGAAACAATGGAATATGGAGAAGCTCCGGAAAGTGCCGAACAGGCAAAGGCATGGATTGCTACCCGTTCCGGGAAAATGGGCCTATATATTGATGGATCAATTGAATGTCCGGATGGACGGGACTCTTGGGAAAGCAGGAATCCTGCAAACGGAGAAGTATTAGCCCATCTCTGCCAGTCAGACCGCGAGGATATCGACCGTGCAGTAAATGCCGCCCGGAAAGCGCAACCGGAATGGGAAGGAATGGGAGGTCCGGCACGGGCGAAATATCTCTACGCCCTTGCCCGTCTTGTGCAAAAACATTCTCGTCTCCTTGCCGTACTCGAAACTTTAGATAATGGAAAACCAATCCGGGAAAGCCGGGACATTGATATTCCTCTGGTTGCCCGCCACTTTTATTATCATGCCGGGGCCGCTCAGTTAATGGAAAAGGATATGCCCGGCCAAAAGGCACTGGGCGTGGCCGGACAGGTCATTCCATGGAATTTCCCCCTGCTCATGCTGGCCTGGAAAATTGCCCCGGCCATTGCCATGGGCAACACAGTGGTTTTAAAACCGGCGGAATACACATCCCTTTCCGCCCTTCTCTTTGCAGAAATTTGTCAGGAAGCAGGTCTGCCCGACGGGGTGGTCAATCTGATCACCGGAGACGGACGGGTCGGAGAAATGCTTGTGACTCACGAGGGGATTGATAAAGTTGCCTTCACTGGATCAACCGAGGTCGGCCGTAAAATCCGGCAGGCAATTGCCGGACAGGGCAAGGAGCTTACTCTCGAACTCGGAGGTAAATCACCCTACATCGTATTCGACGATGCCGATTTGGACAGTGCGGTGGAGGGACTGGTCGATGCAATCTGGTTTAATCAGGGACAGGTATGTTGTGCTGGATCCCGATTGTTTGTACAGGAAGGAGTCGCAGAAAAATTTCATAAAAAACTCAAGGCCCGAATGGACAAACTCCGAATCGGGAATCCGATGGACAAGTCCATTGATGTGGGAGCCATTATTGATCCAAGCCAACTCGAATCCATCACCCGGATTGTGGAAGATGGATTAAAGGAAGGTGGTAATCGACACACCTGTCCGGCAAAGTTACCAGAAACCGGTTGTTTCTATCCGCCCACGCTCATCACCGAAGTGGATCCTGCATGTCAATTAATGCAGGAAGAAATTTTTGGCCCTGTTCTAGTCGGGACCACATTTCGTACACCCGCCGAGGCTGTGGCACTGGCTAATAACACTCGCTATGGACTGGCCGCATCCATCTGGACGGAGAATATTAATCTCGCCCTCGATATTGCACCCAAAGTGATCTGCGGAGTGGCGTGGATTAATTCAACCAATCAATTTGACGCCGCTGCTGGATTTGGCGGAAGGCGGGAAAGTGGATTCGGGCGCGAAGGTGGTCGGGAAGGATTGTATGCTTACACGCACTCCCAAAATGCTCCCACTAATGATCTAATCCAAGTCAAGGCTCTTACAGGAAAGACAGAATCGGCAGGCACAGAAATTGACCGCACTGCCAAGCTCTTTATTGGAGGCAAACAAGCACGTCCAGACAGCGGATATTCGACCCCAGTCTTTTCACCTGACGGGAAACTACTCGCACAAGTCGGCCAAGGAAACCGTAAGGACATCCGCAACGCAGTGGAAGCCGCCGCAAGTGCGAAAGGATGGGGTAAAACAACTGCCCATCTGCGTGCACAAATCCTTTATTATATCGGAGAAAACCTATCCGCCCGCAAAAACGAGTTTGCCGGTCGTATCGTGAACATGACCGGGTGCGAAAAAGAATTCGCAGAGCAGGAGGTGGCAAGTTCAATCGACCGATTATTCACCTATGCCGCATGGGCGGATAAATACGACGGTTCAGCCCATGGCGTTCCTATCCGTGGAGTTGCCCTGGCCATGAACGAACCCGTGGGAGTCATTGGAATAATCTGCCCGGACGAATCTCCGCTACTTGGATTAATCTCACTTATTGCCCCTGCCCTCGCGATGGGTAATACCTGTGTGGTGGTTCCTTCTGAACCCTTTCCCCTCTCCGCCACTGATCTTTATCAGGTATTTGAAACTTCGGACTTACCGGCAGGTGTAGTTAATTTGGTAACCGCAAAACATGCTGATGTGGCGGACACTCTCGCTGGACATATGGAAATTGATGCCCAATGGTACTTCGGATCCGGCGGACTCTCCGAATTAATTGAAAAACCCTCCGCCAGTAACCTCAAGCGAACCTGGGTTAATCATGGAAAAGCGATTGATTGGACGAATCCATTACAGGCGGAAGGTAAAGAATTTCTTCGCCAATCAACCGAGGTAAAAAATATCTGGATTCCCTACGGAGAATAAGATCGAAAAATAAATTTTCTAAGAAATTTCAAACCGGTGCGTCTACACTCACCATGATTCAAATTACATTTTCGAATTTAAACGACTTCATCCATTTCCGTTTCCCATTAAGATAATATCAAAACTATGAAAAACCCGCTTATCACCCTCTCTTATCTTCTTTTCATTCTCCAAGCTCTGGTAGTATCCACACAAGCCAACTCGATCGGGTATATCGAAAAATTCTCTCTTGCCGAAGATCGTAAACAAGCACTCGCTGAACTCATCCCCGGAACGCGAGATTATTACTACTACCAAGCTCTGTATGCTCAGAACGAAGGCCGACATGGAGATGTCGAACAGTTACTCAAAACCTGGATCAAGAGATACGGAAATACAAGCCGGTCGCGCGAAATTCAAAACCGGGCCGCACTGCTCGACTATGACAAGAATCCGAAAAAATCACTCGCCTATTTAAAAGACCGCCTGAGACTGGGCTTTGACCACAGTCGAAAAGTAGAGGGAAGGAAACCGACTCATCCCATCAAGCTGGATCCCAAGAGTATGGACTACCAGACTTTTTACAACGATGCCCTCAGGGTCTATAAAAACCTGCAGGGATTTGAAGACCGTGGTCTACGTAATATTAAACCAGGTAAGCTCAATGCGATCCAACTACGCGATTTCCTGGGCAGGCTTACTCATCCTGATATTCCCGACCTACCCGCCCTGATCGTAAAGGATCTCAAGTCAAAGGAAAGCCGGGGCTTTGGCTCACTTCAGATTCACCGTAAGCTCACTAAGCAACAATTGGAAACTCTGTTGGAACTGGATCCAAAACTTCTTAATTCAAGCACATTTGTTCAGGGATTTCTTTCCCGGCTAGCTCCTTCATCTGACCTCAATCCTGAAATGGAAGCAGATGAAAAATCGGCCTGGCTTAACCGACAGCTTCTCTTTTCCCGTACACTTTCTCCTGCATTCAATTCACTTAAAGCGAACATTCTGTTTAATCTACTTGGGCATAAACGTTCCCTGGGCATTTGGGACCGGGAACTTTTCTTAGAATACCTTTCCCTCCCTAAACCTGTATTTTACCTACGCCGGGAATGGACACAGGCACAATTAAAAAAACCCGCTGCCCGGCAGGTTAATTTAAATGAGGATTTTCGTTCATTTGGTTGCTATGGCCCAATTGGACAGGACATCTCCTTGGTTAAAGCCATGCTTCTTCACTTTTTTGTCGGTGATGCAAACTTTGATGCATTCTCAAAATATTTAACCGATGAATTCCTCAAACCCATTTTTGCTGAGGCTAAACTGACAACAGGAAAAGGAGATGCCGAGAAATGGTACTCCATGCTCTCGACCAGCCAGTTAAAGAATCTGAGAGAAAGAATCGATTTATCTTTCGCTCATGACAACGAGCAAAGCTTTGCTCCCAATGAAAATGTAAGCCTCAAGCTTTGGACCAAAAATATAGATAAGTTGATGATCAAAGAATTTGAGATCAATGCCTTCAACTACTACATGAAAAACAGACAGGAGGTAAGCACGGCAATTGAGCTGGACGGTCTCACCGCCACCCGCGAGCGAGTTATCGAGAGCAATCTTCCACCCATTCGCAAAAATTTACAATCCATCTCATTTCCCAATCTAAAAAAGAGGGGGGTATATGTCGTCGAATTTATCGGGAATGGAATTTCCAGCCGTGCACTGATCAGGAAAGGCACTCTTCGCTTACTTGAAAAGATTGGTCCTGCCGGTCACGAATTCCGAATACTCGATGAGAAGAACCAAATCTGTGAAAAAGCCACGCTTTGGTTTAATGACAAGGAATATTCGCTCAAGGATGGTGTTATCCTTATCCCATTCAGTAATAATCCAGGTAACCGAACCGTGATCCTACGGGATGGTGACTTTGCAAGCCTTGCCCGCTTCAACCACCTCGGTGAAAACTACAGACTGAAAGTCGGATTTCATATCGATCGAGAATCCCTGAGAAGCGGAGAAAAAGCCACCCTGCTCGTCCGCCCATCCCTGCGCTTGAATGGATATCCCACTTCCTTAAACTTACTCGAAGAAATCCAACTGGTGATCACCACTTATGATCATGAAAACCAGCCAACCCGTCTGGAAGTGCCCATTGAAAAGTTTAATCCGCGGGAGGAATTTACTCATGAATTCCGGGTTCCGGAAAGGACTCATCGAATGAACGCATTTGTGGAGGCAAAAGTAGAAAGCCTGAGCGGATCCAAGAAAGTAAATCTCAGGGATGATTTTTCTATTTCCATCAATGGGATAGATCAAATCACTCAAACCGCAAGTCCACTCCTCCTTCGTTCTTCGAATGGATTTGTCCTGGAAGTCCGGGGGAAAAACGGGGAACCCTTTGTCGATTATTCAGTCCCCTTCAGCTTCAAACATTTGGATTTTCGTAGAACCCGAAATCATACCCTGAAGACTGACAATAATGGACGGATTCAACTTGGATTCCTGCCAAGCATTGAATGGTTACAGGTTAACTCTCCTAATACCCAAAAATGGGAACTCGAAAAATATGCGGTTGGACGTTCCTATTTGCCAACTCTCGTACATGCAGTGAAAGGCGATTCCGTCTCTTTCCCATTTCCAAGGCTAGGCAACCGATTTCCGTTGACTGAATTCTCCCTGTTTGAAACCAGAGCCAATAGCTTTTTTGTCGACCATTCCGACAAAATAAGCACCCTTCCGGGACTGATCGAAATTTCGGACCTGCCCGCCGGAAACTTTCTACTTAATCACCACCCGACCGGTCGGACTGTGACTATTCGCATAACCAACGGAGAAAACAAATCCGGGTTTGCGGTATCACGCCACCATATTTTAGAAAGAAATTATGGTCCACCCCTGTCCATTTCTTCTATCGAATCAAAAGGTGAGAAATTACATATTCGATTAGCCAATGCACACTCAAGTGCCCGCTTACATATTTTCGCTACGGCTTATGTACCCACTTTTGATGCTCATCAATTGCTCGCCCTTGACCCCGTACCCACCCCCTCTTCCATGACCTTGGCGATTCCACGAACTCTCTATGTTCAAGAACGCGACATTGGAGAAGAATACCGCTATGTACTGGAAAGACAGGGTGCAGAAAAATTCCCCGGAAACCTGCTCCCCCGGCCCGGTCTTATTCTTAATCCATGGTCCGTTCGTTCAACAGATACCGAGAAAAAGGAAGCCGAGGAAGGTGCTGACTATGCTGACCGGAAAGATCAAGCTGATGTAATGGCAGGTGCAATGAGAAAGAGCATTGCCCAGATTAGCGGGCTCAATGATAAGACCAACCTGGACTTCCTAGAACATGGTACCCTTCTCTTCAAAAATCTCCGGCCGAATAAGGATGGGGTCGTCATTATCGACATTCCCAGGAACAAGGGCTACCGAATGCTTAGGTTTCTCGCCCTTGACCCCATCCAACAAGTCAGTCTCGATCTGCCTCTCCCGGATGCGGAAACCCTGACTAAGGAAAGACGCATGGTGACCGACTTGGATTTCAAGACCGCCCACGCCAAACAAAAACAAGTCTCCATTCTGGAAGCCGAAAAAGGTTTCAAAGTCGAAGATTTCACCACTTCCCGGTTTCGTTCCATCGATTCCCTCCAGGACGCCTATGACCTTCTCCTGACCATCAATGAAAGTTCAACCGTTCGGGAATTCGGATTCCTCATGGATTGGCCCGAATTGAAAGAGCAGGAAAAGATTGAAAAATACCGAACCTATGCCTGTCACGAACTTCACTTTTTCATCTACCGAAAAGACCGTGAATTCTTTGATAAAACCATCCGTCCTTATTTGGAAAACAAAAAGGAGCCCACTTTTCTCGATCGCTGGTTTTTGCAACGGGATCTCTCCGTATATCTCGACCCTTTTCGTTTTGACCAACTTAATGCATTTGAAAAAGCATTGCTCTCGACCACCCGATTCGCATCCGCCAAGGAAATGAGCAGGCATCTTTCCGAAAAGTCCGATTTGATTAAGCCCGACCTCGAACTCTTCGACCGTCTTTTCGAAATCGCACTCAAAAGTGCGGCACTTGATCAACAGGCTGGTGAACTAGCAACACTTGCCAAATCGGCTCAGCAATTCAAATCCAAAAGATTGTCCATGGCACTTGCACCCGTACCTACATCCGCACCAATGCCCAATTCGGCATTAAGCTTGGGGAGGGTAGAATCTATTGGACGTTCTCGCAGCATGACCGGCGATAATGGCCCGATGAAAGTAGGCGGATACCTGGATCAATCTCTAATAATA
>OCVR010000748.1_pt1 | contig 26864 bp, 21 predicted proteins | sample 1539091 | NCBI WGS metagenome assembly OCVR01 (sample SAMEA3355530, study PRJEB22509) | marine metagenome | biome: marine; feature: coastal ocean; material: water | place: USA | collected 2010-08-07 | depth 16 m | reverse complement strand
CCATGCCCCTGTATATCTCGATAGAATCTTCCGAGACTTCCATCATCGCTGCCGCCAGCATTTTGATCTGGGCTTTTATGTCCTCAGCTGCCAACGCTGCGGAGCCGCCGCCAACAATCGTACTACGGCCACTATAGTTACCAAAACCATAAGGGCAGGCCTGGGTGTCGCCCTGAAGGATCCGCACATTTTCGAACTCAACACCAAGGGCATCTGCGACAATCTGACCAATACCAGTACGGTTGCCACCGCCGGGATCAGTAACACCGGTAAGTACCGTAACAAAACCGCTCGGGTCGACCTTCACCGTCGATGTATCATATCCAGCGACCAACGTTCCGGGTAACGTCCCGCCTTCCGGCGTCAGTTCGTAGGCAACACCGATTCCCATGTAAACACCCGATTCGCGAAGCACTTTCTGTTGCCTTCTCTGCTCGTCGTAATCGATAAGCTCCAGGGTTTTAGTCAGGGCACCCGCATAGTCACCGGAATCGTAAATCAGTCCGGTTGCACTCTTCTTTGGGAAGGCATCCGAGGGAATAAAATTCTTAATTCGCATCTCAGCAGGGTCCATACCAAGCTCACGAGCTGCTTTGTCTATGCCCAGCTCCAGCGCAAGAGCAGTCACTTCTTTGCCATAACCTCGGCAGGAACTCCATGGCACTTTGTTGGTCACAACGATATCAGCTTGCACCTCAAGGTTCGGGACGTCATATGGTCCCGGCATTGATATTCCTGTAAGAAACGCCATACCCCAACCGGGCGTGGCGCCCGGCGCCCCCACATTAGCCAGATATCGATCGCGTATCGCGAGAATCTGACCCTCCGCGCTGAGCGCAATTTCTAATTCGTGGTCTTGCTCCCGACCACCCGTCAACAAACATTCTTCTCGATTCTCGACCCACTTGACCGGTTGCTTCGTCAGCTTTGAGAGCAAACAGATCAACGCTTCTTCAGGGTGACCATGCATCTTCAGACCAAACGCACCACCGGTTGCAGACGTCACAATGCGCAACCTATTCTCAGGCATGCGCAGTACCTGAGTTAACACGTATCTAAGGGGGTGTGGGTTCTGTGCTGTCGCATAAAGTGTAATGGCGCTATCGCTATCACTCCAGACAGCGTTGTAGCAACGGGTTTCTATAGGCTGCACAGATTGTCGGTGTACTTTTAACGTCGATTTGACAATATGATCAGCGGCATCAAACGCTGTTGCACAATCGCCCCCGCCAAACGGCACCTGCATTAGAAGATTGTCTTCCCAGTCGGATACAACTCTAGGGGCGGTACTTTTGACCGCTTCCGCGGCATCCAGCACGGCCTCCAGCGGTTCGTAGGTAACATTGATTCGAGAAGCGGCGTAAAGTGCCGTCTTCTTATCTTGCGCGACGACAACTGCGACTGGCTCACCACAGTACTGAACCTGACTCAACGCAAGACAGCGGAGATCGGTAGTCTTGCCGCCAAATAGAATAGGGTCGACAAAATGTGGAATAGGATCGAGGTGTTTCACCGCCTCTGCACCATCCATCGCCAAAACGACACCTGCAACTTTTTCAGCGCCACTCAAGTCTACGTCAACAATTTTCGCCGAGGCATGGGTACTCCGGACAAAATGCGCGTGTAGCTGACCAGGAAAGCTATGATCTGCCGTAAAAATCGACCGGCCCGTAACAAAGGCTGCACTATCGAGAGTAGACGTACTTTTGCCCACATATTGATCCGTCATTTAAGAACTCCGTCCAGTTACAGTTATTCGTCTGTCAGGTAATTGATAAGATCCTGGTAAACCACACTCTGATGATCATGAGACCCGACAAGAGTCGCAACCTCTAACCCATATTCTCGTATACCATCATCCAAAGATTGTGCGGCATGGAACGGCAGGATGTTTGCTGGTCGCTTTTTCCCGGAACGAAGGTCCCGCGCTAGACCGCTGATATACAAGTCCCCCCCATAAAGAAGGTTTTCTCCCTCGACGAAGACAAATACCATATCCGGCACATGTCCCATCTCCAGATGATAGACAACCACCGGCAAACGAGAATCTTCAATACGAACTGGTGAGCTCGCGGCGACGCCAACTATTTGGGCCACCTGAGGGTTTCGGTCCAACGCATCTTGCAAAACAACCGATGGTTCCCTGGACGTCTGCATCTTATAAAAATCCACAGCAGCTTCATGAACCACGAGCTTCGCGCCCGCCGCAATGTAGGGCCTAATGCCCGCCGCATGATCATTGTGATGATGCGAGACGATCAAGTGGCTAATCGGCTTGTCTGGATATTGCTGCGCAAGCCTATCAATGATCACTTCACCCTTTAAATCATTTTGGCCCGGTTCCACAACAACCAAACTGTTTTCCAGTTCAACGACCATGGTGAACACACCATCTTTTGGCGCAGCATAGAGTAATTGAATTTCTGGCGAGAGCTGAATAGATTCGATAGTGGGTCTACCTACACCTGCGAAACCGAACATCAATAAGCTTTGGCTCAGCATACGAGACCGCCTTGCGATGGCGTCGTCATGGACATATTCCACACCTTCCGGAGGCGTGAAAATATTCACATCGAACTCGGGATTGACCAGAACTTCAGATCGGGTTACCTCAATTCGTGGCGCGCCACCGTAGGACATCAACACCCGATGAGGAAAACTGATGCCATCGACGACTCGCCAATCCTCGTAACTCACATCCAATGAGACATCACCATATACAACATCCCACTCCAAGGTATGGAGCTTCTTCAAAAGGCCCGTCTGTTTGTCAAAGTAGAGAGTAATCGGATAAACATCATTGTTGATGACTAGCTTATGATGCTCGTCAACCTCTATTGACGTAGTCGCCCTCCAGTTCTTAAGCCAATCGGAATCAATTTCGGTCCGTTCCACCATGAGACCATGAAACTCTGTGTCCTCGGATTGTTCAAGCCAGTCATCGGTGACCAACAGCACACGTTTACCTGTTTGCCTGACCCGATCAAGAGTGACCGGCATCGCCTCTTCCACATTGAAAAGTCGGCCAACGTGCACCCCGACACCTTGATCCGCTGATATCAGCGTAGGATCGGCCACTATCGCCTGAAGGATGACTTGTGGATTCAGAAGGTATTCTGTCTTCAACGTCGAGGCCATCCGATCTGCCGGTAACGCTCGGTCCGCATCCTTGAGTAATCCTAAAAAGCCGGCATCGTGCAGGTAGCCGTCATCACCAACAATGAGTTCATGGCTCTTCCTTTCGGTATAGCCCCCACCCCTTGCAGCAAACTTAGCCACGGTATCCAGCCGAAGTTTGTCAGCCGCAACATCTCGCCGCACCGTCATCTCAGATCGAGCTAATTTCATCAAACCCTGACCGGGCCCAGGACCCTGGCCCATAATGTAGTAATCCCGATCACTCTTGAACGAGAGGGTATTCGCAGCGCCGAGCTTCTCACTTCCACCCATGGCTTTGATTGAAGAAAAAACAAGCTCCATGCCATCTAAGGCGGTTGGCGCTCCCGTTAGTTCCTGTTTTTCGCATCCGCACAGCGCAAGTAAAATCAATGCAACGGTTGTCAGAAAGGATGTTTTGTTTTTTGAGTGCATTGTCGTTCCCTAACTGCAGTTTCTCTAGGCTTCTGGTCTGATGTTGGCATTTAACCGAAACAGATTTTTGGGATCATAGGCGTTTTTCACTTCGAGCAATCGTTTATGGTTCGCTTTATAGTTCGCAGTGATTTCGTCCTGCTTCTCGTCCATGATTTCGTTGGTGTAAAAGGTATCTGCTGTGTAAGGCAGGATTGAATCCCAATAATCACGGCCCCATTCAACAAACTCTTCAGAGTCATCTGAATCAACCCAGCTTGCGCCCAATTCCAGGTCCCACTTGGCATCACGATGCGGCCAGGCGGTAGCATCGTTAGCGACATCCGCCATTGCCCCTCCGAAGGTAACGAGACGCATGGTGTTGAGCCTTCGTGGATCGCGATGCCATCGCTCCAAGATGTTATCGATCATCGCAGGGTCGTAGTCATTCACGTGCCTGCCTTTAATATAGTAATTTCGACCATGTGCATTGTGGCCATCAATTCGACTTTGTTGTTTGACATAATTGACGGGCGCCGTGAATTCCGAAATAGGCTTGCCCAGGCCACGCAGGGGGCGAGTCAACCTGTCGGCTTTATCCATCGATCCTGCATAAGTGAACCCCATAATTGTCATAGGGTCGCCGGTCTCTCGAGACGTCATACCGGCCCATACGTGGAAGTCATCGGGTGCATTTTGAGAGACTTCAAAAAAACGATTGAACATCTCTTTGGCCTGATTCGGCGCATAAAAGCTGGTCGAGGTTAGAATATTGGGACCGAACTCGTGCAAGCGGTACTTAAACATGCTGACGACGCCAAAGTTACCACCGCCACCTCTGACACCCCAGAACAAATCCGGATTCTCCTCTGCACTGGCATGACGTATCTGCCCATCGGGCGTGACAATTTCTACCGATAACAGATTGTCAATCGTCAAACCATACTTACGCATTAAAATACCGATGCCACCACCGAGCGTTAGTCCTGCAACACCCGTATGCGATACAACACCGGCCGGACAGACCATCCCGTAGGCTTGAGATTCTCGATCAAGATCCCCCAGCAATGTGCCACCTTCTACAGATGCTGTCCCTGCTTTGGTATCAACGTAAACACCTCTCATCTCAGACAAATCAATCATCATGCCGCGATCACAGACCGCCTGACCCGAAATGCCGTGACCACCACCTCGAACAGACAGCCTCAGATCATGCGTTCGCGCAAAGTTAACTGCGTTAACGATATCGCTAACGTCTATACACTGAGCAATCAATGCAGGCCGCCGATTATCCCAGAGGCCATTCCAGAGCTTCCTTGCTTCGTCATATCTTGGGCTATCCGGTACCAGCAAGGCGCGTCGGAGACTACTCGCGAGCTCCTCAATCTCACCTCTCTTTAACGACTTTTCCAACCCCGTTCGAGACAGCACCCGCAACTCACCTGGGAACCCTGAACTGCGGCTAGATGGGATGTAGGCCGCTGCCGCGGCACCAATTGCCGATTTGACAAAGTCACGTCTTTTCATATTTGTTATTCGCTCGTATCAAATGTTATCGGCCTGCATCGACCTTTTTTGTATCTGCTTTTCATGATCCCAAGGCATCGGTTCCAAACGACGAAAAAATCAACCGGAGCTTCAAATCGCACTAGCGTCATTACTCAAATATCAGCTATGATGTGCTTGCTAATTTATCATTTGCTAATTTAAAGATCAAATAGCTTGCGCAGACTTAGCGAAAAAGAACCTGCCTTCCTGCTTGATTAAGGCACCGGAATATGACCAAAGACAATACCACCTCAAGCGACAATACTGACTGGCCATCACCTACCATAGCCTGGTACGCCGTCGGCATTCTTTTTGTAGCCTACACATTTTCTTTTGCGGATCGTTTCATTCTCAGCCTCCTTATCGAACCTATTAAGCAGGACCTGGGCTTGAGTGATACCAAGATCAGCCTGCTTCATGGTTTTGCCTTTGCTATTTTCTATACCTTTATGGGTATTCCAATTGGACGTTTGGCGGACAAGTACAATCGACGCACTATTATTGTTTGGGGTATCGCGACCTGGAGTTGCATGACCGCAGTCTGCGGTATAACCAAAGGCTATTGGCAATTGTTCGCAGCCAGAGTTGGCGTTGGTGTCGGCGAGGCAGCTCTTTCTCCCGCTGCATACTCGATGATTGCAGACCTGTTCCCCGCACAGAAACTAGGCCGAGCGCTCAGCGTTTACACCACCGGCGCCTTTGTAGGTGCCGGATTGGCTTTCATCATTGGCGGCACAGCTATCGCCGCAATCACCACCTCGCCAGAGATCACACTGCCAGTTATCGGCACCATTAGATCCTGGCAGGCGGCATTTTTCCTTGTGGGTCTGCCAGGTCTACTGGTTGCAGCACTCATGTATACCGTTAAGGAACCCCTACGCAGGTTCAACAAGGAAACAGAAGGCGATATTGTCACCATCAGAGAAGTGTTCGCCTATGTTCGCGCTCGGTGGCGCCTTTTCGGCGCGCACTTCATCGGTTTCTCTATGCTCGGCGTGGTCTTCAACGGCTTTACCGCCTGGACACCGGCTTTTTTGAGTCGAAGTTTTGATATGCCGGTTGGCGAATCCGGACCGGCAATTGGTGCAATGATCCTCGTATTCAGCACGACAGGTATTATCGTCGGGGGCTGGCTTACCGACTACTTTGTCAAGAGAGGATTGGTTGATGGCGCAATGCGCACGGGTTTAATTGCCGGCATCTGTTGTGTACCGTTTGCTGCCGCTGTGCCTTTTATACCTTCCCTTACGGGCGTATTAGCTGTCTACGCGCCTCTTCTGTTCTTTGCCAGCTTTGGCTTCGGGGCTGCTGCGGCGGCGATACAGCAGGTTACGCCGAACCGGATGCGAGGCCTGGTGTCTGCTTTTTATCTGTTTTTCCTGAACCTCATAGGCATCGGTCTGGGGCCAACGATTACTGCGTTGATCACAGACTATGTCTTCAACAATGACCAGGCAGTAGGATTTTCACTCGCCATCATGGCAGGCTGCTCAGGCTTACTGGCCGCTTTGCTGCTTGGGATTGGGCTTAAACCTTTCCGGGCAGAGGTAGCGAACCTGACTGCCAGGTCAGGGTAATACCCTAGCTGATTCTATAGGTCCGTGGCCAAACCTTGTTCCCTTGGCATACGTGACCTCCAGCCACATACCACCCTTATTGCTATTCGGGCCATCGGCCCATTGCCAGACGCTCATGGGTGGTTGTTCAACAAAGAAACCCTTGCGTATTGTTGTGGTTTCGCCACTTGAACCCATCCCTAGCGTGAGGTCCCCTGCCAAAACATAGTGAAACCTTTGCGCCTCGGTAAAGTAGGTTTTTGCAGCATCTCCTGAGTAGGACCATCCCGCCGGTACGTAAACAATTCTGGCCCTGAACCCGCCCGCAATTTCATCGCTAAGCACTTTGACCTTCGCGCCGGTCAAATCACTCGCGTCTTCCCACTCCATGTTCTCCGGCAAGGCGGAATTCTGATAAAGCGGATGGGTCCACTCTGTCACTTGCCGCCAGTCGTCGCTATACCATTTGTTGTCAGGATCAAAGCTGTAGTTTTTGCCCCCTTCCGCAAACACCAATTGAACAGACGGCGTAGTGACCTGTTGATGCACCATAGCGTCTGGACGATTGCCGTGAATGCTAAACGGAGGCCGGCTCATCCAGGTACCAGATCTCATCGTGTATTTGGTGCCCTTCATTTGTCTCGGACTGACAAAGTCGTAGATCAGAAAATCGCCCTCCAGCACATAACCCCACTCATGGAAATCGTGGTAATGACGGGTCTTATTGATAGCGTCCCAGCCCGGATTAAAAGCGACCAGAAGCATTAAACTGCCGCCACCGGCGTAGAGCAGTTTACCCTGACTGGTACCGTTTAATCCGGCCCAGGAGCTATCCCATTGCATCGAATCAACATCCAGAATTCGCAACGGCTGAAACGCTGCTATAGGTTCGTCTGCGTTGATGGATTGGGTCGCACCCAACATCAGAGTCAAGACAAGACTAATAGAAACAACTACGGAAATATTCATATTTTTAGACCTCAAAACCCAGCCAACATGGGAGATTGCGGCACGCCACAAACCAAGTATAATATTATTTATCAAATGATAAACTAAATTGATGCCCAGTGTCAGCACTCGTCGTCACATCGAACAAGTATTGCAACCATCGCATTGCCAAGAAAGGCTAACCCACTATGGCGCTTAACCGAAGAGATCTAATGAAAGTTGCGCTGGCCGAAGTCGGCGTGCTTACAGCATTTAGCCCCGCCATGGCCGCTTCCAGCACAGAAAAGCCCCAGGCAACGAAGGCAAGCACCGACATACTAATTGTCGGCGCAGGAAACGCAGGAATTCCAGCGGCGATACAGGCGGCAGATTTGGGAGCGAAGGTGTTACTGATTGACAAAAACCCATTTACTGGCGGCATGCTGAACATCTCTGGCGGCCACATCAGTGGGGCCAACGCGAAAATGCAAATTGCCAAAGGTATTCAGGATTCGCCGTCACTGCACTATCGCGATGCGATCAGAATGGGTCGTTACAAAAACAATCCTGAGCTGCTAAAACTCGCTGTCGAAAACGCTGCAGCAATGATCGACTGGTTAGTGGAAATCGGCGTCGAATTCACCCCTGAATCTCCTTTCCTTGAAGACGATCATGAGCACTATAGCGCGCCACGCACTTACATGGGTCCAGAGTACGCACGCTCTCTCCTAAAACCACTAAATGCTGAACTGGAAAAGCGGATCAACAATGGAAGGGTAACCCTGCAACTGAACACCACTGTGACTCGACTCCTTCAAAATGACGATGGCCGCATTATCGGCGCAGTAACAAGAAAAGAAACAGGACAAGAGTTACCGGTAATGGCGAAGGCTGTCATCATGGCATCTGGTGGCTACGGTGCCAGCGATATCTTGAAGAATAAGCACAACCCTAAAATCGCCGCATCAAAAGTTGTCTGTCTTCCCCATGCCACGGGTGACGGCATCATCATGGCAGAAGACATCGGCGCCAAGCTTACCAATATGGATCTTTTCGTCTCGTTTCCAGGAGCGATCGATGGCACCTCCGGACGACTCCAACATGCGCCCAAGCATTTCACCGAAGGTATTTGGGTCAACAGTCAAGGAGAGCGATTCGTTAACGAGCAAACATTGAACCCCGACGAACGGGAAAGAGCCTTCCTTGAGCAGGCCGACTTCGGCTTTTTTTATCTCTTTGATCATCACGTTCGAGCATCCAATCCCGGTATCATCGGCTGGAATCACGGTCGCATAGAGCAAGAAATATCTCGCGGTGTGGTTCACCAGGCAAATACCATTGACGAACTGGCAAGCAAGATGGGCGTCAAACCTAGCGTGTTGAAGGCGACCACTGCACGCTACAACCAATCTGTGCTCGCTGGTATCGACCAGGATTATGGTCGGGAAAAATTACAACGAACGCTGTCCGCACCACCGTTTTACGCCGTTCCCATTACCGGCAGTATATTAATTTCCCACGGTGGCATCGCCGTCAATCACCTCCTGCAGGTTATCGACGATGATAGTAGATCAATCGAAGGCTTGTTCGCGGTTGGCGAAACAATTGGATCTGCTCAGATGATGGGCAACGCTGTACTCAGCGGTATGAGCGTTGGACCGGCTATTACTTTAGGACGCCTGGTTGCCAGAAATGCCGTTCGCTACACCCGAGGCGACCCGTTTTTAATGGCCGAATGTGGGCAAGAGAACATTGAAAAAAACGAGATTTCATCATGAGTATCATTTCACCCCAAGAGGCTGAATTTACTGTTGAAGTGGATGTTGCCGTCATTGGTTCAGGCGCCTGCGGGCTCTGCGCTGGTATTGCAGCACACCAGGCAGGAGCCCAAACCCTAATTCTGGAGCGCGATTCTACCGCTCTCGGTACAACGGCAATGTCCACAGGACTCATCCCCGCTGCAGGCACATCCTTCCAAAATCAGGTCGGTATCGACGACTCACCAGAAACCTTTACAGCAGATATTTGCAAGAAATCCGGTTATCGGTCTGACAAAGATCTGGTGCTGGCTCTGGCCAAAGAATCGGCAAAGACCATTGACTGGTTAGCAACAGAGCAACAAGTACCCTTGTCTCTGGTTGACAGTTTTCTCTACCCTGGTCATACCCAGAAACGCATGCATGGCACACCGAACAGAACAGGGGGAGAACTCATGGGTAGCCTCTGCAACGCTGCTGAGCGCGCCGGGGTCGACATCCTGACCGATGCCACCGTAACCTCCCTGGTCGCCGATCCCGACGGACGCGTTCATGGTTTGCGCTGCACACGACCCGACGGGAGCACCGAGGATCTTGGCTGCCAGGCACTAATTCTTGCCTGTTGCGGCTTCGCAGGTAATCAGGCAATGGTTCACCAATTTATACCTGAGATTGAGAAAGGTGAGTTTTTCGGACACCCAGGTAACCAGGGTGATGCAGTTATCTGGGGGCAGGCGCTGGGCGGCACCGTCGCGGACATGAGCGGGTACCAGGGTCATGCTGGCCTGGCAAAAGGCTACGGCATCCCCATCTTATGGCCAACCATCGTTGAAGGTGGTATTCAGGTCAATCAAAGCGGCAAACGATTTTCAAATGAAGCACGAGGATACTCCGAGCAGGCAGTCGATGTCCTCAAACAGGACGGCGCCATCGCCTGGACATTTTTCGACGAATCACGGCACACACTCATGCACGAGTTCGACGATTACCGCGATGCCATCAAAGCGGGGGCAATCCAGCAGGGTGCAACGCTGGAGGAAATTTGCCAGAAGACGCACCTTCCACTGGACACAATGCGCGAAACGCTAGCGAACATTTCGGACCTTGCTGAAAGTGGCGAGCTTGACAACTTTGGCCGCAGTTTTAGCGGTAAAGCCAAATTAGCCCCACCTTACTATGCAGTCAAAGTAACCGGCGCCTTGTTTCACACCCAGGGCGGGCTTTGTGTCGACGAGCATGCCAGAGTTCTGGACAAAGATGGGCAACCGTTGCCCAACTTGTACGCCGGGGGCGGCGCAGCCAGGGGTATTTCCGGACCAGATGCATCAGGCTACCTGGCTGGCAACGGCCTGATGACAGCCACGACCTACGGCAGACTCGCGGGGCTTCACGCCGCCCAAATGATCAAAAATTAGACCAATGCAGCGTGCTACACTTCTTCTCCGGCATTTATGATCAGGGATTGAATAATGCGACTCATCATCGGTATTTCTGGCGCAAGCGGCGTCATATACGGCATCAGAATGCTCGAAATGCTACAACAACAGAGCGACGTTGAAACACACCTGGTCATTTCTGCAACCGGCAAGATGAACATTCCTATAGAGACTGAGTGGTCCGTGAAAGATGTCCAGGCATTGGCGGACTGCGTCCACAAAGTAACGGATGTCGGTGCAACGATTGCCAGTGGTTCTTTCAAAACGGACGGCATGATTATCGCGCCCTGCTCTATGAAAACGCTTTCTGGCATCGTCAACTCCTATGCAGATAGCCTGTTAATTCGGGCCGCGGATGTAGTGCTCAAAGAGAGCCGAAAACTAGTGGTATTGCCCCGCGAGACCCCTCTACATACAGGCCATTGCCGTCTTCTCCACGAGGCCTCTCAAATGGGCGTCACTATCGCACCCCCGGTACCGGCTTTTTACAATCGGCCACAAACTATTGACGACATTATCAATCATACAGCGGCCCGGGTACTTGATCTCTTTGACCTGGACACAGGGACCGTTAACCGCTGGCAAGGCATTGCCGGCGAAAAATGAGGTGGCTCTAGCTTAACGCCCTAAGTGCCTCATCCGGACCCACATCGGGTAGACTGGCATCCAGCACCAAAGCGAGTAAACGCTTGACGTCATTGGTCAAGTCAACGCCACAACGATCACAATAACGTCTTAAGTTTCTAGCGGACGAATTCAGCGGTTCGAACTCGCCATCTGAAGAACGATCGACCAGGCGCTCAAGATCTATTTGTTGAAGCCTTTCTGATTCAAGTTCAGTTGCTTTAACCGCATCCCTAAAATCCATTACCGAACTATCCGCAGAAATCCTTCCATTTTGTACTTCCTGTTTCAACCAGGATCTTACATTTCTCAACGGTTCGACGACGTTTTGTCGCCAGTCCAAAGCTTCGCGCAGCGACTGCTCAAATAGCTCCTCGGTAAACTCACCATGCAGGGCGCCGGACCAACAACAAAAAAGTATTAAATTAACATCCAGACCATATTTATTTTGCAGCGCCAGACACGCATCCTGTACGTCATCATTCTGATAAACGCGGTTCGAGAAATTCCAAAAAATCTGAGATGTGCTCATCTTTTCTCCTGCCAGGCTCCTCGAATTAGCTAATGATTTAGTTTATCATCCGATAAATAAGAGCAATAAAGATGGAGAAATCATCATGCAATTCGATTTGGTTATCAAGAACGTCCGCCTGGTCCGACCCAACCAAGAGTCGGTAGACTTGACTGATATCGGCATCAAAGACGAAAAGTTTGCTTTGATCGACACCGATATTCCAACGACAGATGCCGCGCAGGTTATCGAAGGCAACAATTTTCTGGCTTTTCCCGGCCTGGTTGATACCCATATGCATGTTGGTATTTATTCACCGCTTTCCGAAGATGCTATCACCGAAAGTAAAGCTGCAGCGATGGGCGGCGTCACGTCCGCAGTCACTTATTTTCGTACCGGTCAGTACTATCTCAACAAAGGCGGTCCATATTCAGAATTTTATCCTGAAGTCCTTGAACTTTCCGCTGGAAACTACTCAGTTGACTACGCCTATCATCTTGCACCCATTGCCTCCTCTCATATCGATGAGATGGAAATGTTGCTAACAGAGCACGGTGTCTGTTCGTTCAAAATTTTTATGTTTTATGGCGGCTATGGTTTACACGGTAAAACTGATCAGGCCGCACAGCGTGACTTCCTGATGGCAGGTGAAGACGATAGCTACGATATCGCTCATTTTGAATTCATTATGCGATCAGCTGCCAAATTGATAAAAAAGTATCCCGACATGGCAGACCAAATCAGCGTCAGCTTGCACTGTGAACTGGCTGACATATTAAATGCCTACACGAAAATAGTGCAGCAGGATGATTCACTCACCGGCTTACGAGCCTATAGTGCAGCCAGGCCACCCCACTCTGAGGGCCTGGCAATCTGGATAGCTTCCTATCTGGCGAATGAAACAGATTGCCTGAATATCAATTTGCTTCACCTCAGTTCCAGGAAGGCAGTTGAAGCAGCTATCACTATGCAGGAGGTTTTTCCGCACATCAATTTCAAACGCGAAGTCACCATCGGTCACCTGTTACTTGACTACGATTCCCCAGCTGCGTGTCATGCCAAAGTAAACCCACCAATCCGCTCTCGCGAAGATGTTGAGTATTTGTGGCAAGCACTGCTGGACGGAAAACTGGACTGGGTCGTTAGCGACCACGCTTGTTGTTCCGAAGAACTGAAGACAGACAACCAAGACCCCAAAGATGACGACAATATATGGGTATCTAAGTCTGGTTTCGGTGGCACCGAATATTTACTTTCCGGTCTTGTCAGTGAAGGCAGTAAGCGAGGTCTGAGCTACAATAAGATGGCCGAGCTTGTTTGCTGGAACCCAGCTCATCGCTATGGGCTGAATAATAAGGGTGATATTGCTGTCGGCTACGATGCCGATCTGGTCCTATTGGATCCTGATGAAGATTTCACTGTCAAGGCAGAGGAATCGGAATCTGGCCAGGGCTATACACCTTTCGAAGGTATGCAGCTTCGGGGCAAAGTGAAAACCACAATATTGCGAGGTCATACCGTTTACTCAAATAATGAAGTGATCGGAAATGCAAAAGGTCAATACATCGCCAGACCCACGCCGCGACCCTAACGCGTCAGTGACTGAAGTAACCTTCGAATTGAGCCCGAAGGCGTGATTACTCGACCCCTGCCTATTCGCTGGAAGGTCAGCATCTTCCTGTTGTTAATCACCACGATTAACTACATCGACCGCCTTACATTCAGCATTCTCGCACCTATCATTAACAAAGAGTTCGACTTCAGCAATACCGACTACGGTAATTTGTCAGCGGGATTTCTTTTTGCTTACGCTTTCGGCCAACTCTTTGGCGGCAGGCTTATTGACATACTGGGCACTAAACGCGCACTCACCCTGGCCGTAGCCCTATGGAGTATTGCAGGTATTCTGCATGCCTTTGGCCAAGGGTTTCGCTCATTCTTCCTCTTCAGAGTCCTGCTCGGTATAGGGGAAGCAGCGAATTTCCCTGCTGCTAACAAGGCTATCGCAGAATGGTTTCCTTCAAACGAACGATCACTTGCTGTCGGCATCGTCACTGCTGGGCCAGGACTAGGCTCTATACTCGCACCACCAGTGGTTGCAGCCTTGGTGGTAACACTCAACTGGCAGTGGGCCTTCATCGTCACCGGCCTCGCCGGCTTTATTTGGCTATGGTTTTGGCACCGGTACTATTATGCGCCTGAAGATCACCCAGAATTGCTTGAATCCAAGCATGCGGCCAAACTACAAGAACCGTCGACTGACGATCAACCTCGTAAATCATGGATAGACTTCCTTTACTATCGTGAAACCTGGGGACTGATACTGAGCAGATTCTTTGCTGATGGTGCATTCTATTTTCTGATCTTCTGGTTGCCATTATATTTGTCAACAGAACGTGGCATGGATATCAGGTCAATCGGCATGTTCGCCTGGATACCATTCGTCGCAGCAGATCTTGGCAGCCTTGCTGGAGGTTGGACAGGCAAGAAACTGATCGATCTCGGGTTGTCGCTCAACGCAGCAAGAAAGGTCGTCATTTGGGTCGGCGCACTACTCGCATTGGCTGTCTTTCCCGCCGCAAATACAGAATCCACTAGCATGTTTATATTCCTGGTCTGCGTTGGTTTATTTGGCATCCAGTTCAAATCTTCAAACATGTTCGCGCTACCAGCTGATATGTTCGACGCAAAGGAAGTGGCGACGATCTGGGGAATATTTGGCGCAGCGGGTAGTTTAGGCGGCGCGCTATTTCAGACTCAGGTGGGCATACTAATAGATACGTTTTCCTATCACCCAGTCTTCGCCGCCGTCGCCTGCATGCATATTATTTCGGCGCTGGCGGTGATGATTTTTATCCCCAAAGCCGAACGGCTGGGATCACGAATAAACAAGCGTTCAACAATGAAGCAGAGCTAACGAGGTATCACTTGATTCATCAGAAACCGGGGCTAACCCTGTTCGAAAAAATCTGGAAGGATCATACCGTAGCAGAAAACGATGATGGTTCTTCGCTCATCTATATCGATCGAGTATTTCTGCATGAACGCACCGGCAGCCTCGCATTGAGCGGCCTGTCTGCCGGTGACAGAACAACCAAGAACCCGAACCACGTATTCTGCACCATGGATCATATCGTCGATACGACGCCCGGGCGTGGCGATGATACCAGGGTGCCCGGAGGCATAGAGTTCATACAGGTCACCCGGAACCTCGCGCACCAGGAAGGTATCACTCTCTTTGATCTGAACAACCCGCGGCAGGGTATCTCTCACGTTGTCGCCGCCGAACAGGGTATCGCACTACCCGGGTGCACAATGATTTGCCCCGACAGTCATACCTGCACTCTGGGCGGCATTGGCGCAATGGCAACCGGTGTCGGGTCCAGCGACTGTGAGCATGCGCTGGCGACGGAAACATTGTCTTTCTTCAAACCACGGCAAATGAGGATCAACTTTTCCGGGCAGTTGCCTCTCGGCGTAACCGCAAAAGACATGATGCTTCATCTAATATCAAATGAATCTGCCGCCGGAGGTTCAGGGTTTGCAGTGGAATTTGCCGGTCCCGCGATAGCAGATCTTGAGGTAGAAGCCCGACAAACCCTCTGCAACATGGCAGTTGAGTTCTCCGCTTTCACCGGTATTGTCGCGCCCGATGAAAAAGTCATCACCTATCTTAAGGATAAGCCCTACGCACCCAAAGGCCAGGAATGGGATCAAGCGGTCAACTATTGGAAAACCCTGAAGAGCGATGTTGATGCTAGCTTTGACGCTGAAATCGATATTGACTGCACGGACATTGCACCAACCGTTACCTGGGGAACCAGCCCTCAACATGCTATTTCAATCGACGACAAAATACCCGATCCGAAACAAGCCGATGATCCTGCCGACGGTGATGCGATAAGCCGAGCACTGGACTATATAGACTTGTCTCCTGGCAGGCCTATATCGGGTACACCAATACAGGCAGCTTTTATAGGCTCCTGCACTAACAGTCGACTCAGTGATTTACGAATAGCGGCGGATATCCTCAAAGGCAAATCTGTCGCACCGGGTATTCGCGCTATCTGTGTGCCTGGTTCGAGCCAGGTCAAAAGGAATGCAGAGAAGGAGGGTTTAGATGTGATATTCAAACAGTCTGGCTTTGAATGGCGTGAGTCCGGGTGTTCTCTGTGTTTTTACGCCGGTGGCGAAGGGTTTTCACCGGGAGATCGCATCATCACCACAACCAACAGAAACTTCGAAGGACGCCAGGGACCAATGACACGCTCCCATCTCGCCAGCCCTGCTACCGTTGCAGCGTCAGCTATTGAAGGTTGCATCACTGACTTCAGAACTCAGGGAGCAAGATGAAAAAGTTTACTACCCACTCTGGGGTTGCTGCACCAATCCTTCGAATTAATATTGACACCGATGCAATTATTCCATCCCGAGAGATGAAACGTGTGTCGAGGAAGGGGCTCGGCGCCAGTCTGTTCGCCGACTGGCGTTATGAGAACGGTGTCGTTCAACAGGGCAACGAAAGCCCCGATTTTGTCCTCAACCAGCCCGCCTATCTGAATGCTTCAATACTACTTGCGGGGCAAAATATGGGTTGTGGGTCCTCCCGTGAGTTTGCGGTCTGGGCCTTAACGGATTTCGGAATTCAGGCGGTCATCGCCCCAAGCTTCGGTGCGATTTTTTACCTCAACTGTGTCCGAAACGGCTTGTTACCCATCATTCTTGATGCCTCAACCATCAACGATATTGTTGCTGTAATCGACCAGGACCCACAGGCAACCAAAATCGCAATAGACCTCAAGCAATCTACGGTGGCCGTCTCAGGTCAGCAGTACACATTCAAAATCGAAGCGTCTTATCAAAAATTGCTGCTAGAGGGACTCGACCCGATAGACCTGACCCTTCGGCGGACCCAGAGCATCGATCAATTCATCGCCAAAGATCGACTAAAGCGCCCCTGGGCGCACCTGGGCGGACCTGCTTTGAGCCAATGACCGAATGGGGGCAAAGACAAATGCTAGTCAATCTGCCTTATGGGTCAATTTCAAAGCACTCGGAGCGGGTATGGAGCTAGCTGCGACAGAGACGATGGCTTCGGCTACTGCTTCGACAGCTGCGCTTTATAAGGACACGCGGCATAACCTGCTGCAGGTTAACCCAGCCATACAGCCAGCCCACTCTACGTCGAAGCACAACGAACCAGTTCAATACTGGCACTGTTCACGCTTACATTTCTAATAGCGGGTCGGTTTAACTTAAAACATCAGACCTGGCAACCAGGTCGCAAGCCCGGGGAACACGATTACCAGCACAGCTACAAATAGCATCAGCAGCCAATAAGGAACAGCTCCGATAAATATTTCTGAAAGAGTCACCGAACTATCAGGGACTGAGGATTTTACCGTGAAGACCAGCAAACCTAATGGCGGCGTCAGCAACCCAGCTTCGATGATAATGATGCCGTAAATGGCAAATGCGACCGGGTCGATACCAACAGCCATGGCCATAGGGACGAAGATTGGCACAGTCAGCAGGATATCCGAAATCGAATCGATCAAGGCACCCAACAGCAACCATACGACGGTCATGATCGCGAGGAGGCCGAGCGTGCCCAACCCTGTGTCCGTTAACAACATTTGGATCATATCAAGACTGCCGCTAACCGCCAGGAGCTTCGCGTACATCGATCCAGCAATCAAAAGAAACATGACCGGCGCCGTAAAACGCCCAGCGTCGAGTATAGCCTCAATAAATTCCTTTCTACCCATGCCTTTGGCGAAACCGAGCACAATGCTACCTGCCACGCCAAATCCTGCAGCTTCAGTGGGCGTGAACACGCCCGCCCAGATACCACCCAGCACAAGAAAAATCAGCAGGATGATACCCGTCCCGCTAATTTTCTCAGAACGCCTCTGACCGGGGCTATCAGGAACTTCTTCTTCAACCGCCATCGGCACACGGTCTGGATGACGAATCGCCGAAACGATGCAGTAAATCACAAAGACCAGACCAAGCAGCAGACCCGGGATTACACCGGCTAGGAACAATGCGCCAACCGAAACTTCGGTGAGAATGGCCCAAACAATGAGTAACACACTGGGAGGGATCAGCATCCCCAGTGAACCGCTACCCGCAATAACACCTAGAGCATAAGACTTGTCGTATCCAAACCGTCGCATCTCTGGATAGGCAATACGACTGAAAGTCGCCGCAGACGCTATCGCGACGCCGGATACCGCCGCGAATCCGGCGTTGCCTATTACAGTCGCAACTGCAAGGCGCCCCGGCAATAACTTTAACGCTCGATTGCACAGGGCATAAAGGTCTGCAGCAGCACCAGAACGACTGATGACTTCGCCCATCAACATAAACAATGGGATAACCGCTAGCGCCTGATTTCGAATGGCGTCGTAGGCGGTCGAGCCTAATATTGAAAGAGCGATATCTATATCACCGTAAGCAAGATAAGCACCAATAACACTCGCGACTCCGAGCGCAATACCAATGGGTACACTTGCCACAACCAGCACCAGCAAGATCGCCAGCGAGACAAAAATGAGCTCAGGACCCATCATGGCAACGCTCTCACCGGGAATTTCATCGACTTAAACACTGGCGGCCTGCCGCTGCTCAGGATCAAGGCGCCCTGTCCAATCCAGTATCATTAAATGCAGATAAATGTAGGAAGCGATCACCGACGTCACTACCACTAGAAATCTGACCGGGTAGGTGGGTACTCTGAGTGCCCCCTCGCCCTCGTATTCACTGACATCCAGAGCTTCAAGTGCTGGACCCCAGCCACTAAATGCCATACCCAGAAAAAGCAATAAGCCCAACACATTAGAGAAGCTCCTCAATCCTCGTTGCCAGTTTGGCCCTAGCGCATCATAGAGAATGGTGCTGCGAATCATGCCACCTCGATAAATTGCCAGTGGCAACTGAAGAAATGTAATCGACACTACTGAGTTCTTAATGACCTCCGTCGCACCCAACAAAGGCTGACCGAAAAAATAGCGACCAAGGACATCCACCAAGACAATGGCAGCCAGAACCAGAACCCAGAACGTGGAGACAACGTGCGTTGTTTGCGCAATCCGTTCAATCACGGTTTCTCTCAATACTGTTATTGTGATCAATCAATACGATAATCCACGGGCCATTCGTAGCCACTTTGGTTGACAGCCTCAATATAGGTACGCAGCACCTCAGACCCGGGCAAGGCTCTTGCATCGGCTTCTTCCGCCATCTGTCTTGGGAAATCTCGTAGCGAATGAGCCCAGGCTGATCGGGTATCAGGTGCTAAAGTACGCACATCTGCGCCAGACTGACGTAAACTTTCGAGCCCCAACGCCTGGCGCTGATCCAGCTCCAGGCCAGATTTTATTTCATATTGACGCGCTACTTCCCTGACTATGTCCTGCACAGAAGCAGGCAGCCGGCTCATCGATCGGTTGTTCATCGTAACAACGACGGCACCACCCATCGCCCCAAAGCCGATTAGGGTGTAGTAAGGCGCAGGTTCATGATACTTGTAAGCGAAATAAGCAGACGGGAACATGACCCAACCGGAGTAGACACCTGTCTGGAGTGACATATAACCGTCCGGCAATGTCGACTGGACTGGCACGACGCCGGCGAACCTGAGCCATGGCAGATTGGGTCCGGCGCCCGCGATCTTTACGCCTTGCAATTCATCTACAGTTTTCCAGGGAATGCTGGTACCCAGGTGATAGTTATCAAAGCCACTGATCGCAATGACGGTTTGGGAGAATTTTTCCTCGACGTGCGTTGACAGCCAGGGATGAGCTTCATAAACCCGTCGAGCCATCCGAATCCCAAGCTTGGCCTCCTGCGGGCCAAACGGCACAAAATATTGGAAGTTATGTAAAAACATCTTGGCGGGCTCGAAGCAAGTACAAAACGCCCCAATATCAAGGACTCCCGCCTGCACAGCTTCCAAAGTCTCTGACACTGTTGCGATAGAACCGCCATAACCCTCTATGATCCTCAGCTCATGCTCGGTTTCAGCTTCCACCCGACGCTTGAGCTCCGGTACTAAAAAGTCCCGTAACACCGTTACATATACCGTCGGCCCCGCCGGATGACCTGATCCAATACGTAGGGTGTACAGCTCGGCGGATAACAACGACGGCACCAAAACTTCTCCACTTAGAACTGCAAGTAGAATAAGGACCAGACGCATTCTTTGACGCTTAAGCGACAATAAACAACGGGCGGTCATGCACAATTCACGATAGGATTTCCCTATATTTCAACAGTCGGTTCAGCTTCATTGAAAATTCGCCTCGGTTGACCGATGCACCCCCAAGGTACGGGTTCTGTATGTGTCTCAGCACTACGCCACAACACCGGTTTTAAAGAACTCTTCGATTTCTTTATCAGACACGCCAGCTTGCTCAAGAATTTCCACTGTGTGTTGTCCATGTTTTGGCAGGTCATGGCGCAGACCGAAGCGCTCGCCGTCCATCTGCAGGGGCAATGCTGGTAGCCGGGTCGACTTTCCATCCTCCATCGTGACATCAATCAGACCGCCCGAAGCCAGAAGGTGAGGCTCGTCAAAAAGATCACCGGGTGTGCCAATACCCGCAAAAGGCAGGCCACAGCCTTCCAGACGTTCCATTAGCTCAAGTTTCGTGAGGGTAGAAAACAAATCCTGTATCACTGGTAGTATTCTGTCCCGCGCCAGCACACGATCACCATTTTCAGCGAGTGACGGGTCTGCAAGGAATTCATGAAATTCGAACGACTGACAGAAAGCTCGCCACTGGGTATCGCTGACGACCGCCACAAATACTTTTTCGTCATCCTGTGTCTGGAAAATATCGTAGACCGCCCAGGCTGAGGTTCGAATAGACATGGGCTTGACCGGCTCATCCTGGGCAACCTGCTGCGCCATATGCTGCCCCATGAGAAATGCCGTACTTTCAAAGAGAGAACTCACGACTTCTTTACCTCGGCCTGTTTGATGACGAAGCTCCAGCGCCGCCAGTATGCCTATGACAGCGAACATACCACCCATGACGTCAACGACTGAGGCTCCAGCCCGCATCGGCTGGCCCGGAAGTCCTGTCATGTATGCCAACCCGGCCATCATCTGGACGACTTCATCCAGTGCGGTTCGATTCTCGTAAGGCCCCTTGAGGAACCCACGGGCAGAGCAATAAATTAATCCAGGGTTTTCGGCACTAAGTTCATCGTAGCCATACCCTAACTTGTCCATCGCCCCCGGCCGAAAGTTTTCAACCAGGACATCTGCCCCATTGATCAGCCTCTTCGCCAAAGCGCTGCCCGCTTCAGATTTCAGATCAACGCAAATGCTTCGCTTGTTCCGATTGTACATCGCGAAGTAACCCGCACCGGAACCTCGCAACCTACGGGTATTGTCGCCATTAATGGGCTCAATCTTGACAACATCCGCACCCAGATCTGCCAGTATCACGCCCACGGTAGGGCCCATCACCATGTGCGAAAATTCTATGACCCTAACACCGCTCAGCGGCAACCCGCTTTGTTCCGCCATATCGTAACCCTCCTGGAGGCGACCTGATTCAAGTTGTTAATTTATCAGATGATAAACTATACTGCTAAAATATTTCTCTAATCACTCACTAATTAGAGAAATAAAGGCTTTTTTGGGGGAACCAATAGGCGGAGGCGGTATGCGGAACAAATTTAAAACCTGGTGGCAACTGGACGCAGAACTGGAGCAGGCAAGCCCAGACAATCCACTGACACCACTGACTGCAGAACAGCGGAGAGAAGCATTGCCCTTGCTGACCCTGGCATTTGGCTGGGGCTTTCTCGTCACTGGACTCTTTGTAGGTGGCGCTCTTGGTGCCGGTGTGAATTTTTGGCCGGAACTCATTTATGCTACTTTTCTCGGCAATTTTACCAATTTCGTTATCGGTGCTCTTGTAGGCTACATCGGCTACAAAACCGCCTGTAACAGCGGACTGCTTTACCGATTTGTCTACGGCGGCGTCGGCGCCTATCTGCCGGTGCTCTTTCTGGCGTTACTGCTTATTGGCTGGCAGGGTATCGTTATAGGCGCATTTGGATTTGCCTGGGCTCAGGATTTTGACAGCCCAACCTTTTACCTTGTCGCTCTGTTCGCTGGTTTTTTGTTCACTGCCACAACCTATTTTGGGGTTAGAGGACTTGAACTCGTCAGCATGCCATCGGTCGTCATCCTGATACTGGTTGGGCTTTATGCAGCCTTCATCAATGTCAATCAGGCTGGTGGCTGGCAAGCTTTTCTGGCACTTTCATCGGATACCGCGTCGAAAGCACCATTGACCCAAATGCAGGCAATCAACATCGTGATCGGTTCCTGGATTGCGGGCGCAATCGTCATGGCGGAATACACTCGATTCGCTAAAAAGGCGTGGGTTGCGGTCGCTATCCCTTTTATCGTTCTAATTATTGCTCAATGGTTTTTACAAATCATCGGGTCCATGGGCGGCATCGTGGCAGGAACGCATGACTTTACGACCTATATGAGACTCCAGGGGTTTTTCGTCGCAGGCCTGGGCCTGGTTGGTATGAGCATGGCACTTTGGACGACTGGCGATGCCAACCTTTATCTACCGGTGATCCAAACCTCCAGCGTCCTGAAGCGCCCCCAACGAGTCATGACCCTCATTTGTGGTGTCCTCGGAACAATTCTTGGTTTAGGCATCTATCAGCATTTCATCGATTGGATAAATTTGCTGGCAAATCTCGTGCCACCCTTGATCGGCCCTGTGATAGCCGACTACTACATCGTTAACAAAAGACGGTTCGATGCAACACGCATCGATGAATTACCCGCCTGGAATCCAGCCGCGTTTATCGCTTATTTCGTTGGTGCCGGGAGCACTTTTGTCGAACAGGACTGGATGATCGGTGCGTTGGCGGGTCTATTTGTTTCAATCATCGTCTACCTAGTTGTCTACTATGGTGCTGCTTTGTTTGGTATCCAGATGGGACACGCAAAACTCAATCAATCGAGAACAGAATAGGTTACCCCCTGAATCAATCAGAGGTATCCAGATGGGACACGCAAAACTCAATCAATCGAAAACAGAATAGGTCACCCCGTGCATCAATCAAATGATAAAAGATTTTCAAATGAGTAACCCCGACATATTAGTAAGCGAAGTTGGGCCCCGTGACGGCTTACAGAACATCGATGCGGTCATCCCGACAGCCGAAAAAAAACGATGGATAAAAGCAGAAGCTCAAGCTGGCGTGCGGGAAATAGAAGTCGGCTCATTTGTACCGGCAAAATACATGCCTCAGCTTGCCGATACGCTTGAACTCGTAACGTTCGCGCTTGCTATTGAAGATTTATCCGTCGCGGTACTGGTTCCCAATTTTCATGGTGCCAAAGCCGCGGTTGAGGCCGGAGTTGATAAAATGTCGATTCCTTTTTCTGTCAGCGAGACTCACTGTCAACGCAACTTGAATCGGTCACATGAACAGATGTTCGCTGAAATCGACCGCATTATCGAAATGCTCGATAGTCAACCCGAAGGAAAGCGGCCTTATTTCGAAGTTGGTTTGTCTACTGCATTTGGCTGTTCTCTGGAAGGTAAAATCGCAGATCAAAAAATCGTCGCCATCGCCGACAAAGTGATGCAATCAGGATGTGACGAAGTCGGCCTCTCGGATACTACAGGCTCTGCGAACCCGCAGCAGGTACGGCACCTCATCAGACTGGTTCGGTCTGTTGTCGGTGATGACAAACTGACCGGCGTGCATCTGCACAATACAAGGGGTTTGGGTCTTGCGAACGCACTTGCTGCTCTTGAAGAAGGCATCACCACTATCGACAGTTCACTTGGAGGCCTGGGTGGCTGCCCTGCTGCCCCGGGGGCCAGTGGCAACATTGTCACGGAAGACCTCGTCTTCATGCTGGAATCCATGGGATTGAGCACGGGCATCGACATTCATAAGTTATTGGTTGTGCGCGAAACCCTAGCCGAAGCGATCCCTCAGGAATCGCTCTTTGGTTTCACTGCTGATGCCGGTTTGCCACTAGGCTACTAACTCAAGGTTGCCGTTCGTATGACAAAAAGTCTATTTGACAAAATCTGGGACAGCCACTGTGTCGACACCAACGAAAACGGTACGTCGTTACTTTATATTGACAGACATGTCGTTCATGAAGTGACTTCTGCCCAGGCATTTGAGGGTTTGCGTGCAGCGAACCGAAGGCCCTGGCGCAAGGGTTCTATCCTCGCAACGCCCGACCATCAGGTGCCAACGACACAACGCAATCAAGGTATCGCAGCAATCTCCGATGGCCTGGCAAGACTTCAGGTGAAGACGCTAGATGAAAATTGTAACGAGCATGATATTTTACAGTTTGACCTCGACGACATTCGTCAAGGTATAGTGCACGTAGTCGGACCGGAACAGGGAGCAACCCTGCCGGGAATGACCCTGGTTTGTGGTGATTCTCATACTTCTACTCACGGCGCATTCGCGGCTCTGGCTCAAGGTATTGGCACTAGCGAAGTAGAACATGTACTTGCGACGCAATGCCTCATTCAAAAGAAGCCCCTATCAATGCGCATCACCGTTGACGGGAAGTTACCTAGCGGCAGCACCGCAAAAGACCTAATTCTTTACATCATCGGGCAAGTGGGCATGGCCGGTGCGAACGGCTATGTTATCGAATATGCCGGGACAGCAATTCGCGAACTATCTATGGAGGGGCGAATGACTGTTTGTAACATGTCGATTGAAATGGGAGCCAGAGCCGGTTTTATTGGCTTTGACAAGACCACCGAATCCTACCTGAGCGGACGCCCATTCGCGCCTAGAGCTGCACTGCAGCAACAGGCACTAGAGCACTGGCTGACGCTTCACAGCGATAAAGGTGCGAGCTTTGATAAAGAGTACATTTTCAATAGCGATGACATAACGCCCCATGTCACCTGGGGCACTAGCCCGGAGCACGTCCTACCCATCACAGGATCTGTACCAACCCCTTCAAACCTGGACGAAACCCAGCGTAACCAACATGAACGAGCGTTGGAATATATGGGCCTGTCAGCAGGGATGCCTCTAATTGGCATACCCATCGATCGAGTATTTGTTGGCTCATGCACAAACGGACGTATCGAAGACATACGCGCTGTGGCTGCCTTGCTCGATGGAAAAACCATAGCCAGCACTATTAAAGAAGCTATCGTGGTTCCAGGCTCAGGCCTCGTCAAGGCCCAGGCCGAGCAGGAAGGCTTGCACGAAATCATCCTATCAGCGGGATTTGAATGGCGTCATCCGGGATGCTCCATGTGCAATGCGATGAACCCGGACCGGCTCGAAGCAGGAGAACGCTGTGCATCAACGTCTAACAGAAATTTCGAAGGCCGCCAGGGAACCGGCGGTAGAACGCATCTTGTCAGTCCGGTTATGGCGGCAGCAGCCGCTGTTTCGGGACATTTGACGGACGCCAGAACATTGGATCAGGAAGAGTAAATGGAAAAGTTTATCAGGCACTCTGGTCGTGTCATCCCAATGAATCGGGCCAACGTTGATACCGATGCAATCATGCCAAAGCAATACCTGAAATGTATCAGCAGGTATGGCTACGGTGACTGGGTGTTTGACTCATGGCGCTATCTGGACCCTGGCGATGTCGACACCCCTATATCGCAGCGCAGAATCAATCCAGAATTCGAACTGAACAAACCTATATACAGTTCTGCAAGTGTACTGTTAGCACAAAACAATTTTGGTTGCGGCTCCAGTCGTGAGCATGCCGTCTGGGGCCTTCGCGACTACGGTATCAAGGTGATCATTGCACCGGGGTTCCCTGACATATTCTTAAACAATTGCTTTGCGAATGGCTTGCTACCGGTAAGATTAGAGCAACAGGATGTCAATCGACTATTTGATTTAGCAGAGTCTGATCATGGACTATCGATCACAATCGACTTGGATTCACAGGACCTGGAATTTGAAAGCCAAAAGATAAACTTCAAAATAGACGAAAATTCTCGTCAGAGTCTTATCAAGGGCTTTGACAGCATCGAAGCAACGTTGCAGCAATCAAAGAAAATCGAGACGTTTGAGCGACGCTACTTTAATCAGTATTCGTGGTTAGAAGTCGATTTGAAGTAATACAACTTGAAGTCATACAACTTGAAGTCATACAACTTGAAGTCATACAACAGGGGAAACTGATATGAAGCATGCGGTATCGACTCTAATTTATCTGACTTTATTGATGGTCAGCTGTTTTACTCATGCTGACAATGCTTCCTATATTGTTTGCATTGCCTGTCATGGTGAAGATGGCGCTGGGGCAGTCTCACAGAATTCTCCGGCGATTGCCGGGCTCGATAAGCAGTATGTCAAGCGACAACTTGAAAACTATCAGTCCGGGGCACGCGGCGCCGCTAAGGGTGATATCTCCGGCGGCATTATGCGCGCTATAGCAACCAGTCTAACCCCTGAGAAAATACAGGATGTCTCCAGTTATGTAGACTCAATGCCGAGGCCGATACTCAGCGAGTCCATCACAGGTGATATCGAGGCAGGGCGCCGGCTCTATGGCACCTGTGCAGCCTGCCATGGCAGTGACGCCCAAGGATTGCCGGCGCTGAATGCACCAAGTCTAGTGCTTCAGCAAGATTGGTACCTCGTCACTCAGTTGAAAAATTTCAAAAATGGGCAACGCGCTTATGAATCGAGCGATGTCTTCGGGCGGCAGATGCAACCCATGGCTCTCATTCTGGTTGATGATGACGCTATCAATGACGTCGTTGCATTTATCGGTACACTTCGCCAAAAAGATAATTAGCTCACACGGGCTTTGATCACTGCCTGTTTCTCACCTGATAACGGCCGACCTTAATATCCTGACTGCGGCACTTTGACCAGCAACCCGAGCGAGCCTCTTTTCATCTTTTCACTCTTTCGC
>OCVR010000745.1_pt1 | contig 26876 bp, 25 predicted proteins | sample 1539091 | NCBI WGS metagenome assembly OCVR01 (sample SAMEA3355530, study PRJEB22509) | marine metagenome | biome: marine; feature: coastal ocean; material: water | place: USA | collected 2010-08-07 | depth 16 m | reverse complement strand
GGTCCTCCGCTTTCCTAACTATAGGGGCGGACCACTTCAAAGGGGGAGGCTCAAGAAATGCTGCGACAGGGCAGATTTCTATGCAAATCAACACAACTTTAACTTTTCGCAAAGAACGGAAGCTTTGCCGGTATCCTAAGAACCGCTTCATTGCAGCGTGGTCGCTTTCAATTCGGTTGTTGAGCCACTTCTTGTCGACGTGCCGAATACAATCAAAATGCGGATCATAACGATAATTGATTTCACGAATGAAACGTCGATAGCTTTGAGCCTTGTCTATACAGATCATTACGGTCCATTGCAGTCGCACACGTTCGATAGCCTTGTTCAGAGAGGCTTTCGCAGCTTTTTGCGTCCAGCCACGTGGTCAGTCTGAAATCGACCATTTGGCCACTTGCGTCGACGGCGCGCTATAGATAGCGCCATCTACCCTTAAGCCGAATGTTGGTATCTTCTACAGGCCAATCGACACTCGCGCGGTGCAGGTTTTCCCGATTCGTTTGGTCAGTTCTGGTCCAAATTTCTGTACCCAACGATAAACAGTTGATCGAGCGACCGAAATATCGCGTTCGGTCAGAAGAACGACCGCACACTGGTAAGGCAGTGGGTACCGCGAGTATCAACGAATATCGCAAAGGATGAAATCACGCGAGAAACGGTAATGTTTGGACGGCGATTTGTGCGGCATGATCAACATCACAAACATGAGCGTGGCTAAACAGCCCTAATGCAACAATCCCAATCAAACCGCGACCGGTCCACTTCCAGCCCGCCGTCAGACCCCAGCGGGGTTCTCTACATCTCGGCCCAGAGAAGCCAAATCTGAATAGCGATCACCAATCCGATGGTGTGGGCGCCCACGCGTCGCGGCGCCAAGCGCAACGACGAGTTCGTCAACAGCCGGTGCGTCATAGATCGAAAACTGAACCGTGAGATAATGCGAGCGGCGACCCGTATCGTGTTTGTCCATGAGTGGAATTTGAATTTGCGTGTTTGCGGGGCCGCGCGTGTTTGTGAATCCAAGATAGCTTTTGGCCCCGACGGCTTCACGGTAGAAATTGCCGAAATGCAGAGTGTGAATGAGCGCTGAGGCATGTTCGACTTCGCAGCTAGTACCCGCAATACAGGCTTTTCCGTAGGCTTCGATCGCATCGCCGGAACCGGCCAATTCAATCAAACGATCCGACAGCAGTTCGCCTAAAACAGGGGCCATACGGCGGATTTCAGGTTGCAGATCTTCAATAAACCCGAGGCCCGCCCAAGGGTTCTTAACCACAGCCGCAACGCCAATCATGCGCAAGACGGGGTCAGAGGCGCGACCGCCTTCGGTGTGGATGTCTTCGTCAAAGGTGACGATTTTGCGCAGTTCCGGTATCATATAATTCTCCTGTTAGACGTGGTATTTGTGGTGTCCGGCGAGTCTGTGAACGACCCCTTCATCCTCTGTTCCGTGGTAAATGCCAAAGGAGCCATGTTGGTTTTCCTTCGCATATCGACGCAAAAGCGAGCGTTCAGCCTTATCGTTAATACGCTCAAACGGCAGCTCTCCCAGAGCATAGAAATTTTGTGTTTTGCCTGGGGTGCCTTGCACGACCCCATGATACACAATGCGCTGCGAGCTCGTGCCTCCTACTTGGTAAACGGCATAGAGATGCGCGAGCTCCGGCGTCAGGCCGCTCCCTTTGAAGCTCTGCACTAATTCGTTCATTGACTGTGCTGTAGGCAGCAAAAGGTTGCCGTCCGCATCTTCGGTGAGCAGCAAACCATTTTCATGAGACAGCACCGCCGCGACAGTACCGCCGCCTGTTGTAGCGGCCTCCGTCACAGCGCGGTCGAGGCCAATGTCAAAGTATGACCCTTTGTAATATCCGAGCGGTCTGCCGTCTTCGGTCTCAAAGTCCAAGACGCGGCCAATGAGGATAAGGTGATCGCCCGCATCCACAAGCTTATGATTTGTGCAGCTAAAGCTCGCGAGTGCGCCGTTAATGACAGGCATGTCCTGCTCATCGGCGTGCCATTTTGCGATGTCGAACTTCTGTGTTGATTGCGATGCGAACAGCCCGGAGACATCTTTTTGATCGTCTGCCAGAATGTTGACTGTGAAGTGCTCGGAACTGGCGAAGGTATCGCAAGAGTGGGCTGCTTTGCCGATACATACAAGCAAGAGCGGCGGGTCCAGAGACACTGACGTGAAAGAGTTTGCTGTAAAACCACGCGGTGTGCCGTCCTCTTGGCGCGTAGTTACGATGGTAACGCCCGTGGCAAAGCGGCCAAAGGCATCGCGCAGGCTCCGTTTGATTTCGGGGTCCATCGGCGTTTTTGGTGTCAGGCTATCAAGCATCGTGTTGTCCGCGCCAAGCGCAGGGGGTGGTGCCAACGGTCCATGACCATGTGCGCTAAAGCGCAATGGATTGGCCGCAACCGTCCAAGGTTTTTGGGATGGATCAGGACCGCTGACTTTTGCCAGCATTTCGCGCGAAGCCACATGTGTATCATTGGCGATGTCCGCAATCGTGTTGAGCGGGCCAAATGGAACTTGCCCCCCGAGTAGGCTAGTCAACTCTGCTTTGCTCAATTGCGAGCTCCATGCGGAAACGACACGGTCTATTTCAGCCGCGTTTTTTGCTCGCTGCGCACGTGTGGCAAAACGAGGGTCTGGGCCAAGCTCTGGTTGCCGCATAAGTTCTGCCAAACGCTGCCAAAACGCATCATCTACAATACCAAGCGCGATTTGGCCGTCCTTAGCAGGGTAGAGCCCGAAGGGGCTAAGGAAGGGATGCCCGTTGCCTTCTGGGCCTGGCACTTTTCCTGTGATGTCGTGGAGATAGACCATACGTTCGCACAGTGAAATCATCGCGTCATACATCGCCACGTCTACGAATTGACCTTTTCCCGTCGCATCAGCCTCGCGCAGCGCCGCCATGATGCCAAAGGCCATCACCATACCTGCAAAAATATCGCCGACACCGGGGCCTGTTTTGGTCGGGCTATCCGCATTCGCTCCTGTGATTGCCATCAAGCCGCCCATTGCCTGCGCAACTACATCGTAGGAGGGCCATTTGGCATAGGGGCTCTCGCCTGTGCGTGGATCGCCAAACCCTCGGATGGCAGCATAAACCAGCTTTGGGTTATCCGCCGAAAGCGATTCATAGGACAGGTCAAGCCGGTCCATCACGCCCGGTCGAAAGTTCTCGACGATAACATCTGCATTCGCGGCAAGCGCGCGAAAATGCGCTTTTCCTTCGGGTGTCTTAAGGTCGAGTTGAATGCTTTTCTTACCACGGTTCAAGCTAACAAAATAGCCTGCCCATTCATGGCTCACATCATCGTCGCGAAAGGGGCCGTTGCCACGACTTGTATCACCGCTGCCCGCTTCTATCTTGATCACTTCCGCGCCGTGATCGGCCAGATGCATGGTGCAATAAGGGCCAGACAACATACGGCTTAGGTCCAAAACGCGCAGACCTTTGAGGATTTGTGTGCTCATTTTTGACTGTCCAATTTCTCAAGAAAGGATCGCAAGGGCGCGTTAATTGCATCAGGGGCTTCGGCCAGTGCCATGTGACGAAGCCCGCTCAAGATCATGGTCTGAGCCCCGTCTATTTCACGCGCGATCGCATGGGTCATTTCTGGGCCATTGCCATAGTCCTCGTCGCCTGTGATGACCAAAGTTGGGCATGTAATCGGCGGGGTAGGGGCGGTGATTTCATCAATTCCATCCGCGAGAACGCGGTAGATCGTGTGATAAATGGCGATGTCGTTAGCGGTGACCCAGCGGCGAACCGTATCCATCATGTCGGGGTTGGCTTGCCTGAAATCACGTGTAAACCAACGCTCTAAAGCGGCTTCAACAGTGGAATTCGGTCCCTCAAGGCAGGCCTGTTCTACGCGTTTGAGAATGGCGTCTTGTGCTTCTGGGCTGCGCTTATGTGGGGAATGCAGTATCACCAATGCGTCTGTGCGGTCAGGTGCATCTTGGGCGAAGCGGCGCGCGATCATTCCGCCAAGTGAGAAGCCCGCAAGAACGGCGGTATCCATGCCGCAATGATCCAATAGGGTGGATAATTGCTGCGAGAAAAACGTTAGGTTGGGTGTGTCACTTGGCGGCGCGCTTTGCCCGTGACCATAAAGATCATAGCTGAGCACGCGGTAGCGATCTGTCAACGCAGGCACCGTCCATTGCCAGCACGCGCGGTTCAATCCCAAACCATGAATAAGTACGACCACTGGAGCATTGTCAGGGCCATTTAGATCATAGGCGGTGCCGTCTGGTGCTCTATGCATTGTCTAAAGGGCGGTACGCAACCACCTCAACCTCAACACGTGCATCTACCAGCAGATCACTCACCACTGCTGAGCGGATCGGCGGTTCGATCGGGAAGTATTCGCCATAAACGGCATTGAAACCTGCGAAATCACTGCGATCACGAAGCCAGACCATCGCCTTGATCACGTCATCGCGCACGCAGCCAGCTTCGGCCAAAGTGGCGGTGATGTCATCAAGCACAGCGCGTGTTTGATCTTCAACCGAACCGTCGGTCATCGGGACGCCGTTTTTCATTGGGATTTGACCTGTGAGGTATACAAAATCGCCAGCGCGGATCGCTCGCGAGAGCGACAAAACCCGCCCACCGATTTCTAGCGGCCCTCCGATAATTTGCTTTTTCTTATTCATGTCCCAGCCTCCCTTGCGGCCAACCTGCCCCGATCCTGAAATAGCAGTTTCGGATTTTTCGACAGCTCGTGTCGTTTTTTCTGGTACGTCCGAAAACAAAGCGGACATGAATAACAAGGCAACAAACGGGGGAGACTCGCACAATGGCGGATATCACAAGTTACCAAATGCTGATCAACGGAGAGTGGGTCGATGCGTCCGATGGCGGCACATTTGACAGTGTGAACCCCGCAGATGGCAAAGTCTGGAGCCGCGTTCCTGAAGCGACCGAAGCTGATGTGAACCGCTCCGTTGAAACAGCCCATGCGGCCTTTTCGACAGGCCCATGGTCCAAAATGACCCCGACAGAGCGCGGCAAATGCCTACGTAAATTGGGTGATTTGTTGGCCGAAAATTCCGAACTTCTGGGACGGACCGAGTCCATAGATACGGGCAAGATGCTTAAGGAAACCCGCTGGCAGGCGACGTATATCGCTGAATTCCTGCACTTTTTTGCGGGCTGCGCTGACAAGGTTAGCGGCGAAACGCTGCCAATCGATAAGCCTGATATGTTTGTCTTCACCAAACGTGAGCCATTGGGAGTCGTCGCCGCTGTGGTCCCGTGGAATTCGCAGCTTTTCTTGGTCGCTGTCAAAATTGGGCCTGCTCTCGCGGCGGGTAATACGGTTGTTCTTAAGGCTTCCGAGCATGCAAGCGCCGCGATGTTGGAGTTTGGCAAATTGGTTGAGGCGGCAGGTATTCCGCCCGGTGTGGTGAACATCGTAACTGGCCACGGTGAGCCTTGCGGGCGTGCCTTAACGGGGCATCCGCTCGTTGCGCGCGTGTCTTTCACCGGTGGCCCGAATGCTGCGCGCCATGTGCTTGAGAATGTGAAACGTAACTTCGCTGAGGTCTCTCTGGAGCTGGGTGGCAAGTCGCCGTTTATCGTCTTTGACGATGCAAATATCGAAAGCGCGGTTAACGCCTCGATTGCTGGAATTTTCGGCGCGACTGGTCAAAGCTGCGTGGCGGGTTCACGGCTCTATCTGCATGAAGATATCGCAGACGAATTCCTTGAAAAGATGATCACTTTAGCCAAGCAGATCGTAATTGGCGACCCGCTTGAAGATGCCACGCAGATGGGGCCGCTCTGCACAACAGGTCAGCTGGAAAATATCCAGCGCGAGGTGGCGCACGCCCAAAGCGAGGGCGGTGTAGTCCTCGTCGGAGGCAAGCAGCCTGAAGGTATGGATGGTCTATATTATGAGCCCACGATAATCGAATGCCCACGGCAGGATTTGCGTATCGTTGATACAGAGCTTTTCGGCCCGGTCCTGTCCGTGCAACGCTTCAAAACCGAAGAAGAAGTACTCGCGCGGGCCAACGACAGCGAGCATGGTTTGGCGGCTGGCATATTTACCAAAGACAGCGCGCGGTCGCTGCGTATGGCGGGATCAGTCCGCGCTGGCATCGTTTGGGTGAATACCTACCGCGTTGTATCACCTATCGCGGAGTTTGGCGGTGTCAAAGGATCGGGTTATGGGCGCGAAAGCGGCTTCCAAGCAATCTATGACTACACACGGCCAAAAACCATTTGGATGAACACCTCAGATGAGCCGATGGCCAATCCATTCGTGATGCGATGAACACTGCGGTTCTGAAATCATCTCTGGAAGGGTTGCGTACGGCGAGTTGCATCGTGTCACTGCCACCAGCCTGCTATGTGGACCCTGAGGTGACGACAGTCGAGATCGATCACCTCTTTCGCGGTGACTGGTTTGGCGTGGGCCGCGCTGATCAGCTTAAGGAAAAAGGGGATTATGTCGCTTTGGACGTCGCCGGTATGTCGATCATTCTGGTATGCGACCAATCGGGGAAACTCCAAGCGCTTGCTAATACTTGCCGCCATCGCGCGATGCGTCTGCTGGATGGGACAAGCAATTGCCGGGGCATTCGTTGCCCGTTTCATTCATGGGCCTATCGTTTGGACGGGTCGCTTGTTGCTGCGCCGCCCATGGATGAGGTTGATGGGTTTGATAAGGCCGAAAATGGGTTGATCCACTACCACGCCGAGGAACGTTTGGGTTTCGTCTTTGTTTGCTTATATACTGATGCGCCAGAGCTTGATTACTTTCTGAGAAATTTTGCAGATCTCCATGCGCCTTGGCTGCTGGAAACGGTTGTTAGCACACGCCGTGAAGTGCTTGAGGTCGCATTTAATTGGAAAGCCTTTCTCGAAGTCTTTAACGAATACTACCACCTGCCGTTTGTGTATCCTGATAGCATCGGTGATGTCTACAACCCGCCCGAAACGCCTGATCAAGTGGCGGGTGATTTTGTGACCCAATTCGGTGCGACCGAAGGGACAGGTGGCCTGTTGCAAGATGAGCAGGACATGGCGCTACCGTTGAGTGGGCGCGAATCAGCGGGCGTGCGCTATACTTGGGCTTTCCCGAATTTGACGTTTGCGGCTGGCACCGATGCCCTCTGGGTTTATGAGGCTTATCCTTTAGGGCCAAATCGCTGCAAAGTTGTGCAAACCGCGTGCTTCCCGCCAGAAACGCTGGCTTTCAAGGGCGCAGACGCGAAAGTTGCGGCTTATCATAGCCGACTTGATGCAGCGTTGGCCGAAGACATTCCCGCCCTTGAAACCCAGCACCTTGGGCTGGCGCATCCTGATGCAGGCCAAGACCATTTCAAGCCTTTGCTGGAACCCAATGTGGCAGGTCTTTACCCGTTGGTACGCTGATAAAACGATTGAAACACTTTGAAAACTTCACCCGAAAGGACCCTGACATGAAATTCCAACTTGCTGTGAACATGGAACGGATTGATGATAGTCTGGACATGAACGACGTTGCACGCCACACGCTTGAAATGGTGCAAATTGCTGAAGACGGCGGCTTCGACATTGTTTGGTCAGCCGAGCACCACGCATTGGAAATGACCATCGCGCCGAACCCCTTTCAATTGTTGACATGGTGGTCAACTGAAACCAGCCGCATTCGTTTGGGCACTGCCGTCGCAACCGCAGCCTATTGGCATCCGATTAATCTGGCTGGCGAAGCGGCGTTCACTGATTTGGTCAGCGGCGGGCGGCTTGAGTTTGGCATTGGGTCTGGAGCGTATCAACGTGAATTTGATCGTATGAAGCCGGGCCTCAAGCAATCTGATGCGTGGCGTTACATGCAAGAGATGCTGCCTGCAGTTCGCGCGCTATGGCAGGGCGATTACGAGCATGACGGCGAGTACTGGCAGTTCCCGACATCGACGTCCGTGCCAAAACCGGTTCAATCTGAAGTCCCTGTTTGGGTCGCCGCGCGCTCACCCATCACCTACGATTACGCAATGCGCGAGAAATGCCATGTGAACTGTTGGCCCTTCACGCGCTCCTTTGAAGAAGCCGAGCTTTACAAAAAGCATCTCGATGAAGCTATCGCAAAGGCTGACAACGGTTGGAACCCGCGCTTTGCTCTGATGCGCCATGCCTGCGTGTACGATAATGAAGTGGATAGGGAAAACGCGATGAATTCCATTCGCCGTTTGCTTAGCCAGTTTGAAAATCTCTATCGCAACCTTGGCGATGTGAAAAACGGCTTTCCCGCGTCCATTCCTCTGGAGCAACTAGAGGGCCGCGAGCAGTATGATCCGGCAATGCTTGAAGTAAATCTGATGTTCGGTTCTCCTGAACGCGTCATTGAAAAGCTCAAGAAATACGAGGCGCTGGGCGTGAATGAATTCATCTATTACGCCTCAATGGGGCTGGATCATGCATCACAGCAAAAGTCGCTGCGCATGTTCGTGAACGAAGTCATGCCAGAATTCAAATAAGGAGGGCGCCAATGTCAGAAGGTGTAAAAGTTACTCGAGATAGTCATGTTTTGGAGGTCACTCTGGAGCGCGGCAAGGTCAATGCAATTGATGTTCCCACATCTCAGGCATTGGCGGCAGCCTTTCAGGAACTGCATGAAGACAAAGACTTGCGTTGCGCTATCCTTACAGGCGGCGGAGACAAGATTTTCTCGGCCGGATGGGATCTCAAAGCGCTCAATGATGGCGAGATGCAGCTTGATAATTGGTGGGAGGCGGATGAATACGGCTTTGGCGGGTTCACTGGCCTCACGGAGAATTGGACGCTGAACAAGCCAGTCATAGCGGCGATCAATGGTCTTGCGATTGGCGGTGGTTTCGAAATGGCGATGGGCTGCGATTTGCTTATTGCTGCGGATCACGTCGAATTCGGCTTGCCTGAAATGCCTCTTGGAATCGTGCCAGACGCTGGTGCTTTGCAGCGTTTGCCGCGTCGCATCCCGCACAATATCGCGATGGAAATGTTCCTACTTGGTCGCCGGATGAGCGCAGCCGAGGCGGCGCACTACGGGTTGGTCAACAAGGTGGTGCCAAAAGAGCAATTGATGGACGCCGCACGCGAATGGGCCGCGTCGATTGCATGGTCCGCGCCCTTGGCAATGCAATCCGTCAAAGAAGTGCAGCGCGAGATCGAATGTATGCCGCTAGAAGGCGCGTTTCACAAAATGCGCACGGATCCGATGCCGACCTATCGCAAGATGCTCAAATCTGCGGATGCTGCGGAAGGTGTCGCCGCTTTTGTCGAGAAACGCGAACCCAATTTCAAAGGTGAATGATGTATTCAGATCCTTCAAATGTCACCCGCGTTACAAGCATTGGCGCAGGCCCCATCGGCGGTGGTTGGGCCGCGCATTTTCTTGCACGCGGCTATGATGTTACGGCCTATCTGCACGATGCGGGCGAGACGGACGCGTTCAACTCTATTCTCGACACCGCTTGGGGCAGCCTCACTGAGTTGGGCTTGGCCGAGGGGGCGTCTTTGGATCGATTGCGGATTGTCACCGATCTAGATGAAGCTCTGGAGGGTGCTGAGTTCGTGCAAGAGAGCGCACCGGAGCGTCTAGAGATCAAACAGGCATTGTATAAACGCATGGGGGATATCTTGCCTGCATCTGTGATTATTGCATCCTCAACGTCTGGCCTGACCATGAGCGAGATCCAAGCCACCTGTGCAACGCCTGAACGTACGGTGATCGGGCATCCGTTTAATCCGCCTTACTTGTTGCCTTTGGTCGAAATTGTGGGCGGTGAAAAAACCGATCCTGAGGCTGTTGCCTGGGCGGGCAAGTTCTTCGAGGTCGCGGGGAAAGCGCCCCTGCTCATGAAAAAGGAAATTCCGGGCTTTGTGGCAACTCGCTTGCAAGAAGCGCTTTGGCGTGAAGCCTTGCATATGGTTGCCAATGGCGAGGCCACCCCTGAGGATATCGATATTGCTCTTATGAACGGCCCCGCGCCGCGCATGGTGTCACAAGGTCAGTGCATGGCGTTTCACGTGGCCTGCGGTGAGGGCGGCATGGCGACCAACCTTGATCAATTCGGCCCTGCGTTGAAACTGCCGTGGACGCGGCTAGATGCCCCAGAATTGACCCGCGATTTACGCGACCGGATGGTGAATGGATGCAACGCCATCGCCGGAGAACGACACTTTGAAGATATGGCAGCGCAGAGAGACCGTGAGATTGTAGCGGTGTTGCGTGCATTGCGCGAAACGCGCTTGGCATAGTGTTGGCAAAAGGCGATTGGGTTAACCTTCGGTTGGAATTTTTTTCAGCGTAGACAAGAAATCTGACAGCGAGCCAGGCCAGCTTGGTGCTGGTTCGTTTGCAGGCCAGGCTTCGCGATATTCCGATGGGCGTCGGCCAAAAAACTTACCAAAGGAATAGGCGAAATGCGACAGCGTGTTGAAGCCAGAAGCCGTCGCAATTTCACGCACGCTGAGCTCGGTCGAGATCAAAAGTAGCCGCGCATTTTGCAAGCGTCTGAGCAATCCGAACTGCACAACGGTGCAACCAACGTGTTTCTTGAATTGACGCTCTAACTGTCGTTGCGAGACGTCCAACGCCTCTGAGATTGCTGGTACGCTGAGCGGTTCTTCGATATTTTCTTCAATCAACGTCATCGCTTCTCGAACTAAAGGCAGCATTGTCTCCGTACTGCGTCCCATTGTGCTGCGCTGAGGCGCGTTCGCGTTACGGATCGGATGATGCAACATTTGATCTGCGATCTCTCCCGAAAAACTGCTACCGTGAGAGCGCTCTATGAGGCGCAACATCAGATCGATGCCTGCCAAGCCGCCTGAACAAGTCATAGTCTTACCCTCCATAGTAAAAAGGCAATCCTGCACATCCACGCGATCAAAACTTTCCCGAAAGCCGCTGAGCCATGACCAATGGGTCGTAGCGGGTTTGAGATCCAGAAGACCAGCGCGCGCAATGATGTAGCAGCCAAGCTCAACGCCGCATATGTTTTCACCTGCGCGGGCGCGTTTGCGCAGCCATGCTGTGAGCGCGCGGTTGTTGTAATGCTCCGTTCCCCAACTGCCCAAAACGAAAACAAATTCAGAAGGGTGCAGCGAGTCCGGGTCTGTCGAAACGGTGGTTGTCATGCCATTGCTGGCGGCTACTTTAGAGCCATCAAAAGAGACGATATCCCACGAAAAAAGCGGCTCCGGGGCTAGGTAATTCGCGATTCGCATCGCCTCAATCATGGTGATCAGCGTGGTAATGTTAAACCTTGGCACAACAACAAAAATCGCATGATGCGATGCGCGGGGGCTTTGTTGGGTCATATCAATTTGCATGTGTCTGGATCCGCGAGTTTTGGTGCGTTTTTTCGTCACTATAGCCGAAAGTCCGTCGAATAATCGATAAGTTTTTTGATGTGTTGCACGCCAATCTGAACAAAAGGAGGGCCCCGCCTAATGAATTACGAAGTCGTGCTGACCTGTGCCGTGACCGGTGCAGGCGATACCACGGGCAAAAGCTCACACGTGCCAGTGACACCACAAGAGATTGCCGATGCTGCGATTGAAGCGGCAAAAGCGGGTGCTTCTGCGGCACATATTCATGCGCGTGATCCAGAAACGGGGCAGGGTTCTCGCGATCCGAAATCGTTCAAAGAGATCGTTGATCGCATTCGCGAGAGCGACACAGATGTGGTGATCAACATCACTGCGGGCATGGGCGGCGATTGGGTCTCTGACCCTGCAAACCCAGCGATGCCGGGTCTGGGTACCGATATGATCGGCCCAGAAGAGCGGCTCGCACATGTGAAAGAATGCATGCCTGATATTTGCTCGCTCGATTGCGGCACGTTGAACTTTTCCGACACGGACATGATTTACATCTCCACCCCGCCAACGCTTCGCAAGATGGCGAGTCTGGTGCAAGAATGGGGCGTGAAGCCTGAGCTTGAGGTGTTCGATCTCGGACATATCCGTTTTGCCAAAGCTATGGTCGAAGAGGGTCTGATCGACGCCCCGCCCATGTTTCAGCTCTGCCTTGGCATTCCGTGGGGCGCAGATCAAACGGTTGAAACGATGGCGGCGATGAAAGCGCAGCTCCCTGTAGGCGCAAGCTGGGCGAGTTTTGGCATCGGGCGTGGGCAAATGCCGATGGCAGCAGCCTCTGTTGCGCTGGGCGGCAATGTGCGCGTTGGGCTTGAGGACAACATCTATTTGGATCGTGGGGTGCTCGCCAGCAACGGTGATCTGGTCACCCGCGCACGCGAAATTATAGAACGTATGGGTGGGCGTGTTTTAACCCCTCAAGAAGCCCGTAACAAATTGAAACTTCGGGGTGCGAATGTCTGATTCCAATCAGGTTGGCAGTTTGCAGGTTCGGGGAGTCTCCAAGTATTTTGGAGAGTTCCGCGCCGTAAATGATATCAATCTTGATATCCGGAACGGAGAGTTCCTGACCTTGCTTGGACCGTCAGGCTCAGGAAAAACCACGTTGTTAATGATGATTGCGGGCTTTTTGGGCATCACCAAAGGGGACATTGCGCTTGATGGGTCCTCCATTACCGATGTGCCTGCAGAAAAGCGCAACTTTGGCATGGTTTTTCAAGGTTACGCGCTGTTCCCACACATGAGCGTGCGCGACAATATTGGATATGCGCTCAGCGTGCGCAAACGGCCTGTGAGCGAAATCAAAAACCGCGTCGACGAGATGCTTGATCTGGTCCAGCTCAACGACTTTGCGGATCGTAAACCCGGCCAACTGTCTGGTGGTCAGCAACAGCGTGTCGCGCTCGCGCGCGCGCTCTGCTTTGCGCCGCCTGTTTTGCTATTGGATGAACCGCTTGGCGCGCTCGACAAGAAGCTGCGTGTAGAAGTGCAAGAGCAACTCAAAGATATTCACCGCCGGGTCGGCACCACATTTATCTATGTAACCCATGATCAAGAAGAGGCGCTTTCTATGTCGGATCGCATCGTGATCATGCGCGATGGGGCGATTGAACAGGTGGGTACACCCAAAGAGCTATATGAGCGGCCAATTAACGAATTCACAGCTGGTTTCCTTGGCAAATCCAACTTTATTCGCGCAAACGGCAAGATCTTTGCATTGCGCCCTGAAAAAATCGATCTCCAGCTCGGCACAGGTCATCCCGACGCACGTAGTAGTGGGGTCGTGCGTTCTGTCACCTATTTTGGCTCTATGCATCGGGTGATTGTGGACACCGGAGGAGGGGACGAAATCGAGGTGGATATCGACGTGTGGCGTAATAGCGAAAGCCTGAGCGCAGGCGACAGCGTTGATTTGCTCTGGAACGATGCCGCCGCTGTGGAATTACAAACGGGTTAAACGAGCCCAAACGAGAGCGCCAAAAGGCGCCGCGACCAACTGGCGGGCATTTTCCCGCGCACCAATAGGAGAGAAGAATGCAAGATAAACAATTCATGAAAGAGATGCTAACGGACAGCGCGCACGCCTACAAAGCTGGTCGCATGGACCGCCGCATGTTTCTCGCGCTTTGCGGCGCGTCTGGCGTTGCGATGAGTTCCGTGATGGCAGGCGATGCTCAAGCTGCCGCCGATCATGTGGTCATGTGGAACTGGGGCGGTCAGTCCGAGGAATGCCACGGCTCTGCCATTGGTGACGCGTTCACAGCTGAGACTGGCAAAGGTTTGAAATTCGACACATCCGGCCCGCTTGAGGGTAAGATCAAAGAGATGGTCGATAGCGGCAATGTGACTGCTGACGTAGCAGATGCCGACCTGTTCAACGCGGTATCGCTTGGCCCAACTGGCCATCTTGAGCCGATTGATTACTCTGTTGTTTCCAAAGACAAAACATTGCCCGGCTACGCGCTGGAGCATGGCGTGTCCGTGATCCTTTATGGCTATGCCTTTGTCTATGACACTGAGGTTTATGGCGACAACCCACCGCAAAACTGGGCGGATTTCTTTGATACTGAGAAATTCCCGGGCATGCGTTCCCTTTACAAATGGGCCAATGGCTCGCTCGAAGCAGCCTTGTTGGCGGATGGCGTATCTGGTGACGCGCTTTACCCGCTCGACATGGATCGTGCCTTGGCAAAGCTAAAGTCGATCAAGGACGACAGCCTCTACTGGGGTTCAGGCTCTGAGGCGCATTCGATGGTCGTGAACGGCGAAGTCTCAATGGGTATGGTTTGGCAAAACCGTGGTCGCAACATCGAGAATGACACTGATGGGCGCTACAAATTGGTGAACATGCAAGCGATTGCGATGCCCGGTGCTTACATTGTGCCCAAAGGCAACCCTGCTGGCGCTGCGGTGATGGAATTCATCGCGACTGCGCAAGAGGTTCCTGCGCAGCTTGCTCTGCTCGATTGCCTTGGCATGACGCCGTCTAATCCAGAAGCTTTCGGTCAAATCCCAGAGGATCAGCAGGACTATGCGATCACCTCTGCGAAAAACATCGATAAGATCGTTTACAACGATCCTGACTGGTGGGGTAAAAATGGCGGCGACGCGGTGAACGCGTTCCTCGAAGCCATTAGTTAACCTACCCAATACATGGCGGCCCGGGCCTTCCTGCGGGCCGCCATGTATCTGCAGCACCGGAATTCACATGAACGCGCTTACCAAACATATGCACCCTGGATGGTTGATCATCGCGCCGCTTTTGGCACTGGTGACGCTTTTGTATTTGGGCCCGATCCTGAATATCCTGTGGTTGAGTGTGACTGACCCTGAACCGGGTTTGGGCAATTATGCCAAGCTAGGCGAAAGCGATGCATTGCTGCGCATTGTTTGGACCACGGTGCGCATCTGTATCATCACAACCCTGTTTAGTGTCACGCTAGGTTATTCCATCGCCTATGCCATGGTGCACTGCCACCAGCGCCAAAAGAGCTATATGCTGACGCTGCTGCTTGTGTCCTTTTGGATTTCTATACTCGTGCGTACGTTTTCTTGGCTGATGCTGCTGGGCCGCAAAGGCCTTGTGAATGTCACGCTAGAAGATATCGGATTGATTGCAGAGCCCATCGCCTTCATGCGCAACGAACTCGGGGTGCTGATTGGCATGATCCACTACATGATCCCTTATGCAGTGCTGCCGCTCTTGGTGTCGATGCAATCGTTGGACACCCGTGTCATGGATGCCTCGCGCAATCTTGGCGCGAGCGGAAGCCAGACCTTCTGGCGCATATACTTGCCGTTGACAACGCCGGGGCTTGTCGCTTCAACCTTGCTGGTCTTCATTCTCAGCCTTGGCTTTTATGTGACACCCGCGGTCTTAGGCGGGGGCAAAGTCCTCATGGTGGCTGAATATATCTCTGTGCAATTGCTGGTCACGCTCAAATGGGGCACGGCGGCGATGTTGGCAGCGCTGATGCTGTTTGGCGTACTTGCAATGCTCTGGGTGATGTCACGGTTTATGAAGCTCTCGACCGTCTTTGGGGGAGCCGCGCGTTGAAGTCTGGATTGTTCACACATTTCAATCGCGTTGGCGCATGGATTTTGCTGCTCTTTCTTGTGACGCCTGCCCTAATTGCGATCCCTGTTTCGCTGACGCCCAAGCGTTTCCTCAGCATGCCCAAGGGTGAGCTATCCCTGCGTCATTTCGAAAAGCTTTTCACCAGTGAAGAGTGGATATCCAGCTTCTTTCAGAGCGGCGTCATTGCGATTTCTACTTCATTACTGGCAACTTTCCTTGGCACCCTTTGTGCGATTGGCCTGTGGCGGGTGTCTTCGAAATATTCTGAATTGGTGCGGGCGTTCCTATTAATGCCTCTTATCATTCCCCAGATTATTTCCGCCATGGCGTTTTACCGTCTTTGGATACCGCTTGGCCTGCTCGATAGCTATGCGGGGTTGATCCTAGCGCATACAATCCTTGCCGCGCCCATGGTTCTGATCACTGTCAGCGCGTCGCTCGCGACCTTTGATCCCAAACTAGAACAAGCATCCAAAAATTTAGGCGCGTCTAACTGGACCACGATGCACCGTGTGATCCTGCCCTCAATCAAACCAGGAGTTTTTGCGGGTGCGTTATTTGCCTTCATCCTCAGCTGGGATGAAATCGTCGTCACGCTCTTTATCTCAAAATACAGCGTCTACACCTTGCCGCGCCGCATGTGGAACGGCATCCGCGAAAACACCGATCCCACAGTGGCCGCTGCGGCGGTGGTCCTGATCGCTATCACCCTCATTGCCTTTGTTGTGTCCGCGATCCTGTCGCGGCGCAGCGAGAAGCGCGCCGCCTCGTAAAGGAACCTATTATGAATATGGAAACCAGCCACGAAACCGAACTCCTGATCAGCACGGTGCGCCGCTTTGTTGAAACAGAGATGTATCCGCACGAAGAAGAGGTGGATCGTCTTGGTTATGTGCCAGATGAGATCGGCAAGCAGATTGCGGACAAGGCCCATGAACTTGGCCTTTATGCCTGTAACCTGCCCGAGAAGGTTGGTGGCGGTGGCTTGGGCATTGCGCAAATGTCGCTCATTGAACGTGAATATGGACGTACTAGCCATGCATTGCAAAGCTGGGCGGCGCGCCCGACGGAATTGCTGATGGCTTGCGAGGGGGATCAGCGCGAGAAGTATTTGCTGCCCGCCGTGCGCGGTGAAAAGCGAGAGTTGTTCGCGCTGACCGAACCTGATGCAGGCTCTGACGTGATGGGGATGAAGTCCAACGCGCGACGCGATGGGGATGACTGGATCTTGAATGGCTCCAAGCATTTCATTTCCGGTCCGTGCATGCCTGATTTCGCAATTGTTTTTGCAGCAACCGGCGAGGATGAAACCCCACGTGGGCCGCGCAAACGTGTTACGGCTTTTTTGGTCGATGTGGGTGCCAAGGGATTTGAGTGCCGTGAAGGCACGAAGTGCGTCAGTTATCGCGGCTACAAGACGTTTGAGCTGCATTTCGATAATGTGCGCCTTGGGCCTAAGCAAGTTCTTGGTGAAGAAGGGCGTGGCTTGGAACTCTCTGGCAAATGGCTTGGCATGGGGCGTATCTGGGTCGGGGCGACGTGCTGCGGTAAGGCAGAGCGTATCTTGGACATGGCCACAGATTGGGCTGCCTCACGCAAGCAATTCGGCAAACCGATTGGTGCCTTTCAAGCGACAGGTTTCCGTCTAGCAGATGGCGCGATCCAGCTTCGCGCCGCTGATCTGATGGTGAAAGATGCCGTAGCGCGCGCAGAGCAGGGCGTAATGAGCGATGCGGATGCAGCGATGATCAAAGTGTTCTGCTCGGAAATGCTCTGTAAGATCGCGGATGATACAGTTCAAATTTACGGTGGCATGGGATTGATGGAAGAAATGCCGATCCAGCGGTTCTGGCGTGATAGTCGCCTTGAACGTATCTGGGATGGCACTTCCGAAATTCAGCGCCATATCATCACACGTTCAATTTTGCGGCCCCTTGGTGCATGACACCTGAACGCAGTGCCAATTTTCAGCGTTTGCTCAAACCGCGTAATATCGCCTTTGTCGGCGGGCGCGATGCGCTGATCGCTGTGCGCGAAGCGCGCAGACGTGGATTTGATGGACAAATGTGGGCGGTTAACCCTAAGCGTGCAGACTTGGACGGCGTGCCTTGCGTTCCGTCTATCGCCGATTTGCCCCAAGTGCCTGATGCGGTTTATCTGGCAATTCCTGCAGACGGGATTGTTGCAGCCCTGAGCGAGTTGGCCGCGATCGGCGTTGGTGGCGTCGTTTGCTTTTCCGCAGGCTTCAAAGAAACTGGCGATGCGGCCGCTGAACAAGCCCTGATCGAAGCGGCTGGTGACATGGCCCTAATCGGCCCAAATTGTTACGGGTTGATCAACTACATAGACAACGTGGCTCTTTGGTCCTTCGAGCATGGAGGTTGGTCACCCGGCTATGGCGCCGCGATCATAACGCAATCGGGCATGTTTTCTTCAGATATCACAATGAGCGCACGGTCTCTGCCGCTTGCTTACATGGTGTCTGCGGGCAATCAAGCTGTGCTTGGGCTCGAGGATTTTCTGGACGTCTTCGCAGACGATGCAAGCGTGCGTGCAATCGGACTGCATATCGAAGGGTTGCAAGACATTCAGGCTTTTGAGCGCGCCGCCTTGAAAGCAATTGAACGTGGCATAGCCGTGGTTGCGCTTAAGACAGGCAGCTCAGCCATAGGGGCGGCATTGACGGTGAGTCACACAGGCTCGCTGTCGGGTTCAGATGAGCTCTACGAGGCGCTGTTTGCGCGCTCAGGTGTGATTAGCGTGACCAGCCCCGCGCAATTCATAGAAACGTTGAAATACCTTTGCGTTGTGAAGGCACCCAAAGCACCAAGCGTCACCGGGTTCACATGCTCGGGCGGCGGCGCGACGATGCTAGCGGATCATGCGGAGAAGATTGGCTTGAGCTTTCCCAAAGTGAGCGCAGAGGGTCACGCGCGCCTGCAAGACTTGCTGCCTGATATCGCCACCGTGTCGAATCCACTCGATTACACAACGCCGATTTGGGGGCAGGCAGAGCATACGTATCCGGTCTTTGCCAAAACGATGGAAACCGTTGGGGCAGAGGCGGCCGTTTTGGTACAGGATTATCCTGCAGAAGGGCTGGATGCCTCAAAGGTGTATTATCAAAACGACGCAGGCGCTTTCGCGCGAGCTGCGAAAGAGCATGGTATTCCCGCATCCATTTGCGCGACATTGCCAGAGAACTTGGACAAAGCAACGCGCAGGCATTTGATCTCGCTCGGTGTGGCCCCCATGCAGGGCATCCACGAGGCGCTGAACGCAATGCGCGACGCAGCCATTTGGTCAAACCGGCGGCAACGTATTTTGGCCGACTGGCCCGCAGGATTGTTGCCGAGCGAGGCGGCAGAAACACTAAGCATGCTCACCGAGGATGCAGGCAAGGCGTGGCTCTCAGCGCGGGGCGTTCGTGTTCCTAACGGGCGCACTGTTGCGGCAGTAGACGCGGATGATGCTGCAACAAAAATCGGCTATCCCGTAGCACTGAAGATGATGTCGCTGGACCTTGCCCATAAGACTGAGGCTGGGGCAGTAGCTTTAGGCATTAACGATAAAGAGGCATTAGGCATTGCGCTGACGCGCATGACACGCTCAGTCGCACAGCATGATGTGAATGCCCTCTCGGACAGCTTTCTGATTGAAGCTATGTCGCCTCTGCCATTGGCTGAGCTGATTGTAACCTTGCGCTCAGATCCGCAATTTGGGCCCGCTTTGGTGCTTGGTAGCGGTGGGATACTGACGGAACTGGTGGGGGACGCTGTGACGTTGCTCCTGCCAGCAACGCCTGCCGACATAGCCGAGGCGCTTGGCTCCTTGCGGGTCGCACGATTGCTCAACGGGTTTCGAGGGCGCGTGGTTGCTGACCTTGAAGAAATCGCAACCGCACTGCACCAATTGTGCGATGCGTATCTTGAAGAGCGCGCAAAGGTTGCTGAGATAGAAATCAATCCGATGTTCGTTTACGCAGATCATATTGTCGCTGTAGATGCGCTGGTCCACATGGTGGCGTCATGAGACAGCTTAAGACTGCTCCCAATCCTGACCTTGCTGTTGGAGCAAACAATAAACAGCGCTGGAACCAGCCGAGCCATCGCCGCCATGGGTTCCACAACGCACATAATTTGTTCCGGCGCACTTTGATGGTGCGCGCGCGCGACGTTCTACTGCTTGAAGCTGTCGATGCGAAAGCAGCTCCACAATCCACGGAATTGGACGAACTGTTCGCGCATCCTGCGTTTTCTGCTTTTTGTTGCCTGCGCGGTGACAAGATCATTATGGAAGCTGCCGCCCCTGACTTTTCTGTGACCCATCCCCATTCCATACAATCCGTGACGAAGATGCATGTCCATTTGATCTTGGGTCAATTGCTGCAGCAGGGGCTGATATCGTTGGAGGCTAAGGTGTCTCGCTACCTGCCTGAGATAGGGTCGGGGTATCGCGACGCAACTGTTCAAGCTCTATTGGATATGGCTGTCAGCAATGATTTTAGCGAAGATTACAGCGATCCAGACTCTGACTGCTACAGCGAAGAGATAGCACTAGGGTGGCGCTTGCCCGCGCAGGGGCAAAACGAAATCACGCTAATGGATTTTGCAAACAACATCACTGGTTTCAAACCGAGCAATGGGCGCATAGAGGCAGAATACAAATCCGCAAATACCGATGTGCTGACCCTGATCGCCGCAGCTGTTTCGCCTATCCCACTGTCCGCACAAATTGAACGGATCGCGGATGCGGTCGGGTTTGAGGGTGCGTTTCATATCAGTTGCAGCAAGGATGGGTATCCTGCGTTTTCAGGGGGTGGGTGCCTGAGTGCCCGTGATCTGGCACGCTTTGGTCTTTTTCTGGCACGATCGGGGCGTGATCTGATTGGACAACCTGTCGCCAATGCCACTTTCCTCAATGATAGCCTTGAGCGATCTGCGCCTTCGCTTCCACCGCCCAAAGCGTGGCTCAGGTATTCAAATCAAGTGATGACTGATGGCCGTGTAGTCGCGCATGCTGGTTATGGTGGTCAATTCCTAATGGTGGATATGGAAACTGGAACATCTTGCGCCTTTCTCAGCGTGCTTGAAAATGACGCAGGCTATAATGATGCCTACATGGGCAACGTCGCGCGGATTTTGCGGCAGGTGTGTTGCCGCGCAAATTAGCGGCCTGACCTTAGTTGCTAGTAAATACGCACGCCTTGCGCGACAATCATTTTTGCACGGCGGGTATGTCAACCTGGTCAAGCGCGACACCGTTCTTTACTGCCACGCCGCGGCGACGCCTGCGCCTTGGCCTTGAACAGCGCCGCAGGCTATGTTGCGGCTCGTAGCATGAAAGACACATCGCCTCCTGTCGGCGCGCCCAGAAACGATTAGATTGTTCACGCCCTCGGGCAACAGCAAGCGGTAGGAAATGTGTATTTACCACCCCGTCGTTTGCAGGATAAGGATACCTCTGCCATCGATGAATTCAGGGTAAAACCCGATGCTATTGTCAAAGCGCGCCTCATTGGACACGTCCGCTTCGGTCATGTTGTAGAGTGCATCAACGCCTTAATGGGGTGCATCGCTTGATCAAATGGTTTGCCAAGAAAGGGCGAAAATATGATGTCTTTTTGTCATCTGTTTCCACTTCCCATTCGCGCAAAGGTTGATCCTTGTGAGTCTGGGGTTTGGTTTTGACGCCGACAACGGTGATATTGCAACTAAAGCGTTCCAACAAAGTGACCTCAACACCCGCGCGGGCGACAGCCAGCGCATTGGCCAATCCAGCGGGGCAGGAACCGACGACGAGCACAACTGTTTGGTGGATCACTGGCGTTAGGCGGGCCGCTTCGGAGACAATGGTATGGGCCTTGGAATTCTTTCGGTCGACACTATTACGAACGGTTACTGCCTGATCGAAATTCCTATCCAGACTTAATTTTCTACCAAGAAATCCGAACCGGCGACATAGCCCAGACCATTGTGGCTTCCTTGTCTGTGCGGTTGCGAAAACGGTGTGCGATCATGGAGGGGTAGGAAAAACTGTCGCCTTCGCGCAGCACGATTACTTCATCGCCCAAGCGCAATTCGACTTCGCCAGTGATAACAATAGCGTGCTGTTCTCCCTCAAATATGTAACCTTCCAGTGGCCCGGGCGGCGCACCTTTGCTGGCGGCAAAGCGCGACAAGATGAGATAGCAATCGCCGGAAAGGGTGCTGGACAGCAGCTCATCGCAAAACCCCATTTCCTCTTCGCCGCGAGTATACATATCCGACAGTTTTCTGCGGTTCTCAGCGCGCACGATGTGATGGCGCTCCAAAGGTCCCTCGCCAGATTGCACGGGTGCGAACCATTCTGGATCAACATGCAACGCTTTGCCGATTTCTTGCAGAAGGGCGCCTGAGATCCGTGCGCTGCCCAGCTCGATCCGGCTGAGATAGGCAGTCGAGCAAGACAGTTGATCGCTGAGATCATTCAGCGTCAGCCCGCGTGCTTTGCGCACTTCGCGGATTTCTGCACCGAGTCGTTTGGCAGTGGAAGAAGGGTCATTTTTGGTCATGGAAAATTATAGTTGATTTTTTACAAGAAATTCAATCAAGTTGAATTTGAGCAAAAAATTCAACTCCTCTGAATCGTTCCATTGGGAGATGGTGCCATGCGTTTTGATCTGATTGCAAATTTTAGCCCAGGGGAGACGATCCCGTGGACGCGCACGCTTGAGATGATCCTTGAACAATGCAGTCTGGCTGAGAATGCGGGTTTCACCACTGCGTGGTTCACCGAACATCACTTTGCCCACAACGGGTTTATGAACGCGCCTCCCAATCCGGTGCAGATGTGCACGCATGTGGCTGCACATTGCAAAAAGTTACGCGTTGGAACCGCGCCTATTATTCTGCCCGACTGGCACCCGCTGCGCGTGGCTGAGGATGTGGCGATGCTGGATAATATGACCTTGGGGCGCGTAGATTTTGGTGTAGCCAAGGGCATCAATGAGCGTTCCACAATCCAGTTCAACCCAAATGCGGATCGTCGGGACAATGGCAAGGTCATGCGGCTCTATCAGGAAAGCCTTGAGATCATCCTGAAGGCTTGGACCAATGAGGCGTTTACCCATAAAGGCGAGTTCTATGAATTCCCTGTGCCCGGGTGGAAAGAAACCAACCGTTTTTTTGAGCCCCTTGATCCGCGTTATCACGCTGGGGATGGAGAATACAAAGCCATGTATTTGCATCCGCGACCCTATCAGGACGGGCATCCGCCAGTCTGGCTCATGTCCAACGCGCCGCCCACGTTCAAATTGGCCGGCGAAAAAGGCTGGGGCGTCATTTCCATGGCGGCAGGGGTCAAACGAACGCTCGCGTGCTGGGAACCCTACAGCGACGCTTTGACCGCGAGCACTGGACGTGAGGTTGCCTTGGGCGAAGGCGTGGGCGTTTGCACAGCCTTTTACGTGGGCGAGAGCATGGAGGAGGCAGTGGAAACCATTCGCCCTTCGATCAACGCCTATTACGAATTCCTTGGCGGCTCGCGCCCTGCGGGGGAGTGGAGCAAACACGGCTACCTCGACATCGGAGAGGAAATGACCCCAGAGGATGAAGACGCCGACTGGTTCGATTTTCTCAACAAGCGCGGAATTATCATGGTGGGAGACGCGGAATTCGTCGCGGACCGGATTGCCGAACGGCAAGAGACCACCGGCCTCGATCATCTGATGTTAATGCAGCAATACACCGGTGTGCCTTACGAGAAAATTCTTGCTAGCTGGCACCGTCTGTTTGAACATGTGGTGCCGCGCTTTGGCACCCAGTCGATTGCGCAAAAACGGGAACTAGGACATGCTTGAAATTTGGGGGCGACCCTATTCGTCCAACGTAATCCCTGTGATCTGGACGGCCAATGAATTGGGGTTGGACTATACGCTTCAACTCGCTGGGGGCAGTTTCGGCAAACTGGACACGCCTGAATATGCTAAGATCAATCCCAACCGAATGATACCAGCGATCCGCGATGGTGAATTCGCTCTTTGGGAAAGCCTGTCGATAGTGCGCTACCTTTGTGATCGCTACGGCGCAGGGGGATTGAGCCCATCGAACCCGCAAACCCGTGCGATGGCGGATCAATGGATGGAATGGTCGGCGTCAAAGGCGTTTATGCCAGTGATTTATCTGTTCTTTGCTACCGTGCGCACCCAGCCCTCGGTTCGTGATCCCTCCAAAATTGCCGCCCTGCGCGATGAGGCGCACGCGGCCCTCAGCATTCTCGACAGCCACTTGGCACAGCAGGCCTATGTCTGCGGTGACCGTTTCACGATGGGGGACATCCCGCTGGGCTGCGTCGCCTATCGTTATTTCAATGTTGATTTAGACCGCCCCGCCTTGCCCAATGTGGAGGCGTGGTATCAGCGCTTGGCCGAGCGACCCGCCTACCAGGATCATGTGATGCGCCATTTTGGTAGCAACCCTGATGAATGGGCCGCACTTGAGGTGGCTTGCGCGAGCGAAGGAGTAATTTGAGCATGGACAATGCACTTAGCTATCACGAAGGTCACGACCCCGATTGGTTCGACGTCCAGTATAATCTGCGGGCGGGGCGGCCCGATTATGAAGAGACGGTTATTCCGGGCTGGATCGCGGATAGCCAGAAAGCACGCGATACGCTCAATTGCACGCTTGATATCCGCTACGCGGCTGGCGAAAAGCAAATGCTGGATGTGTTCCGCTGCGGGGATGCAACAGCACCCACATTGATCTGGATACACGGCGGGTATTGGCAGCGCGGCGACAAATCGGTTTACAGCTTTCTTGCGGCACCTTTTGTGCAAGCGGGTGTGAATGTTGTGGTCGTTGGCTATGATTTGTGCCCAACCGTCAGCATGACCCGTATTTCCGAGGAGCTACGTGAGGCACTAACCTATGTTTGGCAGGAAGGCGAGGCGCTGGGCATCAACCGCGACCGCTTGACCGTAATGGGCCATTCAGCTGGCGGACATCTAACCCAAATGATGATGGCAACAGATTGGCCTGCGCGTGCCGCTACCCTGCCAGCGGATATGATCAAAGCGGGTATTCCTGTCTCTCCGCTTAGCTATCTGGAACCTGTTCGCCTGACCATCGCGCTGAATGCTAACTTGCGAATGGACAGGGTTGAAGCGGAGGCCGAAAGCCCGATGACAAATCATCCCCCCTTAACGGACGCGCCGCAATTGATCGTTGTGGGCGGCGCAGAAACGGATGAGTTTCACCGCCAATCTCAGATGTATCTCGACACATTCGGCACCGACGCGCGGGCTATGGAAATGTACGTGGTCCCGGGTGTCGATCACTTTGATGAGCTCAACGTGCTGGCTGACCCTGCCAGCCCATTCTTTGCTAAAACCTGCGCCATGCTTGGCCTTTGAAGGATAACAGAAATGACAGACTTAACACGCGAGTTGGTGGACGCCGTGGGCAACGCCTTTAACGCCAATGATATCGACGCCGTGATGCAGTTTTTTGCACCAGATGCGACGTTTGATCATGCAATTGGCCCGGACGCGCATGGGATGCGTTTTAAAGGCGCAGAGGTGATCCGCGGTGTCTTTGCAGGCTTGTTTGACAAGGTTGAAAACGTGCATTGGGAAACGCTCGATTGTGCGTTAACGGGCACCAAAGCCTATTGCGAATACCGCCGCACAGCGCGCCACAAGGACGGCACCACAGAGGAATACCTGAGCGTTGATATCCTTACGTTCAAAGACGGCCTGATCGTGCACAAAGACACCTATTATAAGCACCGCACATGAAGGGGTTCGATCCGAAGTACGCGGACATCACAGATTACATCCTGAAATGCACAGCGATGATCTGGGAAGGGCGCGGGATTGCCGAACTCGACTGGCACTATGGCGATGATTTGCTGGTGCGCACTCCGGCAGGGATCAGCCGTGGCAACGGTGCGGGCAAGGCCAACACCATGGCTACCCTTGCCGAGTTTCCGGATCGCGAGTTGCTGGGCGAGGATGTGATTTGGTCTGGGGATGCAGACGCTGGCTTTCTGTCTTCGCACCGGATCGTTTCAACCGCGACACATCGGGGCGGGGCCTTTGGCCCTGCGAGCGGTCGTAAGCTAACGTTTCGCACGATTGCTGACACCTTTTGCAAAGACAATCGAGTGTGGGATGAATGGTTGATCCGCGACAACGCGGCGATTGCTGTTGGGCTGGGGCAAACCTCTCAACAGATGGCACAAGCGCAGATCGAGGCGGGCGACACAAACATGCCGCTGACGCCGGACACGGACATCAAAGGCCCCTATCAGGGGCGCGGCAACGACAACGAATGGGGGGCGAAACATGCCGATATTCTACACCGCTTGGTGCAGGCTGATTTTGCCGTTGTCCCCGACGTCTATGACCGCGCCTGCCATCTGTCATTGCCGGGCGGGCAGGACGTGTATGGATGGCGTGCGCTCGATACGTTTTGGATGGCGTTGCGCAGCGCTTTCCCCTCCGCCACGTTCAAAGTCGAGCATCAGATTGGCCGCGTAGAATCGATGCTACCACCGCGCAGCGCGATCCGTTGGTCCCTGACCGGCACACATGATGGATGGGGGGCGTTTGGTCCACCAACAGGCGCGCAGGTGCATGTGATGGGTGTGAGCCATGTGGAGTTTGGACCGCGCGGAATCCGGCGGGAAACCACGCTCTATGATGAGATCGCGATCTGGAAACAAATCCTGTTGCAGAGTGAACGCAACACCTGAATGATGCGCATGCAACCTGCTGCAATTGGGCACAGCCCAAAAGATTGAAAAGGACCAGCCATGAGCGCATTTGACGAAGACTTATTCCTGAAGGGCCTAGAGCAACGCAAAGCAACCTTAGGTGCGGAATATGTGGAAAAGAACCTTGCAGCAGCCGACGATTTCACCCGTCCGTTTCAAGAGGCGATGACCGCGTGGTGCTGGGGTTTTGGCTGGGGCGATGATGTGATCGACGCCAAAACACGCTCCATGATGAATCTCTCGATGATCGGTGCCTTGGGTAAGATGAACGAATGGGAAATCCACTGCCGCGGGGCTATCACAAATGGTGTTTCCCATGACCAGATCCGCGCGATTATCCATGTGATCGGCATCTATTGCGGTGTTCCCCAAGCATTAGAGTGCTTCCGCGTCGCGCGCCGTGTGATTGAAGAAGAATAGTCGCACCACGATTTTTAAAAGCATGACCGTGCGTGAAAGCGTTGTGGTCGCGCAGCACCTGCGCGCGAAAGCCTCGCTCGCGGGATATTTTTGGGGATCGAAAACAGCCAAGGATGATGTCTTCGCTTTTGGGAAATATGCAGACGAGTTGCTGGAGTTCCTTGGTATGTCCGAGATCAGCAATGAGCAGGCCAGCAATCTACCGCAGGGCAGCCTTCGGGCGCTTGGCATTGCAATCGGCCTTGCGA
>OCVR010000743.1_pt1 | contig 26923 bp, 29 predicted proteins | sample 1539091 | NCBI WGS metagenome assembly OCVR01 (sample SAMEA3355530, study PRJEB22509) | marine metagenome | biome: marine; feature: coastal ocean; material: water | place: USA | collected 2010-08-07 | depth 16 m | reverse complement strand
TCCCGACGCTCTGGGGACCGGTACGCACCGACCTGATGCCGGCTCGGGCCGTATCGGACCTTGCGCGTCCGCCTCATCACGACCGCGCTCGCCTTGCCGTCGCCATCCCCGTCATCGCCCGGTGCAGTTGCTCAGTCGAAGGCCGTTCACGCCGGTCAAGATATGTCATCACCCGCTCCCAGCACCACCTCTCCCCGGAGGCTCCGGACGGCTCGCAGCGATGTCCGACGATGACACCGCCGTTGCCCGCCATTCTGATCGCGAAATTGCGATGGTGTTTCGATCACACGGACCAGTCAGAATGCTCCGATGCCGAGCGCCCCACCCGTCACCGAGACGGATGCCCAGTTGGCGACCCGGCTCGCTGTCGAAGCTGGCGAACTGCTGGTCGCGCTGCGCGCCGAAATGTTTGCTGCGGGTGCCTCGATCTGGGACGTACGGGATGCTGGCGATGCTGCTGCTCAGCGGTACCTGGCGGGCGAACTGCACACGCACCGCGCCGATGACGCGGTGCTGTCAGAGGAGGGTCTCGAAGACGTTCGCCGCTACGAAGCCGATCGGGTGTGGATCATCGACCCGCTCGATGGCACCCGCGAGTACGGCGAGCCGGGCCGCCACGACTGGGCGGTGCATGTTGCCCTCTGGGAACGAACACACTTCGGCGCCGCGGCGGTCAGTCTGCCGGCCGTCGACCTGGTCTTCTCCACCGACCCACCCGCCCCAATGCCGGAGCAAGTCCGCGACCGCCCGCGACTTGTCACATCACGTAGCCGCGCCCCCTATGCGGCGGTGCTCGTTGCCGAGGGCCTCGGCTGCGATGCAGTACGACTCGGGTCTGCCGGAGCCAAGGCCATGGCCGTCGTGATGGGTGAAGCCGACATCTACGTGCACGATGGCGGGATGTATCAGTGGGATTCTGCCGCGCCCGCTGCCGTCGCGATGGCGGCGGGATTCCACGCGAGCCGAGTCGACGGTTCGCCGCTCGTGTACAACGAGCGCGACCCCTGGCTGCCCGACTTCTTCGTGTGCCGCCCCGAGTTGGCCGAAGGCGTGCTGAAAGCGATCTGGGGATGACCAACCCGCCAACCATCCCACCGAACGATGGCTTGCCAGCCGCTGGCGAAGCAACGGCGGTTCGCTGGGCGGTTGACGGCCCGGTCGCAACCGTCTGGTTGCATCGCCCACACCGCCACAACGCCTGGACAGGCAAGATGCACGCCGAGTACCGCCAGGTGATGGCCGACCTCGAACATCGCAACGGCGTCCGTGCCGTCGTCGTCACCGGTACTCCCCCGGCCTTCTGCGTCGGCGGCGATTCCGAGGCGCTGGCTGGCCACGTCGATAAAGGCGGTTACGACACCGGGCTGCCGCCAGAGGTCGCTCAACCAGGAGGCGGCGACCGACTCGACGCGGACTTCGCGTGGCAGTTGGGCTACCGGCTGCCGATCATCGCGGCCGTCAACGGAGCCTGCGCCGGAGTCGGCCTGGCCCTCGCCCTTTTCTCCGACCTGCGTTTCGGTGCGGCAGCTGCAAAGCTCACCACCGCTGCACCCAAACTGGGGCTGCCCGCCGAGTACGGCATGAGCTGGACGCTACCGCGACTCGTCGGCGTGGCCCGGGCCACTGATCTCCTGCTCTCAGGGCGCATCGTCACAGTGGCTGACACCGCCGACTGGGGTCTTTGGAACGGCGTCGAAGCCGACGGTGATGCTTCACTCGCGGCTGCCCAGCAGTATGCCCGCGACCTCGCAGCCTCAACCGGACCACTCGCTGTAGCAACCACCAAGCAGCAGATCGCTGATGATCTCCTGCGCCACGACCCGGCCCAGTCTGTCAACGACTCGATTCGCCTCCTCGACGTCGCGATGGGAACCGCCGAATACGCCGAAGGCATTGCGGCACTCCGCGAGAAGCGTCCCCCAAATTTCTCGCTCTGAGCGCCGTTCCGATACGAGACAGTCGCCGCCCCACCCCCCAACCCGGGGGTTGACGCTTCGCTGTCGCTCCGCGACGATGGTGTCACCACGCAACCCACTCCGAGCCCACCGCGTTGGAGACGGCTACTGCTCGGCACGGCAGGGGTTGCAGTCCTGGCTGGCTGGGGATCTGTGGCACTCGCGCAGAGTGACGATTCGGTCCTCGACCCGAACGCCACCCTGGCACCCAACGCGACCGGCCAGTGCACCGCATCGGCAACGATCGCTGGCGGGTTCACCATCGATCCCTATGCCAGCAGCGGCGTCTACGTCGTCCCAATCACGGGCTCCGCGAATTACAGCGGATCCGTCGCCGTGGCTGAAGGCACACGGCCTGCATCTGGGAAGGTCGAGATCAAGACGCCGCGTGGGATTCCCAGCATCACCCTCGACGACCAATGGACATGGGGACCCGAGGTGACTGGCGTCGGAAAGGCGGGCACGGTGAGCTGGGAACTCTCCGACTGGTTGCCTCGCGACGTCGAACTCACCATCAGCGGCGTACACAATGAGAATGGCGCCATCTTCTGCGAGGGGTCGGTCAAGGTCTCGTTCGATGGCAGTCCCTGGGATTCTCCGATCACCCCGTTGTCGTTGGGCGGAACCGCATTGGCACTCGGCGGGTTGGCCTGGACCGCTCGAAGCAAGGCCGCAGCATGATGGTGAAGCGCATTCTCGGCCCGATTTTCGGGCTCCTGCTCGGCATTTTCCTCGCCGTCGACTTCATCATCTTCGGTGTCATCGCATTCGACAGTGTCCTGGTCGTGGTCCTTCCGGTCGTCGGCCTGGTACTGGGCGGCGTCCTTGCGTTCACCTCACCACTCGGAACCACGTCGACGGGCGACACCGGCGACACCACCGCAGAGCCTCAGGACGACAGCGCAGCAATCACATCAGACGGCGCCTGAACCAACTCGATCAACACACCCTCGCCTGACTGCGGCGTCGCTTCGTTGCCCTTCGGGTGGATGAAACACACATCATGGCCGGAGGCCCCCTTGCGGATTCCGCCCGGCGTGAACCGCATACCCTGCTCGCTCAACCAGGCAACGGCAGCTTCGAGATCGTCAATCCAGAGACCGACATGATTGAGCGTCGGCACGTGCACCTTGGGTGACACATCAGGGTTGAGCGGTTGCATCAAGTCGATCTCGACCGCATGCGGGCCGGTCCCCAGCTGGAGGATGTCTTCGTCGACGTTTTCCGACTCACTGACATAGTCACCCACTTTGGTGACGCCGAACAGCCCAGACCACAGGCCGGAGAGCGCAGATTTGTCAAGACCTCCGATCGCGATCTGCTGAATACCGAGCACGTTAAAGGGGCGTTCTGCCATGCCCAATGTTGGCAGCTGCGCTGCGACGCGCGGCAATCAGTCGTGAACTCGAGCAATTGCGGGACGCAGAACTCCTCGTTTACGGAAGAGGCCGGCAGCGAAGCCCGACAGCACACACACTTCGGCGGCAGTGAAGAAGATCGCGCTCATGACATTGTTTCGGCACGATCGACGTGTCGCTTGACTCACGATTCCGTCACCCTCAGCGATGCTCATTCCCCAGGTTTCCGGCATCCTTGAGGTCATGTCGACTGCCTCCGGCTCCACTACTGCCCACACTGCTGGCGCCGATCGGGCCTGGGCAGCGTTCACCGAGGCAGGTCCATGGGAAGTCCAGCGCAACGACGTCCGCTGGCTCGGCCTTGCTGCGACGCTGCGAGCAGCCGCGCAGGCCGAGGTTCCGCAACTGACGAAGCCCTCAAGATTGCCACCAGGGTCGAGAGTGCTGACGGTGTCGTCGCGCCTCGGTCGCGCCGTGGTGCCGTGGTTGATCCAGAAACGCCGTGGCGCTTTCGACACACCAGAGGCAAGCCGAGCCGTCATCTCACAGCGCCTCCGTGAGGCTGCGGAGCACCTCGGGCCGACCTACATCAAACTCGGTCAGATCATCTCGTCCGGCGAAGGGCTCTTCCCCGCCGAATTGGTCGAGGAATTCAAGAAGTGCCGTGACCAGGTGCCCGCCGAACCCTTTGATGTCGTCCGGCGCACGGTCGAAGAAGACCTGGGCGCTCGACTCGAGGATGTCTTTTCATCGTTCGACGAAACTGCTCTGGCAGCAGCTTCAATCGCGCAGGTCCATGGCGCAACTCTGCTCACCGGCGAAAACGTCGTCGTCAAGGTACAGCGACCATCGGTGTCGCAATTCGTCCGTAAAGACCTCCGCGTCATGGCCTGGCTGGCCCCGCACCTCGTCGGCCGCATCCCGGTCGCGGCCCTTGCCAACCCTCCGTCGCTCGTCGAACTTTTCGCCGAGACGATCGTCGAAGAACTCGACTTCCGGATGGAAGCGGCCAACATGCTCGATGTTGCGGCAATGCTGCACGACCTCGAGCAAGATCGCTACGTCGTCCCGCGGCCTCACCCCACGTTGGTCACGCGCCGAGTACTCGTGATGGAGCGGGTGTACGGCTTCAACTTCGACGACGTCGCTGGCATGCAAGATGCAGGGATCGACACCGAAGACGTGGTGCGTACTGCGATGGTCGCCTTCATGGAAGGAGCCGTGGTGGAGGGCATCTTCCACGGCGACCTCCACGGCGGCAACCTCTTCGTTCTCGAAGACGGTCGAACCGCCCTGCTCGACTATGGCATCGTCGGTCGTCTCAGCGGCCCGCGCCGCAACGCCTTCTTACGGCTCATGTTGGGTGCGACCACCAACGACGTCAAAGGCCAGATGGCAGCGTTACGCGATCTCGGTGCGCTTCCTGCCGACACAGATCTCGATGCGGTCATTTCTGACCTGCGACTCGACCGAGACGTGATCGACCCGACCACGCTCACCGGCGAAGAGATGGTCACCGAGGTCCAGCGAATCGTCAAGGCCTTGCTCGGGTATGGCGCAAAGCTGCCCAAGGAGTTGATGCTCTACGTCAAGAACCTCGTGTTTCTCGACGGCGCCATCGCTCGACTCGCACCCGACCTTGATCTGCTCAGCGAAGTGGCAAACATTTCCATGCTCTTCGCGCAGAAGCATGGAGAACGGCTGGGGCGCGAACTCGGTGTTGACCCGTCCGCCGTCGAGTTCGACCTCGATGGTGTCAAGGCGAGCATGGGCCTCGAAGCCGATGTGAACTCGATCACGTACAAGGAACTGCAGGAACGTCGAGCGCTGATCCAGAAGCGCATGCAGGCCCACGTCGAATCGACTCGCTGATCAATGCGGTAGCGTCGCACCCCGTGCGCCTGGTCATTGCCCGCTGTTCCGTTGACTACGCAGGCAAGTTGGCTGCCCACCTCCCTGAGGCCAACCGGTTGATCATGGTCAAAGCCGACGGCTGCGTGGCCATCCATGCTGACGGTGGCGCCTACAAGCCGCTGAACTGGATGAACGCGCCGAACAAGGTGGTCGAAGAACACGACGAATCAGCTGGCCGTCATCGTTGGATTGTCACAAATCCCAAGAAGGAAACGCTGACAATCACACTCCACGAGGTGTTCAGCGATTCCGACCATGAGTTGGGCACGGACCCAGGCCTCCAGAAAGATGGCGTTGAGGCACACCTCCAGGAGTTACTGGCAGCAAGCCCTGCGGCCATCGAGGACGGACTCACGCTCGTCCGACGCGAGTACCCCACCGCCATCGGACCAATCGATCTCGTCTGTCGCGACGAGGCGGACATTGTCGTTGCCGTCGAGGTCAAACGACGCGGCGAGATCGACGGCGTCGAGCAGCTCACTCGCTACATCGAGCGCTTGAAGCTCGACTCCTCGCTCGGCGACATCCGCGGGGTGTTCGTTGCGCAGGTCGTCAAACCGCAAGCCAAGGTGCTCGCTGAATCTCGCGGCTTCACGTGGGTCGAAGTCGACTACGACGAGCTGCGCGGCATGAAACCCGACGAGCTCCGACTGTTCTGACGATCCGGTCAGCAGGACAGGCCTGGCCACGCCAGTCGAGCATTGACCACATAGACGAAGCCGTCGTCCACGAACACGCTGTCCGCTGCTGCGGTCTCGAAGAGCTCACCGACCTCAACGTCAGGCAGAGAGAAACACCCCTCGTCCCGAAGCCGCCGCGACGCGTTCTGTGGCCAGTCGATCAGATGGTTCTCAGACTCCGAGAAGGCCTGCGCCGGCCCCAACACTCGAGCGACGTAGTCGTAGCGGTCTGGGAGGAAGAATGAGACGTCGCCCAGCTCATCGCCAACGACGGTAGAGAGCGCCGCGAGATCCTCCGGCGCTGCTCCCCGAGCAACCGCTTCGTCAACGAGGGCGACGCCCGCTGTCGTCAGCGATTGCTCCCACACATCGGCGAGCAACAGCCCCGCTCGGGCTTGCCCCGCAGGAGCCGAATAGATCACCCGTCCGTCATCAGTCACCACCAGCAGAGCGGGAGCCAGGAGCGTGTTCGAGGCTCGACTTTCGTCGCCATCGTTCACAAGGAGTGCAACACCGTCTGGATACTCGACGGCCTGCCCATCAGACGAGCAGGCTGCAGTCAACACAGCGGCGGCCAGAAGCAGCAAGAACCGCCCGCCGTACATCGTTGGCAGATTAGCTGTCGTTCCGACTCGACTGAGCGCGCTGCGCTACCGTCTGCGCCATGAGTCAGGAAGTACGCGGAATTATTGCCAAGGCCAAGGGCGAGCCAGTCACGCTCGAAACCATCGTCATTCCAGATCCCGGTCCGGGCGAGGCCGTCGTCGCCATTCAGGCTTGCGGCGTCTGCCACACCGACCTCCACTACCGCGAAGGTGGAATCAACGACGAGTTCCCCTTTCTGCTCGGGCACGAGGCGGCGGGCGTCGTCGAATCCATCGGTGAAGGCGTCACCAACGTTGTGCCCGGTGATTTTGTCATTCTCAACTGGCGTGCTGTGTGCGGCAACTGCCGGGCGTGCAAGCGGGGACAGCCGCAGTACTGCTTCGACACACACAACGCTGAGCAGAAAATGACGCTCACCGACGGCACGGAGCTGTCACCCGCTCTCGGCATCGGCGCCTTCTGCGAGAAGACGCTCGTCCACTCCGGACAGTGCACCAAGGTCAACCCCGAAGCGCCGGCCACCGTGGCCGGGCTGCTCGGGTGCGGCGTCATGGCCGGCATCGGCGCAGCGATCAATACGGGCGGGGTCTCGCGCGGCCAAAGCGTTGCCGTCTTCGGTTGCGGTGGCGTCGGCGATGCCGCGATAGCTGGCGCCAAGCTCGCTGGAGCATCAAAAATCATTGCCGTCGACATCGACGACCGCAAGCTCGAATGGGCTCAGCAGTTCGGGGCAACACACATGGTCAATTCAAAGAACACCGACCCAGTCGAGTTCATTCGGTCCGTGACCGACGGCAACGGTGCAGATGTGTGCATCGAAGCGATTGGCCATCCCGACGTCTACAAGCAGTGCTTCGAGGCGCGCGATCTTGCTGGCACTGTCGTGCTCGTCGGCGTGCCCAATCCCGAGATGACCATCGAGCTGCCGTACATCGAAATCTTCGGCCGTGGCGGCTCGCTCAAGTCGTCGTGGTACGGCGACTGCTTGCCCGAGCGCGACTTCCCGATGCTCATCGATCTCTACCTGCAGGGACGGCTCGACCTCGGCGGTTTCGTCTCGGAGACCATCAAACTCGACGACGTCGAAGAGGCGTTTCACAAGATGGAGCGCGGCGATGTGCTCCGCTCCGTGGTGGTGCTGTGACGATCGAGCTGGTCACCACTGATGGCATCTTCGCCCTCGACGGCGGCGAGTGGGAGGTCACCAACAACATCTGGTTGGTTGGCGACGACAAAGAAGTCGTGATCTTCGACGCGGCGCATGATCATCAGCCGATCCTGGATGCCGTCAACGGCCGCAACGTCACCGGCATCGTGTTGACGCATGGCCACAACGATCACATCAACGCCGCAGTCGCGCTGCGCGAGGCAGTTGATGCGCCGATCCTCCTCCACGAGTTCGACCGATTTCTTTGGGATGTCGTCCATCCCGATCACGACTTCGACGGCCCACTCGAGCCGGGCCGCACGATCAGCGCCGGTGGTCACGAGCTCGGTATCTTGCACACGCCCGGACACTCCCCGGGCTGCTGTTGCTTCCACGACGTCGCGACCGGCGCCGTTATCAGTGGCGACACACTGTTCTGCGGCGGGCCTGGCGCTACCGGCCGTGTCTACTCCGACGAGCCGACCATTCTCGCGACAATCCGCAACGTGCTGCTCGAACTGCCCGACCACACCGTCGTCCACACCGGCCATGGCGACAGCACCACCATCGGCGCCGAACGCGCCGGCGTCCTCGCCCGCGCCGCCGAACTCAACCTGTGACCTCGGGACGCCCAGTCAAGGGGTTCGTCCAACACTACGCCTGGGGCGATACGCACTTCTTGCCAGAACTCCTGGGGCTCGTACCCGACGGCCAACCGTGGGCAGAGTTATGGCTCGGCACGCACCCCAATGGCCCCACGCAGCTCGCCGATGGATCACCGCTGACCACCCTCACCGGCGAGTTGCCCTACCTTTTGAAGGTCCTCAGCGCGGCCGAACCGCTCTCGCTGCAAGCACACCCCACCATCGCACAAGCACGCGAGGGATTCGACAGCGGCGTGTTCGCCGACCCGTATGCCAAGCCCGAACTCCTCGTCGCACTCACGCCATTCGAGGCCTTGTGTGGAGTCAGGCCCGAAGCCCGAACCATCGAACTGCTGCAGGCAATCGGTGCTGACGATCTCGCCCATGTGGTGGCAGCCGAGGGTGCTGGGACAGCAATGCATCGCCTGTACCGCGGCGAGCTTGATCCAGCTTCAGCTGTGCAGGCGTGCGCGTCAAGCGATCGGCCCGAAGCGATGTGGGTGCAGCAGCTGGACACCATGTATCCCGGCGATCCAAGCGTGGCCGTGACACTGCTCCTCAATCACGTCTCACTGCTGCCTGGCGAAGCCCTCCACCTCACCGCAGGGAACCTGCACGGCTACCTGAGAGGTTCTGGCATCGAGCTGATGCAAGCGAGCGACAACGTCGTCCGCGGCGGCCTCACCGTCAAGCATGTCGACATCGACCTGCTCCTCGACGTCGTCGATCCAACACCACTGGCCGAACCGGTCATGCTGGTGGTCGACGGTCGGTACGAACTCCCGGAGGCAGGTGTGCAGTTGATCTGGCTCGACGCCGGGGAACACCACACCTCGACGGGCCACGAACTCGCTCTCTCCGTCGCCGGCGAGCAGCTTTACCTGGCACCAAGCACCGAATTCGTCGCATCCGCGGACACGTTTGTCGTCACCTCGACCTGAACGGCGTCACCCGCATCCAGCCGGGTCAGGCCTTCCTGCGAATCTCCACGATTTTCTCGCTCGCGGCATTGGCATCGTCACCCTGCTCTTCGAGCAACTTCGCACGATCCTTTTCTGCCTCGCGACGCGCTTTGTCCAAGTCGGCACGCTCGAGTGCGGCGTCGATGCCGTGCTCGTTGATGAACTCTGCCCATTCGACGAGTTGATCGACCATCTCGTCCTCGGGCACGACGGCGACGTTCTGTCCCTTGATGAACAGATGGCCGCGCTTGTTCCCCGCAGCGATACCGATGTCGGCGTCGCGCGCCTCGCCCGGTCCGTTCACGACGCAACCCATCACGGCGACTTGAAGTGGCAGCTTGCGTTCGCCGAACGCCTCCATTGCCTCATTCGCCACCTTGATGACATCGACTTCAGCGCGGCCGCACGACGGGCAGGCAATGAGGTCAATATTCTTGCGTTCACGCAGTCCCAGAGCTTCGAGGAGTTGACGACCGGCCTTGGCCTCTTGGACTGGGTCCGCAGTGAGCGAGTAGCGGATCGTGTCGCCGATGCCTTCCAGCAGCAGGGTGGCAATACCGGCTGTGGCCTTAATCAAGCCGGCCGGCGGCGGACCGGCTTCGGTGACGCCCAGGTGGAGCGGATGGTCAGTGACCTCGGACAGCATGCGATAAGCATCGACCATGAGCGGCACACTCGATGCCTTGACCGAGATCTTGATGAGGTCGAAACCAACTTCGTCGAAGTAAGCGATTTCGGTCATGGCTGATTCGACCATCGCCTCGGGCGTGGCACCACCGTACTTTTCGTAGAGCTTCGGGTCGAGCGAACCGGCGTTGACACCGATGCGAATCGGGAGGTTCCGGTCCTTGGCTTCGGCTGCCACGGTCTTGATGTGTTCCGGCTTGCGGATGTTGCCTGGGTTCAGACGCAAACCGTCGACACCCGCCTCCATGGCTGCCATTGCCATCTTGTACTGGTGATGGATGTCAGCGATGATCGGCACCGGTGATCGCGGCACGATCTGGGCAAGCCCTTCAGCAGCCTCGATCTCGTTACACGTGCACCGCACGATGTCAGCGCCAGCGGCGGCAAGGGCATAAATCTGCTGCAGCGTGCCTTCGACGTCAGCCGTCTTCGTAATCGTCATCGATTGAATGGTGATCGGAGCGTCGCCACCGACCTTGACGTCGCCGACAGAGATCTGGCGAGTGGTCTTCCGAGGAACCGAGCTGGTGACCTGCATGGAGTCAACGATACGCGGTGGATGGAGACAGCGGTCGGACAGGGTCCCCCAGCAAGCACTACCTCGGAGTCATGAAGCCACTGACAGCGAGGCGAGCGCAGCGAGCTTCGAGCGCTGAACTACAACGGCTGCGAGATGTCCAGATACAAGCCAGCAAACATCAGCATGACGAGCACGGTGACCACCCCCATCGCAAAGGGCATGAGTCGCTCGACGTCGGCGAAATATCGCTGTTTGGAACCCCGCCCGGCTTCGCGCACACGCTCGTAGACCGCAATGGCAGCGTGTCCGCCGTCGAGTGGGAGCAGCGGGAACATGTTGAACACGCCGACGAAGACGTTGAGCACCGCAAGAAGCAGGATCATTCCTGCCCAGCCGGAGGATTCACCGACGTCGTCCGAGACCTGAGCCACTCCGTACAGGGTCGTCGGGCGGCTGCTCAGGTCCTCGTTGTCTCCGGTGACGTGGCTGATGATGTTGACCGGGTTGAGCACCTTCACGACACCCTTGGTCGACTCCCAGGCAAAGGGGAAGATGTCAGTGACTGCATTGCCAGCAGCCGCGGGGATCGAGTGATCGATGGTGTCGAACACTGATCCGCTGCTGATTCCTGCCAGCGCATCGCCGTTGTCGTTGACACCGAGCGTGAGCGTGAGAGCGACGAGTTCGCCATTGCGGAGTACGCCAAGAACGACACTGTCGTCCGGCTGGTTGGTCCGGATTACCTCGCCGAGTTCGGCGGGACTGTCGATGGCTGCGCCATCAACGGCAACCACGATGTCACCGGGCAGTACGCCAGCACCATCGGCCGGTCCACCGGCGGACAGTTGGCTGACGCGCGCGCCATCGCTGAATGATTCTTCTCCGGCTATCGCATACACACCGAACAGCAGCACGATGGCGATCAGCATGTGCATGATCGATCCAGCCGAGATCACCAAGAGGCGGCGAGGAAAGCTTTTCTGTCGGTAGGTGCGGGCTTCGTCACCTGGCTCGACCTCGTCCATACGATTCATGCCGATAATGCGAACGAAGGCCCCCAACGGCACCGCCCGAACGCCGTACTCGGTCTCTCCGCGACGAAAGCTCCAAAGTCTGGGTCCGAAGAACAAGAAGAATTGAGTGACCTTCATGCCCGTCCACCGGGCCGTGAGGTAGTGGCCAAGTTCGTGGAGGAAGATCGAAATAACGACACCCACCACGAACACGAAGATCCAGAAGTTCGCGAAGCCGAGCCAAGCAAAAAGCGCAGCGATGCCGAGCATCGAAAGCGCTCCCCTCCAACCGCCGGCGAGTTCGTCCTCGGTGAGGTTCTCGGTGACGGCGCCACCCGCCATGATTTCGCTCTTGGCTTTCGCCACTCGCGACAGCTCATCTTCAGTCGGTTTCGGAGGTGTGAGTTGATCAGTCATCGTTGCAATACCTCATCGGCAATTCGTCGAGCTTCTTGATCCGCTTGGATCACATCGTCGACGGTGTGGGGGATCCCACCATCATGGCGCTCCAACACCGCCTCGCACACGTCAGCAATCTCATTCCATCGCAAATTTCCTGTGAGAAAAGTCTCAACTGCCACCTCGTTCGCAGCGCTGAGCCACGCTGGCGCCGTACCGCCTGAGCGTCCAGCGTCGTAGGCGAGCTGCAAGCAGCGAAAGGTGCCAAGATCTGGCGGCTCGAAGTCGAGCGAGCCCAGCGTGGCCCAATCGATGCGACCGAAGGGTGTCGCGATGCGGTTCGGGTAGCCGAGCGCATAGCCGATCGGCAGCTTCATCGTCGGCATACTGAGTTGGGCGATGGTTGATCCATCGGTGAACTCGACCATTGAATGGACGACAGATTGAGGGTGCACGACCACGTCAATCTGGTCATACGGCGTTCCGTACAGCTCGTGCGCCTCGATCACTTCGAGACCCTTGTTCATCAACGTGCTCGAATCGATCGTGATCTTCGGACCCATACTCCACGTCGGGTGCGCCAGCGCATTTTCGACGGTCACAGCAGCAAGGTCATCAGCGGTGCGACCGCGGAACGGACCTCCGCTCGCGGTCAAGAGCAGCCGACTGACCTCACGATCGCTCTCGAAAGACGCCCGCAGACATTGGTGGAGCGCACAGTGTTCGCTGTCGACTGGCACCAATTCGGCGCCTGGCGTCGATCGGAGCGGCTGGACCACAGGGCCCGCAGCAATGAGGCTCTCTTTGTTCGCAAGCGCTAGGCGCTTTCCAGCTCTGAGGGTCTCCACGGTGACCTCAAGACCGGCAAACCCGACGACACCGTTGACCACGACATCCGCGTCGGCGATCAATGCCGTGGCATCACCCTCGACCGCGGCCGATGTGCGCGACGCCACATCACAACGTGTCGCCTCGTCGGCGACGACGATGAGGGGGATGTCGAAAGCTGCCGCCTGGGCAACGACAGCGTCCGCTGAGCTGTTGACACTCACGCCCGTCACGACATAGGAGCCGGGGACGCGATCGTTCTCGGCCTGAATGACCTCAAACGTTTGCCTACCGATCGAGCCGGTTGAGCCAGCAATCGCGACTCGCACCGGTTCAACGGTCATCGGTGCAATCTTCTCAGGAACCGAGCTGTGACCACGGCTCGACAACGAGCATCAAGTAGTAGACGGCAGGCAGTGCGAACAAGAAGCCGTCGAAGCGGTCAAGTACACCGCCGTGGCCCTTGATCAACGTCCCGAAGTCCTTGACGTCGAGGTTCCGCTTGAACATGCTCTCGGTGAGATCACCGAGCGGGGCGAAGATCGAGATGACGATGCCGAGCATCAGGAGGTGGCTGGTGTCAGACCACGTGTCGCTCGCATCTTGCATCCCGACGAGCAGCATGACCACGAGGGTCAAGATGGTGCCGCCAAGGAATCCTTCGACCGACTTATTGGGGCTGATCCAGCCGCGCAGCGGTGTCCGCCCGAACGCACTGCCGACGAAGTACGCGCCGACGTCGTTGGCAACCACGCCCACGGCGAGCAGCACCAAGGTGTCGGTACCGATGCTCAGCCCACCAAAGAAGTTGGAGTAACGAATGATGAGCGCCGCGAACGAGCCGAGCACGCCGATCCATACGACGCCGAGCATCGTGATGGCCATGTTGGGCATCGGGCCAACTTCGATCGAGTCAGAGCCGATGAAACCCATCGCTCCGGCAAAGAATGCCAGCGCAAGGACCAGCGGAATACCGTTCTCGCCGACCCAGTAAGCAACGGCCGGTGCTGCGACACAGGCCACGACGCCAGCGGCAACGGCAGGGCGGTAGCCCTTTTCGGTGACCTTTGAGAAGTACTCGATGGCTGCAAGCCCAAGCAGAATGCAGACAAAGATGATTGCGCCGAGCGGACGCCACATCGCAGCAGCGATAAACACTGCCGCCAGCACCAAGCCGCTCGCGATGGCGACCGGAAGATTACGCTTGGCACCGGGTGGCGGGCCCCCTGCGCTGGGTGGACGTTGGCCCTGACCGCCACCGCCCCGGCGCTGCGGCTCGGGTCGGCGAGGCATCCCTGACGGGTCGGTACCAATCGTGATTCGGGCCGGTTCGCGCGGTGCTGCGGCCACGACCTCGTGCAGTTCGGTGGCCTCTCCAGCAGTATCGGCATCGACGGCTGCCGCAATCGGCTCGACTGGAGCGTCTTCCCAAGAGATCTCACCGGTCGGGTCTGAGGGGGCCGTCGGGACCGATCCCGACGGCGTATCGACCGGGTCGCCTTCCTTCCAGACGGGCGCGTCGGACGTGAACGGGGACCAGACGTCAAGATCGTCGGTTGGATCAGCCTCAGGGGTAGCACGGGCAATGGCCGGTACTTCTCCGGTGGCGTCTTCAGTCCAGTGCGGCATCGCACCGGTGCCATCCTCGTCGAGTTGAAGACGGCCAGATCCACCGGACGGCGATTCTGGCCAGTCGTCGTTCGACAGCGGAGCCTCAGCAGCCTCTGGACCGGGTGTGACCTGCTGCTCGGAGGTGTTGCCAAAGAGCGGGCCACCAAACTCGGAGTCGTCGAAGGCATCCATTTCGGCCTCAAGCCGACCCGGACGACGCCGTGCGGAATCATTGTCTTCAGGTCGCCAAATGTCGTCGGTCATCGTTGTTCCCCCGGCCCCTCAGATCTCGAGGAGTTCTTCTTCTTTTCGGTGAAGCGCCGCGTCGATCCTGTCGACGTGCTCGCTCGTGGTCTTATCGAGTTCTTTCTCGGCGCGCTCCAATTCGTCTTCGGAGACATCACCATCTTTCTCTTCAGCTTCCATCGCCTTGCGCGCATCGCGCCGCAGGTTGCGCAGCACAATACGCCCGTCCTCGGCCATGTTCTTCGCAACCTTCACGTATTCCTTGCGGCGTTCTTCGGTCAGCTGCGGCAGCGACAGACGAATCGCGATGCCGTCGTTGTTCGGATTCACACCCAGGTCGCTTTCTCGAATGGCCTTCTCGATGGCCTCGAGCGATGTTCGGTCATGCGGCTTGATGAGCAACTGGCGGGCCTCAGGCACGGAGATCGAAGCGAGCTGCAGAATCGGAACTGGAGCGCCGTAGTAGTCGACATTGATGCGCTCGACGAGTCCGGGATTGGCCCGACCGGTTCGGACCGTGCCGAACTGCGTCTGAGTGTGCTCGACAGCCTTGTCCATCTTGTCCATGGCCTCGAGAAGGGTGTCATCGATCACGTCGACCATCGTACCCAGGACAGAGGTCGGCGCAGGACCATGCGGACTTTCATCGAAACTGGTTGCAGCGTCTCAGCCGCTGACCAAGGTGCCTTCGGAGCCGCCTTGCACGATGCTGCGCAGCGAACCTGGTTTCGACATGTCGAACACGACGATCGGAATGTCGTTGTCGCGGCAGAAGGCGATTGCGGTCGCGTCCATGACCTTGAGGTCTTTCGTCATCACCTCGAGGTAGCTCACCTGCTCGTACTTCTCCGCGGACTCATCGGTCCGAGGGTCTGCGCTGTAGACCCCGTCAACGCCGGAGTGCGTTCCCTTAATCAACACTTCGGCTTCAATCTCGGCGGCGCGCAGCGCAGCCGCTGTGTCGGTCGTAAAAAATGGGTTACCCGTCCCGGCGGCAAAGATGACGACGCGCCCCTTTTCGAGATGCCGAACAGCCCGACGGCGGATGTAGGCCTCGGCAATGCGCGGCATCTCGATCGCCGACTGCACCCGCGTCTCTTGGCCCTGTCGTTCGAGCGCATCCTGCAACGCCAGCGCGTTCATCACGGTGCCGAGCATTCCGATGTGGTCGGACTGTGTTGCGTCCATCCCGGTCATCGAACCCTCCCGACCACGCCAGAAGTTGCCACCACCGACGACCACAGCGACATCGACGTTCAAATTCTGCCGGAGATCGATGATTTCCTTCGCCGTGGCCTCAAGCGTTGCGCCATCGAGGCCCTTGCCAGAATCGCCTGCAAGCGCCTCACCCGAAGGTTTGAACACGATGCGCTTGAATTTCGGACGTTGTGCTCGTTCAGTCATCGTTGAGGTCTCCGTCAGGATCAGGTACGGGCGCGAAACAGCCCCGCTGAACGTACTTGACGCGCAACGGGGCTGTTCAAATTGACCGTGGACTTCAGATCAACCGATCTCGACCTGGGCGAAGGCGACGATCGATGCGGAGCCAATGAACTGGCTGACCGACTGCTTGTCGTCCTTGGCGTACGGCTGATCGAGCAGTGCCACATCCTTGAAGAATCCACCGATGCGGCCTTCGACAATCTTGTCGAGTGCCGCTTCGGGCTTCCCTTCGTTGCGGGTGATGACGGTGAGGGTCTCGCGCTCTGCTGCGACGACATCGGCCGGCACATCGTCACGGCTGAGGTACTTCGGGCGTGCGAACGCGATGTGTACTGCCACGTCGTGGGCAAGCTCGGGCGTCCCACCGGCGACTTCGACGAGCACGCCGTTGACGCCGCGGCCACCCTGCATGTGCTGGTAGCTGTCGAGGATGTTGTCGCCGGCAGCTTCGATACGAGCGACCTGGCCAATGCTGATGTTCTCCTTCAGCGTGACCTTGAGCTCTTCGAGATCACTCTGACGCTCGGAGATGGACTCAACGCCCTTCTCAGCGACCAGAGCGACGAGAGCATCGGCCTCAGCCTTGAAGAGGTCTGAACCAGCGCTGAAGTCGGTCTCGCACTTCAGTTCGACGATGGCACCGACGTTGCCGGTGATGACGAGACTGACAACGCCCTGCGTGGCGTCGCGATCCTCACGCTTGGCGCTGGCTGCGAGGCCCTTTTCGCGGAGCCACGTCTTGGAGGCTTCCATGTCGCCGTCGTTTTCCTGCAAGGCTTTCTTGCAGTCCATCATGCCGGCGCCGGAAGAGACGCGGAGCGCCTTGACGTCTTGTGCAGTGAATGACATGTTCTTCAGCTCTCCGTTTCGACTTCGGGCGTCGCAGCGGCAGCAGGGGCTTCCTCAGCCACTGGCGCTCCCTCTGCAGGTACGGCTTCGGCTGGAGCCTCGGCCGCTGCGGGAGCGGCTTCAGCAACCGGCGCGTCCTTGGCAGCAGCAAGCTTGGCATCGCGCTCGGCCTGCTGCTGAGCAGCGGCGTTACGCGCAGCGGCCTGCGCAGCTTCGAATGCGGCCTCTTGCTCCGGCGTCTTCTCAGCAACCGGGGCAGGCGCGGGGTTGCGCTTGTTCGCGATGAATCGGCCTTCGGCGACGGCATCAGCGATCACGCGTGCGAACAAGCTGTTCGAGCGAATCGCGTCGTCGTTGCCGGGGATCGGGTACGTCACCACTTCAGGATTCACGTTGGTGTCGACGACAGCAACGACAGGGATACCGAGCTTGCGAGCCTCGGTGACAGCGATGTGTTCCTTGTTGGTGTCGAGCACGAAGATTGCGTCGGGAGCCTTCTTCAGACTGCGCAGACCACCCAGGTTGCGCTGCAACTTGGTGAGCTCGCGATCGAGGAGCAGTGCTTCCTTCTTGATCATGACGTCAAACTCGCCCGAGGCCTGCATGCGCTCGTACTCGAGCATCTTGTTGACGCGCTTGCTCATTGTTTCGAAGTTGGTGAGCATGCCGCCGAGCCAGCGCTCGTTCACGTAAGGCATCCCGCACTTATCGGCGTAGCTCTTGATCGGGTCCTGGGCCTGCTTCTTGGTGCCCACGAACAGAATGTTGCCGCCTCCGGCGACGAGGTCACGGACGAACCCGTAGGCCGTCTCAACTCGACCGAGCGTTTGCTCGAGATCGATGATGTAGATACCGGCGCGCTCGCCGAAGATGAAACGCTTCATCTTGGGGTTCCAACGACGGGTCTGGTGGCCGAAGTGCGCTCCGGCTTCCAACATCTGACGCATGCTGATAACAGCCATGTGGTGCTCCTTGTGCGGTTTTTCCCACCGATCGGCGCCGCGAGGCGACCGCTGATTGATCGATGAGACCTTGAGTGTGTGCCATTTCGGTTGAAACGACGTGGGTGATGCTACCGGCGCTGCATTCGCCCCACACCTTGGGCCAGAAGCCTTGCACCACGCCTCGGCGGCACGCGGCTCAATGGGAACACGACCAGACTGGAGTCGGCCCGCTTCGTCGGACCGTGCCGTCGATTGGGACGAGTCGAGGCCGGCCGACAAGGTGGCCGAGGTAATGCTCAGGGTCGCGATACCGACCGTCCACTCGAAGTCCGAAGTGGAATTTTCCGTCAGCCGTGCCGAATACCGCGCCGCGCGCAACGCTGACACCACGCCTGACTCGCACACCGCTCAACTCGCCATAGGTCACCTTCCAGCCATTGGCGTGTTCGACGACGACATAGATGGTTCCCGCCACGGGCCCACTGAAGGCGACCCTGCCAGCAGCAACGGATCGAACGGCACTCGCCGCGCCAGTCCGAAAGTCAATACCCCGATGCCCGGCGCAGTATCGACACGGCGGCGCCCGGAACGGGTCGACGATGGGCCCGGTAACCGGCGGCTGCCAGCAGGGAGTCGCCTCGGCGACGGCTCCGAAGCTGAAGGTGAGTATTGACATCGCTGTGCCAACGGCGAGCAGGGCGCGTCCTTGCATCATAAATCCTCTCGGCGGAGTGATCTGATGGACGCTGGGCGTCGATGGGGCCAGCGGCCCGAAGTCTCATCTGGTGCCAGCGAACTGGCCCGATGTTAGGTGAGCCCGGCCGCCCCAAGTCGAGCTCGCAGGTGCAGCACCGACTTGGTATGGATCTGGCTGACTCTGCTTTCGGTCACGCCGAGGACCTCGCCGATTTCCGACAGGGTCAAGCCTTCGTCGTAATAGAGCGACAGCACCAGCTTCTCGCGCTCCGGGAGCTTCTTGATCTCGACACGCATGACATGGCTGAGCTCGCGATTCTCAACGACGGCCGTGGGCGAGCCCGACATCGCGTTGTCGGGTGCCGACGGCTCGGCTCCTGCGGCGATCGCTCGATCGAGTGGCCCGATCGTGGTGCTCGCGATTGCCGACAGCCACTTGGCGAGGTCGGCCGGAGTGATACGGAGGTGCTCGGCCAGCTCTTCGTCGGTCGGGCCTCGGCCCAGCTTGTGTTCGAGTTCGGAGAAGGACTTCTCGACGCTTCGCGCCCGGCTGCGGACCGAGCGGGGCACCCAGTCGAGTTGGCGTAGCCCATCGTAGATCGCACCGCGGATGCGCGGCACCGCAAAGGTTTCGAACTTGACCCCGTGCCCGGTATCGAAACGTTCGATCGCATCCATGAGCCCGAAAACCCCGGAGCTGATGAGATCGCCAGAGTCGACGCTCGATGGAAGACCAGCGCCGACACGGCCGGCCACGAACTTCACCAACGGCGAGTAGTGGACGATGAGGTGATCGCGAGCCGCCGAGTTGCGGCGGTTGAGCCACCGCGTCCACTGCATCTGAAGGTCTGCGTCTTCGGGAACAATGCTCATGCTCTGGGATGGGCCTCGCGATAGGCAGCAGAGAGTCGCTCTCGACTGACGTGGGTGTAACGCTGCGTTGTGGCCACATCGGCGTGACCCAACAGCTCTTGTACGGCTCGCAGGTCGGCACCACCGTCGAGGAGATGCGTCGCGAAACTGTGCCGTAACGCATGGGGATGGGTCGGCGTTGGCGACCGGCGGTCGATGATGCGACGGACGTCCCGTGGCGTGAGACGTTTCCCCACTTCGTTACCAAACAACGCATCGCCCTGATCACCGGTGACCACCTCGGGGCGCACGTCGATCCACCGCCGGAGCGAGCGGACAGCGTGCTCGCTGAGCGGAACGCGGCGTTCCTTGTCGCCCTTGCCCCACACGGTGGCAGCACCAACCGTCAATGCGAGTGACGACACGTCGAGGTCGCACAGCTCGCTGACACGCACCCCCGATCCGTAGAGCACTTCGAGCACCGCATCGTCGCGACACCGTCGCCACTCGGGTTCGTCGGCATCTGGACCCGCTTCGAGCAGTCCGGTGACTTCGCGGCCGTCGAGCACACGCGGGAGGCGACCGCTGCCAGCTGGGACCGAAACACCGCTGGTGGGATCGAGTTCCGCAACGTTGTTGGCCACGGCCCACTTGAAGTATCGACGCACCGCGGCAATTTTTCGGGCGATCGTGCGACGCGCGAACTGGCGGGTGGTGAGATGGGCAAGGTACCGCCGAATGGTCGTTCGAGTGACGCTCGCCGGGTCGACGAGATCGCTGCGTGCGCACCATGTCTCAAACAAACGCAGATCGGAGACGTAGGAGGTGACCGTGTTGTCGGACAACGACGTGAGCGCTCTCGCGAAGTCGTCGATGCGCCACTGGTCCACATGGCGATCGTATTGTCTGCCGCTCGGCAAATTCGGGATGGGTCACGGGTGCACCAGGTTCACCCAGCGGTCGTCGACCAATGCTCGTCATGCCAGCTCAGCCCACTCATCGACGGCTTCGAACCAGCCACCGGTCTCGATGAGCCATCCCGCCCCTTCGAGGCGGGCGAGGAGCATCGCTGCTTCACCGATCGCTGCTCCGGTGAGCAACATGATGGCGTCAATCGTGCGTGGCGACTCGCGACAGGCGGCATATACGTCGGCGTCAACGCCGGCGAGCGGTGTGCGCGCATCGAATCGAGCACGTCCGGCTCGGCGATGATCGAGGCCGAGAGCCACAAAGACATCAGCGGTCTCAGTGGCCGCGATCGCCCCGTCGGCCAATCAAATTGTTCGTTCCTTCCGATGCCCCACAATGCACCGATCCGGGCACGGCCATCACATCAATGGATCGGTCGGCGGCTTCGCGCACCGTGATCAGGCTGCCGCCGCGGTCACGGCTCTCGACAACGACAAGCACCTCGACAAGCGCCGCCAAGATTCGGTTGCGGAGTGGAAACCGAAACGGATCAGGCGATGTGCCGACCGGCCACTCGGAGATCAACACACCCCGAGCCGCGATCGCGTCCCACAGGTCACTGTTCTGCTTTGGGTACGGCCGATCCAGCCCGCATCCAACGACTGCTGCCGGGGTCGCCGTCGGGCACGACAGTGCGCCCCGATGAGCAGCTGCATCGATGCCGCGCTCGAGGCCAGGAAGCACCACCACGCCAGCCTCGGCCAATTCACACCCGAAACGAGCGGCCGTTGCACGCCCTGCCTGCGTGACGTTGCGAGTTCCGACGATGCCCACTCGTCGAGAATTGAGGGCGCCGAGGCTGCCACGTACGAACAACTCCGCCGAGAACGCCGGTTCGGTGGAGAGCTGCGGCGGCACCGAGAACCTGAGCGCGCTCACAGAGTTCATGGGCGCCCTGGTTTTCGGAGAACGTCGTGCGACAATGCTGGCCGTGTTACGCCGCATCCGAACTCGCTTGCCCGTCATGGCGACTTGTCTGGCTGTTGGGCTGCTCTCAGGCTGCAACGGCGACGGCGACGCAGGAGACGCCGAACGATTCTGTGGTGAGGTGCAAGTCAACGCCGAACGGCTCACGCAGCCCGGCCTGCAGTTCACCGATGACATCGAGCCGTTCCTCAATCTCTATCGCGAGATTGGCGCGCTGGCGCCAATCGCGATCGAGCTCGAGTGGGATCAGTTGATTGATGCCTACGAGACCGCCAGCACCGTTGTGCCAGGTGATCCCGAGTCAGAACAATCTGCGCTTGCCGCGATTTTCTCAACCGAAAAGTCGGCAGCGGCCATCGACAGCTGGCTTGAGACAAACTGCGCCGTCGACATCGGGCCGGTCTTCACGATCCTGTCGCAAGACGGCTGAACTCAGCCGCTCGCGAAATCAGCCGAGGATTTCGCCGCGCTTCAAGATGACGCTGTCGCACAACCCGTAGTCCCTCGCCTCTTCGGCGGTGAACCAGCGATCGCGCTCGGAATCTTCCTGGATCTGCTCAAGCTCTTTGCCCGAGTGGAACGCGATCAGCTCGGCCATACGCTGCTTGGTGTAGCGGAGCTGCTCAGCCTGGATCTGGATGTCCGAGGCCTGACCACGGAGGCCCGCAAGCGGCTGGTGCATCATGACGCGGGCATTTGGCAACACATAGCGTTTGCCTGCTGCGCCCGCTGTGAGCAAGAACTGCCCCATGGATGCGGCGAGCCCGAGGCACACCGTTGCGACGTCACAGCCGACGAACTGCATCGTGTCGTAGATGGCCATGCCAGCGGTGACCGAACCACCGGGGCTGTTGACGTACAGCCAAATGTCGGCGTTGGGGTCCTCGCCTTCGAGATACAAGAGCTGCGCACAGATCTGATTGGCGATGTCATCGTTGACATCGGACCCGAGCATCACGACACGGTTCTTGAGCAACCGGTCGAACACAGCCGATCGCGGATCGAAGCCGCCCTCGAGCGCGTGAGGAGCACCGGCATTCGCATGTGAGATGGAGAGTTCCGACATCCGGTCAGGCTACCGCCAGACGCCGACTTGACAGACGTACTCCTCCCCTGAGAGGTCACATCCGTGGGCGCCAGCTTTCGACCTTCGACGATCGGCTCGTCGCCCGGGAACCCCGCTGCGCAGACCGTGCGGGTCCCACTCGGGCCGACATGGAGATTTGCTGTTCCGACAGAACAACGATGGTCCGGGGCCCAACGAAGTGGCGGTTGGCTGGCAGCAGACGTCAAGCCGCCTCCGCCAGGGGCGGGAATCAGCGCGTCACACCGCTCATCACGACCACGATCTGCTCGTCATCGCCAATCTCGGTGCGTGCGGCCAGAACTCCGGCCAGACCCGCAGTGCCAGTCGGGCTTGCCTCGAAGCCGGCTCGATGGGCCAGCGCATGGGCCTCGCGCACCTGCTCTTCAGTGGCAATGACCGGGCGACCACCGCTTGAGCGCACAGCTTCGAGTACGCCGACCCAGTCGTAGGTCTCATCGTCGAGAATGCCGTCAGCGAGCGAGGACGGGTCGTCCCAGACCGTCATGATCTGGGCCCAGTTCTCGGCCGGGTGCTCAATGCCTTCAGACCGTCTCCATGCCCGTTCGAACGGCGCGCACCCCTCGGTCTGCACAGCAAACAACGGCGCAGGCCCGCAAACATCATTCATTGCTGCTCCGACGGCGGCGGCGAACGCTCCACCTCCGACCTGAATGAAGACACGGTCGATCTGCGCGATGCCAGCTGCCGCAGCTTGCCCGCAAACTTCCCAGCCGAGCGTTCGGCCGCCGTCGAGACACAGCGCGTTCTCGGGGCCCTGCACGGTAAAGGGCACCGATCCCTCGTCAACGGCATCTCGGAAACGCAGCATCGCCGGGTCGCCGGCCGGGTCGTCGTTGCGACGCTCGCTGCGATGCACACGTGCGCCAAGTTCATCCAGCCGGTCACCGAACCCATCGCTCATCCATGTGGGCACGTACACATCGAGCGGCCAGTCGGCAGCCTTCGCCAGGATTGCTGCGGCGAGCGCGGCGTTCCCGCACGAGGCAATCGCGAGCGGTGGCCGTTCCGCCAAGAGCCCCAGCTCTTCGGCAGCTCGAAGGTGGAGCAGGATCGAGAAGAGGAATCGCGCCTTCTGGCTGCCACCCACTCCCCCGGTTTCGTCCTTGACCCAGATACCACCGCAAGCGGACAGCCCAAGCTCGTCGGAAAGGAACGCGGATCGCGCAAACGGCGTGGCGACAAAGCCGGCATCATCAACGACACGGATTGCGGCGTCGAGTTCCTCGACCAACTCGTTCCGGCGTGCTCGATCCATGCCATGCGCGTTGGCGAAGGAAGCCCACGCCAAGTTCTGGTCGTCGGTGACAAATGTGTTCGGCTGCAGCTCGGGCGGATCAACCCGCGGACCGCTCACGATCTGCAACACGTGGCACCGGTCAGTGGCTGTCGCGTTTGGACAGCGGAATGCGAGCGGCGTCGCAACGAGAACCTCGGCGCCGCACGTGGCGCAGCGCCATCCGGTCACGGCCATCCGCGTTTCGTCCATGTGCGCTCGCAGCGCTTTCAGCCTGCTGCGACTTGTGCGTTGAAGTCGCCGATCATGCCGTCCCAGACGCCTGTGTATCGACGCAATCCTCGCCAGAAATCCTGGGAGCGCCGGGCCTCGAACAGGTCAAACGGCGTGCCCTGCTGCTCGACCCAGGTGTAGTAGCCGAGATTGAACAGCCGGCGACGGTCGAGGTCGGTGCAGTCGATCATGTGGTCGGTCGATGCCGCACCCAGATGTTCGCCGACCGCTGCGGCGGCATCGGTCGTGGTGAACTCATTGCCGTACTGCCGTTCGAGCAGCTTGGCTCGCTCGCTCGGGTACAGCGCCGCGCCATCGGTAGCGACGGTGATCAGTGCTTGGTTTTCGCCGAGGTTGAGCAATTTCGCAGTCTTGATCGCCGCGAGGACGTTTGCGATTGCCGAGAAACCGAAGTGTTCGAGTTTGTCGACGAGGCTCTGGGAGACACCTCGGGATTGAGCGAGATATGCCCGTCCGGCCTCGGTGTTGAACGTCAGATCCAACTCATCGGTTGCCTTATCGGAGATACCGACGACGACGTCGGTGTTCGCGATGTTGTGGATCAGTGGGATGTGCTTGTCGCCGATGCCTTGAATGTTGTGCTCGCCGTACCCGTTCTCGAGCATCGTCGGGCATTCCAGGGCTTCGACAGCCACGATCTTGGCCCCGTACTCCTCCTTGAGTCGGTCGCCGGCGGCGATCGTTCCGGCTGATCCGGTCGCCGAGGTGAACGCCGCCAGCTCGAGGTCGCGTCCGACGAGGCCATACTCATCGCGCACTGTTTCGAAGACGTGGCCGAGCGCACGTCCCGTCACGTTGTAGTGACCGAGATGATTACCGAACTCCGAGAACTGGTTGAGGATGAAGTTGCCCGGATCCTTTGCCAACTCGTTGCAGGCGTCGTAGATCTCTTTGACGTTCGACTCGGTGCCGTGCGTCTTGATCACATCTTCTTCAGGATTGGCACACCATGTGTCGAGCCAGTCGAACCGCTCTTGACTCATGCCTTCGGGCAGAATCGCAACGCCACGACTCGCCATGATCTTCGAGATCGCGATGCCACCTCGGGCGTAGTTGCCAGTTGATGGCCACACGGCACGGTGCACGGTTGGGTCGAACTGGCCGGTGACGACGCGAGGGGCGAGGCACGAGTAGGCAGCCAGCACCTTGTGGGCGGTGATCATCGGGAAGCGGTCGCCGAACACGACGATGATCGGCGACGCGACCCCCGTCAGCGTTGACGGGAGCACGACGTGCTCCGGGACGTCGACGCGGTTCCCCTGCAGGTCGTTGTACCAGTGGACGCGCCACAGGTTGCGTGCGTCAGGGCCCTGGGGGTCGGCGTCGCCAACCTTTTCCGCCTGATCGAACGTGGACGGATCGGCAAGCTGCGCAAATGTCGGCAGGGTGATGCCCTGTTCGCGAAACCGTTGGACAGAGTTGGCCACCGCTGCCTCGTCAACAATTCTGTCGGCCAAACCGAACTGGTTCTCGAGGGCATCGGTGGTCGCAGCGGAAGCTTCGTCGGTATTGGTCACTTTTACATTCTGTCAAAGTCCACGGCGATGGGCGACACCATCGAAGATTTCTTCGCTCATCTCGGTCAGAACGGCCGGTCGTCTGGAGGGAGCGTGCTCGGACCGACGTGGGCGTCGAGCCAGTCGGTGAGCGGCTGTGCTCCGACCCAGGCTTCCCGAATTCTCTTCGCCGCACCTGCCGCGTGGATCCACTTCGGCGCACCGAAATTCTTCACGGCGATACAGCCCTTCATCCTGAGCAGCTCAATACGAGGGTGGTCCTTCGGATACCCACGCGGCGCCGTTTTGAGCTGATCGATGGCGCTGATCTCGTATTTCGCCCGACGCATCTCGACGATAATTTCAGCGATCTCCTCGCCGGTACTCTCAGCATCGATCACCTCACGGAACCGCTGGAGCTGATCCTTTGCCATTGCGTAGTAGCCGGCTCCGGTCATCAAGCCCTCGGCAGAGAACTGGATGTAGTGACCTGATCCGCCTTCGAGTTCGCCATAGGCACCCTGATGCGTCTTGTAGGGCGGCTTGCTCTTCGAGAACCGAAGGTCGTTGTGGGGTCTGAACATATGGAACGGTCCGTAGTCGGCAAGTTCCTCAGCGAGTTCCGCCATTGGCGTCTTGACGTGTTCGACGAACCGATGCTTGTTGGCCTGCCAGAAGGCTTTCGAGTTGTCAGCGGCGAGCTCCTCGTAGAACTCAATGCCATCGACAGGAAGCCCAGAGAATGCCATGGCTCTATTCTGCCGCCATCGCCATTGCTGCATACAGGGCAACGCCGTTGGCCAACTTCTTCTCGCTGATCCGCATCAAGTTGGAGTGGTTGGGAGCGGCGGTCGCAGGCGTCAGATCTTCGGGGCACACGCCCATGAATGCCATTGCTCCGGGAACGTGCTGCAGCACATAGCTGAAATCCTCTGCTCCGAGCAGTGGCCGTGGCATCTCGGTCACCTGTTGTGATCCGAGCACACCCTCGGCCACTGACAACGTGAGATCGGCTTGTTCCTGATGATTGATGGTGACGGGATAACCGGGGATGATCTCCGATGTGCAGGAGCAACCATGGGCTGCCGCCGTTCCCTCGGCTACGCGAACGAGGTCCGAGTGGATCGTCGCCCGCGTACCTTCATCGAGAGCGCGAATGGTTCCTTCCATGTACGCGCTCGGGGGAATCACGTTGTTGGTGGTTCCCGCTTCGATATGAGCGACGGTCACGAGCCCGCTCAGGGCGGGGTCCAACGAGCGGCTCACCATCGTGTGGAGACCGGTGATTGTTGCTGCTGCAGCGGGGATCGGATCGACGCAGTGGTGCGGTGCCGAGGCGTGACCACCCTCACCGTGAACCGTGATCTCGAACCGATCGGCGCTGGCCATCAGTGATCCGCCCCTCGTGGTGATCACACCATCGGCGAAGTTGGTGAAGACGTGAATGGCAAAGGCTCGGTCGACGCCATCGAGCACGCCCTCTTCGATCATGTACTTGGCACCGTGAAAGCCCTCTTCTCCTGGTTGGAACATGAAGCGAA
>OCVR010000737.1_pt1 | contig 27031 bp, 24 predicted proteins | sample 1539091 | NCBI WGS metagenome assembly OCVR01 (sample SAMEA3355530, study PRJEB22509) | marine metagenome | biome: marine; feature: coastal ocean; material: water | place: USA | collected 2010-08-07 | depth 16 m | reverse complement strand
CAGTGCCCCAGTCCCGGAGGCAATCGGCCCGCAGCTGTTGCGGGCGGGTCCGTTAACAATCATAAGGGGAGCCGTGCAGTGTGTGGTCGCCTGCATTTCGGTCAAGTCAAAGCGCGGGTCGATAACCGCTTTTACCGCCGCCACCACCACCGGCATATAGTCGGGCAAACAGCCGGCCATCACCGCAGCGACGCCGACTTGCTCGATCGTAGCAATACCATGCCCGGGACCCATCGTACCCAGCACCATGTCGCCATCCAGTCCCGACGCCAGCACCATGCGATCAACACGTTCGCGGACAGGTATGACCACCGGCAGCCCGTCTGTACAACCGCGCTTGTGAAGATCTTCAAGCGCCTGCGCCTCATCCACAGCCGAGAGCAGTTCAGTCATCAGCACCCTCCAATGCATTGATTACCAAGGGTGCAATCGATTCGGCGACCTCGCGGATATTCACCGCGCCAGTGCCGGCAACAGGATGGGGAAGCTTGATTCGGGGAACATTCGGCATGCCCAGTGAGCTGGCGACAAAGTCTCCCTGAGACCAGAATTCTTCCGTCACCAGAGCCACCGCCGGGATGCCTCGGTTTGCAAAATTGATGCCGTCACGCACGGTGCCGGTGGTGCAGGATCCTCAGTGACCGTAGGCGGCAACCACTCCCACGCACTCGCCCCCGATTTCTCCCAGTAATTGTTCGTTGGCAGGCACCGTTGCATTGCCCTTGTTGAACGCATGCACCTCAATGCCGGGTCGAAGCTTGCACAGTGCAGCACCGAGTTCATCGAGGAACTCTACCGAATCGGGGAATCCATTGGCGAGCAACCCAATAGGGGTCGTCTCTCCCTCGTCCATTACCAAAGACAGCTCGTAGGGCGTTTCCTCCACGCCTACGCTTGCGTCCGGATTGAGGTACTCGATCATCGCAACTCCTCTATGTCACCGGGATGCGCCCTGCAATGGCACACCCTGCACGGCGACCCACGCATCCGCATCATGGCCACCAGACTCTGCGCAGAGCGGGACAGGTATTGTCCTTTCAGACGAGTATATTACACCCGCACTGAATGGGGTATACGCATAACGCCCTTTCACCATGCCATTTGGCACAGGCCTAAAACAAGGTCAAACTGGCAGTAGGTCACCACCGTGCACAGACAACGGGAAACGAGATGATTAATACGAACCAAAGATTACACACCACCTATTATCCTTCGTTGTGGTGGCTATCGATTGCAGCTGTGCTCGCGGTGCACCTGACCTCCTGGCCTGCCAGCGCAGACAGCGCTGCAGCACATTGCGGCTTTTCAGCGAGTCGCGACCACCTGCCTGAACGCACCTCGCCCTGCAGCTTTTCTCAGCGGCAGGGCTATATTGGCATCTACTTTGCGGGTGGTCAGAAATTCAACTTCACGCCCGTTGGCGATGCTCCAGGCAACTACCTCGATGAGGAGGGTCGCCCGGTTTATCGTCAAAAAGGCTTGGGACAGGACGGGCAATTATTCAAACTACCGTCTATGACAAACCGTCTGCCATTCCTCTACGTGATGTGGGCATCAACAGCATTTGCCTGCGACGCAGCGGCCCTGACAACGCCGGGTCGATGCACGCTCGCTTTGCAGGCGCCCATTTCTTTCACAATGTCCGCCACCCACGGAGGATCGCTCAACGAACTCACAATTACTCCGAGGGGACTGCCTTTTACGGCAGACACCATAAATACACCGCTGGATGGTGCAGTTACCGCGGCCGAGATTGCTGATCTGGACGCAAACGGTTGGCCGGAGATCTATGTGTTTGTCAGTAGCGCTGGAAGCGGCAGCTACGGCTCGCTGGTCGCCTACGCAGTGAACGGGGGGAAGTCACTGACACCGGTTTACCTGCCGGCGCTGGACGAAACGCCCGGTGCCGCTGACGGTTATGGCGGACATGACGAATTTGCCATTGTCGAGAACCGTTTGGCGCGGCGCTTTCCTGTTTACACCGAGCAAGACACGAACTCCGCGCCCTCGGGCGGCACGCGGCAGATCGGCTATCGACTGGAAGCGGGCGAGGCGGGCTGGATACTCGTCCCGGACACCGTGGCGGATTACTGAAACGCGCGATCTAGCCCGCCTCGTCTAAAGCCCCGAGGTCCTCTCTCGAGACACGCACGCCTGAAACGCCATGCCTAATAAGCAGCGCGCCCCGACAAAACACCGATTCTGCTATCTATTTTTAGCCTTCAGGAGGTATCTGCGGATGCCGGTGCAAGGGTGCAATCACGCAGAGACCTGGCCAATGCTGGTTTTTATACAATCGCAATAATAGTGCCTCCCTATTGACGCCATACAGACATTTAAATGGCGTAAACTGACGCTGGCCGCTATCCTCTCCACTCTATGAGTTTTCTAGTATTACAGGGCCCCTCGCCCTTGCCTTGTTACAAGACCAACGAAGGAGTAATGGAATGAAACACACGCGACTAAGTTTGTCTGCGGCCATAGCGGGGACGATGACGCTGTTCGCATTATCCGCCACTGCAAACACCGCCAAACCGGCCGGGGCCGCTGACGTCGGCACCATCGATCTGGAGCAGCCGCGCAGCAACCAGTTCTGGTGGCCTGACCAGCTCGACCTCGCACCGCTGCGCGATCACGACAGTCGCTCCAACCCGCTGGGCGACGACTTCAGCTATGCCGCGGCCTTTAACACACTGGATCTCGACGCCGTAAAGGCCGATATCGATGCGGTGCTGACCGACTCGCAGGACTGGTGGCCAGCGGACTGGGGCAACTACGGCCCGTTCTTCATACGCATGTCATGGCACAGTGCAGGCACCTATCGCACACTGGATGGTCGTGGTGGCGGCGATGGCGGCCAAATGCGATTTGATCCTCTCAACAGCTGGCCAGACAACGGTAATCTGGACAAAGCAAGGCGACTGCTGTGGCCGGTTAAGCAAAAGTACGGTGAAAGCTTGTCGTGGGGGGACCTCATGATTCTTGCGGGAAACGTCGCGCTGGAAAATATGGGCTTTGAAACCTATGGCTTTGCCGGTGGCCGCACCGACGAATGGGAGCCGGATATTGTCTACTGGGGGCCCGAGGTGAAAATGCTGGCGAGCGACCGTCGTGACAACGATGGCAAACTGCAACGTCCGCTTGGAGCGACGCACATGGGCCTGATCTATGTCAATCCGGAGGGCCCCATGGGTAAACCGGATCCTGCAGGTTCTGCAGCCAATATTCGCCTGACCTTCGGGCGCATGGCGATGAATGACGAGGAAACTTTGGCACTGATCGCAGGCGGACACACGTTCGGAAAGATGCACGGCGCGCGGAAGCCCGCGGACTGTGTCGGCCCGGAGCCCGCCGCCGCCCCCACTGAGCAGCAAGGGCTTGGTTGGAAGAATCGCTGCGGCAAAGGCAACGCAGAAGATACCACCACCAGTGGTCTCGAGGGCGCCTGGACCCAGGCTCCCACCCAGTGGACCAGCCTGTACCTGCAAAACCTGCTAAACCTTGAGTGGCAACAATCACGCAGCCCGGCGGGAGCCATCATCTGGATTCCCAAGGATGAAGCCCTGCACACCGCGGTGCCGGATGCACACGTGAAAGGAAAATCGAATCCGCCCGTAATGACAACGGCGGATATCGCATTAAAAGTAGACCCCCAGTACAGGGCGATCGCCGAGCGCTTTCTCGCCGACCCGGCGGAATACCAACGCGCATTCGCCAAAGCCTGGTACAAGCTTACCCATAGAGACATGGGCCCTCGTGCCCGTTATCTTGGTGATCAATTCCCAGAAGAAGAATTGATCTGGCAAGACCCGATTCCCGCGGTTGAAGGCGACCCGATCACTGATCGGGATATAAAGAAATTGAAGAAGGCAATTGCCAAAACCGACCTCAGCGCACAAGAGCTTGTGCGAACGGCCTGGGCGTCGGCCGCCAGCTTTCGAGCTGGCGATATGCGCGGCGGTGCCAATGGTGCACGCATCGCGCTGGCGCCTCAAAAGGACTGGGCGGTGAATAACCCCGCGGAGCTGGCAGAGGTCCTCGAGACCCTGCGAGGAGTGCAGGAGACATTCAATGACGGCAGTCGCAGAAAGGTATCCCTCGCCGATTTGATTGTGCTGGGTGGCGCTGTCGGGCTTGAGCAGGCCGCCGATGCAGCGGACATTGAGATCGACGTGCCGTTCGTACCCGGCCGTGCTGATGCCACACAGGAACAGACGGATCTGCAGTCCTTCGCGCTGCTGGAGCCGACCGCAGATGCCTTCCGCAACTACTACGATGTGTCGCGCAGCTACCGTCCGCCGACTGAAATGCTCATCGATAAGGCCGATCAACTGTCCCTGACCGTTCCGGAAATGACAGTACTGGTCGGCGGCATGCGCGCGATGGACGTCAATTCGGTCGATTCAAGCACAGGCATACTGACGGATAACCCAGGCGCATTGACGAATGACTTTTTCGTTAATTTACTGGATATGTCCACAACGTGGCAGAAGTCGGCCACCGATGGGCTGTACGAAGGGGTAGATCGCGAAAGCGGTGAGGTAACGTACACCGCAACTCCGGTAGACCTTATCTTTGGATCCAACGCAGAATTGCGGGCAGTGGCAGAGGCCTATGCCTTTGATGACGCGCAACAGCGTATGGCCGATGATTTTGTCGCTGCGTGGGTCAAGGTAATGCAACTGGATCGCTTCGACCTGCATCGCGACCTGTAGGCTTCACGTATTGCGCCAGCAAAGGCGCGCCTCACGCATTGGCCTCGATGAAGATCGAGGCCAATGTCGTTATAGGGCGGGAAATCGCCTTCGCAGTGACATCTTCGCTCAGTTCATATCACACGGGATACACATTCACTGCAAATGCGCTTTGCTGTGCAAGGCCTGTGACTTTATCAAAGTCGACATCTCGCGGGATCAGTTGCTGCACGTTACTGCCCTTCTCCCTGGTCGGGCGCGGATCGGCAGGGTCGCCCCAGCCGTGAGCCAAACCGATGGTACCCCGCGCAACTTTATCACTGCACTCCACCACCGCTTCAATTTTTCCGTGACCGCTCTCGATAGTCACCAGATCCTCGTCACTTAGGGATAATCGGGCCATGTCTTCCCGGCTCATAAGCGCCGGATTATACTGGCGCTTGCGGCGCAGGCTGGGCAGGTTGTTTCCGGTGGTGCAATACACCTCGGGCATGCGGTAGGTAATCAGGCGAAAATCAAAATTCTGCCCCTCCCGGTAGGCGCCGCCGATGAGCACGGGTTCGGCATAGACCTCGGCAAGTTCCGCAATGACCTCCGGGTGACCGGCGGCCAGCCGCCTGTCTGCATGGCCGATCATATCGGGAATCACACCACCCACCTCCGGAATACCGGCGTCGTATACCCTGCCGCTCGCGGGCGCGTCTTTGAGTTCCTGCAGTGAAATACGGGCGGACGGCGTCAGGGCGCGAATAACCTCGTCCGCTGTTGGCGCATCGTCGGCGTCTATACCCGGCAAGCTGAAACCGCTGCCCATACGCTGGGCCGCACGCCAAAAAAATTCCCACTCTTCGATCACATCGTCCTGTGGTTCCACCATCTTTTCAGAGTACTGGTTGAAAGAGAACGGATAGTAATTGTCAGATAGCATCGGAATATCCACTCTTTCGAAGGGGTGCGTCACTGCCATCACGTAGTCCGCATGCCTGGCCGTAGCCGACATAAAGAGATCATTCACCACCAGCAAATCCAATTCCTCCAGCGCTTTAAGGGTGTGGTCTGTGTCGCTGAACACCAGCGCGGGATTACCACCATTAACAATAAGCGCCTTCACTTGCCCTTTGCCGGGTGTCAGAATCTCATCGGCCAGTGTGTTAGTAGGCATTTCCTGATAACCAAACAGGCCCGTAATCCCCTGGATATCGCGCACGCGCGAGCGCTGTTCTGTACGCATCGATACGGGCAATGGCGAGTTGCCCTCCGAAGGCAGTTTGGGGCCGAGCGTGCCCGCGATACGTGCCATGCCACCGCGACGATCGAAGCGGCCGCACAGGGCGTTGAGTGTCTGAACCAGTTGCGTAGTCAGATTCTGGTGGCGCGCCATGTGCAGACCAGTACCCGAGGCAGCGGCGCCACTCTTGGCGGTCGCAAAGATGCGCGCAGCCTCCACGATATCCGCCGCAGCGCAGGTCGTGCGGTGCTCCGTGTACTGCAAAGTAAAAGGTTTCACCGCCTCGTACAACTCATCGAAACCACTGACATAGTGATTCACGTACTCAGCGTCATACCACTTGTTCTCAATAATCTCACGAATGAGACAGGCCAGCAGGCTGGCATCTTCACCGGGCTTCACCTGTAAGTGCACATGGGCCCGCTCGGCAACATCGCACTTGCGTGGGTCGATAACCACCAGTTTCATACCCCGGTTCAGCGCTTTCTTTAACCGCGTAAAGGGGTTGGATTGGGGCATAGTCCAATGGTGCGAAACCACCGGGTTGGTCGCTACAAACAGGGCACAGTCCGCATGCTCGATATCAAATACACCCAGTGGCAGAGGCCCTCCGAACAGGCGATCGTAGGCAATGATCAAGGACGGAGAATCAATGGTCAGGGAGGTGTAGAGGCGCGGGGAGCCGAAGGCTTCGAGCCATTTCGCGATATACCACGGGCCCCCGGCCGAGGTGCGATGACCGCCGCAACCCACATACACGGCTACCGATTCTGGGCCATGCTCGTCGATAATAGCGCGTAACTTATCGCCTATTTCCTCGATAGCTCTGGAAGAATCGATATCGACGAACTGCCCATCAACTTTTTTTTGCGACACACGCAATCGATCCGGGTGATTGATACGCTCGTGCTCGGCGCGGCCTTTGGGGCAGGTATAGCCTTCAGAAACAGGGTTATCGTGATCGCCGCGGACATCCACCACGCGGTTTTTTTCGACATCGACTTCCAGGCCACAAAACACGTGACAGAAGCGACAGAAGGTCTTTTTGGTTTCGATCATCTGGGCTTTCCCTTTTCTTTTCATCCCGCTAAATATTTTTTCGAGTGCTAAAGATATTGTCGCCTAGGGTCGCTAGGGTAGATCCACTCATCGCCGATCACCTGCTCGACACGGAGTTCTGGCGGAATATTCTCTATGCCGATCATGCGATCCGCTGCCTGATTCCAGTGATAGATACGCGCCTCCTGATAGCTCAGGGGCACCCCCTCAAAGCCTCGTGATTCCATAGACGTCTGGATTTTTTCGCCGAACTGGGTGTCTTCCTTCAGAACGGCGGAGAGCTCAGTGCCATTATTCTCTGTCCAGAAATCCGGCTGCAAACCCTCTTTCCACTGGGGGGCCATAGTCCAGGTTTCCATCCGACATTTGTTGATACCGTTCGGCCAAAATAGTATCGGCGGAATCGCATACTGACTGAGGGGTGATACCCAGTTGGGAAACAGGCCGTAGGACTGGGTGCAGGTTCGCCCCAGCTCACCCACCGTGTCGATTTGGGCGATGTCCGGTGATACCGGCATCACGTCAAGCGCCACCTTCCCTTTGGGGGTTGGCGCTATCATGCGACCGTGTCCATGGCGGTACAGCGTATTTACATTGCGTCGATCATCGAGAATTGGCGACACCGTGTGCGGGTGAATGCTGCGTACATGATAAACCTCCGTGTTGGCTTCCATGGCAATCTTCCAGTTACAGTTGAGATCGAACACATGGCGAGCCGCAAGGCGGCAGTTTTCAAACTGAAATTCCTTCCATTCATCCGCAATCGGGCCAAGCCAGTCAAGCAGGCTGGGCGCCTGTGAATCAAAATTTACAAAGATAAGATTTCCAAAGCGTTCGCAGCGAATAGACTTGAGTCCCCGGGTCGAGACATCCAGATTGCCGAAATCCTCGGAATCACGCACGGCCAGCAGCTCACCTTCACGGCTGTAGCACCAACCATGATAAGGACAGACAAATCGCCGCTTGCTGCCACTGCGCTCTGTCACCACGGGCGCGCCTCGATGTCGACAGGTGTTGTAGAAGGCGTTGATCGTTCCTTCGTCTCCGTGAATGAGAAGCACCGGCTGTCCGGTGATGTCCCACAACCGAAAAGAACCCGGTTCCGGTAACTCGTCGATGTGCGCCGCGAGCAGCCAGCTCTTGCGCCAGACGTGTTCCTGCTCCAGCGCAAAAAATCGCAGGTCTACATATCGCCCGGCAGGTATATCGGGCAGGTCGGGAAAACCCTCCGGGGGCGCTTTACGCTCGGCCTCATACTCCATGAGGTCTTTCAGGGTCTGAACCTCTTTCGAGCTCATAGCCATTGATAACCCCTCCAAAGCTGTATTATCGAATTATTCTTACTGGCCGCGCCACAGTATAGTATAGCGAGTGCCGGGGGCTTGCCAGAGCAGACAAAAGGCGCGTGAAAGTGGGGAAAAATACCACTGCGCGGGACAGGCCAAACCTAGACCTATACCATATGCTCCAGTTTACTAAATGCCGAAGTTGCTCAAAGCACAGCGCACCCCCAGCCGGGCTTGCGAACAGTGGCACGGCGGGGGAAACAACCATAATGAAAAAAACTACGGTGCTACTGCTTACAGGCCTCGCCGTTGTATTGTGGTATTGGATTACGGCCGCTCAGGAGGATGAACGTGCCGAACTGGAAGCCCACCTTGCAAAAAACACGGAAATCATGAAACGCTGCATTAATCGTGAGCAATCCATGAATGCCGCTGCGGGCATCAGCGCTGTTGGCGGCCTGGAGCAAGACAGTAAGGCGGCGTGTGCAGAAAAGCACGGCATGTATTATTCCGAGGGCCAGTGGCGCAAGATACATGTCGAATCGAACGAGCCCTAAAAAAACGCAGAGGCCCAACTGCGCACTTCATCGCGTATCACCCAGGGTAAGCAAGCCTCGTCGAGTAAAGCTCTTTCACCAATTCGTGTAACGCTTCATCCGTGCTCTTGCCCGGGTAAGCCTCACAATAGCGCTCCAACCAAAGCAACAGATTCTTCGGATTTTTCCCTGCCGCAAGATCATAGGTGTCAAAAGCCAGTCGATTAACTGCCGTGATATAACCCATGGTGTACAACGAAAAACCATGCAAAGGAGCCCAGCTATCCTCTACCTGAGCCAGAGTGACCGCGGCATTCAACGCTGCGCAACTTTTGACAAGGTCGGTGGTCATAATCCGGTAGTTGCCATTTGCATCGGCGCCATGAGAGACCTGCACCAGTGACAGGCACACTATCAATAGCGAGACAGCGACACTTTTTATGCGGACGCTCTCCATAGATAACTCCCCTGGGCCACCCGGGCTCTGTTAGCGGTTTTGTGCGAGTTGCGCTTCCAGCTTTCCCTTCATCGGCAGCACCCATTGCGCCTTGAGCTGAGACGAAAGCAAACCGGCGGATTCAAGCTCATCACAGAGCTTCATCTGATGAGCGAGATCAAACATATCGAACTGCCGGCAAATTCTCGCCTCATCATCCAATGTAATAAACGAAATCCCGGGCGTTTCAAAATGACTACCATCAGCGCGCTGACCCGGCCCTCGATTCAGCCAGTGCGTCACCAGGCGGTTTCCCGTACCCGTATAGACACCGAGGTAGGGGAAGGTCCAACCCTCCCACCCAACCTGCATATCGCGGCCGTAGTGCGTCGCCTTAATCTCGTCGATCCCGTTGGCAGTGACCATCATGACACCCGCGTACTCGCAGGTGTACACACAGTCAGCCGCGTATATCTCATCGACGAAGAACAGCCAATCGTCGCTCCGGGATGCCTCTTCATGGGCTGCAATCAATTTATCGGCCGTCGCGCGCAGTTTCTCGTTAGTCAAGCTGGCCATATCGGCTCCTTACGGGGCAACGTCTGTGGTCATGAGCACGCTGCAACAATTTCATTGATCGCCGCGCGCACATGACCGCGACTGTATTCGAGCTCGCCATTATCCGGTTCGTAACTAATCGTTATATTACGACCTGCGTAGAGAATGGCATCCGGGAACATCGGGTGCTCCTCTTCAGAAACCGGCAAATCCTGCGGATTACCCACAGCCTCACAAAAATACTCGAGATAGGTTTTCCAGCTCAGGTTCTCGTCGCCGACAAGGTAAGCCCTGCCACCTTCCCCGCGAGCCAGTGCACCCGCTATCGCCTCTGACATGGAGCGACTGGTTATATGATTGACTCCCCCTGCGGGAGCCACCAGCGGCAAACCCTCAATTTGACCCGACACGTAATGCACCAGCGCCTCGAGGTGAGGCTGCGCCAGACCGGGCACATGACCGATAATGAACGGCGCATTCAGACTGCAGACTCTGAAGCTATCGCTGTTCAATGCGCGCAGGCCCTCGTCTGCAAGATGACGCGAGCGCACGTAGGCACTGCTCTCGATTTGTTGAGGCACAACCTGCGGATAATAAGTGCCGATATAAACCGCCCGTGGTATCCCAGCCTCCCTGGCATTGGCAAAGAACCGCGGGATCGCCTCGCTATTCACGCGCTGAAAAAAACTGTCCTCATTTTCATCAGGGGGAAGCTGACGTATGTCTGCGCCGGCTGCAAATACCAGCGCATCAAAACCAAAGAGCACATTCGGCGCTATTTCATCGTCTGTATAGTTCGCGGCGATATGCGCAAAGTCCTGCAAACAAGCAAGCGTAGGCTTTGCCCGCGACACCAGAGTCACATCGTGACCGTTCTCACGTAAGTACAGTGCACCATGAGCGCCTGTCAGACCTGTGCCGCCAACCATCAGTACCTTCATTTCAGGCAATACCCAGCAGATCGTCTCGCTGCGCCATGGTCACCTCTGCGCAGTAACCAAAATCCACCGGCAGATTATTCCCGCTAACAAAACTCGCCAGCGCGCTATTGAGCATTACCAATGGCGCGCCCATTTCCGCACCGGTTGCGTACTGTCCGTTTGACGGCAGGAACAGTTCCACTGCCTCGTCGGGAATCTGTCCTTCACCCTTTAAGATTTTCATAAAACCGCTGTCTGTCGGCGATGGTGCGATACAGTTAATACGAATACCCTTTTTGGCCAGCTCTCTGGCCATGTGCATGGTATAAACAATAATACATTGCTTGGAAAAGCCGTAGCCATCGGGCACCTTGTCAGCGTTAGCCTGCAGCCATTCAACAGCGGCACTATGACTGCTGTCCAGCGCGAGAAATTCCTTTACTAACGCCAGATTGGGCCGCCAGCCCATACCCGCCGTTGAGGCTATAGAGGCAATACCACTGCCATTGCCCATCCGGTCTACCAAAGCTTCTGTAAGGTAGCGCAGGCCGGCGAAATTGATCAGCACGGTTTCCTCCGCTGAAAATGGCGGACTGGGCACTCCCGCGCAGTTGAACAGCGCGTGAATATCACTCGGCAGTTGTGCTACCGCTTTGTCAATGCTATCGCCATCTTTCATATCTACCCTGATGGCGGCTGCCACCGGTGCGGAAATTTCCGCAATGTCCAAGGCATAGACTTCAGCGCCAAGATCCACCAGCAGTTGTGCCGCCGCTTGACCCATGCCGGACGCCGCTCCGGTAATCACCACGTTTTTCCCTGTGTAACCCAGTACATCACTCATGCGTATTTCCTTTTATTTTGGGGTCTGTTGCTAAAATATTGACTTGGAGATCAGTCTATTGGGTCTCACCTCCAGCAGGTCTACGGCAACACCCGCGCGCTGCGCCAGGGCGAAGCAAACCGCATCCGCAACGTCCTCCGGTTCCATGCCCATATCAAGATAGGATCCCGCATCGCGCCATGCTTCGAGAGCGCCCGCAAGGGCGTCAGAATCCCAGCCATCGGAGAAATTCGTCATCGCTCCCCCAGGGCGAACACAGGTGACACCGATCTGGTCGTGTTGCAGCTCCAGCCTCAGGTCGCGACTGAAACGTTCGACCGCTGCTTTAGTGGAAGCGTAGATCGAAAGATGGCTCATCTCATCGTCATGCCAGGCACTGGCCGAGGAGATATTTACTATGCGCGGGTTATCACCGTCACGTAACAGGCTAATAGCCGCCTGGCAGCAAAACACCGTTCCCAGAAAGTTGGTCTGCACCTGCGCGACCACCTCAGATTCCACCAAATTTTCCACGCTATTGGGAGTGGCCAGTCCGGCGTTATTGACCAAACCATCAAGCCGTCCGAAGTGACTTTTTAATTTCGCAAATACCTCGCGAACCTGTTCACTGGATCCCACGTCGCAGGCCACTCCGTGGGTGTACTCAATACCAATCTGTGCAACCGCCTCATCAACGGCTTCCTGATTACGACTAATGATACCTACGCGAGCGCCCTGCTCAACGAGGCGCCGGGCAATGGCGAGACCGAAGCCCTTCGAGGCGCCGGTAACAATGTAAACCCGATCTCGCAAGCCATGGCTCATACGCCAATTGCCAAAGTCTTGGTTTCAAGGTACTCCTCAAAGCCCTCACGACCCATTTCGCGACCGACACCGCTCTGCTTGTAACCGCCAAATGGCGCATCCGCGCCATAAAAAATACCACCGTTTACATTGATCGTGCCGGTGCGGATACGTCGCGCCACTGCCAGAGAACGCTCTTCGCTGGCAGACCAGACGGCGCCAGAGAGACCGAAGTCCGAGTCGTTGGCAATGCGGATGGCGTCCTCCTCATCATCGTAGGGGATGATGACCAGCACTGGACCGAAGATTTCCTCCCGCGCGATAGTCATATCATTCGTTACGTCAGTAAACACGGTAGGTTCAACGTAAAACCCCTTGTCGAGATGCTCAGGCACGCCACCGCCCATCAGCAGACGGGCGCCCTCGGCCTTGCCCTTTTCTATGTAACCCAGCACGCGCTCACGCTGTCGCGCATTGACCAGTGCTCCCATTATCTGGCTATCGGAGGATGGGTCTCCGTATTCGATAAAGCTGAAAAACGTGGGCAACAGCTCCTCTACTTCGGCCTGGCGGGAGCGCGGTACCAACAATCTGGAAAGAATGGCACAGCCCTGGCCGGCGTGGAAACAAACCCCCAGTGAACTTAACAAACAGGTATTAAGATCTGCGTCGTCGAGGATGATGTTGGCGGACTTGCCGCCCAGCTCGAGAAAAACCTTTTTAACTGTGGCAGCGGCACGTGCGGCAATGTGTTTGCCGACGCCGGTAGATCCGGTAAAGGAGATCATATCGACCCGCGGATCATCAACCAGTTGTTCACCCACGTCCTTCGGATCTGCGGCGGTAATTACGTTAAACACTCCGGCGGGGATATCGGTTTGCTCCTTGATCACGCGTCCCAACATCGTGGCGGACCATGGCGTATCGGGGGCCGCTTTGAGCACCACCGTGCAGCCCGCCGCCAGTGCCGGAATGCACTTCGCCAAATTGATCTGCAGAGGGACATTCCAAGGCGTAATGCAGGCCACCACGCCCACGGCCTCTTTTTCTACCAATCGACGGCTGCGCATGCCCATCATCTCTGCCACGCCGAGATCACGGCTCCACTCGTACTCCGGCAGGCTCTTCAAGGTATATTCTATGAAGCCAATCGGGGTTTTACACTGAGGACCCATATCACCGCAAATACCGAGGGGTCCACCGGTCTCGGCCGCGATCTGCACCCGAAACGCCTCATCGATAGCCAGCAGGCCCTTGTGCAACTGTTCAAGACAGCGCAAGCGAAAAGCATGATTGGTGGACCAATCGGTCTCATCGAAGGCTCGGCGCGCTGCGGCGATAGCCCTGTCCATGTCCTCGCGCCCTGCGTCTGCCACCTCTCCCATGACCTCCTCGGTCGCGGGGTTGATGTTGGGGTACCGCTTGCCACTCGCTGCGTTGCACAGTTCGCCGTCGATAAACAGCCTCGTTTCCGGTTCCATCTCATGCTCTCCTGATGTTATTCGGGTAGTCGCGATTCGTCCTTCGCCAGAAAGACATTCTCAATTCTGTCACAGATAAATTGTGCGGTGGGCATAGCTACCCCCTTGTCTTCAGCGGTAGTAAGCGCACACTCCAGATCCTTTCGCCCGAGGCGGCCCATAGTGCCGAATATTTGCTCCATGTCCTCTTCACTGCAGTTGCCCGCCAGTCCGTTGCGTCCGCTGACAAACATGTGCATCTGTTCGTTAACTACGCCGTTGGAAAGTCCCACGTCCCGCAGGACATCGCCGGACAAGCCGCAAGCGTGGGCCAGACGCGTCGCCTCCGCCATCGCTACGAATTCGGTGTACTGGATGAAATTATTGCAGAGCTTCAGGGCAATACCCGAGCCGACAGGGCCTGCATGAACCACTTTTTCAGCCGAGGTCTCGAATACGGGTGTGCCACGGGCGACCTGATCCTCACTGCCGCCGACCATATAGCACAGAGTGCCATCGGCGGCCCGGTGTGCGCCCCCGGTGATCGGCGCATCGATAAGATCAATGCCGCGCTCTGCGGCCTGTACCGACCAAGCCAGCAAATTAGCCTGCGTTACCGTACTGTGCACGGCCACCAGGGTGCCCGGTCGGGCGTTGGCAAAAATGCCGCCATCGCCCTGCAATAGCGCCTCCACCTGGGCATCATCCCGGACACAGATACCGATATGCTCACAAACACTGGCCAACACCGCGACCGATTCACAAGCAGTAGCACCAGCGGCAATTAGCTCTTCCATGGCGGGCGCATATACATCATAGACATGCGCGTGGAAGTCACCGCCGATCAGACGCTGAGCCGAGGGCTTACCGATGTTGCCGAGGCCGATATAGCCCACGTTGTTATTGGTGCCGGTGTTTGCGCTCATTTCCTCTCCAATAGCGCCTGCCCGCGCCACTCAAATCGAGTCCGCAGTGTAGCCAGTGCATTTGCATTATGTCAATACGAATTGACTAGCCGTCAATCGAGGTTTACTATCTGGCCCATGACTGCATTATCAAGGGAAAGCACCGCGCCGGATTCAGCTCGCGAGCGCTACCGCCACAACTTCTCCCGGCACCTGCTGGGCGTTGCTCGCTACCTGCAGGCCAGTATGATGAATACGCTGCAGAAGGAGTGTGGACATGCCAATCTGCGACTGGGTTTCGCGCCCTATATCACCCTGATTGGCGAGGGTGAGAAGCGCCTCACCGATCTGGCAGAAATATTGGGTGTTTCTCGCCAAGCATGCAACCAGACCGCGAAACAGGTTGAGGCGGCAGGCTATATCGAGCGACGCGCCCACCCAACCGATGGCCGGGCACGCCGCCTTGCACTGTCCAGCGAGGGCATCCGACTGCGACGGGACGGTATTCGTATCGTCGCCGGACTCGATCGACAGCTTGCCGAGATAGCCGGCGAGGCACGCATCAGCGACGCAAGCCAGTCACTGGGCCAACTCTACCGACAACTGCGCCTTGGACTGACACCGAAAAGCAATGAGTCGTCCGGGCGCGACGTGATGGGTGGCCTGCTACCACGACTCTCTGACTACTCATTACAGCGCCTGATGGAACTTACGCGCGACAAGGGCCACCCGGGATTGAAACTCTCCTTTGGCCAGGTGCTGACCATGATTGGCCCCTCCGGTGGCCGCATTCAGCAGATGGCGTCTATACATGATGTGAGTAAGCAAGCGATTAGCGCCATTGCCACCGAGCTCGAATTACTGGGCTATCTACGACGTGAGACAGACCCGCAGGATGCGAGACAGCTGGTGCTTCGTTTCACCAGCCAGGGAGACCAGCTGATTGCCGACTCCGTTCTGAGCGTGACGGAGCTGGAAGCAGAATTAGGCGCACTGATTGGCGAAGACAGGCTGCAGCGTGTCAGCGACACGTTGCGAGCGCTTTATCTCGGCCTCGGTCTGGAGCAGGAGGTTTTCGAAACAGATAGCACAGTGGACATCGGTCTGCTGGCGCACCGACTACAGCAACAATTGGGAGAACAGACCAGCCAGGCTCTGGGCAGGCTGCTCCTTTCCCCCCTTAATCCGCGAGGTAAGCAAGCATGAACAACGAGTGGCTTTCCATACTCTGGGAGCATTACAACATACTGGGCTCAGTGGCAGCACTGGGATTGATCGTAGCAATTTCTATCATTGGTAAACGGTTGCTGTTCAAGCATCCGGATCTGGCCGAAATGCGACGCATCAATAAAGTAGAAGATAAAATCCGCTGGAAAAAAGAGAAATACCCACCAATGGTGGCATCCAGCAGAAATGTGGGAAAGTATCTCAACCTTACTTTTTTCCTGCTGCTATTACCTTTTTGCATTACCTTCGAAGCACAACCGTGGTGGCAAATCCTGCTGGACGGATTCGTACTCCTGATGGTGTATGATTTTTTTTACTACTGTGCGCACCGTTTCTGGTTCCATGGCAATGGCGCAATGCGTCAGGTTCACGCGGTACACCATCAGGCGCGAAATCCCTGTTATCTCGATGCACATTACGTCCATCCGCTGGAAACCTTCATCGGCCTCGGCGGCTACATGGCGACAGTAATTGGACTATCACTGATCATGGGGCCGTTCCAACTATGGACCATCGTTCTCACCTTCGTGATTTATTTTCAGCTGAACCAGATCAATCATGTCTACTTCGATGTGCCACGCTTCCCCTTCAAAACACTAAACTGGGTTGTTGCCAAGCACCATGTGCACCATGAAAATATGCACAAGGGCAACTACGCGACAATCACCCTTTTTTACGACAAGATCTTCGGAACTCTCGACTAGGGCCCGACGACCTGCGCTTACACTGTAACCTGGAGATTCACTATGAATGACAAGGAACGCCGCGCACTGGGCGAAGAGAAAATTATGGACGTGTACGCCGGTGATGTAGTCGTACCGCCCGAGGGCTACGCCTTCACCGACGTAATGCTTAAACAATTGTTTGCCGAACTGTGGACCCGCGAAACGCTATCCATGCGTGACAAGCGCATACTGCTGCTAGGCATTATTGCGGAAAAAGGGGAGCCCACCACTTTTAAAATTCAGATTAAGGCCTCCCTTAAACGCGGTGAGATCAACCCCGAGGAAGCGCGAGAGTTTCTGCTCTTTATCGCACAATATGCCGGCTACCCCCGCGCCGCCTCGATGCTTGGACCTGTAGAAGAAGCTATTGGCGAGTTTGAAAAGGAAAGCGCCGAAAGTAAAAAGTAAACAGCTATAAGTCAAAATCTGGTCTATCCTAGTTTCATACCAGCAAGGATATTCAAGCTATGAGCGAACCGGAGATACAGCTGTATGGCATACTGAGCGCGTGGGGAAGCAATGTTATCCTGCTTCTCGCCTTGCAGTTAGTCGTGCTTGGCAGCTACCTGATCACCGCGCAACGTGTGGGAAGCTTATTGTCGAATCAGCAGGTTTTTATCATCACATGCTGCTTGTTGTTTTTCAGTTTTGTATTGACCTCCTATATTTACAGCTCACTTCAGGTCATGATCGATATACGAGAGCTTGCATTATTCGGCTACACAACCTTGAGAAATGCCGCCTTGTTTAAATGGATGGTCTCTCTTGGCTGCCTAATCGCACCCATTGCCTGCATCAGGTTCATGCTGCATGCGCGGCGTCCACGACGGCAAGATGATAAGCGGATGCCGCAAGGCAACCGGCGGGAACGGGGCTAAATATCGCCCACCACAGATTTACCGTAACGCTGGTATACGAATGGCCCCGGCGTAGCGAAGCCCGCGCCCGCCTGCAGGCGCTGCTCCAACGCGTTGAGCACCGTCCGGGTTATATGGGGTAACTGCTCAATGAACTTGGCTTCAGCAAGCTCGATCCAGTGAAGATCAAGCAGCTCTCCTGATCCTTCTGGGCGGTCGTGGATATCACCCTGAATGTGCTCCGCATCCACCATAAAAAACCGTGCGTCAAAGCGTCGGTTGCGGTAAGGCGGAGTGATCGCTCTGGCAATCAGGTGCAGTCCATCCAGGCGCGGGTTGATGCCGTGTTTCAAGAAATCCGCCCACTGGGGCGAGCGCGAGCGAATGGTTGCCGAGCCGCGCTCACCGATGATCAGGCCGGCCTCCTCGTATGTCTCACGTATTGCAGCCAACGCAAGCGCACGCGCGCGGCTTTCCGAACAACCTGCGCTAAGCCGCCGCAGCACCTCCGGATGCAGATCCAGCGGGGGGCGAATACGAGCATCCGCTCGATCGACCTTGCCACCGGGAAAAACGAACTTATTCGGCATAAACTTGTGGGTAGCTGCGCGCTTACCCATCAGCACACGTGGTTGCGCACCGTCCCTGCGCACGATGATGAGGGTGGCTGCATCCCGGGGGCGCACGGCCCGTGAAGATGTGCGAAGCTCACTTTTCGAAATGTAGGCGTTGTCGCCCTGCTGATCAGGGTTCATCGATGGCACCTTCGTGAAGTGCGTACCTTACAATAAGAAACCCACCCCGGCCTTGCACTAGCCAGACGTCGCAATTTTCAGTTTCTGGCCAGGTTGTAGATAGGCCCTACTGGAGAGGCCATTCCAGACAACCAGTTCCTGTGTTGAAACATTGAATCGGCGGGCGATACTCCACAATGAATCGCCCTGCTGGATAACATACTCCAGCGGGGCGTTTTGCAGACGGGCACGGGTCATCGCTATGTGGTCCGCGGAGAGGCTCTTTGATTGCACGCTACCCGGCAGTATCAGGGTCTGCCCCGCTCGAATGCGGTGACTACGCAGACCGTTGAGCGTCATCAATCTGGACACTGTAGTCTTGTGCTGTTGGGCAATGCCGGACAAGCTATCTCCTTGCACGATACGGTGAATACGATCGGGCTTCTGCTGATTGTAGCGCGACACAATTGACAGTGAAGCCAGTACTTCATCCATGGAGCGATCAATCTGGCCCTCTGGCACACGCACCTCAAAGCCCGCCGGAATGTATTTATCACCCGACCAGACTGCGTCCATCAATGCGGGGTTGTGCTGTCGGAGTTCCTCCAGGCTAATCCCCAGTGCGTCCGCAAAATGAGACGCGGAGATAAAATCGGAAGGTTCCGTGGCGTCATAGAGCACGGGCTCAACCATCACAACACCGGGAAAATAATCCTCTGCGCGACTATCGACCTGCAATGCTGCAAGAAACGACGCGTAGAAATTGCGCGAAGCAAACCCAAATGCCCTGCCTTTATAATGTTTAACAATAACGTCGATATCGGTTGTTCCTACCGTGCGCGCCGCCCGCACCATACCGGTAGCACCATGGTTGTAGCCGGTGAGTGCCAGTGGCCAGGTGCCGGTCAGCTCTCGATTTGCCTTGAGCAGCCTGGCCGCGCCATCAGTGGCGAAAAATGGATCCATACGCGCATCGACAACGTGGTCTACACGCATGAAGCGCCGCGCCGTAGATGGCATGAATTGCCACATACCCGCTGCAGCCGCCTTGGACCAGGCGGTCGCATTGAACGAGGATTCGACGTGGGGAAGCACCGCCAGTTCCGGCGGCAACTCGTGGCGCTCAAGCACGCCAAGGATATGAGGCTTCCACTGCCCGGAGCGGACCAGGCCCGACCGGAAGCGATCAGACTGCCCTAGCTGGAAGCGCACCCGGTGCGCGGCACGAGTAAATTCATCAGACGGCGTGTCGGCAGGCCAAGCTGCCAACACCAAAGTCTCCATGGGTGTCAGGTCACGGCGCTTACCCTGACCGAGAGCCCTAAGGGAAGCCGCCACCTCATCGCGCACACCTCGGACTCGCCTCTCCCGCACCCTGCGGTCTGCCGGCACGTCCAGCGCCTGGTAAATGATGGAGAGATTTTCATCGTCATGCATATACCCCTGACTTGTGGACGCCTCCGTGTAGACCTTCACCCAGAAGTCCACCGCAGGCTCCAGAGCCACAGGCCGCGGGAAGTCTGTCGCGCTGACGCAGAACGGCAGCAATAACGAAACAATCAAAAATGCCCTGATCATGACCATAACCCAACGTTTCTCGGATGGTATCAATGTATATCAGAGCTTCCAGGGCCTGTCACGCGAACCGTACACAGGGCCAGGGAGAACTCGCTTTATAAACAATCTGAGTCCAAAAAATTTAATTTTGCCTCGTCAGCTGCAAGTCTTTATTCTTGATCGACTCCGGTGTCTGGAACAGACGAGAGAGCATCACGAGAGGCTCGCATATTCATGGCACAAGCCAGCATCCACTGCACGACAGGTATTCACAAATCGCCTTCAGGGCCACACCTTTCTCGAGTTCCCACAGGCGTGATAACCCGACAGAAAGGGTGTTATGCATAGCGTTGTCATCATCGGTGCCGGGGGCGTTGGTAGCGTGGTGGCACACAAGTGTTGCCAGCTGCCGGAATTGTTCGACGATATAGTGCTGGCCAGCCGCACGGAGTCGAAGTGCAAGCGTATCGCGGAACAGCTCGATAAGCCCGTGCGCACAGCGCAAGTAGACGCAGACAGCGTCGCACAACTGGTTAGTCTGTTGCAGCGAGAGCAACCGGAGCTGGTCATTAACGCAGCTCTGCCTTACCACGACCTTAATATTATGGATGCGTGTCTCAAGGCCGGAGTGCACTATCTGGACACCGCCAATTACGAACCGCGGGAAACAGCCTGCTTCGAGTATCACTGGCAGTGGGATTATCACCAGCGTTTCGTCGACGCAGGGTTGACCGCATTGCTGGGCAGCGGCTTTGATCCTGGCGCTACCAATGTCTTCACTGCCTATATCGCTAAACACTATTTCGACGAGATTCAGCAACTGGATATTATCGACGTAAACGGCGGCAACCACGGCTACCCTTTCGCTACCAACTTCAATCCTGAAATCAATATTCGCGAAGTCAGCGCAAAATGTCGGCATTGGGAGAACGGAGAGTTCGTGACCACACCACCTCTGACTATGCGCGCCCACTACACCTGCCCTGAAGACGTGGGCACCTATCCAATTTATCGTATGTATCACGAGGAGCTCGAGTCACTGAGTAAACACTTCCCCAGCCTGCAGCGCGCGCAGTTCTGGATGAGTTTTTCAGACGATTATCTGCAACACCTGGAAGTCCTGAGTAACGTAGGCATGACCGGCATCGAACCGATAGACTATCAAGGCCAATCCATCGTGCCGATCCAGTTTCTTGCGCAGTTGCTGCCAGACCCCGCCGCGCTGGGTCCGCACACTCAGGGAAAAACCTGTATTGGCTGCCTGGTGCGCGGCGTAAAAGATGGCAAGAAGAGGTTGATTCATATCTACAATATTTGCGATCACCAGGCCTGTTTTCGCGAAGTACAGTCACAGGCAATCTCCTACGCCACCGGGGTGCCAGCCATGATTGGCGCCAAGCTGATTTTGGAGGGCCAGTGGCGCCAGCCAGGCGTCTGGAATGTAGAACAGCACGACCCGGATCCGTTTATGGCGGATATGAACCGCTACGGCTTGCCCTGGAAAGTGACAGTGCTGGATCCAGAATTTCAACTGGATACCGAGGAGCACCAGGCTACGAATGCAGTTCACTGACTTCGACACACTGGATCTTGCAAGGCTTCCCTCGCCCTGTTTCGTCGTGGACGAAATCGCCGTAGAGCGCAACCTGAAAATCCTCTCGGATCTGTCAGACGCCAGTGGTGCAACGGTTTTAGCGGCCCTGAAGGCTTTCGCGCTTTGGAAACTAGCCCCGCTATTTTCCCGTTACCTCGGTGGCACCTGCGCCAGTGGCTTGTTCGAGGCTCGCCTGGGCAGAGAACATTACGGCGGCGAAGTACATGTTTTTAGCGCAGCCTTTAGTAAAAGCGATCTTATCGATATTCTAGGGATTGCCGACCATGTGGTGTTTAACAGCTGCGAGCAATGGCTGCGGTTTCGTCCGCTATGCCTGCAGGCGCGCGAGCAACGCCCGGAGCTGCGGTTCGGCCTGCGCATCAATCCAGAGCACTCAGAGGTCTCTTTTCCACTTTACGACCCGTGCACACCTGGCTCGCGACTGGGCATCCCGATTACGCAGCTGGATGAGAGCGCGCTGACGGATATCAGCGGCTTACACTTTCATACACTGTGCGAACAGGGTTTTCCTCCTCTGCAACGAACATTAGAGGCCGTTGAAGACAGGTTTGGCCACCTGCTTGATCGTATGGACTGGATTAACTTCGGTGGTGGACATCACATTACACGAAGCGACTACCAGGTCGACGCACTTGCCGACTGCATCCGTCAGTTTTCCGAAAAATACGGCGTGCGGGTTTACCTTGAACCCGGCGAAGCTGTGGCTATCGGCACCGGGGTATTGGTCAGCGAGGTGCTTGACCTGAGCTATAACGAGATTGATCAGGCCATTCTCGACTGCTCCGCCACCTGCCACATGCCCGACATATTGGAAATGCCGTATCGCCCGAATGTGCGCGGCGCGGGGGACAGCGGCGCCCTCCGTCACAGCTACCGACTCGGAGGCCTGACGTGTCTGGCAGGGGATGTAATCGGCGACTACAGTTTTAAGCAGCCTCTGCAGGTGGGCCAACGACTGTTGTTTGAAGATATGGCTCACTACACCATGGTAAAGACCACCACTTTCAACGGCACTCGGCTCCCTGCCATAGCGCTGTGGAACTCGCGGACCGACGCATTAGAGATACTGCGAGAATTCGACTACGCGGACTTCAGGGATCGCCTTTCATAGTCCTGTTGGCAGCCTGAGGCCCCGACCGACTGGCCGTCACGGTGTAAAAGTGCGTCGGGTAGAGAAATACAGACTGACAATCGTCTCGGTGTTTAGGATAATGCGCCATTCACGCCTTTGCGGAACTAACATTATGCAACAGCCCATCTGGCTGCTGTCCCTGGATTCAGACACCTTTCCTGCCGCGCCAATGACTACCGGCGGCCTCAAGGCGTACTATCAGGTTCATGGCAAGCAGCCTAACCAAACAGATATACAGCTGGTGCACTTCGTGAACGAGCCGGAGCGTATTGAAGCCTGGCTAACCGATTGGAAAGAACAACAACTGGCTATCGCCAACAAGGCTCTTGAAGAAGGCCTGCAGCCGATAATGGGATTTTCTGTCTACACCTGGAACGCGGCGGAATTTCTCGACGTGATGCGGGCTATAAAGGCGCTTTGTCCGCGTATCCTAATCGTGGCGGGGGGACCGCACGTGCAGAAAGCCGCGGATTACCTGTTTTCCGAGGCCTTAGACCTGGTCGTTATGGGCGAGGGTGAGGAGACACTGACCGAATTGATCGATACCCCTTGCCGCTCCCAGTGGCCGGGCATTGCCGGGCTCGCCTATGTAAACGATGGCGAGTTAAAACTGACTGCGGCAAGACCGCGCCAAACCGATCTGGATAGTCTACCCTCCGCACTCGATGCTATTAGCCTGTACGACGGTAACGGTGAGCCCTATGAGTGTATCTCTTATGAGACCAGCCGTGGCTGCCCCTATAAATGCGCTTTTTGCGAGTGGGGCACCGGGGCCATCGGCACCAAGATGCTATCTGTATCTCCAGCACGCGTGAAACGCGACTGGAACCGGATTGTCGACGCGGGCATCAAAAACATCTGGCTCGCTGATTCTAACTTTGGCGCATTGCGCGAGGACGTGGAGAAGGCGGATATTCTTTGTGAGATCAAAAAACGCACCGGACTGCCGACCTCTTTCGCGACCTCCTGGTCGAAGAAACACGGATCCCGTTCCCGGCAGATTGTTCTGCAACTGCACGCGAACGATCTGCTGCCACACTACCACCTTGCACTGCAGACCCTCACCCCGCTCGCACTTGAACTGTCTCACCGCAAGAATATGGATGCTAATAAATACGAGCCCATAGCCCGGGATATGGCGAGGGCTGGAATACCCATAGCATGCGAACTTATTTGGGGTCTGGTTGGAGACAATCTAGAGGATTTTGAAAAACACCTGGACGCACTATTCGCAATTTTTCCGACCATTCATATTTTCGGTTATACACTGCTGCCCGGCACGGAGTTTTACGACCGCCGCGAGGAGTACGAGATCGAAACACTGCCTGTGGCCGGCTACGGCAAGGCCAAAGGCGAGTACGTGGTTGGCTGCATGAGCTTTCCCGTAGAAGAGGGGCTGGAGGGCTACTTTCTGCTGACCGCGCACCAGATTATGAGCCGTGGCTATGTCATGCCAATGACGTTGCGCTACCTTGCATTGAGTAAAGCGACGCCGGTCGCGGGGCTGATGCGCGCTGTGTTGCGCGCGCTCTGCGAAAAGTTCAATTGTGACGTTCCCGGGCTTGTGGCGACCGATATCATGGATGTCTACGAACGGCGTAGCGAACTGTTCATCGCCGTGATTAAACACCCGGATCGGACTTATGAATGTTTAGAACAGGTCGCTCAGGACTGGGCTGATACGCACATCAGCAATGCAACTGATGCAGCATCGCTGAAGCACAGGTTGCAACGGCTGCTGGCGCTGGACAAGGCGTTCGCGCCCCGTTGCGGTCCCACGCGGCAGGACACGGTACAGTTTGATTTCGACGCCGACGCGGTGCTGGATACTCTGGAGAACATGGAATTACCCACTCCGGAAATGTTTGCGGCCAAGACCACTATGCTCCATCTCACTATTCCGGGCGGGGTGGGCGAACTCATCAACGATCCGGATGGGGGTGTATGGATTCATGCGGAGCGTGCCGACCCACCTGATGACACCCCTGATACAGCACAACCGGTTGAGATTGCATCACTGGCGGCAGGCGCCTGACGCACGCTCTTGCACAGAGCCCCATTGTGTTCCACCTCTAATGCCTAACCGGGAAACTGGCGCATGAACAACTGGATAATAGATAGCATCGGAATATTGGGAATGATCATGGTGGTTATCGCTTACTTACTGTTACAACTCGAACAACTGCACCCAAGGGGGCTTACTTACAACAGCTTGAACCTGGCAGGCGCGATACTCCTTTTAATCAGTCTGTGCTTTCACTTCAATCTGGCCAGTTTTATCATAGAATTATTCTGGATTTGCGCGTCACTGATAGGGCTATGGAAATATCGGCGCCGGCATGTGGCTAGCCGCACGACAAACTGAGAGGACCATGCAGCGAATGCGGGTGGCATCGCACTGCGTCACAGATCAAACAAACTACTGATACTTGCCAGGGTCAGCAGCGACCGTTACACGATGTAAGATTCTGTCATAACCGTCGTAACCCCCATAGGCTCGATGCAATACGGATCGGTTATCCCAAATAATGAACATATTCTCCTCCCACCGATGGGTATACTGGAATTCTTCCCTTGTCTGCCATTCATAAAGCTCCAGCAGCAAAGACAGCGCCTCTTCATCCGGCATTCCCTTTATGCCGATAATATAGCCGATGCAACCGAGCAGCGTGTCGCGACCACTTTCCGGGTGTTTATCAATAAAAGGGTGACCACAGACTTCTCGGGCGTCTTCTGAAAATCGGATGGCCATGCTCCGCCCTGCTGCCCTGTCGTTTTTTCCATACATACCATCCGGGGCATAGGCTGTGCGGGCTGAGTGCAAGGCTATCTGCCCTTCCAGTTGCGTGCGCAGCTGCGGCGGCATCTCCTGCAGAGCTTTTTGCTGGTTGATGAATCCAGTATCTCCGCCCACTGGAGGAATGACCATACTGTACAGGCAGGTGCCAATCGGGGGCTGAGGCAGAAAGCTCCAGTCGGAGTGCCAGTTCTCCGCAAACAGAGGCGCCTTCTCGTCGGCCTTTCGTGTCAACGCCACAACGTGGTCGCTGCCCTCGATGGTGCCAAAGAAAGGCTCGGAACCAAATACACCGAAGTAATCCACCACGCGTTCCAGTCTCTCGTCGGACAGCGCCTGTCCGGGAAAGGCAAGCACGTGATGCTGCAACCACGCCTCACGCAGCATCGCAACAGTAGTCGCATCCAGTTCCGAGGACAGGTCGACTCCGGTTACGGTTGCACCGCAGGCTTCTCCGGAGGGAGTGACTTCTATCATGGCGTTCTCCGCTGGCGCCGGATAACCCAGCGCTACAATTAAACAGTTCGATAATTAGTTTAACTCATGACGCAAAAGGTTTTATATTGCGTCTCTCGAAAAAAATCAGGAGCACTCAATGATAGCGTGGACAGAGCAACAGGGAATGATCAGGGACATGATCCGCGACTTCGTGGGAAAAGAGATCGTCCCTCATATCGATGATCTCGAGTACAACGGGCTGCCGCCCTACGACATCCTCCGCAAGCTGTTCTCGACTTTTGGCATGGACGAGCTGGCAAACACACGTTTTGATAAACAAATCGCCAGAGAGGAGGCTCAAGCTGCAGGAAAAACTGTCGACGCACCAGACAACATAAATCAGGAGAACAACGACGTAGTCTCTACCGAAGCGCTGGACGCCGTGGCGATGGGCATACTGCCGATTGTCGAGATAAGCCGCCAGTGCCAGGGCCTGATCACCGCGATGGGGGTATCCGTCGGCCTGACAGGAGGCGCCATCATGTCCAAGGGCAGTCTGGCGCAAAAGAAAAAATACGGACGGGACCTGCTTACCCTGAAAAAGGTCGGCGCCTGGGCCATTACGGAACCCAACTCCGGCTCCGACGCGTTTGGCGGCATGAAGTCCACCGCACGCAGGGACGGCAATGGCGGCTACATACTCAACGGCAGTAAAACATATATCACCAATGGGCCACACGCCGACACTCTTGTGTTTATTTGTCGCCTCGAAGAAGAGGGCGTGGACAACAAGGACAGGAAGATCGTGTCCTTTATCCTCGACTCCGGCATGCCAGGTTTGGAGCAGAGCGCACCATTCAAGAAAATGGGCATTGGCTCATCACCCACGGGCGAGCTGTTCCTCACCGATGTCAAAGTTGGACCCGAGCGGCTAATGGGCGAATCGGAGGACGGTTACGGTCGTTCCGGCGCAAAGTCCACCTTCAGCACTGAACGCGCCGGGGTTGCTGCGATGGCACTGGGTTTGGTGGAACGATCCCTAGAGCTCAGTATCGAGTACGCGAAAACCCGGGTGCAGTTTGGTCAGAACATTGGTAGCTATCAACTGATACAGTTAAAGCTTGCGAAAATGGAAGTCGCCCGTCTGAATCTGGAAAACCTCGTGTTTCGCTATATCGAGACCCGCGCGGCGGGGAAAGACCTGACTCTGGCAGAGGCGTCCGCCATGAAGTTGTATGCA
>OCVR010000736.1_pt1 | contig 27048 bp, 23 predicted proteins | sample 1539091 | NCBI WGS metagenome assembly OCVR01 (sample SAMEA3355530, study PRJEB22509) | marine metagenome | biome: marine; feature: coastal ocean; material: water | place: USA | collected 2010-08-07 | depth 16 m | reverse complement strand
GGTCACAGCTGATAGGCAGGTAAATTACATTTCAAATTCGAACGTCATTTAAAAATCAAATTTGACTCTTAGATTAATTCTTCTTGAACTCAAATAATTAGGAATGGCGAACTGCTGATTAGTAATCGTTTTGACCCATGTATTAGAGGCTTGATTTAGTACATCCATCAGATTAAAAACTTCTAAACTTAACCAAGCCTTCTCCGTAAATCTCATTGGGTGACGTGGTTTTTTATCCTTCCATGTACTATCCCAGAGCTGATACGCAAAACCAAGGTCTACCCTATGGTACGCTTTGAAACGATATGTATTTCGATATACCTCATTATTATCTTTTAGCCCAAATGGCAAGCCAGTTCCAACAGAGAAATTTACGTGCATTTTAAAATTTTTGTTAGAAGGCAAGTAATCTTGAAAGAACATACTCAAGTTCATCAAGCGATCAGTTGGTCTTGGCACTTTATCTACTTCTTCTGATTCCATTGCTCCAATTTCCCTTCTAAGATGTTGAACATCATTGAGGCTTTCGCGTACACTGAGTAGAGATAGATTCACCCAAGATTCTGCGCCAGGCACAAATTCTCCATTGATACGTATATCCAAACCCATTGCGGTTCCAGTTGCATCATTCTCGCCACTATATCGGATTCTTACATTATCAACTTCGTATGATACAAGATTCTCCAATTTCTTAAAGTAAATTTCTGTAATCAATTTGAAAGGTTTCTTGCTGATCGTCTCCCAATAAAAATCATACGACAATCCACCTACTATATGGACAGACTTCTGAGATTTTAGATCAGTATTTACCGTACCATCCAATCTTCTCATCTCTCTATAAAACGGTGGCTGATAATACAAACCTCCACCTAATTTAAATGCTATTTCTCTCTTTCGCCCCAATGGCTTGAATAGTATTTCGGCCCTTGGACTTACCAAAAACTCTTTACTCAGTCCTCTATAGGACCCTCGTATACCTCCTGTTACACGCAGCTCCATTGACTCCGGTTTAGTATAGGTGTAACTATCTTGAGCGTATACTTCGAGCTTGTTATTCTCTAGTAAATTAGTTGACTTAAGTACACTATTGAGTATTAATTGATTGGGATCATATGGTAGCGAATAGCCTGCAGAATCTATACGTTCCCATTCATTGAGCTCATCATTTATAGTTTCATTCTGATACTTCACTCCCCATTGTACAAAGTGATTATTATCATTGTCATCATTTTGGAATTCTATTCCACCTTTAAGATGCAGATTGCTAATCGTATTGAACAAGTAGTTGCGAGCAAAATTGTGCTGTGTACCTACACCCAATACTGCCACTTCTTCTCCAACATTATCACTGCCAAAATCTGTATTAACTTGTGCTAATCTATAGAAGCCCAAAATGTCAAATTTCTCAATCTCATTACTGCTGTATCTCGAAGCGAGTAATTTCCAATAGACAGGATTTTTATCTTTTTCAGGAACATATGTAAGTGATAATCCACCCATCCCATTGACAAATTGATCTTGTTCTTGTCCCTCGTAGACAGTTGTCAATCTCAATGCAAAATCAATAAGCCCTAAAGCCGTAGATCTAGATACTGGTCGAAAATCATACTGGCTATAATTATAGTTACCTATAAGTCCTATCTGAAGATCCTTGGTAATATCATATGTTACGTAGGCCTGTATATCTGTAAAATTGGGTGTATACTCCCCTTCTGTATCTAAGGTACCTAAGAGGTACCTATTTGTCTTATATCTAGCACCTACTAGATATCGAAGTTTGTTATACGCATTGGCTCCGATTCGTTTACTTCCTTCTAAGTGAGCAGAGCCACCTAAGAAACTGAGTCCAACGCTTGATTTAGTTTCTTCTGGTCGTTTATATCTGATATCAAGCACAGAAGACATCTTATCTCCATACTTTGCTTCAAATCCTCCCGAAGAGAAGCTCAAATCTCTGATCAAATCTATATTAGGAAAGGTCAATCCCTCTTGCTGCCCACTTCTGATGAGTTGTGGACGAAATATTTCAAAATCATTTACATACACAAGGTTCTCATCATAATTACCTCCACGTACATTGTATTGAGAACTCAACTCTCCACCTTGACCAGAGCTAGCTCCTAGCGCGATGTGCGGCAATACACTTTCAAAATTTCCTGTAGTAGTAGGTAGCTGCTTGAGCTCAACTACTTCTTCACGAACCATTCCTACATCTTCTATTTTACTTTCAGTTATAACGATCTCTAGATTATTAGTCGTAGATACCAACTTAAAATTAATATTCCTCTTGACCCCAGATGGCATAGATTGTATCTTTAAAGTGGCATCTTGATACCCTACTCTTGATATACTGATAATTACCTCTTCTTCTGATGGCACTTCTATACGATATAGTCCTTTGAGATCAGACTCAGTTACATTACTATTACTGGTAAATATGGTTGCCAACTCTATAGATTCACGAGTATCATAGTCAGTCACCGTACCAAATATGGTAGCTTTCTGAGCAATGGAAACTGTAGATATCAGTAGAAAACTGAGACAGAGGTAAATTCTTGACATGCTATGAAATTAGTGAAGTGATGTAAAAACATATTGTTAATTAATTTGCAAGTCATTGATATTATTTTCCTTCATCAATTTATAGCGAAATATGAATTCCAAAAACTGCTTCGTCAAACAAACCATGCACTTACAACTTATTCCAACACTAGCTTTTATATCACTTCAATACAAAAAACTATAACGCTAGTTTTTTACTAAAAATTATCAGACCCTATAGCTTTAAGACGCTTAACTGTCGCTATGGGGTCTTCCGACTTAAATACACTACTACCCGCAACAAGGACATTCGCACCAGCTTTCAAGATGGCTTCAGCATTTTGTAATCCTACGCCACCATCTATTTCTATATCGACATTGAGATTGCGCTCATCGATCATAGTTCTTAGTTTCCGTATTTTATTGATTGTACGATAAATGAATTTCTGACCTCCAAATCCTGGATTAACAGACATCAAACAGACCATATTTATATCTTCAAGCACATCTTCCAATAACTCTACATTAGTATGAGGATTGAGTGCAACTCCAGCTTTAGCTCCAGTTGCTTTAATCTGCTGTAGATTACGATGCAAGTGTGGACATGCTTCGTAATGTACGGTGATTATCTCAGCTCCTGCATCTCTAAATTGCTCTACATAACGTTCAGGCTGCATTATCATTAGATGAACGTCTAATGGCTTTTCGCATAATTCACCCATCCGTTTAGTGATAGCTTGGCCAAATGAAATATTAGGAACAAATATCCCATCCATAATATCTATGTGTAGCCAATCAGATTCACTTTGATTAATCATTGAAATATCTCGTTCTAGATTACCAAAATCTGCAGCTAAAATTGAGGGTGCTATTTTATGTGTAGGCATTAGTTTATCGTGTTATTTGTATACTCAACAAATGTAATAATATGTATCGGTATACCTACAAGTATACAAGCTAACTGTTAACCAAAAAGTCTAATTTTTAGATTCCACCACAAACCCATTTCAAATCCTTACTTTAGCCATAAGTATTGCTTGCGTGAAGGACTCTCATTGAGAATCATAGGCTTGACTAGAGTAATGAGTGTCTAAATGAAGGCATTGAGGTAGTTTTCAATCAAATAATAAAAACGAAATGGGCAAATTAGCACTGCATTGGCAGATAATTATAGGAATGGTTATAGGTGGAATTTTTGGTTACATCATGACTCAAGTAGGTGGAGAGCAGTTCACTGCCGATTGGGTCAAACCTATAGGTAAGATATTTATCAATCTTCTCAAGCTAATAGCTATTCCACTGATTATTGCTTCACTGATCAAAGGAATATCAGACTTAAAAGATATTTCTAAATTCAAAACAATTGGATTGCGAACTATTCTACTTTATATCATGTCAACTGTAATTGCAATTACTATAGGCCTAATAGTAGTGAATACTATTAATCCAGGTAGTAGTATTTCTCCAGAGCTAATGGCAGAGATATCGGGTACTTATGGAGAAAAAGCGAGTGCAAAGATCAGCTCTGCGGGATCGGCAGCTGACAGAGGGCCGTTACAATTTTTAGTTGATATGGTACCTGATAATTTCTTCAAAGCCGCTTCTAACAATGGAAGTATGTTACAAGTAATTTTCTTCGTCATCTTTTTTGGTATTAGTCTATTACTCATCAAGCCAGAGGAATCTAAACCTGTCAAAGCATTCTTTGATGGACTCAATGAAGTAGTTCTCAAGATGGTAGATCTAATCATGTTGATAGCACCAATTGCCGTATTTGCATTGATTGCTTCTTTAATTACCGAGATATCAAACCCAGAAATATTTATTGCATTAGCCAAATATGCTATGACTGTTGTCCTTGGGTTAGCAATCATGGTAGTATTTTATCTCATCCTCATCAAGACGAAAATTGGATATAGTCCGGGATTCTTCCTAAAGAACTTTAGCCCTGCTCAATTACTCGCCTTCTCAACAAGTAGCAGTGCAGCTACCCTTCCTGTCACTATGGAACGAGTAGAAGAACATCTAGGTGTAGACCAAGAAGTAAGTAGTTTTGTATTACCCGTAGGTGCTACAGTCAATATGGATGGCACAAGTTTATATCAGGCAGTTGCAGCAGTTTTCATATGCCAAGTAACTGGTTTTGAATTGGGTCTTGGAGATCAATTAACTATCATACTCACAGCTACCCTAGCTTCTATAGGATCAGCTGCTGTACCAGGCGCAGGTATGATCATGTTGGTAATAGTTCTTGAAGCACTTGGTCTTCCGTCCGAATCACTCGCTATAGGAATAGCACTGATATTCGCTGTGGATAGACCACTAGACATGTGTCGTACAGTGATTAATGTAACAGGAGATGCTACAGTAAGTATGCTAGTAGCCAAGTCTGTAGACAAAATAAATATATCAGAACCTAAGAACTGGGATGACAACTATGGTAAGTAGCTTAGACTGTCTATTGTAAAATTGCACTAAATATGTCATTTAGACTTACATGGCAAAAACTGAAATTTGCTAATATTGTAATCTAGATATAACTTAAAAAGATTATGAAAAAATACGGACTCCTTTTATTATTGCCATTACTCGCAATTAGCTACTACTTGCTGAACGAAAAACAGGATAAGACTATAGAGATGCCTGCACCTACGGAAGGAACTATCGTAAAGATGGACATGGAAGAAGGTGATAATAAGACTAAGAGAGAAGCTTGGTTTGAACTGATGCATAAAACTGAAGAAGGTGTAGATTGGAAAATGGTAGAACATGATAATATGATGTCATCCTATCAAGACAAACTTAGAAGAAAGCAAGATATATCTACAAGAGGTGATATCGAACCTGTAGCCGATGGAATACTAGAAGGTGCATGGTCAGAAAGAGGTGCTTCTGAGGTAGCTGGCAACGTTCGTATAACAGCTTACGATAGTACCACAGATATACTTTATGCTATATCAGATGGTGGTACTTTATGGCAAGGCGACTTGAGTGGCTTCTTTTGGGAAGTTCTCAATCAAGAAATACAGTTTTCTGCAGGCTTGCTAGAGGTAGCTCATCTACAAGATGGAACATTCAGAATCATAGCAAGCATCAACAATAGACCTTTCTACTCTGATGATATTGGGGTAACATGGAATCCTGCCTCCAACTGGAATACACAAGGTGGTAGTAGATTGTTCGATTCGCATGTTATACAAAATGAAAATACAGGTATTAATGAAATATTCTTCCTCAGTAGAGAGACCTGGAATCAAGCCATCAGCGTGCAGAAATCTAATGTAGAAGACATGGACTTTAAGCAAGAAAGATCCTTTACAACTTCTGATCACAGAAACCTATCAATGGCGAGAGTAGGAAATGGTAATGATGTATTTATACTTGAGCAACTTTCTGCCGGAACAAGTAAAATATTCCAATGGGACGCCGAGGCAGACAACTTTGTAAATATCAACAACAATACTCAGATAGGATCTGGAGAGATTGGTCGTATCAATTTAGATGTTGTGATGATAGAAGATACACTTCGGATGTACTCATATAATGACGCACAAGAATTCTACAAATCAAACGATCTTGGACAGACCTGGGAACTTCAATCTATTTTACCGATAGATCCATGGGAAGTAGGTGTCTATATTATACCATCAGATCCAAAAAACCTCATCTTAGGCGGAGTCAATGCATACAGATCTAACAATGGAGGACAAAATTGGCAAATAGTCAATGAATGGTGGGAATACTATCAGAATACAACAACTAAACTGCATGCTGATATTATGTCATTTGAAGAATATACAGATAGTGCTGGAGAGCCCTTTCTGTTGATCAATAACCATGGAGGTATTAGTATGTCGCGTAACTACGGTAAAGATAATATCAATATTGGTCTATATGGGCTCAATACTGCCCAATACTATGATGTGAGAACTTTGCCATCTAGTCCTGAATGGGTATTTGCAGGTGCACAAGATCAAGGTTTCCAAAAAGGAATACTTCAAGACGATCAACAAGTCGGAGGATTTGAACAAATTATATCAGGTGACTATGGTCATATTGAATTTACAAACAATGGCACAAATCTATGGACCGTATATCCTGGAGGATCTGCTAGTTTCTATGATGAACCTAAAGTGCAAGGGCCAACAGCCGGTTGGACAATAGGGTCTAGTAACGAAACTGTATGGATACCACCAATGATGGCTGATCCAGATCCAACCGTAGATATAATGTATATCGCAGGCGGAAGTGTAGATGGAGGAAGTGGATCTTATATGATCAAGATGACCTTTGAATCGGACACAATCCGAGCTGAAAACATGCCATACAATTTTATAAGTGATGGGACTATATCTGCTATGATGACATCCCCTCTTAATGCAGACCTATGGTATGTAGCCACCACAACTGGCAAATTTTTCACTTCAACTGACAGAGGGCTCAGTTTTGAGAAAGGAAATATATTTGGTCCTGGATCACAATATCTATACGGATCTGGTATACTTCCATCAGCTGAAGACGAAAACGTAGTCTATTTCTGTGGAAGTGGATATAGCGGTCCGGCAGCATACAAATCAGAAGACAAAGGAGCGACTTGGACAGAAATGGGTGAAGGATTACCGCCTACTCTTATGTTCAATATGGTCGCTAATGAAGACGAAACCCTATTATATGGTGCTACAGAAGCTGGACCATATGTATATATAGTAGCTGAAGAGCAATGGTTTGATTTATCAGGGGCAAGTACTCCTACTCAGAGATACTGGAGTGTAGAATACCTAGAGGACATCCATACTGCAAGATTTGGTACGTATGGTAGAGGAATTTGGGATTTCAAATTCAATGAGCAATTTGTAGATACTAAAGATATTACAGTAAACACTTCAGATCTTACGATATTCCCTAATCCCGCGAGCGATATAGTTACACTAAAAATAGATGAGATAGCTAATGAATCATTTACCGCTAGAATAATTGATATCAATGGAAAAATTGTGTCTCAGAAAAAGATCGATATATCCTCTGACTCTTCAACATTAGATGTAAGTGATCTAAACACTGGAAACTATGTGATCCAATTGATCAATAGCAAAAAGCAATACGCTCGGAAATTTATTAAGATATAAAACGTTATATAAATGAGTGAAATATTAGGCATTGGCTCAAGAGTGAAGCATACAACATATGGAGAGGGGGCCATTATTAAAATTGATGTCGCGGCGTACAAAGTTTGTTTCATGCAATATGGTGTCAAGCATGTAGGAATAAATTATAGCCAATGGGAAATAATAGAACAGCTAGAAGCTACTGAGGAAATCACATTGACGGGCGCTGAAGATGCTTTGGCCAAAATCATGAAACTCTGGATGGGGAGTACTGAAACTGTAGACATGGGAGATAAATGGGACGACGGTCTACTTATACTCAAGCCAGGTGATGATAGTCTTAAAAGTAAAGAGATGCCCATCGATGGTTTTTTTCATAAAATCGTGATGGTAAGAGATCGTCTCAGGGTAATGGAGCAACGAATCAATTCATCTAAGCTTACTGATGAAGAGAAAGTAAACCTCCAACAATATATCACAAGAATATATGGTAGCTTGACCTCGTTCAATGTATTGTTCAAATACAAGGATGATCATTTCAAAGGAAGTAGTAGCTAGCAAAGCATGTTAAAAGAGTCAATACTAACCAAGAAAAAAATAAAGTAATGAGGTACTTGTTCTCAGATTGAACAAGTACCTTTTTATATTGCTTTATATTCGGTAAAGGGACATTAAACAATAATCCTTAAATAACATATAAATCAAATACATCATGCGAATACAGCACCTATTAATACCACTAGTACTTACTATATCCTTTTTTTCGTGCATTGAGACTAACCAAAGTTTTACCAAATTACCGCCAGGGCTTTGGAGAGGTGTACTTAAGTTAGAAGCAGGCACTAATGTGGTAGCTGTAGAAGAGGAAATAGGAACAGCCGTACAAAACGACAACGACTTACCATTCCAATTTAATGTAATATATGATGATCCCACTACTTTTCATATCGAAATCATGAATGGAGAAGAGAGAATCGCTGTCAGCGATATCATATATGGATTGGATCGTAAGACCGCTAAGGATACTTTGATCATCAACTTTCCAGTCTTTGATACGTACATCAAAGCACTATACGAAGAAAGTATAATAGAGGGTGATTGGTTCGTAAATTATAAGCCCGGCTACAGTATACCTTTCAAGGCGTACCACGCTAGAGTTAATAGATTCAAAGATTTACAAAAGGTACCTACTGCAGACCTAACAGGCAAATGGGAAACTACATTCGAACCAAACCAAGAGGATGAATATCCCGCTATTGGATTATTTGAGCAAGAAGGGAATAAGATCACTGGAACATTCGAAACTGAAACAGGAGATTATAGATACTTAGAGGGAACAGTGCAGGGGAATAAACTCTATATGTCAACTTTTGATGGAGCACATGCTTTCTTATTTACAGGTAAGATAATGGAAGATGGAAACCTCGTAGGAGAGTTTCGATCTGGGAATCATTATAAATCTTCATGGATAGCTAAACGTAATGCAGACTTTGAATTGAAAGACCCATTTGAAATGACCTCTGATCTAACAGGCGAACCATTGAACTTCACTTTCCCTAGTACAGATGGCAGTATGGTAAGTCTCACTGATGATGCCTTCAAGGGTAAAATCAAACTAGTAAAGATCATGGGTACTTGGTGTCCCAATTGTAAAGATGAGACTAAATTTTTATTAGATTATCTAAAGAATAATAACCCGAAAGATATAGAAGTAATTGCCATTGGATTTGAAAGATATAAAGACGAAGCAAAAAGTATGGCTGCTCTAAAAAGATATAAAGACAAATGGGAAGTACCTTATCAAGTTTTACTTGGAGGAACATCTGCTAGTAAAAGTAAGGCAAGCGAAAAGATTCCCCAGCTTAGTGGCATACTCTCCTATCCTACTTTGATATTTGTAGATAAGAGCAATAAAATAAGAAAAATATATACTGGTTTTTCAGGACCAGCAACTGACCAATATCAAGATTTTTTAAATGATTTTGATAGAATCATTGAAGAATTGAGAAAAGAAAAAATATAAAATAAAGCAAAAAATGAAAGCACCATACTCTAAAATAGTATTGATTACTGGAGCAACCAGTGGTATAGGTAAAGCGACCTCTGCAAAATTTGCTAAGCAAGGCTACAACTTAATACTAACTGGACGTAGACTCTCTATCTTAGAAGAACTCAAAAAGAAATACACGCGTAAGTTTAAGATCAAGGTGAAGATATTAAATTTTGATGTTAGAGATGCTGCAATGACCAAAAAGGTGATCAACTCATTGGATTCTAATTGGAGAAAAATAGATATCTTACTCAACAATGCAGGCCTTGCTAAAGGTTTCGATCCGATCCATAAAGGAAAACTAACGGATTGGGAAACCATGATAGATACTAATGTAAAAGGTCTACTATATATGACTCGCCTTATCTCTCCGGGTATGGTAAAACGTAGGTCTGGACACATTATAAATATTTGTAGTACCGCTGGACATGAAGTGTATCCTAACGGTAATGTCTATTGTGCTACCAAGTATGCCGTAGCTGCACTTACTAAAGGCATGAGATTAGACCTATCTCAGTACGGAATTAAAGTAAGTCAAATCTCTCCTGGTGCTGTAGAAGAAACAGAGTTTGCACTGAACAGATTTGATGGTGATGTTGAAAAAGCAAAAATATATGAAGATTATAATCCGCTGACAAGTAGTGATGTAGCTCGCACAATATACTTCGTAGCCACTCAACCTAAACATGTCAATATTCAGGATGTACTTATGATGGGATCACAGCAAGCGAGTAGCACGCAGATAGATCGAAGCGGAAGAAAGTAGGATAATTATTTAAAAGGATTCCTAGCCTTCCACTCTTCTTTTGGAGTGAGAAAATCCAATAATTTGGGAGTATACCTATCTATTGCTTTACTAGACAGTTTGATGTACAAATTAAGGTTTGTTTGAGTCGCCCCTACGGATGATTTAATCTCTAGTGCAGTCCTTGACATATCTACATGAGAAACGCTTTGCTCAATTCCTTCTTCTACGAGATCGTAAAGCATATTGAGATACAGCTGGTGTGATCCATTATAATTATGATCATAACCCAAAAAGTGGGCATCTAAGGCATCTTGCGACAATATGGAAGTATAAAACCCAACCATTTTATCTTCGAGAAAGTATCCAGTCACTCTCAACTTATCACCTAATTGATCTTTGAGATGATAGAAGTAATTATACTTGAGTATAAATAGATTGAATCCTGCTTGATCTGATACGTATCTATATAATCTAAAGATTTCGTCTTTATAAGAGTCTATTTCACTTACAGACAAGACTCTCTTTTGGATATCTAGAGCTTTTTTTCTTGCACTTCGCATACGCACACGGTATTTACTCTTCATCGCAGATACATAGTCCTCAATCGTCTTCCACTCCGATCTGATATCTACCTTCATAGTTGGCTGCACTGAAAACTTAGTATAGCCAGATTCTTCAGACATTAAGTGATTATCTAAAAAGTCTTTGTAAATAACTCCTCTCACCTTAATACCTTCTTTTCTGAGTTGAGGCTTGAGTATTTCAAGAGATTGTTCTACAAGTGAAAACTTCTTTTCCACTGTGATATAATCTCTAAAAAACATGCCATAATTACCCGTAAGAGTAAGATTACCTACCACTAAAGTATGTGCTCTGAATCTTGATGCGACAGACTTCTTAACTCGAGCTAATATTCTACTAGCTTTTGAACCACTTATATCCTTATCAAACCTGATACTCTCATCTAGTCTGATCGTTTTGATTTGATAATATCCTATCCCAATATCACCCTGTTCCTCAGTGGAGAATAGAGCATATCTATATTGAGCATCACTTGGTGGCGCTAGCTCTAGAGCTTTCAAAAACGCTCTTCCGAAAAAAGTATTATTTTTTGGTACCACAGTTTGCCACCTATCTACAATCACATCGATAGATTTATAAAACTGTACAGATACAGAATCATCTATTGGAAAGAGAAAACTTTGATCTTGGTCAACCGCGACCGAGCTGATGTCAGTCGATATAGATAATACATCAAAAATAGAAGATCCAAGTGAAATAGAGGACATAAATAATTATATATGATAGTAATTCAATATGAAGACCTGATAATATCAAATCTAAAGAGAAAGTTGTGCATTGAAGAAACAATTACGTTTAAATGCCTTTTATTTTAGATAAAAAAAGTAATTGTAGAGATTAGTAGTTCATAGTTTTCTTCACTTTAGTCTTTTGTTTTTGAGTGGCTCTGATCTTCCTTAACGCATATTTTTCATCCTCCCATGAAAGAAGCTTCACTTTAGCGAATCCTTTGTAGTTAGTGAAATATTTTTCTATTATCCACTTGATAGATGCATGTTCTACCGCAAAATCTGAAAACTCAATGGCTTTAAACGTTTGTCTTTTTTCTGAACTTGGTATAGCTATAAAGAAATCTTTCTTTATACCATCATCCGTTAGACGCATCGCTCCAATGGGAATTACATTAAGGTCTTGCCCTTTATAAATTCTATCCGACAGAACGATAAAATCCAATGAGGGATTATCTTCATGTACCATAATGGCTACATTAAATGGCAACGGAAGATATGGCTTCACAACATTGTCAACATCATAGCTATCTCCTGCTCCATATATAACCTCTACCGATACACCATCAGCAGATATATCAATTACAGACTGCTCTTTTTGCTCTTTACAAGAAACTAAAAAAATGAAGAATGAGATGTTAAAAATTATAAACCGCATAGACAAGATTAATATGATAGGTAATGTAATAAAAATTGATAAGTAATTATATAATGAAATTACATATGTATGTCAACCCAATTGTCTTGGACATGGCAGACACCACTTCTTTTTAATATTTAACCTTACAAGAGGTATAACTCAAAACAATCTATATTACGGCATCTAACAAATCTTTAGTGTATTGCTGTTGTGGATTATTGAGAATGGATTCAGCATCATTCATTTCTACGATCTTACCCGATTGCATTACCATGATACGGTCACTGATAAATTTAACTACCGATAAATCATGTGAAATAAATATATAACTGAGATCAAGTTCGTCTTTGAGATCTTTGAGCAAATTAAGAATTTGTGCCTGTACACTAACATCCAATGCGGATACTGATTCATCACAAATAATAAACTTAGGATCCATACTTAGGGTACGTGCTATACATATACGCTGACGTTGACCGCCAGAGAACTGATGTGGATATCTATCGTAGAAACCTGGCTCTAACCCTACTTTCTCAAGTAAATCGATGACCTTTTCCTTTCTCATTTTATCATTATCATGAAGACCATGGACCTTCATAGGCTCCTGTATAGCAGCGCCTATACGCATTCTGGGATTGAGAGATGAAAACGGATCTTGAAAAATAATCTGATAATCACGACGAAGTTTTCTCATCGATTCTTTATCTAACCCAAATACATCTTGTTCTTCAAAAAACACCTTGCCAGCAGTTGGTGGTATCAACCTTAATAAGGTTTTACCCAAAGTTGACTTTCCACTACCAGACTCTCCCACCAGTCCTAGAGTCTCTCCTTTCTTCATAGTAAAGCTAATATCATCCACAGCTTTAGTATATGCTGTCGGTCGACCAAAGAAATTAGTCTTTGCTGTATAGTAAGTACTTAAATTCTCAACTCTTAGTATATCCGGTTCATTTTGTAATCCTATGATTCTCGACTTATAATTTGCAATAGGTTCTATTAGGGAAGTAACAATGTCATGCTGGGATTTCTCATCATCTACACGATCCATGAAATCTGAAACCGTAGGCAATCGATGCATACGTTTATCCATCGGAGGACGACAGGCGATTAGGCCTTTGGTATAGTCATGTTTTGGGTATTGGAAGAGTTCATGAGCTGATCCTTGCTCTACTATTTTTCCTTTATACATAACGATTACATAATCTGCTATCTCCTTGATCAATCCTAGATCGTGACTGATAAAAATCGTCGAAGTGTTATACTCAGTTTTTATTTCACTTAAAAGTTTAATGATCTCCTTCTGTACTGTAACATCTAGTGCTGTTGTAGGCTCATCTGCGATCAATACTTCCGGATGATTGGATACAGCCATAGCAATCATGACACGTTGTATCTGTCCACCTGACATCTCATGAGGATATGATCTGTATATACGTTCTGGATCTGGCAATAGTACCTTTTCAAATAATGCGATGACTTGAGCCCTAGCCTCTGCCTTAGACACTTTATTGTGTATAAGTATTGCCTCGGCCACCTGCCTGCCACATCTCTGCGTAGGATTAAGAGAACTCATAGGCTCTTGAAATATCATGGATAAAACATTTCCTCGCAGATTACACATCTCTGACTCGGATATAGATAATATATCTCTGGATTCACCAATCTTGTTCAAATAGTCAACACATCCATTTTTGATAAATCCAGGAGGCGATGGTATCAATCTCATAATCGAAAGTGAAGTCACTGACTTGCCACTTCCAGACTCACCAACTATACCAATTGTACTCCCTTTAGGAATATCAAAAGATACCTTCTTAACCGCTTCAAACTCATTTCCATCATTGATGAATACGGTCTGTAGTTCCTTAATGCTTAGAACATTGTTGTTATTAGAGTCTGGCAAGATTAAAGAGTTGATATTAGTGTATTGTAAATATGTAAAAAAATATGTAAGCCGTAAAGAGGAATTCGAAATTGCTAAATCAAAAAAGAAGGAAATTATTTCACAAAGAGTTCAAGATAGCCAAACTAGGTATGTTCTAGATTATAAGGCATCCATAGGTTTTGACTATATTTTAACTTCCCTGCAATAGCCTAAAGGGACTTCACACTGCAACTTGCGGCATCGCTCCTAAACGAATATAAATATACTATGTATTCTGCTAGCCAACCGCAATTCTAAATCGCATTCATTAAATAAATTTTAAATCGGATCTTTGTGTTTGTAAAACGTCAAGTAAAAACATTGTAAAAGTGAGTAACTACGTATAGTTGTTCGTATAAAGTAGATAATCAAAACTCACAATAAGTGTTAATTAACAGTCTTTGGTGAATTAAGAAGAACAATTGTGAAAATAGCAAAGAGCTTAGCATGGATCATACTAATACTTCTTATTGGGCTAGTTATAGCAGCCTTAGTCGTGCCCACTGTATTTAAAGATGAAATATTTAAAATCACTCTCAATGATTATAAACTGTATAAGATTCAATAAAAACTATTATCGAAGCAATCAAAGCTACAATTTAAGATACTATAAAAACTGTGGCGAAAGAAGTCGTAGACAATGGTAAGAATGTTGTCAATATAAAAGTAAAAGAGGTCAAAGACAGCGTAAAAACTGTTTTAAACAATCAACTTCAGAACTTAGAGAAACAAGTAGATCTTAACTCTCTGAAAGACAGTATCAAGAATATATTGAATACTAAAACAGATATAGACGTCGAAGAAATTAAAGAAAAATTAATGGATTAAAATCCGTTTAGAAAGAAAAATAAGAACTAAAGAAAACAGTGGACTCTTTGTTAAAATAGATTCAATTTTTATCAAGATATAAAAATACTCTGGCTTCTTTTAATTATATTTATTAACCAAATCAATAATACTTATTTAGATCATGTTAATCACTCGTGGCGACTTCATCGATGTATGGTCTAAACTCAAACAAAGAGGTAAAGGATTCCTGCTATCTAAGCTCAATCCCTCTAAAATAAATCGTACAAAGAGTGCTTTCAATGAAAGCGCTATATCCTCTGCCAATTGGTGGATCATACCGGCTGTGCAAAAGAGGTGGAATAAAATGATCACCGGAGTAGATAAGATGGATTACGAAGATTATCTTATGGATAAATTTTTTGCTAGTACCAATGCGCTTCAGTTACTGTCTATAGGCTCTGGAGTAAGTAGTCATGAGATCAAACTTGCAAAACACAATCAACTTAGCAAAATAGTGTGCACTGATCTTGTGCAATCGTTACTAGAAAAGGCAGCAATTAATGCCAAAGCTCAGGGATTGAGTAATATGCATTTTGTATGCGGAGATATCAATAATACGATACCCTCAGATGAGAAATTTGATATAATATTTTTTCATGCATCACTACATCATTTTTACGATATCGATACTTTCATAAAAGGGACTGTAATACCAAGACTCAAACCAAATGGCCATATAGTAATCAATGAATATGTTGGTGTAAATAGATTGCAATTTCCTAAGCACCAAATCAACGCAGTCAATCAATCTTTAACTCTCGTTCCTTCTGCACTGAAGAAAAGATATAAATCGAATGTGTTAAAGAAAAAATTCTACGGAAGTGGACTAATTCGAATGATTCTAGCAGACCCCAGTGAATGTGTAGATGCTGATCAAATACTTCCAACGCTACACAAATACTGCACAGTAATAGAAGAGAAAGCCTATGGAGGAAATATACTAATGAATGCTCTAAAAGATATTGCTCACAACTTTGTACATGAAAGTATTGAAGTAAATCAAACACTACAAATGCTATTTGATTTTGAAGATGAATACTTAAAGAAGAATCAGAGTGATTTTTTGTTTGGTGTATATCAGCTTAAAAACAGTTGCTATTCAAAACCATATAAAAATTAGCCCAAAGGGAAATCATTGGTCAATTTACTTATGAAGTCAATAAAAATAGTTGGTCTATAAATAATCGTTATTACAACACCTGCTATAGCTCCCCAAAAGTGAGCATCATGTCCTATATTATCTCTAGAGTTTTTAGCGGACCAAGACTCATACCATAAATATAAAACTCCGAATACGATAGCTGGTATAGGTACCACAAAAAATAATCCGAGCATAGACCATGGCATAAAGAGTATAAAGGCAAACAATATTCCCGATACTCCTCCAGAAGCTCCAATAGCGGAATAATTGGGGTTGTCTTGATGTTTGAAATATGTAGGTGTATCGGCTAAAACAATAGTTAATAAGTACATCACTAGAAAAAGTATCGCCCCCGTAGTGGGACCAAACATTCCTTTGTACCAATATTCTACATGCCTACCAAATTCATGAAATACATACATATTGATACCTAAGTGTACCCAACTACCGTGCAAGAAGCCTGAGGTTACCCATCGATAATATTGCTTTTCTCTTTTCTCAGTATAAGGATTGTGTTTAAACTGATCAAATAACTGTCTATTAGTAAATGCAGGAATCGAAACCATACAGGTAATAATTACAATAATAAGAGTAACGGATAATGTCATGTCTAGCTGTTGTGATATTTTTCGTTACGCAATATAGTATATGCACGATAGAGTTGCTCAGTAAAGAATAACCTAATCATCTGATGTGAAAATGTCATTTGAGACAATGATAGTTTCTGGTCTGCTCTTTTAATAAGGGTCTCATGTGCACCATATGCTCCTGCAACTACAAATACTACCCTTTTGATAGATCTAAGTTGCATATGACCAAGAGCCGCAGCAAAGTCCTCAGAGGAGTATTCTTTGCCTTTCTCATCTAACAGCATCAGGTAATCTGTAGGTAATAGATATTTCATGACTTGCTCAGCCTCTAATTGTTTCAGTGCCTCATTGCTTTTCTGAGGCTTCACATCCTTGATGACCTCTAGTTTAAACTTACAATAATGAGATAATCTCTTGGTATATATATCTATACCTTGCTGCAGATACTTCTCACTTGTCTTCCCAATGCACCAAAGCTGTATTTGCATGTATATTTTTTGTTTAAACTCAATAGATCAAAGGTAAGAAAGATATGTAAGAGGTTAGTTCAAAGTAAAAGTCAGTTGTCGGCCAAACTAGGATAAAGTCATATCGCTGATATGTGATAAACTTGATCTCCTCTTTAAGCCATTCAATGACAAGAAATACTTGTTGATGATTTGACGAAATTTATAAGAACCAATTCTATCTAAATATCATCTGCTTAATAGAAGCGAAGCACAACAAAATTGAACACAACATACTTCATATCAGCGTTAGGTTTTAACGAAAAAGAAATAGCCACACTCCTAGATTTAGTTCTAAATCTTCAGACTCAATCGATAATTCATAGAAAGGGATGTATTATACCTACCAGATGGCAGTAGTGAAGTACCAAGTGAGCTGTCCTGAAAAAATAAAAGACTCGGTATCGCAAATAAAAGACAAGTCTTAAAGAGCCTAATCATGCACTCTTACCTATTACCTTTACTTTATGATCTATGGTGTAATACCGCATATAATACTTAGTACCAAATAAACTATTACTCAAAGATTGGTGTGATTTGAAAGCCTTTATCAGTCAATAGATGGAGCATACCATTTTTGCCCGCAAGATGCGCTGCACCAACAGCAGCAAATAGAGACATATCCGCACTCAGTTCTACAAAGCGATTGACCATGTTTTTATTTCTTCTATATAGCATTAATAATCTAAGAGATCCTAGAGATTTCTTACTCTTGCGATATAACTTATGAAATCGTCCCTCAGCATACAGATTACCTAGAATCGTTATTGATTTACCATATTTATTTACGTTTCTGAGAACTTGTTTGAGGCTAGTGACCTGATATTTCATAGGTATAGATGCCAATATCTCTATCTGATCTTGCACTGATTCTAATCCATAAAGCTCTTTATCTAACTTCAAAGCATAATTCCATAAATGGTGATCTAACGCTAGTTCATTTTCAACATCGACAAAGGACTCCGCTATTATATTAGAAATTGCCATAGGTTTCAAATTTTCTACTTGGGAGAGTTTAGTGCCTGTGACTTTATAGAAAATAGACGACATTCTTTTGTATTGCCGTTTAGTATAAAAGTCTGATAGAGATTGATCAGGTAGAAATCGGAAGTGTTGATGTAAATCTGCTTGTTCTGCAGCATCTAGATTCATTTCACCTGCGTATCTATCAGTGAGAGGTACGTATTTTTCAGCTAATAAAGCGTAAGAATAAGCTTTTGAGCTTTTGAGATGCATAGTACCCATAAGGTAACTAGTGCGATCCATCTCAGGATCATAAACAGCCCACAATACAGATTCTCTTTTACTTACTGCCATATACAACTTCTATATCCAAACCATATAGGCCTCTAAGACATAACATCTAGCATCCTTTTTGACTTTTTTCATATTACTCCGATCAGAATTAGATTCTTACTGGAGAAGAATAGTCGAAAGGAAGCGTATTAGACATTTTCACATCGGACAGCGTCATTAATGTCTTTAGTCTTTCTATTTCTTCAATTTGACTTAATGTCTTGAATAAAAGTTGCTCGTAATCTTGCAAATCTTTACAAACAATCTTTAGTAGAAAATCAGCATCACCTGTAATGATATAGCACTCAACGATTTCTGTCACTTCTTTGATCTTCTTAATGAAGCTCTCCAAAGCATTTTCTTTCTGCCACGCTAATGATACAAGTACAAACGTACGAACGTTAAGTCCTAGCTTTGAAGCATCTACTTTAGCATGATAGCTTTTAATTATTTCAGTTTGCTCTAACTTTTTTACTCTTTCTAAAGTTGGTGCTGGAGATAGACCAATCTTTTTAGATAAATCTAGATTAGTAATTTTACTATTCTCTTGTAATATTTTAAGAATCTTAAGATCAATTTTGTCAAATTTGGTGCCTGCCATGTATCAATTTATTTATAACTAATTAGTAATAGTTTTTAACTTACTCGAAGCAAAAGATATGGTTTGAGATGCTCATTTTAAGCTACAAGTTTAATCTTCGAAAATAAATTAAAATGAAACGCAAAGAAAATATAATATTTATTGAATTCACACTATAGCATATAAAATATTATATATTTATCAAAATAGGATATTTTCCAAATAATTATATGATTGTTGCAACATTTATTGATCTCGTAAAAATACCACTATTCTTTAATTAATCGATTTTTCATCAAAATGCCAAAGTTGATTGTATCAATCTTTCCTGACCACAATTAGGTATATTAATTAGTAGCAAGTGACTCATCAGGCTTTGTATGCTTCCATCTTCGATGAGTCCATAGCCAATCAGTCTTGTTATTTCTAATATGCTCCTCTAATTCGATGCAATACGTATCGAGTATAGAGCCATAAGATGCTTCTACTGGATTTAGTTCTAGAGCTGTATTGTAGACTTCATAATATCCACGTTTAACTCTTCTTATCCTAAAATGAAAAACAGGCATATCGTACTCTTTTGCAAATTTCTCAGCGCCATACTGCACTGCCGTATATCTACCAAAAAACTTTGTCCAATAAGCGCTTTTTGCTCGATGTGGTGATTGATCCGATGCGAAAAAATATACTGTGGGTTCAGTAGTTTCAGATATTACTTTTTTCACTTCTGCTTTTGGAATTGCTCTACAACCAAATTTAGTTCGAGAGTCTACTACTTTTTTGTGGAGAAACTTATTACTCAAGGGTGTCATTATGCCTAATGATCTATGACTTAGCACTTTATCACTTATAACCATCCATTCCCAATTACTTACATGACTTATAAGTCCTACAATACTCCTCCCTTGGTCAAAATATGGCTTTAGATTATCTACATCGTGCACTATCATACGCTTACTCAACTCTTTCTCACTGATGCTAAACAACTTCAAGGATTCTATGATCACATCACAAAAGTTTTTGTAAAACCCTCTAGCCAGCTGCTTTCGTTCAACCTCTGACATTTCTGGAAATGCTATAAAAAGATTCTCTTTTACTACCTCCTTACGATATCCGATAACATAGTATGTTAGAATAAACAAGACATCTGCGAGTCGATATAGTATCCACATGGGCAATAATGACAGTGGCTTTACTATAAAGTAGTATAAAATTTGGACCATAGTAATGGTATTCTATTCTTCGATTATCTCTTTTTCTGCGTCCTCTAGACGAATAATTTCATCTATAACTTCGCTTAACTTATCAGCAGGAATATCTTTTATTATGATCTCCTTATTTTTATCGAGTACGATGATCTTAGGTGTTTTTGTTATAAACATTTTTCTCTGAAATCTGATAAACTCATCTCCAGTATTGTGCAATCTCAACATATCCTTGTCCTCAAGTGAATCCCAGCAACCTTTGAATTTCTCTCCACCTTTCGTACATATACTAACGGTCTTTACCCCTTTAACAAGATATTCATCATTGAACTTTACCACATGAGGCATAGCTTTCTTACAGTGACCACAATTTGGAGCCCAAAATACTAGTACCGTATAATCAGCTTCAATATCTCTAATTTTTATTGCCGTACCATCCTTCTCGTATGTAGTAACATCTGGAATCTTATTCCCTATCAATAATGGCTTAAGCTTATTAGCATTGTCTACTATTTTAGCCAATGTTTCTGCTTTTACCCAAGGTGCCTTACCATTAGCGTAGTACTTATCGACTATATGCACGTATATCGCATCTTGTCCAACCATTTTCATCTGAGCATATTGATTAAGAAAATATGATGTATAAAACTTAAGAGCCTCTTCATTATCAGTAAACTTGGATAGTATGTAATCTATGGCTATGATTGTACTGTCTGGCAATGGTGCGTTAAGCTTCTGCATATAATACTCTATCCTGTCGTGCAGGAATGGTGTTCTGATAATCGCAGGGAAATTAAAATTCACATTGTCGAAATAATGCTTTCTGTAGTATCTAAATCGTTTCGCCTGTATTTCCGCTGGAGTACCCTCAGTTATTTTAGGTATATCCACCTGAAAGTTAGCGGCTATAAGTGCTGCCGTAATCGTAGTAGGTTGATCAGTTACTAATTTTTCCTGGTATTCTAATATTTCGAGATCCAATACATCAATCTGCTCATTGATCTTTGCCACATCCATTCCTAGCGAATCAGCATCCATTAGTTCTTTCTGCAGTCTTATATTTTCCGGCCTACGTTTGTTAAGGTAACGTAAATAGTCATAGAATAACTTATTCTCATCTGACCCGCTACTCTGTAGCTCAGAAAGATCCGTATAGTCCATCTTTATCTCAAATTCTTGATCATCTGCAGGTATAATAAACTGAGAAAACTGATGATCGGGAATAGTAATCGCAATATAAACTCCTGACTCAAACAATGAATCGGCTTCTAATCGAAAACTCTTTTTATTGGATTTACGGATGAGCGTATCCTTTACCAGCTGCCTGTCAGCATAGTAGTTACCAACTATAAGTGTATCATTCATATAGTTGTCTATCTTGATTTCAATATCTACTTTCTGAGCAGTCACTGAGGTAAAAGCAGAAAATGTAAGTAGTAAGAGTGTATAAAATCTATTCACGTATTCTTGATTGTCTATTTATTAAAAGATGAAATGTTACTAAATAATACTTTGTAAGTCATATGCATTTAGACCAATAAAAAAACATATAACGCTATATACATCGTTAAATGAGATGGTTATTTAAATATTATTTAACGATTAACTGCTAGCCTCTTACACCCGCTAATAAGTATAAAACAGCCATTCTTACTGCTACACCATTTTCTACTTGTTGCAATATGAGAGAATGATCAGAATCAGCTACATCACTAGTAATCTCGACACCTCTGTTAATCGGCCCAGGATGCATTACCGTTATCTCTTTGTCTAATCTATTTAGCCTATCCTTATTCACGCCGTAGTAGAGTGAATATTCCCTCAATGATGGAATGTATTTGATATCTTGTCTCTCCAGTTGAATACGGAGGATATTTGCAATGTCACACCATGCCAAGGCTTTATCTATATCGTATTCCACTATCACACCCAAGGAGACTATATGCTTAGGTATCAGTGTTGGCGGTCCACATACCATTACTTTTGCACCCAATTTCTGCAGACAATATATATTGGATAAGGCAACTCTACTGTGCATCACATCACCAATAATCACTACCTTTTTACCTTTGAGGTTACCTACTTTCTCCATCATGGAGAATGCGTCTAATAATGCTTGTGTAGGATGCTCATGTGTACCATCTCCAGCATTGACAATATTAGCATCTATATGTTGTGCTAGGAAATGATGGGCTCCAGGTGCTGGATGTCTCATAACTACCATATCCACCTTCATCGAGAGGATATTATTTACGGTGTCTAGTAAAGTCTCTCCTTTCTTCACTGAGCTACTTGCTGCTGAAAAGTTAACTGTATCCGCAGACAGCCTCTTTTCGGCCAACTCAAACGATATCCGAGTACGAGTACTATTTTCAAAAAATAAATTCGCTATAGTAACGTCCCTTAGAGAGGGTACCTTCTTAATAGGTCTATTAATTACCTCTTTGAAATTTTGAGCGGTTTTAAAAATAAGATTGATATCATCAGTATTGATATACTTAATGCCTAATAGGTGCTTCGTACTCAGTTGAGACTGACTCATTTGCTACTAACCGTTTTTAGTTTTTTAGTTTTTCGATTATCATTTCGCCGTTTTGGCAGAAAACAACAATATCTTATCTTCCTCTTCTACGTGATTATATTCTACTTTGACATATGCTTCATCATATGCGTCTACTACTATACCCGTGTAGTTGGGTTGTATAGGCAAGTGTCTGTTAAACCTTCTGTCTACCATCACAAGTAATTCAATTTTTGATGGACGTCCAAAATCCTGTAGGGCCGCCATAGCCGCATGTATAGTGCGGCCTGAAAACAGAACATCGTCAACAAGTATTACATCTTTACCATCTATGTCAAACTCAATATCCGTCTCACTAGCCTTAATTGGTTCAGTACGTATCCGATAATCATCTCTGTAGAATGTTATATCGAGCTTTCCAACGTTCATCTTACTTCCACGTTCAAGCATAGTTAGTCTCTCAGCAATACGCTCGGCAAGAAATATACCTCTCTCCTGTATACCAATAATACACTTCTCATTGACTGCTGGATAATTTTCGATGATCTCATAGCATAGCCTATCCAGAGTAAGTCTGAATTGATCATTTTTTAATAATGTCTTTGCTCTTGCCATACGACAACAAAGATAAGAAGTTAAACCCAAATTACGCATTAGAGAATCTATAAGTCTTCAACTTAAATATTGCAAAGAGCTTAGTTAACTATACCCTTCTCAAACACATAAAATTTTGATTGCAAATCTGATATCAGGTCCTTGTGTTTCAGATCCATTTATATAAGGAGTCCTTATGACCGGAGTCGATATATTTTCTTATTGACAAGAAATTAGTGCGATCGTTAACATTCATTATAAAATAGCCTTATACCTATTGATGAGTTTTGAAGACTATTTTGAAAGTTTGGTCTGCGAATGCCACATTTCCACTCCGACGACGCGTTTACTAGTTAAGATGCTTAATCATTCAAAAAAACTAAACATGCAACCTCCGTACTTCCGAACATCAACAAATCTTTTGTATTCTTCGAAAGAATTTTGCTGATCATGCTCTATAACTAATATTCCATCAGTCGCTAGCAAGCCATTATCCAAGATTAGATCAGGTAATTGGTTCAGCGTCTTTAAATGATATGGTGGATCAGCGAATATGTAATCATATTGCTCATCAGCGGATTTAATGAATCGAAATACATCAGATTTCAAAACAGTTAAATTATTTTCTACATCCAATTCTTTAGCAGTCTTTTTGACAAAAGCAATACACTTCCCAAAACTATCTACATAAGTAACATCCGTACTTCCTCGAGAAACAAACTCATAACAGTGATTACCAGTACCACCAAATAGGTCTAGCATCTTGGTTTCTTCAAAGTCAATTCTATTTTGCAGAATGTTATATAGTGCTTCTTTTGCGTAATCAGTAGTCGGCCTAGTTGGCCAGTTGTTAGCAGGTGGATTAAATCTCCTCCTACCAAATTTTCCTCCTATGATACGCATAAAGCACTGGCATATAATGCGAAATAATGATGTTTCAGATGATTCTCATCAGAAGATAGAATAGCCATTTCAGGAAGCGAAACCCACTTTAAATGGCGATAATAGGGTGCTACGAACTTATAGATATCAGAGTTCACTCCTAACCATCCACCCATTTCTAATACATCTATTTCCCTATCCATACCTGTAAATTCAGTAGCTAACTGTAAGTAATACAGAAAATCTTCTTTCGTTCGATAAGTATAAGCATTGTACATAATAAGGTCTCCTCTATTATAGGACATGTAGTGTATTCTACCCATTCCTACTAAAACCACATTTTTTTTGGCTTTAGTAGGATAAATATATTGTCTCATGGCTGAAGAGATATGTATCTCTTCAGTAGGACTTATTAACGCATTGAGATTTGATCTAAGGTTACTATTAACAGGAAATACTGCGTAGATTCCACTATCTGTAAGCCTATTGCTAAGAATTTCATCTCCAATAGATATATTATTGAAGTATGCGTCAAAATCTCCTCCACCAAAGTCTAACTCACTCAGGTGCACAAAATCAGCTGTTGAGTATGTTACTACGGTTTTGTTATAATTTAGATTGATATTGCCATCTTCTATCAGTGCAGAAAATGGATCTTTACTATATATGTCTATTGCATGATTACCCGATGCAACAAGATTGTGCTGTTTATCGAATACACCATAGACAAGACTGTCCATCTCAATAAGGACAGACAGTGTGTGATCTTTAGGATCTATATTTTTAGTTGTGAAGGTTAGATTTATCTGTCCCAACTTCCTGATATATTTGGCTTATTTAAATCACCGAACTTAATACGCTTAGCTGGCTCATAAGATTGATCGTACTTTGCATATTTTGGATCAGCATACTTACCCATAAAATCTTTCCAGTAAGTACCTACTTCTACTACATTTACTAATGTAGACTGATATGTAAGTGTATCCGCAGCAATATCAAATGTCTTTCCACCTGAGAATGGCACATACCTTAGTGAATCAAGATTAATACCCAAAGACATAATACTATCGACTGCTGATGCGTAAGTGGTGTCAGTTAAGAACTTTTCTGAATCTCCAGGAAATTCTGGATCTTCTGAAAGTACTATGAAAGGAATTTGACCATTTCTAAGTGTAGTGGATAGAGTGTCGAAATCTCCAGCAAATTCGCCAGTAATAGATCGATAAATTTCTTGAGCAGTTCTAATATCTTCTAACTGCTTTACCACAACAGCTTTTCTAGCTTGCTTAGCAGCTTGGAACTTGATAGGCTCTTTGATAGAAGAATAGAGTATATATGCAAGTAGTATAGCAAGAAGGTATATGAGTATTTTAAAAACGTTTTTCATTGAATAAAGCTTAATTTTGCGTTTGATACTAGTTAGAATTTAATCCTACGTAAATCTACTACAATGTAGATATTATGTCACAATAATAGGCACCTCTTATGAATATAGATGCATTTAATATCTATTCTGACGTAGTACAATAGTACAAAGATTAATTTATTTAAAGCAAGGTAAATATCCATTTTTAGAGTATGAATGTTAAGAAAGGCGAAAAGGTGATCATATTGGCAATAGAATCTTCGTGTGATGACACTTCTGCAGCTATAATTATTGATGGAGAGATAAAGAGCAATCGTATAGCTAATCAAAGTGTACATGAACAGTATGGAGGTGTAGTACCAGAACTCGCATCAAGAGCACATATGGCCAACATAGTACCTGTTGTCAAATCAGCCTTGGAAGATGCTAGTGTACATCAAAAAGATCTGACGGCCATTGGATTCACAAGAGGTCCTGGACTTCTAGGCAGCTTAATTGTAGGCGTTTCATTCGCCAAATCTCTAGCCCTCGGCTTAGGCATTCCGCTAATAGAAGTACATCATATGAATGCACACGTACTAGCTCACTTTGCTGAAGATCCGAAGCCTCAGTTCCCATTTCTGTGCTTAACCGTATCTGGTGGTCACACCCAGATTGTACAAGTAGATAGTTTTTTAGATATGGCGATTCTTGGACAAACAATCGATGATGCCGCTGGTGAAGCATTCGACAAAACCGGTAAAATGCTTGGACTAACTTACCCTGCGGGACCCATTATCGATAAATACGCTCAGGATGGAGATGCGATTTATACATTTACCGAACCTAAAGTAGATGAGCTTAATTTCAGCTTTAGCGGACTCAAAACCAGTATTTTACATTTTCTCCAGAAGGAAATGAAGAAAGATGATCAATTTATAACTAATAACATGAATAACATATGTGCCTCAGTGCAAGCACGTATCGTCTCTATTTTACTCAATAAGCTAACTATCGCAGCAAAAAAAACTGGAATAACACAATTAGCAATAGCAGGTGGAGTCTCTGCTAATAGTGGTCTTCGGAACGGATTGATCAATCTTTGTAATGAAAATGGTTGGAGGCATTTTATTCCGGCATTTCAATATTGTACTGACAACGCTGGTATGATAGCCGTTTCTGCTTACCAAAAATATCTTGCTGGAAAATTTGTAGGTC
>OCVR010000735.1_pt1 | contig 27090 bp, 29 predicted proteins | sample 1539091 | NCBI WGS metagenome assembly OCVR01 (sample SAMEA3355530, study PRJEB22509) | marine metagenome | biome: marine; feature: coastal ocean; material: water | place: USA | collected 2010-08-07 | depth 16 m | reverse complement strand
TCACCAGTAGCACCTACACCGCCTTTAGCACCTTGGTCACCTTTTTGACCTACAGCACCCTTATCCCCAGCGTCACCTACACCGCCCTTAACCCCTTTGTCACCTAAGGCTCCTTTGTCCCCCTTGTCTCCTTGTAAAAAACCACTAACGGTCCATTCCGCGGTAGGAGCTTCTGTGAATGAGGGCACGACAGCACTAGCTATAAAAAATACATTTAGACCTGCTGAAGTGCTATACCAATTTGTAGCGGTTCCGTCAGCCTGTGTAAGTTGAAAGGCCCCACTTATAGCACTAGAACCGCCGTCCATATTAGGGGGCGTAGGGGGGTTATTTTTATCTACAGTAGCATTCGAGTTTAGATTATCATTAGCTAAGCCCGCATAATATATAATTAATACATCTTCTCCGGGGTCTCCTTTGAGGCCTGTAGTTCCTTTAGGTCCTGTAGTTCCCTTGGCTCCTTTATCTCCGGGGTCACCACCACTACCAATAACACCTTTAGCACCTACATCACCTTTTTGACCCACAGCACCTTTAGCACCACCATCACCAGTAACACCTTTAGCCCCTATGTCACCTACACCGCCTTTATCACCTTTAGCACCGCCAGCACCAGTAACACCTTTAGCCCCTGCACCGCCTTTATCACCTGCACCGCCTTTATCGCCGCCATCACCAGTAACACCTTTAGCCCCTATGTCACCAACACCGCCTTTATCACCTTTAGCACCGCCAGCACCAGTAACACCTTTAGCCCCTATGTCACCAACACCGCCTTTATCACCTTTATCGCCACCACCACCAGTAACACCTTTAGCCCCTACCTCACCAACACCGCCTTTATCACCTTTAGCACCGCCAGCACCAGTAACACCTTTAGCCCCTATGTCACCAACACCGCCTTTATTGCCTTTATCGCCGCCATCACCAGTAACACCTTTAGCCCCTATGTCACCAACACCGCCTTTATCGCCTTTATTGCCGCCATCACCAGTAACACCTTTAGCCCCTATGTCACCAACACCGCCTTTATCACCTTTATCGCCACCACCACCAGTAACACCTTTAGCCCCTACCTCACCAACACCGCCTTTAGCACCTTTTTCACTAGACCATTGTGAAACGCTCCAGCTAGTATTTACTGCCCATGTTCCTGCACTCTGTGGCTGTATTAAGATTGCTACAGCTTTCCAAGTAATTTCAGAGCCTGTAGGTGTTGAAGGCGTTGTAGCCCAGGAACCCACAGCAGCGGAATTTCCAGAAGATGAATTAAAACCTTCTGAATCCAACGGCGCCGTTGGTTGGCTTACAGAATTTTTATAAAGAAATATTTCTTTAAAGGCATCCCCTGTGGAGCCTATTGCAGAAACAGAAAAGTCTTGTGTAATAAAATAAGATTCGGATTCTTCTCCTAAGCTATTAACTATTACTAGTTCATATTCAATACTTGCAGTATCTGAGGTAATTAGAGAGGCGTCCTGATACGTTATAAAGGTTTGCCCCACAGTAGGAGTAACCTGAGCACCTGCAGTAATATTAGTATCAGTTACACTAAGTACTCTAAAAGAGGGGTTAGTGATCCCTGAAGCATCATATACTAATCTGTTAACTCCTACAAGAACTCTTAAAGTGGGGCCTGTATTAGTATGAATATAACTTCCGGGATTTAAGGTATCTTCAGACAATGAAAGAGCGGGTTTATCTATATTTATAGATACGCCGTCTATACTTCCACTAGTAGTGGCACTAACTCCCGTCTCCAAAGGTTCATAATCAGAATAAATTATTCTTGCCTGTGCTATATTAGAACCAATAGTGTTATATGTACTAATAGCATAACGAGCCCAATAATGAACTGTAGTTTCAGTGCTTGTAATAATAGGATCGAAAAAACTGTCCCCTGCAACCGTTCCCACAAGTACGGGAGCGGGGTTACCTGTAATAGAATCTTGCGTAGACCTATATATTTCTACTCGATAATTAGCCGCATTGTACTTACTAGAGTTAACCCAAGACAGGTTAATGCCCCCCTGGGCCTCGGTTGTAGCAACTAACGATGACAGGGGTAGAGGACTTGGCTCTGGGGCTATAGTTACTCCAGACCCCGGGTTATAAGCTTTATTCGCTATTGTACTTACTAGGTACGCCTTATTATTGTGCTCAAATGCAGTTACTTGTACTAAACAATCAGTAGCGAAAGCTAGGTTAGAAATTCGAAATACTTTATCTACCCACCCAAAACGAGAATTACTAATAGTAATCAAACTTCCCGCAGTTAGTAATAAACCTCTAGGTAACATCTTAAAAGAAACTTTTAGCCCATATCTAGATTCTTCTAAGTATTGCCTAGCATTTATTCTGGCGTTATAATAGTTTGTAACATATGGAGTCTTAAAGTCTCCTTTCTTTTGAACGTTTCTATCTTCCTTTAAGTATGTAGAATCAAAGAAAGAAATAGCACGAGACTCATATCTATTTTGAGGATCGGATATACCTACAGTTACAGTATTAAAAGTACCCTTTTGGCCTGAGTCTTCTATATTAATAGCACCTATAATATCATCTTCTGATAACTGTTCTATAGCATTAAAAGATGAAGGGGTGGCCCCTTCAACAGCAAGTTCATACTTACCATTAGAGTACCGTAAAATACCGTTAAAATGACTTAGTAAACTATTTATATTATCAAACAAAGGAGAAGAGGTGTCTAATATAGTATTACACTGGTGTCTAGTTACTTCCCTCTGATCTGGACTATTCCAACCCAAGTATTTCCAATATTTAACATCATCTGAATCATATAAAGAGTACCCACTAATGTACCCAGAGGACAAAAATTTCTTAACTAGAGGGTTTCCCTCAAAACTGGCTTTATTTATCGCAACCGAGACCGCACTTGAGCCACCACCGGAAACTTTAGTTAGAGAAAGGCTACCAACAGTAGAGACCCCTGAGCCGAATCCCGCAGGAATTTGACCTGTAGTACCTGTTTTTAGATATACAGTACCTCCGTGCCAGACTAAATCTCCGACCTCATAACTTCTCCAGTCTTTCCACTGTAGTCCTAGTTTTCCAATAATATCTGTGAAAGTAACTTCTGTAGTAGAGGCGCCATTAACTGTTACTGCAGCAGTAGACTTGACTGTTCCTTGAAATAATAGTCTACCCCCCGTCGTTGTATATTTATATACAGCGTTGGGAGTAGGTATCGTCGTCGTAACGACAGTTATGTCTGATCTATTGTCACAAGCATATGCGGCAGATGTAAATGCTGCTAAATTTATATCATCTTCTATATTTAAATCTTTTCCGTATCTAGAATCAGTAATATAGTCTAATAGTTGTATAGCTGGATTTATAGAAACTCTTTTATCTGGTTTGCTTAATATTTTCCAAGTATCTGCGACTACTCCTGATATGGTCCCATCGTCGGGTATAAACTTAGTAAAATCTGTATCTACAATAGCTACACGGTTTGCGCCGTTATAGCTGGTGATTGTTTTGACTTCTGTTACTAAAGTATCCTCAGAAGTTCTTCTACTGACTTCTATCTGAAATCCATTATAGAAGTCATTAACACTAGAAGTACCCGAAGTTCCTATAGCGATAGCATTTTTCAATCTTACTTCGGTAAACTCGCTACTCCCCTCAGTAGTATTTACAGTTTCTCCAATATTATCTAAAGTTGCTCCAGAGTTTGTACTAATCCCAGAAATTGAAGAAGCAAGCTGAGTAAGAGTATGTATATCTTCTTGTGCTAAATGCTCGTTTAGAAGAGCATTACCTAGGGAAACACTAAGAGCATCGACGCCGAAATATGCAAGAATATTTGCAGTAGTACTTGCGTTGATATTAGCTGATAAACCTTGAGTAGTACCCGTAGAAACTGAAGTTACTGTCTCTGTTAGACTTTCAGCCACAGAGCCTGTCTCTTGTACATGATCATGTGTAATTACATGCCAAGTATAAGTACTCTTCTTAATATAAAATGCAGTTGTTGAAAGGCCAGGGTCTGCTTGTAACCGTATACGTTTATTAGATTCCTCTGGCAGACTAAATATATCTGCAATGGTTGCTGACCCTAAATTAAAATTATTTGAAGTAGCGAACAGAGTAACCGAATCACCAATAGAAAAATTGGTAATACTTTCCCCAGCGGTAGGAACAGATACATATGAATAGTCATAGTTATAGCAGTCAACAAGTTTTCCACGAATCACGAAGTCAACTTCGGGTATTTCTGTTTCTCCCTCATTAATAGTATATTTTGCTACTACATACGCAGTATCTAGAACTCTATGGTTAGGACCCCAGTAGTCTGAGGTAGATTCAAAATAATCCGATTGAATCTTAAAATTATTATCAAGAGCAACCGAAGATAGCATCCCATCTGTTTTTTGATTAGCTTTTCCTGAGTGGAAAATCATTTTAACATCTATAGGCTTTTCAAAAGTAGAAGCTTGTTCGTGTTGTAAGCCAGGGCCGACGCTAGTACCCGTTGTTGAGGCTTCTGCTGTTAACCATGAGTTAGAGGCGTTATAAATATTCCCATTTACCACAGCCGCTTCAGTACTAAAATTAGTAGACGATAATGCTTGGATCGCGTAAGCCTTAGAAAGGCCGGGCAAATAAGTAGTAGAAAGATCATATACATTAGAGGCCCCCTGTAAACTATCTCCCCTATCTGCTCTTCCCGTACAAAATATATCTACACCCTCAGAGCCTTGTGCTCTGGTCTCTAAATCTTGTTGGTCTAAACAAATACTGGAAGAATCATCAAAATAAACATCGTATAGTCCTCCGATCTCTCCTTCACAAATAGCATATGCTACATAAACAATATCTGCATTCTCTGTTTCCGTATCTACAAAGAAAGGAATCGAATCAATTTTTTGTACCCCATAAACAACGGGCAGATATTTTGCATCAAGGTTAAAGCGTAAGTCAGCTTCTCTATCTACTTCTACTTGGTATTCTACTTGCTTATACTTCTTAGCACCATACCATTTTCGCTTCATCTTCAGCTTGTATCTAGTTTCCTGAACCTGATATATGCCCATAATGTTAATGGCTTGTTCTGAATGCTGAAAACCTAAATCATCTTGGTACTCAGGTCTTTTTAATGCCCCACGATCTGATTGCCCAGTACTATCTAATCCTCTATGGAACTCATCTGAAGTAAGTCGTCCGTTTACTCTTACAAAGTCTCCCCAATGACTTGAGACACTCCAAGATATTTTTGATTTACTATCAGTATCTTCCGTAAACTTTGCTGAGGAAATTATGCCTTTAAACAGTAGATAGGGAGTTCCTATTATACCCCCCGTATCCGGGTCAATATGTGCTTTATATATGAATACTTCTCTATTGATGTATCCTGCATATGAAGTGGCTTCTTTTTTATTTAAAAGACCGATTACTTCTTCGGAGGAAAACTCAATAGTTTCATTAGAGCCTACACCTATAGAGACACTACCTTCAGTAGAGAAATTAATAGTTTTATTATCATTTGTAAACTTATTAATTCTAAATACTAAATTAGTATTATTAGTAGAGGAGGTTACCTTTAAGGTATCTCCTTCTGCAAAGCCTGCTTTTACAAAATCAACACTTCCGGTAATAGTAGAAGTGCCATAAGTAAGGGTTAGTCCTGCTAAAGTGGTACCTAATGCTATTGCATCAATGTCTAAGTTTAGGTTAGTAGCACGAGCTTGAGTAGTTTCTGTAACAGTACCTACACTAAGCAGTCTATTTGCAATATAGGTTTGGGCACCGTTACTTACCCCACTTATATTAGTACTACCATCATCAAAAGAAATATCCGTAGAAGCATCGGTAATATAAGCATAAGATAAAGGATTCTTAGCCGTCAGGCCATCACTAGTTTTTATAGCTTTTTCAAATTTTACTATATGTGCGTAAGCGAACCCATCTTTATAAGATGGGTTATCGGGTAACAAAGAATTTGTAAGGGCTGTAGGAAGATCTCTAATTGTCACTGAACTTCCTCCAGGCTAAGGCTGAACTGGTATAAGTTATTAGTTCCTAAGCTATATTCTTGCATATCTTTTGCCACTACTTTAATAAGAGGTCCGTTATTAGTACCGTTTTTAGAAAAATTTAAGGTTGCGTTAGTTGCCACTGTTTTCGCAAAACGCGGAGTAACATGAATTAATGCTTTAGTTACAGTAGAAGCTGGAGTTGACTGGTAATACACACTATCTTCAACCCTTGTAATCATGTATGCTTTTTTATGGTTTGAGTCTGCTGCATCTGTTAGAGTAAATAAATCCCCCGGAGAAGGTTTGCCTTGGGTTGTATGATCATAGCTAGCATTCGTAATAATTGCAGTAGTACCCCCGGGGGCTACAGTTGACACAATTTTAAGACTATTGTTAATACTAGTACTACCCGCAAAAGTACTGTCTTGAGGTTGTTCATGCTGAGGAAGAGAAACATAAAAAGACTTTAAGCCTCCCTGCTTTTCAAGAATAAAAGTATAGATAGGCATAAACTGTGCCCTAGTCATAGGATTATAAGCAATGCTAATATCCCAGTTCTGGTAGGCAGCACTACGTGCAGTATATCTACCTGAGTTAGTTCTAGCTCTCATGGTCTTAGATGTAGAGTTAAGTTTTACAGAAGCATACCCAGGGCCTGCTTGTGATCCCCCGTCGTCTTCATCCTGCCCCGCGTTCCCAATTAAGAAAGAAGGAGAAGGCAGTATATCTAAAAAGTTAGTAAATTGTGCCACTAGTAAAGCCTCGCGCCTGCTGACTCAGGGGTGTAAATTGAAGTATCTATATCTTCGTAAAATTCTTCCCCAATGTTATTTGCAGCATCTCTAATCATACCGATAATGTTGCCCCGTTGTTCTACTAGCACCTGCTCAACTCCTCTAGAGTCAATAGCATTTATTGAGATGTTTACATTTTGAGAGGAGGAGCTAATTTCGTCATTGGGAATAATAGTTCCTGGACGATCGGGCATAAATAATTCTGGCCCCTGCTCTCCTACTACATAACCTGTAGTAGGTCCACCCTCATTTCTGTACTTCGCACCCATCATAGCGCCGGTAGGTACAAAGTCTCCCGGTCCTCCCATTCCTCGTGATCCACGGAAGTAAGCGTTTTCGCCTGAAGCAGATTTAGAAGTTGCTAGGTCAACTGAAGACTTTCTCTGTCCTACAGATGTAGTTGATGACGATGGTGAAGACCCAACACTACTACCCCCTCCTTGATAAGACGTTCCTGCAATAATAGCAAGTTGAGCTGCTCCCAGAACTAAAGCTATACCAGCTAGGGCGGGTGCTAAAAATCCAACGCTTGAAGCTTCAGCAGCCATAATACCCATATAAGCTGCAGCAGTACTCATAATCACTTGAGCCATCATCATTTTCTTATTTTGCTCAAAAGCTTTTTTCTTCTGAGCTTCTTTTTTAGCTTCTAACCCTCTAATTTTATTTAAACTTTCTTTTGACTTTCCATCTCTTTTCTTTTCTGCGGCTATTTCTCTGTCTATTCCAGCCACTGTATTTCTACTGGCAGAGGCCATAATTCCAGCTAGAGCTCCTATACTGTTTGCAACTGCAGAAAAAGCCGCAGAAAGGATTTCTGCCTTTTCTGGGTCACCTAACTCAGTCCACGCCTGTTTAAAACTGGCAAAACTTGTCATTTCAGTCTCACTCATAATCTCAGCTATTTTATTAAAGGTATTTTCAAAGCCTGCGGCCATAGTCTCTAAACCCACCATCATAGAAACTACTAGTTCGCCTTCAGGCCCTAATTTAGCAAATTCAGCTTTTAACGGAGCAAAGGCGCTAACCATCACACTAATTTTCTCTGCAAAATTAAGGTTAGCGAAAGGGTCGGGTATAGTCATAGCTGCTGTTATTTCAGCCGTTATTGCCTCTTTTTGCTTCGCATCTAGAGCCCCTCCTTCTCCCTTTCCTTCCCCAGCAGCTATTGTAGTTTTTTCTTTTTCTTTTATTGCTGATTGAATCTTAGCCTTATTAGCTTCCTCAATCTTAGGGTTTATTGTTAAAGATTTACCCAGATTTAAAAAGGATTCCGCTACAGTTTTAGCGCCCTTTGTAGATTCGAGTACTTCTTTTCTAACGTTTCTAAGTTTAGTCTGGTGCTCTAACTCTATCTGTGCTAGTCTTAACTTACCTTCAGTTTGGATATTTTTTTCATTAAGAGACTCAGCTTTAGCCAACGTAGCTTGTATACCTCCTAGTCTCTTCTTATCGTCCTCAGACAGTTTCTCATTAGCCGCAAGCTGTTCTGCTATAAGCTTGAACTTCAAGCTCAACAATGTGAACTCCACCTCATTCATAGCCGATTTCATATCCGTTTCTTGCTGGATTAAATTTTGCCTAGCTTTTTTCTGTAAAAGGAAAATACCCAACTCTTCCTGCGCCGTAAGCTTAATATCTTCAGTACCGGGTTCCTTAGCTTTTGCTATTAATATTTCTGTCTTTAAAAGATCCCTAGCTAAGTCCATCCCTTTTCGTCTAGCACCCAGTAGCTTATTTTCTATCCCCAGTACTTCTTTTGCTAACTTAGCCGTAGTTATTGCTATCCTAGTAGTTTCTATTCCTTCTGCATTTTGTGCTTTAAGAACTCTTAGCTCTGCTTTTTTTGTCTCAAGAATTTTTAGCTCAGTTTCTCCAAGAACCCCACTAGCTTCCTTCGCTGTCTCTAATGCTGCTACCTCGTCCTCTCTTAAAGTTATTTCGTCTTTTCTTAACTTCAGCGCCTCTTGTGAAGCAGAAACCGAGAATTTAGCAAGCCCATTAATAATTTTCTGGTCTGTTTTGATCTTTTTCAGCTCAGATGGAAACCTCTTTAAAGTGTCTACGGCCTCTTGAAGACTGGTTACATAGGTATTTATTGCCTCATCTCCTTTTCCCTCACCAAAAGCCTTTTCAAACCCAGGAACTAGAGAGGATAGATTACCCAGAAGGACTTCTCCCATTTTTCCTCCTTTCGTCGCCAGTTCCGTAAATTCATTTTGTAAGGATATAGAAGACTGTAGCAGCCCATCAAAAGGAGTAGTCTTTTTAAGTTGAAGTTTAGTTAGTTCTTTCGCAAAGAGAGAAAAAGATCCAGTAATACTATTTACAAACCCTTTAGCAGTCTTGGCTTCCAATCCAGCGGCTTTCAATGCTTCATTGAACTTTTCCTGACTAAGAGAACCCTTGAGAACTGAAGTCTCCAGTTCTTTTAATTTATCAGTATATGCTTTAGTAATTACGTTAGTTTCACTCTGCTCTTCCAGTTCCTTAATAGTTGCTCCTAGATTTTTAAATGAAGCACTATTCTTATCCACATATACAGCAGCTTTACCAAGGTTAGTGCCCGCAGTATCAAGTTCATTCATCTTAGTGACAAGACGTTTAACGTGTGCTTCTTGAGTCGTGTATGCTGCTGAAAGTACCCCCTGCGTCTCCCCTATTGTCTTTAAGGCAGCCGCCTCTACTAATATTTGCGCAGCGACTTCTTTGGCTGCGTTCCACTTTACTATAGCAGCCGCTTTATTAGCGGCTGCCTCTTCTCTAGCACTTTTAATCATTCTAGTTGAAGTATCATTTATAAATCCTATAGCTACTTTGTACTTTGCTATAATTAAATCAGATCCTTCAGCATGACTTTGTGCTAATTGGTCATTAGCTGCTTTAATATTTTCTAAACTGTCAACGTATGCTTTAGCTCTCTTTTCTATTTCTGAGGGTTGCATGAAATTCTCTTTGTACCAGTCCCATATCAGAGTACCCACCGTCCATAATAGGCCTAAAGGACCTAGAGCACTCATGGCAGCAGCACCTACAGCTTTAAGAGACAAAGCAAAAGAGTATGTTGCAAGTTTAGCAAGGTTTACAATAGCTCCCCACAGGGTAGTTTTAACCCCTGCAGTTACTAAGCTTAATTTATATTGTTCTACAGATAATGTTAGATTTTGCCAACCAAGTTTAAATTGGAAATTACCGAAATTAGCTACCGCAGTTGCTCCTGTTTGCTTAGCCAGTGCAGCCTGGCTAAGCTGCATAGATTGTGCTAGAGCAATCTGCTGTCTCCTAACATCATCAATTTCCTTGCTATAGATATCCATGGCAGTACCTGCTTTACCTACCTCACCCGTCAGGGTTTTTAAGTGTCTCTCTTTTTGAGCTATACTTAACCCCAGACTATGGTGACCTTCTCTAGCATCTTCTAAAGTATCTGTACCAGCGTCTACTTTAGCTAAATACTTACTATAGGCAGTTTCTCCCTTACTAACAGTATGTAGGCCTTTTAAACCTTCTTTAGCTTGAGCTGCTTGAGCTGATGCTGCGGAGGCTAGTCCGTCAGCCATCCCATATAGTGCTGGAACCATTTGTTTGGAAATCGTAGAAGCAAAAAGAATAGAAACCCCTAGTAAAGCTCCTTGGTGTTCGGAGAAAAACGTTGCAATAGGAATTAAAGCTTTATTGAGAAAGGTGGTCAGGCTAGTGGCCATATCGGAGAAAGCGGCTGCCAAAGTATCAAAAGCATTAATATCTATGTTATCCGCTATATCTCCATATTTTTTTAATCCTTGTTCATTTATAGCGTTTAAGAAAGCTTGTTGCCTTTGATTCTGTGTTAATTGTGCTGCTGTTTTGCCTAAAGACTCAGCATAGTCTGCTGTAGCATCATCTAGTCTTACCATAATACCCAATTCATCTACAATTTCTGGTTCCAGCTTAGCAGCACCCCGTATTAACCTGTCCAAAGAATCAGACATGTCTCTACCTAAAGCTATTGAGGCTCCTTTAGCAACTTTAGTTAAGTTTTCTAATTGAGTAGAATCAAATCCTGCAGAAGAACCTATAGCTACAGATTCCATAGCTTGCCTAGTAGTAATAGCGGCTCCAGTTATCTTTTTTAAATTATCTGCTATAAGAGGTAAATTTGTTCCTGCAGCATTGCCCGTTCTTTCCAAGCCTTGAATTATGCTTTCAAATTGAGCAGCTTTTCTAAGAGCATAAAATACTGCTGTAGCCGCAAAGACGTTTGCAGCAAGCGTAGCATATGCGCCAACAAGACCGGAGGAACCTCCTCCGATTTCATTACGCATTTTTGAGAAGGCTTTAGTGCCGTTTGCAGTCGCTCCTGCTACACCTTTTGCACCTTTATGATGCTTTTTCCCAGTTTTAGTTAGTCTTTCCTGGGCCGTAGCAGATTTATTTGTAGACGTAGTAAGCTTGTCCATATCTTTCTGGACTACTTTTAGATTTTTCCCCTCAAGGATAACTTCTAAGGTTACACTATTTGCCACGACTTTTACTCTTTATTTTATCGTGTTCACGCTTCAAAGCCTCTTGAGACTTCTTTATTGCATGACCATCGAGTCTTAATAGAATGTCATAAAGTAATTCTTTATCATCTATTTTGTAAGCATTGATTAAAAACTCTAAGTTTGTATAATCTTTTCCAATATACCCTATATCTGGGTACACCCTATCACCTAAAGAATTAAAGATTCCAATAGCCTCAACGACTATCTCAGGAAAATCTTCGACACCTGGGGGACATTTCTCAGGGTTTGGCTCTCGACCTAACTGCTCTTGCATGTCCAAATACTTATCCTTGGACATGCCAGTATCGTTATGAAGCTGCCAATTCTCTAAGCGGGTCCACAGACTGTCCATCTGCTGCTCGGCGAAAGTTGGCAAGGTCAAAAACCACCTCGTTTATCCAAGTGTCAAATTCTGTAGAGTTCTGAACAAGCACTTGTGCCTGCTCTTGATCATATTCGAGTTCTTGCTCTGGATCTTCTGATTTTAGATCAACTAGAATCAAATCTTCCAAGTACTTAAGTTTTAAGCCTTTCCACCCCTTAACTGTAGCGTTAGTAAACTCTACAACAAACTTCTCTTCGTCTAAGTCCTCTACCATTTGTCGATTTTTTCTATCAAACTTATTAGACGTACAACGCTTTCTAAGTGAAACCAATTCTTTGCGAGAAAGATTAGCTACTTGTACTTGAAAATCGGGTGCTCCGGGGAAGTCCAGCCATGCAGCTTTAGTATCCACCATTAAATCTTTTAATTTCATTAATACTCCTAGTATGTAAATATTGAATTCATAGCAGGGTTCCCCATACAACGAAAGTCATAGCTTTGGGTAAAAACATCCCCGAAAGTAGCTCTGTTTGTAAAAGAGGCTCTATTATCAAGATCAACTTCAAGTTGATACCCGTAAGAATTGCCTAATCCTGCTTTTATTATAACTGAGGTATTCTCAGCCCATGTTTGAACGTTATCATTGGATAGTGTTTGAGACTCGCTAATATACTGAACTATACTTCCTGCAAGGGACCTACCATCTAGAGTGAAATTCTCTGGATAAATTGTAGTATCTGCATCGGTAACTAACAAAGACTTTTGTAAAGTATTATTACTAGTCCAGTTAACATTATTTTGTAGTTCTAGGGACGCGCCTATGATATTGTCCAGTTTATATTGTGCAACAGATGTACCTGTCGCCCATATATCAAACTGTTTAGAAATTGCAAAGTTGGGGGAAGAAGTATAATCAGCAGATGGTGCTGGTATAGGCGACCCTGGACCTGTATTTCTTGTCAGTTTAGTACCTTGTCCTGATAGGCCCACAGTCATAATACCATTTCTAGGTATATTAAATGAGCCGGCTGTAAATACACAATTTTCTATTTTATAGTAAGTTTCAGGACTATAATCCGAGTATACAAAATATAGATTAAAAGTATTTAAGTTATTATCAGTTGAGTACTCCGTCAATAAGTCTAAGGGCTTATGTTGGTGTAGAGGAGTGCTGTCGTTTGCTATTAGATAAATAGAGAAACTAAAGTCAGCGGGGTTCGCATCTACAATGGAGGAATCTTCGAAGAAATCTGAATTGTTATGTAGACTTCTTACTGTTGTATCTTCCTGACGAAATGTTTGAGAAAATGATATGTCCTTATCAGTATGCAAGAGATAGAAAGTACTATCGTACTCTAACCATACTCTTCCCTCCCGAAGAAACTCAAAACTCACTGTTTTCTCCTATATTCGTTCCCTTCTGTACGAAGAAAAGGGGGAGAAAATTCCCCCCCAATCTTCCGTAATTATACAAAACGAATATCTAATTGTCAAGAATTATTTTTTTCTATGCCTTGTAAACAATCGTTGCTTCGTCAGTTCTGTCAACATTACCGTCACTTACCTGACCATGGAAGGTTACTTCCAAAGTAAGCAAATCTTCTACGTTAACTACAGGTACTTCTAAGTGAGCTGTAGGTAGATCAAAAGCAACTCTCGGAGTTCCTGCTGTTTCTCCCCCGATATTAACAGACATATCGAAAACGTTTCTTACAGTACTAGTATCAGATACGAGGTCTGCGAAGAGTTCCCCAGATTTACTATCATCCGCTGAGTTATCAAGGTAACAAGTCAAAGTACCTGAAATTGAGCGGGCTCCAGTAATATTTGCTAGAGGTGCGTTTACAACCCCCAGTTCCTCTGGTGTTAAGTACGTCATATTATTTTCTACGGTGAAGCTACCACCTGTCAATACTAAGTTATATATATCTGATGCGTCATTAGCTCCTGTACCAGCACTTTCCCCAGCACCCGGTGAACCAACTAACAGGTCCCTACGAATCAAGTCTACAGTGGAGATTCTGTTACGAATAAAGTTACTAGACTCAGCCAATGCTTCAGCAATAACGTATAAACGTACAGTACCTGCAGTACCCACACCGCCAGTAGCGGAGGGAGACTCAGATGCTTCGACCTCAAATGTATTAGCAGTAGCATTAGCTACTGTAAGGACACCCGAGATACCTGAATCTTCTGCTGCGTCAAAAGTAACGTTAACTTCATCTCCGTTAACATAACCATGATCTGTAGCTGTGATTTCTATAGTGTTACCAGTAGTAGTAGCATATGTCATGGCCTGACTAGGAGCAAATACTACCTTTCCAGCATCTTCAAGAGTTTTTGCAAACCCAGACCAAGCGATCTGTGCAATTCCATCAATATCAAAATCCATTGAAGCAGAGTTGCCTGCAGTACTAATACATTTGTAAAGTTGCTTATTATCTCCATCTTCAAAGCTGAAATAGATGTTCCAGTTATCTGACATAGAAGATACATTTGAGGCACTGAAGTCAAAAGTATTAAGATTATTTCCAGGGGCTCCAGAGTTATCCAGAACGTTTACTGTTCTTTCAGAAGCCGAACTAGCCCCAGCATATGTCACTCTCTCATTTGAGAAAGTCTTAGTAGTGTCGCTCCAGGTATCGGCGCCTAAAAGCATTGCCCAGAGAGACTCTTCAACTGCATGAGCACCTCCAGCTACAAGTCCAACGCCGTCAAAAGGACGAGCATAAGTGCTCATAGACCACTCCACAGGGGCTAAGCTATCGTTAAAAAGCAATCTTGCTCTACGAGAGACTTCGCCTGCTTCATTGATCGTAATCTCTGAAGAGTTTACCGCTTGAGTGAATGAAAAACCATCGAGAACTGAAATCTGCCAGGCCGCTTTGTGCGCGCCGCTGGTTCTATCAGTCAGTTGCACAAAGACTTTTGCATTTCTTGTAAATTGTAATGCCATTTTGTTTTTCTCCGAAGAGAAGATTTATTACCTTCTCATCTTAACCTATAAGGTTAGTAACGAACTTCGCAGATAATCTCTCCAACAGCTAAAGGTTCGAGAGCACCCTCGTCCGTATCCAAGCTCAAGATTGTTATCTGCTGAACACGTTGAGTTTTGCTATCTTGGTCTAAATAAGAGAGACCTGCGTTATCTTCTAATACTGTTTCTATATCTTCAAATAATTTTTCAAGAGCAAACACTGCGTTTTCTTCTTGAACATATATTCTTAATGTAACAGTTAGAAACCTGTCTTTGTATCCTCCCCCTTGGTATTGTCGTGTTTCCGCCCCCGCACTAACATGCACTGCGGGAAAATCTTCTACGTCGTCCCAAAAGGTTAATCGAGGAAGTACATTATTATATAAATTTGTTCTGTAAGGGTAATTCCCATTTATGAGTTTAAGGTTATCTTCAATAGCTTTTACAATGGCCATTCTTCTGGAACTGTAATCTCTATTTTCAACCATTATACTCTCCTAGTGTAAAATCTTCCATGTAATAACCCTGCAGCTATTTCTCTAACAGATAAATCTATAAGTTTCCGAGGGTCTCGCTGACCATTGGCCCAAGGTGCCTTACCCGCACCGTCCTCAAAAATTTGGTAAGGATTTTTTTGATAGGTATACCCTATACTCGGAAATCCTTGTGTAGTTGTTATAGCATCCACAACTCGTACACTTTGTGCAAATCGTCCTGTTCTATTCACAAGGGCGGGATACCTCATATTTTCTTGTACTGTCTTAGAGAGTTTAGCATTTATCAAAGCGGCTAAACCTATAGTACTGTTTGCTGAGGTCTTGCCTCGCATCTTCTTTACACCGTCTATAGAGATAGGCACCTTTTTAGCAGAACCTCTGGTTACTTTCCCTTTTACTGTCTTTTTACCTTTAGCTTTAGATAGTTTAATTTTTGTATCTTTAATATTTACTTTAAGATTCTTACTAGCTTTTAAGTTTTTCTTCGCTCTATTAAGTATTTTCTTTTTTTCTACAGTAACTCTGCTGTCTGAGCTTTCGCTTAACCTTAGGTCGTTTGTCTGGTTTAACGTTGCCACAGCCTTTGTCAGTTGGTCTATTAGCTCTTGTCTTGCTTTAGGGCTTTTTTTATCGGCTCTATTTATAGTAGCAGATTGGAACCCTACTTCAATCACATCTTTTTCTATTGAACCTTTTTTGCTTATAAATAACTCAAGATCGATAGCCTTTAAGTCCTCAGCACTTATTTCCACGCCAGGTTCTGCTGTCTCTAGTGCTGAGAAATAAGTACTTTTAGCTCTTTGAACTTGCTGCTGTGTTACTTCAGACTGATCTCTATGCCCCAAGTCTAAGAACTTTTTATTATTGGCTCTTTTGTTACTACCAGCATCCCTTAGAACACCGTTTATACTCTTTACAAGTGTTTTCTTTTGTGAGGAAAATAGCGTTCCTATACTTTTAAATACACTTAAAGGACCATAGCTTTTTGTATCGTGGTCATAGCCACCCACCACTAGTGTAGTTACTATACTAAATGCCGACTTGTTCCCTTTCACCTTAACATTGGGAGAACTAGCATATTTCGTAGTTGCATTCTCATATATCTTATGGATAAGATTAGGTATCCACTTATCAAGCACTGCCTTCATTTCTTCAGAAGCTATAATTTCTTGTGGAATGTTTTCTTCTACTAACTGTGCAATGACTTGATTTCGTACTCCGGCCACAGACATACTAACCTTATGAACCTTCCGGTCGGAAACTAATTCACGAAAGCCTGCCTGACCGTTTTTTGCATTAGAAGGCTTTTTAAGTTCTTCTAAAATCTGGACCAAATATTTATCTAAAAAAGCTTTGCTCATGAGGTCCTATACAAATCTAGTATCCTTCTAATATGATCAGGAAACCCAGGGTCATTTTTTATAGCTGAAGCACCTGCTCCCTCTCTCGAAGCTGACCCGATACTTTGTCTTTCTTTCCACTCATCTTTGTGGTAATATTCTACTAAATCTGATATACCTAGCTGTAAATCCGACGGTACAATAGTATAACCGGCTAAGTAGACTACCTTAACTGCCCCTACCCCCTGTGGAAAATATCTATAAGACCCATCTTCATTAGTTCTAAAAATAGAGTCTGTAACTTTATCTAGGTACCAAGAGTACTCTGCGGGACTACCCGCACCGTCACTAAAAAGTTCGGTATACGCAGTGGATTGTCCAATTCTTTCATGTACACTTGAAATACTAATAACAGGTGACTTTTTTAACTGAACTACATGAGTAGACCACTGAATATCAAATAACTCTGTATACCCCACTCCTGTTGCGTAAGTATCAAAATCATTATTACAATACGTCCGAACGAGTTGACTTACCCTCGTAATCAAGCTCTCGAACTTATCGTCATTTGCAGTAGAATTTATACCTTCTAATAACTTAAAGTCATCTAATGTAATCAAATCAGTCATTTATACTCTCAAAGGCTTGGGAGCCCGAAGGCTCCCATCCTAAACATCTTACCAGGTATGTACAGCAGTCTGGAAATCCCCAGAAGTAGCATTGTCAGCAAAAATCCTTTCAAAACCACGACGTTGGGTAGCAACCAAGACTCGACGCTGTGCAGAAACTTCATAATCAGTCTCTACAGTTGCACCGCGTAATACAGGTACCAAGAAGTTACGAGAGTTAACAGCTACAGCCCAAGGCTTGCCATCCGCAACAGCAGGGAACTCATCACATACGATTACGGGAGACCCATAAACGTTTCCAAGCTCACCATTAATCTTAGTAGCACGCTGGTCACCAACTTCATTAATATTCTGGAAGTCAGGATCATCAAGCAGATCGTAGTATGCGCTCAAAGCTATGATGTAAACTACATCGCCCGGTCGACGACCATACTTACCCATGGCTTGACGCAAGTCAAGCAACTTAGAAGCAGTAGCAGTACCACCGACACCCGGAGAAGAAGCGTTGTCTAAAGTAGCAGACCCATTCGTCAAAGCAACAAGCCCGTTATACGGAGTGCTGATCAAATCATCAGAAGCCCCACCCAACAGAAGTGAATGCTCAATAGCACGTGCATGTGCACGAACCATAGTTTCACGGATCAAAGGAAGAATAGGCATAATTGCATCTTCTTCAGTCTCATTAGCGATGTATGAACGAGAGATCAAACGATCAACAGTCAATACATGCTTACCCATGCCAACCCCAGTATTTGCGCCGTGAGCTGAATCACGATCTTCAATGTTACCTTTCATAGCATCAGAAGGAACAGCACCATCGGCCGCAGCCCATGTAGCGTATCCTGCATCAGGCATGGTAGGAATAACCATGGAAGCGGCATTCATTTGGATCTTACGGAACAGAGGATCTAGAATAAGTTCCAACTCCACGTCACGTTCGATGTTAGTAGAGACGATGGTCTCAAAGTTTTCTTCGGTTGAACTAGGAAGTGCTACACCACCTAAGGCATTAGTAGCTTTTTCCATAACCGATTGACCGAACTTAGTTCCCATTCCTTTTTGAGTAATTACACCCAAGATATGAGCATTAGTAATGTCATTTTCCAAAGACTTTTGATCGGGATAAGTGCCCCGGTCTGAGAATACTCGCTTACTGTCACGCATTTTCTGAATTTCTTCAGATTTAGCAACAAGCTCGCTTTCAAACTCTTTTACAATGTCCATGTGATTAGCTTCTTTTGAGGCCATTTTAGCTTCAATGTCTGCCATCAGTTGTTCTGTACCGCTGGCAACAGCGGTTATAATTCGAGCTTCTTCTGCAGTCTTTTGAGTTTCGGCTTCGGCAGCAGCTTTTTGTTCTGCGTCCAATCGCGTTTTCTCTTCTGACTTGCGTTCAGCTTCTTTCATTGCCATTGCAGTTGCGGTCTTTTCGACAGCAGCAGCCACAATCGCATCAATATCGATATCACTCATAGTTTTCTCCTGTGCTTCGACTTTATCAGAGTCGGTAGGCATTGATTCGTTAACGGAATCTAGATGTTTTTCAGTTTCCTGAAGGTTATTAGATTCTGTAAAGGAATCTACTGTTTTGAAAGATTTCTTGAAATCTTCGTAATCTGCTTTAGATTCAAAAGATTTTGCAAGAGAAAAGGTAGCAGCCTGGTTAGCAGGAACCGAAACTACGGAGACCTCCAATAACTCTGCGTCCTTTATCTTGTATCCATCGGTTTCGGTCATATACTCTGCATCCTTAACTTGAAACCCGACTGAAAAAGCTCCAAGGACACCTTCTTTAATTAAATCACCTACGTGACCAGCAGATTTAGCAATTTTTGCTTTTAACTGCAGACCATTGTCGGTTGTACTAAGCTCTATTGCTCGTCCAATCGGCTGATTGTAATCATGATTAAAAAGAATAACGGGATTATTTAAGTAATTGTCAAGTCCGCCCTTTGCCCAGGCTTTATTTTCAATTACATCTCCAACACGGTCAGCATTATTAGTGCTAGCCATTCCAGCAATATGAAGGTCATCCCCGTCTTCAAATGCTTTAAATGTGGAGCCAATATGAAAAATCTTATTCACTTGATTCTCCTTTTATAGACCTCAGCTTCTCTAAAGGGCTAAGGTCTTCTTCCGAGGCCGGTTCAAGAACGGGCTTCTGTTCTGCCGTATATACAGTCGAAGTGTCAAAAATCTTATTCCACTCTTCTGTATTTTTTAGGCGTAATCTTTTCATAGCATTATGCCATGAACCGAAATTTCTTACTAATGTTCTATAATGAATAGGGACACTACTCCCCATACCTAGGTATTCTCGCCGTGTAGGAACTCGTCCTAAATCCTGAAAGCATTCAATTATCTCTATCGCCATTTCTGTTCTATTCATCTATATCCTCTTCTGTTGGGCGGCCGCCCAATTCTGGATTGGCCGCTGAACCTGCTATGTTTGCAGGAACTCTTATTTCGTCTGTACCCTCTATTTCAGGGAACCCTAGGTTATTGCGAGCTTCAGCCGCAGTGATAATTCCTCCGTTTACCAAGGAAGTATAGTATGCCGCGGAGTCTCTTAATTCTGGTTGTAGTGCAGGAATACTACTTACATCGGGGGTAATTGTATAACCGAAGAATCTTTCTATAGCTTTATTTATCTTTTCTACAATAGGTAAGATAGTTTCTAAATAGTAAAGTCTGTGGTTAGGTCTCAAATTAGCATTATTACCTGAGTCTAGTAAAAGGGGAGGGACCCCCAATACTTTTAGTATTTCTTTTTCGGCTACTTCAATAGAGTACTCAAAGTCTAACTCTTTGAAGTTTACGTTTGTGAGAGTGTCTAGTGTCATTCCACCGTCTAGAACTAGGGGTCTTCGTCCCCCTGCATCGGGACGATAACGAGTCATCCACGATTGAATCATTCTTTCCTTATTCTTTTCACTAATTACCGAAGGAGACTGAATGACAAGCCCCGCTATAGCCCCGTTTTTAAAGAAGTTTTCTTGGAACTGTCTCATTCTAGTAAGTAGGGACATACTTCTTTGAGCTGCCCTAAGTCTACTAGTTCCTCTATATATGCTATGAAAACTATTCTCTTTTATATGTATAATTTCAGAGGGGTCAAACTCACCTGTTGTCTGAAACTTGAACTGTTTGATATATGCTTTAGTATCGGGCTCTATCTCTGTATGGTTAGCGGGAATATGGTAGAGATGGGCCCCATCGAAGTAGATAAAGATATTTCCGTCAAGTATATAATCGATTATGAGGTTTCGCTTAAATGTGGAAACATCCTGAAAAGGATTAGGTTCTCTATTAAGTAATAAGTCTACTCTAGTGCGCCTAACACCTTTTACAACCGAACTCAATCCTTGAACCGGCTCACCTACTCGAAGGGGTATCTCAGCCGTATCGTCCACAATCATATTGACTGCACGATTTACAACCTCTAAATACTCATAGTAACTAGTATAGTTAGTAACTATTTCCCGAGAAGGTATAGGCCCTGTGCCTTCAAGACTGACAACAATCTCTTCCTGCACGGGGTTTAGCTTCTCTTTCTTACTCCAAAAGGCCATGTTTTTCTCTTTGTATCTCTACCCAGCGCATTTGTTTTTTCGCTGTGTGTAATCCGGGATTTCTACCATAAATACTATGCAACTTTAAATGGTGATCGTGACAGATAGTAACTGTATCATTATAAAGTTCCTGCCAATTATCTTTAATAAACTCGTCTCTCCATACTAGAATGTACTCTTCTGTATAATGTTCTGGGCGAATTTTTTGTTTTTCTTTTAGCCACTTATCATACAAAGCTGCAAAAGAAAAGTAATGATGAAAATCTAGACGTACCTTTGTATCACAAATCTCGCAGGCAGAGCCTTTCTCATACTTTGCTTTGGCTTTATCTCTGAGATATTTTATTGGATCGCGTTTTAGCTCTGACATTTTTATAAATTATACTTAGGGGTTAACTGAAAGTCAAGAATTATTTTTACTGAAGGTTCAGAACGTTGGTGCGTTCTCTTCAAAAGTGTATAGTGCGTACCTTAATGCGTCCGCCATGTGTGAAGAAGAATCATGAACCGGTTTCTCCCTAAGTAAGTTAGGGTTTGCATCCCATCTATATGAGTCGAGACACCTAAGAACCTCTGTACACGAGGGATCTACTATAAGCCTGTTATTTTCTACGATACCTGCTACGTGCCCTATCCCATCAACTACAGATTTTTTAGCATTAATAGTAGATATATCATACATCTGTGCTAAGTCCCACCTCGTCTGTGCAGCGGCCGCGTCTATGAAACAGTAGTCTACGTACCTTCTCTCTAAAATCTCTACAAGGTATTCAGCATGTTCTTCTGTAGTTCTTTCCGCTGCGTAATACTCTTCCATTACATAGTAGTTATGTCCATCATACGCAATACAACAGAAAGCTGTGGGATCTTTAAAGCCTACATCAAGACCACTTATTATATCGCAGCCTGTAAAATCCTTTTCTGATAAGTCTTGTATACACGTTTCGTAATCGAAGTTCCAAATCTGACCTTCAAACACATTAAAGTCTGCTTCATACTCCTGGGAGAACTCTGCAGCACTCATACTTTTTCTGGCCTCTGTAATATCCGCCTCTGAAGCCCGAGGATTATCTTCCCAAGTAGCTTTTACACTAGCCCACTCCGAGAATTCATCAGTAAAGCCTCTATTATAGAAACGGCTAAACCAGTTATTCCTTCCACGGGGCGTACTAATAAATAAAGCTTTAGACCCCGGTTTATCTAGTGTAGGTCGGATAGCAACATTAAACGCTGTCTCTCCATCTGCCAGTGCTGCCTCGTCGAAAAGCACAAAGTCATAACTTCGCCCAACAACTGAGTCAATCTGATTTACGGAGCCGAGTCTAATAGTAGACCCATTAGCTAATTCTATAACACGATCTTTTGCGTTATCTTTTGAAACCTCCAGTTCGAAATGCTTTATAAGGTTTCTTTGAAGGTCAAAACTGATATTACTAAGATTGTAGTTAGGGGACACAATAAGTACATGACATCCCGGAACGAGGGCGACACACTGGGCAATAATATTGCCAATATAAGTCTTTCCTTGGCGTCGGCTAAGAGCACCAACAATAAAACGGTACTTAGGGTTATTAATAGCATTAATTATAGCCCTTTGTGATGGAATAGCTTCTATTTCAAGTAGCTCTAGATACTGAGTAATCGGTACCTTTAGAAAGTTTCCTCCATCGAGGAGTCTGTCGTCGATAATGTCTCTTCTACTAATTTCCATTCATTGCACTCACAGGGGTCACAGTCGCAGTCGTCACAGGTGGACTTTCTCCCTCTTAATTTTTCTATTGGGGACCAGCCGTCCCTGGATGGAGACACAATCGCTGGTATTTTGCTCTCCCAGAGAACAGCTTCTTCCTCTGTTGAGAACAACTTCGAACTTTCCGTACTTTTCCATTTGTCTCTTTTACTGAATATCATCCTACTGCTCCTGACACAATTGATCCTAAAAATAGGATTAGTGCCCCTCCACCGGCCCATACAAGGTGTAATAGAGAATTAATAGAGGCTTTTAACTCTTCTGTACGATCTTTGCTCTCTTCTTTGCCGTCTCTTAGCTCGTTAAAAATTGTTTTCCAGCGTTCTTCACATACCGCTTCATGCTGCGCGAATGCAAGCTTTAAATCATTCAATTCCTGATTGTCCACCTAAAAGTTTCTCCATTAACTTCCCATAATTACCCTCACCAAATGGGGAATTAATTTGCACGTTTTGCTGTTTGATTGTTGTTGTCTCTGTGGCACCTTTTCTATGGTCCTCACCCATCTTGTGGGCTAAGGCAATAATATCTACAAGGTCTTTGCTAGAGTAAGTATCGGACTCTCGTGCTTCTAGAAGTTTATTTTCAATGACTTCATCTAATAGTTCGGCAAGGCGGAATCGATTACGGTACCCTTGGTCTAGATATACACTATTAATGTACTCTTTCACTTCATTCTTTTCGAGGATTTCGTAGATTTGGTCTGGTTCGCAGCCAAACTGCCCCGCTACGGACATAGCGTTACCAGTGGACAAATACGCATTTGCCACCTCAAGATTCTCTGGAGCCATTTTTACGAGTTTCATAGATAGTAAGTATAGATGAGGAACACCATAATGTCAAGAACTTTTTTTTAAGAGGGTTCGGTCGGCCAGGTAACATTTTCGGGGTCATCTAAAGCGGGAAGATTGGCCATTATATCACGAAGCTCTTGTCGGTAGGTAACCCACCGATGCGAATCTGTAGGACTATCTGAAAGTTGAGTATAGTCAGTTGCATAAAGTTTCATATTTCTCTTATTTCGTATAATAGATTCGACTTCGCTCGTATTCAATTCCCAGGCACTGTTTTTAAAGTAGTAATACTGGTTAGGGCGGGGTCCTTTTGATACCCAGCCATCCCTCCAAAAGTAATTATCAACAAACACGTCACTTCTCTCGGGAAAAGAGTCACTCACGTGGTGTATGACTAGTCCATTGCTTAGCTCGCCTTCAACAGGGATGTCTCCGGAGGGCTGCATTGTTAGGTGTTCTATTAGTCCATCTTCGTCACAGTATGCTATATATTTTATCATTATGTTTCCTTTTGTTTTAGTAGTACGATTGCCCCTTGGTTTACGGCGCCGATGTATATAAGACTACCAAAGAGTTCAAATCCCCAGACATTTATATATTCGACTTCGTTAGTGGAGTAATTCCAATAAGTATTATTTTCAGACCGTACTCCGTCTCCCCAGGCTGTGTCATAAATCATGCTGGCTCCCATACATATCCAATAATCCGTTGGGTCAGTAGTAAGTAATCTGGGGTTGTTGGTGTTGGTATTGTTGTAGCCGGTACCGGCTATACCGACACTGCCCGGCGAAATAATATTTATTATTTCTTGCCCTTTACTAAAGTTGCTTGAGTAAAGTAGTTGGGAAGAAGATCCAAATACTCTTACACCGAAAGTTCCGCTTTCGTCTTCTCCGCCAATTCCAAGGACACCTGTTCGTCGTAGTTTCATTACATTAACACTGTTTCCACTGTAATTGGTCCAGGAGGTTAGTGTCGCGTTGTTTTGGCCTCTTATATACCCTGTAGTAGTTCTATTATAAGCTAGAAATTCATTATCATTATTATACGCGATTGAACTATTGTTAGCGACTGTGGACGTCGATATTACATTGAGTGACTCGACTTCAGTAGAAAACTGTAAATAGCCGCTGGAGGAATAGGTCTCGATTCCGTAAGCCATTAGTATCTAAAACCCCAGTAAGTGAATGATTTAGTGACGCTGGCAACGACGCCATAGAATCGGAATTTAAATGTACTGTTCGCGGGGTTACCAGCGCCAATATCGGAAGGTCTGAGAATAACAACATGCTCGGCTATAGAACTACCTGTGGTACCTAGATACACAAACTTAGGGATAAGCATTATCTCAAAGATATTAGAGTTTGCCTGAGTTATTCCGGGGAAAGAGATAGCAGTAGACAACCCCTCATAATAGTTACCGGTCTTTGTAGCTGATGTAGTCACTGAGACGGTACCGGATACTATTAGATTCGCGGAGCGTGTGGTAGTATCGAGAGTTATGTTCCCTAGAGCATTTCTTATCTGTATTCCGTAAGCCATGGTTAGAATTATACTAACAGGGAACAAAAATGTCAAGATTTATTTTTCGGGGGTGTTTATGGCTTGTTATAGCACCTTTTTCGGTTGTGAAATTCTCAAAGTTGTACGTGAAAAGGGGACTCGCCCGCAGGGGAATGTCAAGGTCTATTAACCGCCCCCCTATACTATAGGTTAACTGACGCATAAGCAAGCGAAACATAGTCATGTTACCCCATTTTAATATGAAAATATTTCGCTTGCCTGCTAGGTATTTCTATGTGATAATATGTACATATTAAATAAGAAGATAAAGAAATGACAAGAGAAGAAATTAATAGGGCAACCCGTCAGCTAATGGCAGAAGCTGTAGAAATAGCAAAAAAGAATGTTGACAAAAGAACCACTAGCAGCTAGAATGTTCATATTAACTAGAGATAAAGAAATGAGCAATAAAGAATACAGAAAAGAAATTTTCACTAAACTAACAGAAGCGCAAAAAATAGCTATAGCTAAAAAAGAAATAGCTGCCACTAGAAGAAATAAACCGCTAAAAGGATGGTTTTCAAAATGAGACTAGAGATTAAGAGAAATTTATATATTGGCGACGTATGTATAGACGTTGATGAATTGTGGGAATGGCTGAAGATGTTAAGAGGTTCAAAGGAGCTTATGAACGACGATATGCTGGACCTAGTTGAAGAAGCCTTTAACGAACTGGAATGTTATGCGGTACAATGAACAAGCAGAGAAACCTCGTGGCTAAACACGCTCGCAAAGCTAATAAATCGGTTGTGATGTTGGACCGAAAAAAAGCCATGAAGGGTGGAAAAATCAAGCACAAAGGAAAATGGAACTAATCAATGACAAATGAGCATATAGAACTGGTTAAGAAATGGTTAGAAGGTGAGTGCTTTAGTGCAGAAGTTCTTAAGGCTAACCGTGACGCTGCTCGTGATATTTCTCGTGCTGCTGCCGATGCTGCCGATGCTACTAGTGCTGATGATCGTGCTGCGCATGATGCGGCTTATGATGCGGCCGATGCTACTGCTTATGCTGCTTATGCTGCTGACGTTGCTTGGGCTGCTTGGGCTGCTTGGGCTGCTGCTGATGTTGATGATTACGCTCGTGATGCTGCTTACTGGATTAAGAAATACGAGGAGTTAACTAAGTGAAAAATGAATATATAGAAGTCGCTAAGAGATGGCTAGAAGGTGAGTGCTTTAGTGCAAAAGTTCTTGAGGCTAACTGTGCCGCTGCTCGTGATACTTCTCGTGCTGCTCATGCTGCTTACGTTGCTGCTGATAAGGCTGCTGCTGCTGATGCTGCTGCTGATGCTGCTGCTGATGCTGCTGCTTATGATGCCGATGCTGCTGCTTATGCTGCTTATGCTGCTGCTGCTGTTGCTGCTGCTGATGCTGCGCAGACAGGGAGTCCCGCTGCTGCTTACTGGGTTAAACAATATGAGGAGTTAACTAATGACAAATAAATACATAGAGCTGGTTAAGAGATGGCAAGCAGGTGAGGTCTTTAGTGAAGAAGCACTACGGGTTAATGCTGACGCTGCTTGTGCTGCTCATGCTGTATATAACGCTCGTGCTGCCGATGCTGCTGATGCTGCTGCTGATGCTGCTGATGCTGCCAAAGCTACTGCTTATGCTGCTGATGCTGCTTGTGCTGCTGATACTGCTTATGCTGCTGATGCTGATTACTGGGTTAAACGATACGAGGAGTTAACTAATATGAGCAGAAAAAAAATTCAAAACGTAGATTGTTATGGGGAAGTTAAGCCCGACACTTCTTTTATTATATGTTGTGATAATGAAGATTATGATGGGGTATATGCCGACGGTAATCCTAATGACGAGGACTACGAATTTTCTAATTGGGATGAGGTGGTAACATATTTGCTAAAATATTATCGATCCGATATAATCCAAATTGAAACTGACTCTATTAAGGAGCTGTTATCTAATGAGCAAAAGAACTGCTAACAGAAAGACTGAGGCAAGCGGGGGGATGCTAACTATTAGCGAAATGAATGAAATACGTTTTGCTATGGAGATGGATGAGCTAGACCGAAAACGAAGACAGGCAAAATTTGATGCCAGCCCTAGACGAAGAAAAGACGGAATGCCCTATCAGGCTCATTCTAGGAATAGGGCTGGCATAGATTTTGCCTCCCCTTGGCGAACTAAACACAGGTAGCAATTAAGCGAAAATGTCAAGATTTATTTTTGCTTGACTTTCCCCAAAATTTTGGCGCGGTCGCGCCGAAAATATTATACCACGTTAGCACACTCGGTGTCTACTTTTTTTTAGACTAATAACGCATAAAGGATTAGTCTTTTATAGCGAAACGGTAT
>OCVR010000734.1_pt1 | contig 27111 bp, 36 predicted proteins | sample 1539091 | NCBI WGS metagenome assembly OCVR01 (sample SAMEA3355530, study PRJEB22509) | marine metagenome | biome: marine; feature: coastal ocean; material: water | place: USA | collected 2010-08-07 | depth 16 m | reverse complement strand
GTGTACGGCGCGTCGTTTTGGCTCTCGTCCGCCATCCATTACACACAAAAAAGCCCGCTCAAGCGGGCTTTTTTGCTTTCCACATTCCGACTATTCAGCCTCATCCTCATAGACGGGGGCCGGAAGAAGAATGTTCTTCAGACTGGCCTTACCCTTTTCAGACAACGTAACACCATTGGTCAGCTTTTCCAGTGTAGACTGGACAACTGAATTGATATTGACAGGCTTGCAGTGCTCAAACGCTTCCTTCTCCAGGCGTGAATGTGAGAACCGGGCCGCACTGGACTGTTTAATTCTGGCTCCCCATCCGCCAATAATGGAGCGAAATTCACCGTCTGTCGATTCGACCTGCGCGTCCAGGTAGTACGCTTTTCCTATTGAAGAATGACTGACCGCTACTTTTATCCAGGCGCTTTTTGCGCTGGCAAACAAGCTGTCTGACGGCACATTGTTGATATCCAGATCCAGTTTGGTCAGTACAATCTCTCTGTCTTTTGACATTTCATTTTCCTGTGTGTTGAATGAGTAGTAAGTATACGCTGAGTTTTATAGTTTTACAACAAAAAAGTTTACTCAGTACCGGTTCCCATCATGTAAACAGTAGACTTGCTCTCAATCACCACGTCACCACATGTCCTGCGGAAAGTGACAGTCGAAGGGTATGACAATCCTTTTTTTACGGTGGAAGGCTCTGGCTCTTGTTTCATCACCTCAACCTTACATTCTGCCGATATGTTACGATGACACATATTCCCTACGCGCTTATCACCTTCATTGCAGTAATAAACGGTATCGCTTCGTTTGGCCGGATACTGACGGGTCAAATTGGAATAAGCGTCCTTTTCCGGCAACCCCCACTTTTCAAACTCATTTTCCGGTTTTTCCTGTACTTTATCCGGCAAAGGATAAATTGTTTCCAGCTCGCCCTGGTAATTGCATATACCTTTCGGGTTAGCAAGAGTAAAACCTCTCTTGTTGTAGTATGCATCCAGGATAAGACGTTCTGCGGTGTAAATCAGCATGCGCTCATTCAGGCAGCTCGGATCGCCCAATATTCCTTCATCCCACTCAACGTCTTTGTTATACAGCTCAATGCCGCGCTCTTTCTCAATTTTCATTGCGGCAAGGATAATTGCTTCTCGCTGCTCGCTGCTCGTCGGGCCTGCCGGCCCGCAAGCTGACAGAGACAACGCCATCAATCCCGCTGCAACAATGTGACACAATCGTCTCATCACGGTTTCCTTAATTGGAAGCAAGCCATTCCTGGGCGCACTCTGTTGACTCAATATAAACTTCACCATTACGCGCACTCAGATGGGCATAAGCCAGGTGTGGAAATTGTTTTCTCGCATCGGGGATCCGCAGAACGCTGTACCCCATTTCACCACTGACTTTAACAAGGTGAGCAGCTCGCCCTCCTACTTCAGTGATAACACCGCCACGCCCTTTCCCGCACGCCTTCATTGCATGGACATGGTAATCCTGACTGCCTTCAGGCAACACAAGGATATCCCCTTCCTGCACCTCTGTCGCATTGTCCGGTGTCGCATGGAATATACGGCCTTTGACAGTGCGCCCCACGCTGAGCACATGGTTTTTCACCTGAAAATAGGCATTTTGCCACTTTTCTGCCCATTCACTGGCGGCATCCGTCGCCTCCCGGTTTTCCCGGTAAGAAATACCCACACCGCCCGCTATCAGCCAGTCTGTGTGCAGCGGATCATCACCCCCCGTTTTCATACCTGAGGTAGATACGGCCTTATACTCAGCCCACTCTTCATGGTAAGTGTACAAATCGTCATTCAACCTCCTTAACGCCCATGCCATCAGCGGCAAGGTAGGTACCTTATACGCCTTACCAGACGCCACTTTAAGCGTCGTGTAACCATACTTTTCCAGTTTTGAACAGGCGAGCACTTTGTCGCGGATCGCAGCATGATAGTTTTCTTTTCGCCACTTGGAAAAGGCATCGTGTGCAAGCTCTGCACGTGAGACCTTCTTGCGATCCGGCAGGCTTTCTATTGCACAATGACTATACATAAAGGATTCGTTTCCGCCAAAGTATTGAAAATACGTTTGCATAAACCCACCAATGCGTATACCGGGGTTATCATCGGTTCTGTTTGCCCGGATATGAGCGTTTACCGTTTCTTCAGGCCCGTCATGATAAATCACTTCATCATTCGCCTCCACCGCATCGTCTTTCAGGACATCAAACAGGACGGCGTAAGGCTTCGCTTCTGTGTCGTGTCCCGGTGTTTCACCACTCACCCAGTATACAAACTGATAGTCGTTGTCACGGTAATGCAACGGACGCCTGGCTTTCATGCCTTTCAATGTCGCGTCTTTTTTGTAGCACTTCGCTTTTTCTGCCAGCGTTCTGATAACCGCACCCAGAAGTTTATGCTCCTGATGCGGGCACTCACCGTCGTTTTCTTCCTCAAAATGCGTCTTCAGGTTTTGCAGGGTACTCATGACGTAAGAGTATGGCTTATCAATCAGCTGATCCAGAAAACAGTATGACATAATGGCTTTCGCCGGCGTCATAACGAGACCTTCTTCGTTGACAAAAGCATGGACAACCCGGCTCATAGCAACCCCTTCTCTTTCAGCTCGCGTTGCATCAATTCGTGCTTGCCAAGAATGTTCTTCAGCACGTTTCCTGACTGCTCCGCCGGGATTTCGTTAAGTAAAGACAATACCATCTCTTCAAGGAACCGTACCTGCTCATTCGGGCCTTCTGTCCATCCCAGATCGCGCGAAGCCAGCTCCAGTGCACCGCGAATATCATCAACCGGCAGCTTTGCCGGTGGCGGCGAATCTAAAAATTCCCACTCTTCAGGATCTTCTTCTTTAGCTTCTTCGATGGCTTCATTGAGATCCGCAGTGTCATCAAGACTTCGTACCAACTCCGGGAGATCTGACTCCGGCACCAGCGTTAAGGTGGCCGCAAGCATTTCTTGCAGATCACCAACTTCCATTTCAGGTTCACTGTAACTACCGTGAAACTGCGCCTGGCTTTTCATTAATGCCAATAAATTTTGCTTGTTTGCGGACAACATTCTCATAAACATCGTGTTCTTCTCTCAGTGTAAGCGGGCTTGATGCTGCGTTTTCGCTTCTTCGTAGCTCATGGGCGGGCGCACATCTGCCATACAACTGTTGCAGCATGACGCCCCGTCTTCATGAACCGTCGCCGTTGTCTCTTTGTTGCAGTACGGGCAGCTGAAATCCATGATAACAAAATTAGACTCTTTGAAAAATTGCATCATAAGTCCTGTGTGTAAGTCATAGGTAAAGTATACCTCAACCGTTAAAAATTACAACATTTTTGTTAATTGTCATGGCGCAATTCAATGGTTGCACCCGCGTTTCTGGCGACCTCCTGACAGTCGCCGCAAGCATACTGGTGTCCGGTCAGATAAATGATTGCCCCTTTCGCTTTTTCTCCGGCTTGCGTAATAGCATCCACTTCAGCATGCGCCTCCTGCCGGCACACCTCTTTGCATAAATGATACCCCTCTCCAGACTTCATTCCGTATACGTCACGCGGGCAAACCTGCTGCGGGTTGTGACACCGGTTAGTGCCCACAAACAATTCCCCGTCAGGTGTGTAGAGTCTGGCGACCACATCCTGTTTAACACAAACACCATTGCCCTTGTCCTGCACTTTTGTCAGCCACACACCATTGTGTTTGAACGTCATAAACAGGTAAGGGTGCCCCTGACGCCATGCGCTTATCTGTGGATGCACAAGCGACAGCGTGCCTGTTTCTCCGCGCATTTTTACGCTGACTGACTCTTCATGGTAGCGGTCAAGCATAACATCAGGAACGGCACTGGCCGCACGGAGGAAAATGGATTGCATGTTTGTGATGTCAGCGTTACCAAACTGCGGCACGCACAACAGAGTATCGCTCAGCTTTGAGAACCGCTCAGAGACAATTTCCGGTGTATTATTGTCAATGCATGAATGACTGACAGAGGCGACCTGATTAATCACCGGTGCAGCACCGGCGGTACGGTCTGAATGTAATGTGCAACATGTATTTGACATTGTGTAAATCCTGTGCAAGTGTGATAGTTAAAATTCTACCACACCCGACAAGTTTTACAACAAAAATGTTAACTCATTCTGGCTTCCCCTGATACAATTCCCGTATCCTTCTGACCGCACCAGGTGTGGCCGAACAGCGTTCTGAGACCAGGGTTTCATTAAAATCATTATCAACCAGCGCTTTCAGGATAATTAACTTATCCTCTGCACTCAACGCTTTCAGTCCCCGAACCGGCTCGCACATATAAGGCAGCATTTTGTCTATTTGTGACGTCATGGCTTTACTGTGCCTTGCCAGCGTCACTACCTGTCCGTAAAGCTCGGTGGCGAACGTTTTCCATGCGCTTTCTCGGCGATCTTTAGTAATTACTCTACTTAATTAATGAACCATAAAGCCAAAGTTGTCCTTCATCTTGTGACCATCTTTACCTAAGAAAGTGACATCTACGATGTAATTGGCTGGAGCCAACTGAGGTAGCTTCCATGAGAATTCACTGCTCGCTTCTTTTGAAGGTTGAAAGCCAAACTTTACTTTTTTTCCCTGCTTATTTTTTAACGATACTTTGACTAAACGCACTTCTTTACTGAACTTAAGTGTAAGTTCCTCTGGGGATGTCATTAACATTGCATTATCCGAAGGCGAACTTTTTTCAAGATTTACGTGTGCGAACACAGCGCTACTAATAACAACGCTGATTACCGCTAAGATTTTGATTAATGCTTTCATATTTACCTCTTTTAAAATTTATGGTTTAACGACTAAATTTAGCTTTTTGATAACTCTTGATTAAAGAAATTTATTTCTCTCTTTTTAACAATTGAATAAATAGCAGGCAGTACAATGAGAGCTAGTAACACTGCACTCGTCATCCCACCGACCATAGGTGCTGCGATGCGACTCATGACCTCCGAACCAGTGCCTGTTCCATATAAAATAGGTAATAGACCGATGATGATTGTTGCCACGGTCATCATGACAGGGCGTACACGCAAACCAGCGCCATGTAACAAGGCATCTTGATAATCTGCGTCAGAAATCTGTTCTGCTCGCTCGGTCGCTTTTTCCTTGAGATCTGTAAGAGCTTGATTCAAGTAAACCAGCATGATGACTCCAATCTCTACGGCAACACCTGCTAGCGCAATAAAACCAACACCTACAGCGACGGAAAAGTTAAATCCTTCCAAATACATTAGCCATAAGCCACCAATCATTGCCATAGGTAATGTCACGACAATAATGGCTACTTCGCTAAACGAGCGGAAATTCAAATAGAGCAAGATCAAAATAATGGCTAGCGTTAAGGGCAAAACAAATGTCAATTTTTCTTTTGCTCTTTCCATATATTCATACTGCCCAGCCCAAGAGATTGAGTAACCTGTTGGAATTTCTAGATTTTGCTCAAGGTACTCTTTAGCATTCGCTACATATGTCCCGACATCCACGCCTTCGATATCAATAAATGACCAGCCATTAATGCGAGCGTCTTCACTTTTTATTCCCGGAGCGCCATTCTCAACACGGATATCTGCTACATCTCCCAATGCGATACGCTGATCATTCGGAGTAATAACAGGCAATCTAGCGAGTTGCTCAGGCGAATCTCTATAGTCTTGTGGATATCTTAAATTGACAGGGTAACGCTCTTGTCCCTCCACAGTTTGAGTGACATTCATGCCTCCAATAGCCGTCGATACCACCTGCTGAACATCAGCAATATTTAACCCGAATCGACTCGCCTTTTCACGAGAAATATCTATCTTGATATAACGGCCGCCAGCTACACGCTCGGAATAAACCGATGCTGTTCCCTCTACCGCTGGTAACAATTGTTCAATTTGCTGACCTATTTCTTGAATCTTATCAAGGTCAGGTCCTGCTACCTTTATTCCAACAGGAGTTTTGATACCCGTCGCTAGCATATCTATCCGGGTTTTTATTGGCATCACCCAAGCATTTGTTAAGCCGGGTAATTTAACCAATTCATCAAATTCAGCTTTTAAACTTTCAGTGGTTACTCCGTCTCGCCACTGCTCTTGTGGTTTCAACTGAATGAATGTTTCAATCATCGTTAAAGGGGCAGGGTCAGTGGCGGTTTCAGCACGACCAACTTTGCCAAAGACGGTCTCGACTTCAGGCACTGTGCGAAGTAACTTGTCCGTTTGTTGTAATAATTCGCGAGCTTTACCAATGGATATGCCGGGGTAAGTTGTTGGCATATACATCAGGTCACCTTCATCCAATGGCGGGATGAATTCACTACCAATCTTATTAACAGGCCAAAAACCCACGGCGGTAACCAATAACGCAATTACAATGGTTGATTTAGGGAATTTCATAACCTGTCTTAACACAGGCATATACAGAGCGGTCAGTACGCGGTTCAATGGGTTTTTCTTTTCCGATATAATCTTTCCACGAATAAAATATCCCATAAGAACGGGAACCAGAGTTATTGCCAATCCAGCGGATGCAGCCATCGCATAGGTTTTAGTGTATGCAAGAGGGGCAAACATTCTTCCTTCTTGAGCTTCTAGAATAAAGACTGGTAAGAATGACACTGTGATAATAAGTAGACTGAAAAACAATGCTGGACCAACTTCACTTGCAGCTTTAGCAACAATTTGCCAACGGTTTTCATCCGTCAATGGCACGCCCTTTTTATTAAGAGCTTCCATGTGCTTGTGCATATTTTCAATCATTACAATTGCACCGTCCGTCATGGCTCCTATCGCTATTGCAATCCCACCTAATGACATAATATTGGCATTGATACCTTGCATGTACATGATGATAAAAGACACCAAAATTCCTAAAGGCAAGGTAATAATTGCGACAATGGAAGAACGTAGATGAAACAAAAATGCCGCACAAATTAGTGCAACCACAATTAGCTCTTCAATCAATTTATCTGATAGATTGCTAACCGCTCGTTCAATTAACTTAGATCTGTCATAAACAGGAACAACTTCAACACCTTCAGGCAAAGAGGCTTTTAATGATTCAAGTTTTTCTTTTACACCGTCAATTGTTTGCTGTGCGTTTTCTCCAAAGCGCATTACCACGACGCCACCAACAACTTCGCCTTCACCATTTAACTCCGCTATCCCTCGGCGCATCTGTGGACCCAATCCAACATCAGCTATATCGCCAATACGCAATGGCGTACCCTGCTCATTAACGCCTAACGGTATTTTTTCGATGTCACCAACGGATTGAATATAGCCAGTGGCAGTTACCATGTACTCAGCTTCGGCCATTTCAACAACAGACGCACCTGTTTCTTGGTTACCTCTTTTCAGCGCCATTTGAACGTGAGTCAATGGTATGCCGTAGGCTCGCAACTTATCTGGATCAACTTGAACTTGGTATTGTTTAACCATGCCACCAATTGCAGCGACCTCAGAAACTCCCGGAACCGTTTGAAGCTCGTATTTTAAAAACCAGTCTTGGATACTTCGCAACTGACTAAGATCATGATTACCAGATTTATCAGTGAGCGCATATATATAAACCCAGCCCACACCTGTTGCATCAGGCCCTAGCTGTGGTTTTGCTGCATCTGGTAAACTCGAAGCAACTTGACTCAAATACTCCAACACACGACTCCTTGCCCAATAAAGGTCTGTGTCGTCGTCAAATATGATGTAGACATATGAGTCGCCAAAGAACGAATAACCTCGAACCGTTTGTGCTCCCGGTACTGAAAGCATCGCAGTAGTTAAAGGAAAAGTTACTTGATCTTGTACTACCTGAGGTGCTTGTCCCGGATAACTCGTTTTGATAATTACTTGAACATCTGACAAGTCAGGAAGCGCATCGACAGGTGTATTTTTTAACGCAAATATTCCACCAAATGCGATGATAAGCGTGGTTAATAACACAAAGAAACGGTTACCCACTGACCATCTAATTATTGATTCAATCATTACTAATCTCCCTATTTAATGGTTCGAATGATCGACAACAGCTTTCTGTTCATGATTTGCCTCATGTTCGTCGCTGTTTTTTTCATTTGCTTCAAGGGAAATTTCAGTGATAACCAATTCATCTCTCACTTCAAACGTGAAAGTGACGTTGTCACCAACATTAAAGTCAGCTATTTCTATATTTTCCGCGACGATAAAATCCATCGTCGCAGCAGGTCTATCCCACTTCTCTATTGGGCCTCGACTAATATTGAAAGTGCGATTGCCTAAGGTTATTTCATTAATTAAACCTGAGACTGTTGCAGAGGATACTTCTGGCTGACTCATGATATGAATACCAGTTACTTCATATCCACTATCTTCGGTTTTAGACACCTCGAAGTGTAAAGATTGACCTGACTTTAAAGAGTCAACATCAACATTCTCAGCCACATTAAAGTCCATTGTCATTTCCGGCCAATCCCAAGCTTCAGCCGGGCCATGTGTAATATTGACCATACGATGTCCTGTCATGACGCTGTTTACTTCACCTTGCATCCAGATAGAGTTCGGCACCTCATCATGTGTCATACGCTTAAAGTCTGATGACTTACTTGATTCCGAATCAATTAGGAATTGAGCAGACGTAACAACAACATCATCTTCATTTAAACCGCTCAGAATCTCGATACTATCTTTATCAACTCGACCAATAGTTACCTCAATTGATTTAAACTGTCCGTCACCTAAGGCGAGGACGACTCTGTCTTGCTTGCCTGTGCGTATGACCGCTTCTTTAGGAACAATAATCGCACTGTCGGCTTGATTCGCATGGATCGAAACTTGTGCGAACATATTGGGCTTTAATTGAAAATCAGGATTACTAAATTTCAAGCGAACTCTAAGTGTGCGAGTTTTACTGTTTAATGCTGGGTAAACATAGTCAACCACACCTGTCCAATCTTCTCCGGGCAAGTAGTCTAGAGTCATCGATACTGGCAACCCTTCTTTGATAAGCGCTGCATCTCGTTCAAACACTTCAGCCTCTACCCATACTTGGTCAAGTTTGCCGATACTAAGCAAAGTATCTCCCGGTTTCACATAGAAACCTTCTCGTATTTTTAACCCATCTACAACACCTGCTTGAGGCGAATAAAAGGTAATTGTTTGTTGAACTTTTTTTGTTTGCTCTAGTTCTTTAATCAAGCCTGCTGAAAGTTGTAAGGCTTTAAGACGATCTTTAGCTGCCGTAACTAACGAGCCGTTATTGCGCTTTAAGGCGATTAACAATTCTTCTTGAGCATTAACTAACTGGGGAGAATATAAGCTGTAAAGGGGTTGACCTTTTTCTACAGGGTCACCCTCAGCCTTAACGTATAGTTTTTCGATCCAGCCATCAACACGTGGGTGGATATGAATTAGTTTATCTTCGTCATATTGTACATAACCCACCGTAGAGATTTCAGTGTGCATATTTTCTAGCTCAACAGGTGCGGTACGAACACCAAGATTATTCACCACATGAGGAGCGACCCTAACAGCACCGGGGCCGAAGTCATCAGTTGATGATTCATCTTCATACACAGGAATTAAGTCCATCCCCATAGGAGATTTACCGGGCTTGTCCCGGCGGTAGTTAGAATCCATCGGGGCAACCCAATAAAGCGGCTTTTTCTCTTCAGAATTTGTTTTCGGTCCTTCAGAGTTAGGATTTAGGAATAAACCCAATGTCCCAGCACCTATTGCTGCACCAATGATGATCGCGATAATTATTTTTGTATTAGATGACATTATTTCTCTCCGAATTTACCAGTGTGTGCGGGTGCTGATTTTGAATGTGACTGTGCGAAGAAATAGTTGATACGAGTTACTGTTTTCAATGCATCAACATCTATTTTCAGTGCGGAAATTCTGGCATTAAGCATTGCGATTCTAGCTCGAACAACTTCAGAAAAATCACCATCATCGTTGGTATAAGCAGTCAACGAAGCTTCTGCGTGGTCGTGGGTTTGCGTAAGCAATTGTTCTTTATATATTGACTGCCTTTCTGATAGTCTTTTCAGCTGCCTTAGCTCTTTTTCAATTTCGCTAATCATTTGTTTTGTTAACAGCAATTTCTCTGTTCTGACAGCTTCTTTTTCCGCGATTGATGCGGCAACTTGTTTATCTTGTCTATTTTCAGTGAATAACGGTAAATCAAACGTCACACCAACAGAAAACAAGTCTGCTCTATTATCTCCTGATGGCATATCATCACGATAGGCATAGCTGGCGTTTACTCCCCACTGGGGCTTATATTGTTGTTTGGCTATATCAACAGCTGTTTCAGTCACTTTTTTCTGAACATCAATTGAGCGAATCGCAGGGTGATTTTCTAATTCTAATGCCAGAGCATTTCGCGAATAATGAGCCTTCTTTAAAAATGCGGGGGTTTGCAATCGAATTTCAGGTAGAGTTTCTGAGACATTGAATGCCATTGGTTGCGCGTCAAAATCAAACGCTTTTTCATAGTTACTGTCATCATAAAGATGAAGCCATTCGTTTAGACGAGCAATTGAGGTTTCTAATTTTTGCCTCTGGACTGTCAACCTATCTTCCAATTGAACGATTTCTAGTTGTGCTCGAATGACATCTTGTTGTCTTGTTTTTCCAATCACATTTGAGTAACTGGCTTTTGCTATCTCCGCCATCTGCTCAAATAGTTCCCAATCGTTCTCGATTAACTTAATGGTTTGTTGCGCTAGAAAAGCGTCTAACCAAAGTTGGGAAACTTCACTTTTCAATTTCGCCTTACGATTTTCGCGTAACAGCGGGTATTTAGTTGATTCGATTTTTAGCTGTTGTCGTTTGAGTTCCAAACTATCTCCTCTAGGAAACATTTGAGAAACTCCAACTTTAAATTGAGTCATACCTTCCTGATCTAAGTTCCATGTATCTGTTGGTAAATTCATCATGCCCACAGACATAATAGGGTCAGGCAATGTTCCAGAAGCTATACTGTTATACTCAACAGCTTGCTGTTTCAACTTGCTGCCGTGCAGCCAAGGGTCATTTTGCTGTGCTAATGCTATCGCCTGATCAAGTGAAATGATCTTTTCTGCTTGGGCATAAAATGCAGAAAACCCGATCATTAAACTAACAGTAATCTTTAACAGACTTGGAATTCCAAATTTCATTAGAATTGCTCCTCATAGGTTTTCACCTCTGCATACACTTCGCTAGTACCATCTTTAAATAGAATCAACACGTTATAAGGCATAAAACGTTCACCTACTTCCATCCCCGGAGAGCCAACAGGCATCGCTGGGACTGACAAACCAATGGCGTTGTTGTGTTTTTCAGCTAAAAATTGTTTTATGAATTTGGCAGGAACATGCCCTTCAAACGCAAAGCCATTTCTAGTAACGGCTGTATGACAAGAGCGATAATTAGGTTTGATACCGTACTTAGTTTTTATATTGGAGATGTTGCGGTAATCTTTGGAGTGCGCAATCACCCCTTCATCTTCAATATGGGTTATCCACTTTTTGCAACATCCACAAGTCGGAGTTTTGTAGACTAATAACTCGATTAGCTTTGCTTCGACATGACTTTCATGATTATGCTCGGTAGCGTGAGTAAACGCTGGTATTAGCAGTATAGCTACCGCTAACTTAAAAAATAATTTGATCATTTTGCCCCCAGACAATGCTGGATAAAATATAGGCGCAATAGCGCTTAATTAATTAACAAGAAAAGTTATTCTGTGCGTAAATTTTGGACGCACTAACCCTGTGTTAGGCAAATATTGGTGGACGGAAAAGGGAAGTAGGCATTGACTTTGGGTGTTCAGCGCCTTGGTTCACTATAGCTTCAGTAAAGCCCAAAATATCAGGTGAACCATTGTTTGAATTCAAAAATGTGACTGATGTACATGCATTTGCAGGACAAATACAGTCTACGTCGCAGCAGTCTTTTGAACTTGAAGCACTAGCCTTCATATCACCATGTTCCATACCTTCATGAGACTTCATTGAAGAGTGTTCCATAGTCATATGAGATTGATGAGAATCTGCCGACATTTCACAAGACATAGATGTATAAGCAAATGCTTGCCCAACAAAGGCAGTAAGCATGGCAACAACAACTAAGACTTTTGAAAGTGGTTTAAACATACAGTTCTCTTAAAATTACCTTATCATGATAATCTAAACTTGTGTTTGTGTCAAATAAATTCCCGCCCGCCAAGATTGTTGAGCACCTCGCCGCTGTGCGACAGCGTTTTTGACGTGTGGCTTTCATTGGCATCAATGACCCGTTTACCTTTCTTTTTCGCCAACCACTTCAACATCAGCTTGAATTTGTAATGGCCCAGATCGAGCATTTGTCGGCAGGTATTCCGGCGAATTACCCGTCCAGCTTTGCGTCTTACCATCGACTTGGTTTCAAAGTGGGGTAAAAAGATGACATCGTAATTTTCAGTGAGATAATGCGCCAGGCGTTGGTGCAAATCACGGGTGATATCTTCTTTCTTCGCTTTTAACCGGCTCATGGTGCGCTGGATATAACGAAGGCGGTCTCTCGCCCACTGCGGCAGATCGTCAAACTTGATATCTTTGGCGAACTGGTTGTAAATCCGCTGACGCTGAGACAGCAAAGCATCAACTTTTCGCATGAGTGGGAACAGACGGGTTTGTGCCAGTCTGTCACCGGCCACGACGACCTCTGACGGGCTGTAACAGGTAGCAAAGGTCCTCACGCCAGGATCAACAGAAACGCATCGTACCGCACCTTGGGTTTCGGCTTTGGTGGTGATGTGCTGCTGTACGTTGATGAACCAGCGTCCTTTGTCAAATGTCACGGTAACGGCTTGATCGATAGCCTCCTGCGGAACGGTTTCGGTTAAGTGGATTTTATCCAGCGCTTTCACTGCCGGGCTGAGACAGGCAGGCATCCTGCACATGCGGAATGAGTGAACATCGCCCTTTCTGGATTTGTAGTGCAACCTGGCAAAGCCAGGTTGATCATACCGCTTGCCTTTGTTTTTATTCGCTATGGCGAGAAAGGTGGTTTTGGCTTCTCTCACCGCGTTGTCGCAGATCAGGGAATTGTAAACATGCCCCTTTTCTTCCTGTTCCAGCTTGCAGGCAAACTTCACCCACGGACGCAAATCGTAAAACTTGTCATCATCATCCTTGTGTGAGCCTTCGAGATACCGTGAAATCGCGAGGTTGTACGCCCTGCGATACAGCATCAGCGCCTGAACGTATTTTATTTCGGATTCAGGGTAAAACCGAATTCTCTTGGTGGCTTTAATGGTGACAGGTTGGCTGTTTTTGATATCCAGCGCCGCAGCTGGCAGCGTAACATTGAAAGCGGCTGGCGTGGAAAGCGGCTTCAGTGCCGTCATCCAGCCGTGGTGACTGATCCGGTGGTTTTCTTTTTTGTTTTCCGTGGCAGGCAACCATAAATCGGAAGACAAAACCGCTGCGCGAGGACTCCAATAAGCTCCCTCGTCCTTAGCGTTTTCAATCTTGATGTCAGGCTTGATTTTCACCAGCTAAAACCACGTAATAACAACAAAATTATTCTATCAGCCCCGCAAAGAAAAGCAACCAAGCAGACGTCCGGACATCCTAATGTTGCGTTCGTTGCGCTTTTTGTGAACCGTCTTTACTCTCAACGGCTTCCAGAGCAAAATAACGTTTAACTCTCACGCTACGCTCACTTCCCGGGCATTCCGGCACGGTATTTGACCAGTAAGGTTCATCACTGCCTTTGGGAATGACCTGAAAGCAGAAAATGCGGCGTCCAAGCGTAAACTGTTTCTGATAAACACGGCTCATGACAACACCTCTCTTAACAAACCTTTACGTAATATGGCAAGTACATCATCCAGCGCGGGCGGGGCATCACCGTCATATGCCGTCAGCTCGATACGCTCAAGCGAGACGGTTGCGTTTTTCAGCGCACTGACAGCCTCTACCCAGTGGTTACTCGCCTCCGCCGACAACTCACGCGCAAGCTCCCTTTCCGCCATCATTTCAAACTGCCGGCTTGCCTGAATCATCCATAACGCATCGAACTGAAAGCGGCCTTTTTCTTCCACCACAATAAACTGATTGCGGGCAGCGTCAAAGACAACATGGCTTTCATCAAAAGGCAGTTTGGCTTTTTTGTAGTTGTCGTTTTCGGTGAACACCAGCTTACCCAGCGGGAATGACAGCATGCGCGGCCCGTACATATAGCCCACCGGTAACGGCAAACCAATCAGCAGCCCGTTCAGTAAACCGGCGATATGATAAGCTTCGGCGCTGTTTTTGATGCAGTTTTCAATGGTGCCGGATGCCATTTCTTTTAGCAGGACAGAAAGATAGTTCTGGCCTTGATTGCTCGTAAAATTGATCACGTGGGATACTCCTGTGTCTGTGTACAAAAAGTATCCCACACAACGCTGGCAATTACAACAAAAAAGTTATTTTTTTCGGTGTTAATTCCGTCTTGCACTTGTAGCAGGGGGCAATGGCCGCCGGCGAACTTTTTTTGATCAGCATGGCAGATAGCGCTCCACCCGTCCAGGTCTTATGACCACACTGACACGACCATGCAACACTCTCTTTTACAGGTGATACAAGAAGGTTGGGATAATCATCTTCGGGTGTACCCTCTACCTCAAAGCTGTCAAAGGCATCGGCTGAGGCGATTAGCTCACTGTCCGTCATTGACGCCACAAGCTTCATGATTGTTTCCCGTAGTGTCGCGGCCGTTACATCCTCGGCACTTTCCTTTTTTGATATCGCTTCCACGGAGAAGCTGAATGCGTGGTTGAAATTCGTCTGTTTCATTTGTGATTTCCTGTTTGTGTGAACAACCAGGTCATATTACAACAAAGCCCTCAGGGAGTCTGTAGACGATGAGTCACAAACGCTAAAATGTTGTAATTTAATAAGACAAACTTACTTTCCGGACACCACGCATCAGGTTTTTATGCCTTTCTGCGCCGGGCTGCGAACAGTCCGCACATACCGAGTAAACCCAGCGCCAGAGGCGCAGAAGCGTTAATCAGATTACCTTGTGCATTAAGCGCGATGCCATTCATTGAGTTATCGCCAAAAAACTGGTTGTTGTATGACCAGCCAAACGCCGGCTGTGCGCCAAGGTAAGTTGATGACGACGTCCCGTACTGCAACAGTTCACCGTCCTGCCAGTAGTATTGTCCGCGCAGTCAGAAAACGCTTTTGCTGGCAGGTTTTAATAAAAATGAAGACAGAATCAAGCAATTCTAAAGTCAACAAAAGTGTTGTAACTTTCGCTTTTTATTGAGATAATACAACAACTGACACAGGAGTATTTATGTTTGAAATGCAATACAAAGCGACGCGTATTTTATACGGGCGCTTAAGTACGGAAAACAAAAGCACACTGGTACCGAGCATCGATGATGCGCAAAAGTTGCTCAATTTCTGGCGGAAAAACGGTATGCGTCAGCGCGTGCGTTACCAGATGGTTGCCATGCTGCCGCTACCCGAAGAAAAAATTCTGGCGCTGATGAATCCATCGTTAAAGAGAACAGAAGGGGGCATCACTCACTATCATGCGTAAGTGATGCCGTGTTGTTACCGGCCGGGGCGCGGAGTGGTATTTTCATCCATATTCTGCTTCATGCCCGCCTGATTTTGACTCAGCGTGCTTCTGTGCGCAAGCGTGGCCAACGCTTCCTCATCCAGTTGGGGCACAATCTCATCCAGCACGCTAACCTGAACAAGCGGAGACATATCCTTCATTTTATCCACAATCATTGATACCGCCTCATCCTGGCGTTTGAATACCTGTCTGGCGTCATCAAGATTGTCCACTGCCGAAACAACAAACTCCGGCATACTGCCTGCCGCCGGCAGCGCACTTCCCATTATGCGGGATATTGCCCGGCTGTCTTCGTCAGCGTACATGTGCAGGAAACCCATGGTTGAAATCAGTGTGTTGACAGCAGACTCATTGTCATACGGCACACCCGCCATTTCCGTCAACTGCCCGACAACAACACGCCCGATCACCTTTGGCTCAACGCTTCCTGATATCGCTGCATTAATCTGTTCCAGCAGTGAGCGGGCACGCACATTGGACGGTGTCTGCGTTATTTTGTCCATGTTTACAACCGGCAAACCCGACGTGTTAACCGGCACAAAACCGGGAGACGCCTGCGCCCCGTCAGTGTAATGCGTTCCCAGATGTAATTCCTTTGACTGCTTGATAAAATCATCGACGGGCAGCGCCACCAGGTGATCAGGCATAAAGGCGGAAGGGTCTGCATGGTAGACCGGCAAACCTATTGCTTGATGTGCTGCAACATCCAGCACACCAACGTGCGGCAGCTCGGGCGCACCTTCAAAATGCTTTCGTGTTAGTTTGTCTTCTGGCCAGATGGATGGCGCAATGGTGTATAGCGTGGTCATACCGGTATCCTGTTGTTACAATAAGCGAGAGGCTTTATTGTATCCTATTATCGTCAATCGTAATCAATATCAGGATCATCATCTACTTTACCGGCTTTCAGGACCGGAGGCAGATACCGGATAATGAAACAGATAATCGCCATGACAAGCAGGTAATGGTGATGTGTCATCTCGCCGTCTGACAAGGTGTCCATTCCTACCATGTCAAATATCAGGCAACATAAAAACGTCACTACCATAATGAGCAATTGCGTTTTTGGTTCCAAAGATGCCGATGTGTCCTTCGACATGTTTACTCCCTGTATTCTTTTCGCAAAATAAAGCCGCAGGCATTGGTTATGCAGAAATAATTCTGCATTCCTTTTTTATAGTACACAAAACAAAAAACTTGCGCCAATGTTTTTTGCTTTTTTTGTTTTAACACCTGTCTTTTTTGTTGTAAAAATCAAGTCTTCTATGGTAGAATTCACACTCAATATACAGGAACCACTATGCAACTTGATACTTTTCTGGCCTCCGGCCGGTACCGCTCCACACTTGACATGACAAAAGCCCTTTCCGGACATCCCGCCTTCAATGAAGGGGACAGTCGTGCGCTACTTTCACTTATGCAATCACCCAGGCAGCGCAGTGAAATGCCGGGTGGCGCTAAGCACTTGTCTAATGCCATGCAAAAGCTGATTGTGTACGGCTTTGCGGAGATCCGCAACAATGCTATCTTTGCCGCTGAACCATTACGCCGCTTTGTCCGCGAAGAAGCCAAACGCCGCGCCTTACTGCTGGAGCGTATGCGCAGTAAAAACAGCGTTGAACTAAATGACTTGTTTACCTGAGGTAAGTACGATGCAAACGCTTTCACATCTCAGTCGTCTGAAATTTGAATTCATTTCGATGACATCCCTTTTCCTCATCCTGGCGCTGACCGCTGTTCTGCAATCCGCACCGGTAACACTCCTGCTCACTTGCATGTGGGCGGTTTGTGTCAGCTACTTGTCGGAGCATGGCATATTCACGCAGTCTTACAGCTTTAAAAAAGTACTGACAGGCGCTGCCGGCCTCGCGTTCTGGTCCGGCACTCTGACTTACAGCACGCTGCTTTTGCTCGCGCCCGAAGGGGCGGATAGTCATCAATCCCCCACTTACGCGTTTTTTGGTGTCGGCTGCTGGTGTTTATACCTGACCCTTGCGCACTTAGCCAAAAACAGTTTTCCGATGATCAGGTTGATACGCAATACGATCCTTTCTGTTATGCTTTCAGGGCTGGGCTGTTATATTGCTTACCTGTCAACGGGCAGTGTAACGACATCACTGGCCACATTCGGCATTTTAGTCCCATTAAGTACAGGGATTGCATCCGCCGCCACACAAAAAAGCATGGGCGATAACACACCCTACACAGCCACCCAGACAGGTACAACAACCCTTATTTTCACCAGCGGGATCCTCACCGGTATTCTTACCGCCACTATGCTCCCGTAAAATCAGCAGTACGCAGAGCCGGTTCGCCGGCTTTTTGTTGTAACAAAAACTCACGCACCGTCCGTCTTTTCGGCAAAAATCGGCTACAATCCCCCATGAAATAAGGATTTTTATGGAAACACGGATTGTTAACTTTGTATTGGCCGGCGCACAAAAATGCGGCACCACCAGCTTATCTGAGCAACTTTCTGCACATCCCGACGTGGGATTTTGTGTAGAAAAAGAGCCGCATTTTTTCAGTAAGCACCCCGCGCCGCTGGATAGTGCCGCCCTGGCTGAGTATCACGGCAGATTTGAACCGCAAAATGCAGTTCTCTGGGGAGAGGCGTCGACGTCTTACATGTTTTTTGATGAATATCCTCACGTTGCACCCACCCTCAGTCAGTACAACCCTGATATGCGCATCATTATCATGCTAAGGGATCCGGTTAAACGCATCATCTCGCATCTTCACCACCGGATCCGTAAAGGTTATATCCGTGGTGACAACATTCACACAGAGCTTGCCACATGCACGGATTACATTGACCGCAGCAGCTACGGCAGACAGATTGCGGCCTATCAGGCTGTGTTTGCACCTGAGCAAATCCGTATTTACAATTTTGAACAGTACATACGCGACCCGGCCCCTGTGGTTGAAGATGCGTTGCGCTTTATCGGGGCTGACATGCAGAAGTGGGATCCTGAATCGCTGAGCCGGGAAGCGAAAAACATTTCTGACGCCAAAGTCAGGTTGGGCCACATCCCCGGCGCAACCGCTGTCCTTTCGTATCTGGAAAAACAGCCTTGGAGCTGGCGGCTATCAAGACTCATCCCTTTGAACACACCCATGCCTGAAGGCATCGAAAAGGCGTTATGGTTACGCCTCAAAGAGGATGTTGATTTGCTTGAGTCCAGCACCGGCTTTGATGCATCAGCATGGAAAAACAAGTACCACCATTTCGGATAAACAATTCACAACAAAAGTGTTGCAACAAAACACAGTATGTCATAGACTGTCTGTGTGGAGTTGCCTCACCGGCCGTTCCTCAACGGGTGAAGACCCGGCCGTTTTCCTGATCGCCCTGTTGCGATAGCAAATACTTCATATTCTGACACTTACAGCTATCACGAGTTTATCGTACTGCGTGTCTGATACCGCGAGGAAAACACCCTGTAGACACGTAATTTATGAGGACTTAGTAATGAAAGCTGCCGCACAACGTTTTTTTCGCGCCCTGTCTAAAACTGTCACCAGCACAGAAGATGTCCGCGACATCAAAACACACATTAACCAGGTTAATGCCCGTTATTTTGGTAACGGTTTAGGTGCGAACAAAATGCACAGCTACCTGTGCAACCTGCTTGGCTCTGAACAGGCAAATAAACTGTCAGACAATATCATGACACAAGCAGGCGAACTTACTGCACTGCCACTGAATGAGCAACTCGACGCGCTACTTGGCGAACTGCTGTCTCCGTTAAATTCTGCCGGACGCGGAGACACCTATATTCATAACGAAGATGAAATTTCGCGCATTTTTTACCTCCCCCTGATCACGCTCAACACAAAAGACGGTGATGCCGGGATAAACGAGTTGGAATTGCGCCTCGAAGTCAAACTGGACACGACGGCGACCAGGATTTGCATCCGTGGGCGTTTCGTACTCTGGCAACCCGATACCGAGAACAGCTCTGAAGGGCCTGATGACCTGCTTTATGGCTGGGATATCAGTGAAGGTATCGACGGTTACTTTGCGACAGCCGGTGAAAAGGGATACGGGCGACTTGTCAGTATTAAAGCTTCACCGTATGCTGTGGACGCTGCCGGATTCACGCCGCGCCTCACGACAGGATCAAACGAATACCCTTACCTTGTTCAAATGAGTGGCCTGTACATGCAAAAAATCACCCTTGCGTTACATGCGCTTGCTGACATGACACCGGACTATCACCTTCACGACGACGACGAGCATGAAGTCTTCGTGATTGATGGTTCACGAAAGCTGCCATAATCATTGAAACCGGTACAACAAAGAAGTGGAACTCCACTTTTTTGTTGTAAAAACATACTGATGTGATACACTTTACTACGTATAAAACAGGACAAATACAGGAGCCCCCATGACAACGTTACACCCTACCGCCGCCACGTTCCCCAAAGCCGGGATCATCACCATTGAGGGGCTGGACGGCGCAGGCAAATCCTCTGCTATCAATATCGTCCTTCGTGTGTTTAAGGAAGCCGGCATTAACATTGATGTCAGTCGTGAGCCGGGCGGTACACCGATGGCAGAAGCAATCCGTGAAGTGCACAAAAATCCGGATTTCAGCAACGGGGGTGAAATCATTTCCCCGTTGACAGAATCTTTGCTCATGTTTGCCTCCCGTACACAGCTGTATACAAACATCAGCATCCCGCGCTGGCAAAACAAGGGGCAAATGACCCTGCTCGATCGTTGCTGGTGGACGACGTTTGCTTACCAGTATTTTGAACTTCTTCCTGTCGAACAATATGAAACGCTCTGCAACATGTGCCTTTCAGAAGTGTCTCTGGATGCCGCACTGTATTTGGATGTTGATCCTGTTACCGGTCTGGAGCGGGCGGGCAAACGGGGTGCATTAGATCGCATCGAACTCAGCGGAGCAAGCTTTTTTGAGCGCGCACGCCGTGGCTACCTGCACCTGGCAAATCAGCATGCCGACATTGCGACCATCATTGACAGTAACCGTCCATATGAGCAGGTTTCCGCTGATGTTGAGGCATGGGCAAAGAAAACGGCTGCCACCATCAAGCAAAAATACAATATCGCGGAAGATAACTAAATGGCCCGGGCAGGATACACCATCCTCCCGCTTGCTGCTTGCCTTGCGTTGTTGATTGCCATCATCACGAAAGACGCAGGCGTCAATGCTGAGGATCCGGAAGCGACAATTGCGAGTTTGCATCATGAGGCTGAAAAACGCGTTAAAGCGGCCGTAAACGCGCCTTATAAGAAAAAGCAATCTGCCAATATTACAACGCGTACTTCAGATGATAGTTATGAGATCTCGGTCGCAAGCTTTACCGGCCGTTACGTCGCTATGATTGACAGTGATAGCGAACTTGCGGCGTTACTGCCCGCTGATAGCGCTTACGTTGTTCATCCGCTGCTATCTGCCGGTAAAAAGTCCGAGTCCGCCATAAGCTACACAAAAAGAGCGGCGGCAGCCTGTTTGATAAAAGGTGACACTACACGCTGTACGCTGGCCTTTAAAGAATAGCGTCTGCTTTACCTCACTTTAAAAAGTCCGCGTTCCTGATAACCAGGCAGCGCGGATTTTTTTAATAACGCCGGATTTTCCCAGCATTCCAGCATCGTCGTTTCGCCATATTCATCCGACACTCTGATAACTTCATGAGGGAAGTTTTCGTTAAGGCAATGCGCCACCATCGATGCAAGACAATCCGGATCGGCCACAAACCACTCTGATAGCATACCTGAACTGTGATGGCGAATTTGCCGGTAGTGTAAAGCGAGGAAGTCTTTAACCGTATCCTCGATGTCGGACACGCGCACACGGTTTCGCTTTTTATGCTTTCTCAGCACCTCATTACCTGCACCGCCTGGCAATGGAAACGGTGAGCGTAGTTTGAAGGCGTATTTTATGGCATACCTTGGGTTTTGTGAGCCATATGAGCGGGTATTCATATTGCCGGTTGTTTTGCCAACTTTGGCCTCCCACGGTCGCTCAACATCGACGCCCACATAAATCCAGTTTTCCACCGACAACGCCTGATACCGTAAATTCCGGCGCTGCCACGCCATTTTATAATCGCGTCCTTCGCACACGTCATCATCGTCGTCTATTTCATCATCAAACATGCAAAGTGCCTTATTTTAATCACATTTCACATTTATACCGATAACAGTCACAATAAGTCCAGTGTTATCTCCTGTGCGCGCCCAAAAGTGTTGTAAAAAATAAATTGTTGTGTAATAATTCAATGACACAAACACAGGATACACAACACAATGACGATCATTGACCAGGCCATCATTGCCGAAAAGCTGTTCACCACACGCCTTATTGTCCACACGCCTGACCGGGATGACGCCCAGGCTTTATCTGATGCACTGGATGACATGCTGCTTGCTGCCACAGGTAAGCCGCCGGTGCCGGTTTGCAAAGGGACAGTCTACGCGGAAACCATTGGGCTGGCCATCAATGCCAGCGGTGCGGTCAGGTATTTTATCGATCACCCTGAAGACATCATGACGGTAACGGATCCGGGAGAGAACAAAGTCGACGCGACCAGCCTGCGCACTTTTCTTACCACCCCTTCTGACGCACTGGATAAGGTAAAACAACGCTTGTCTGATAAGTGCCGGCTGCGTGATCGCCAGCATGACGCAAGAGAAAAGTTGCTGGCATTATCACTTACCCCCGGCAAAGCGCTGAACCATGAGGCTATTGAACTCATCGACAAGCTTCACACACTGCTTAGCAAAGGGGAGGCGTGATGCGCATTTCTTTGCAGCAGGCGAGAGCCTTTCGTCGCGGCCTCCGGTTATCTCCTGATGGGGTACGACACGTTCCCGGAAAAAACCGGAAACCACCGGCCAATCTTGCCGGTCGCAACCGGGTGATGGCACTTGCCATGCCTTTTATTAAAGCGCGCCATCCTGATGATGCCATCACGATGAGACACTATCCGACAGGTACGCCTTACATCCAGGTGACGCCACGAGGACTCACTGCGCCGCACACCTACACGTTTTCACCCGATACAGGAAAGATCCACTGTAACATGCACGTGGATGAGGCGTTAACAGAGGCTTTAGCTAAATATCTACAACAAAAAAGTTGACCTCAAGCCAAATTCTGTTACAGTAAACACTCACACACAACACAGGTTATAAAACATGAAAAACGAACTCAAGTACACCATTAGCTCCGAAACTTCAGTCGAACTTTTAAAACTGGCCCTAAACGCGACGAAACAACTCCCCGAGTCTCATCCGCTTTACGTTGAAGCGCAAGCCTGCCTGAAACTTGTCGACGATCAGCAGGGGGAGGAAGCGCACTATGAACCCTACCGGGAAGCGGCACGCGAACACAGCGCCATCCGCGACGGCGACATTGAAGTCAGTGATGTTGGTGTTGTTTCCGGCGGAGACAGCAACGGCGCTTACGTTGCTGCATGGATATGGGTCGATCAGAGCTGTACCGAGAACTTGCCGGTTGACATGTTAGTCGTCGAGCCGTCTGAATACGACAATGAGAATATTGAAAATGCGGAAGCGCTGACTGACTACCGCGTGTCACCGGTGCCGCCTGCAAACTCACTGACGCTGCGTGCGGGTCTGGAAGGTACTGACACCGTCGTACTGCTGTCTTTCCCTGAATATCCGGCCGATTGCAATTACCTGCTGGTAAGTCGTGAAGACGGAGAACGTGCTATCGGCATCCACGCTTATTCACTTGGTGTACAGCCAAAGGAAACACTGGCCAAACTTGCCGCGTTCCTGACCGGTGCAGGGGCTGCGGTCAATGATGAAAAACGCATTACGCTGAACCTGTTCGAGTCAACGGCGCACCAGCTGCACATTGCATCTGATGGCGACCACCTGTTTTTCACGCTGGATGATGAAGAAACGCAGTATTGGGATCATGCTGAATTCAGTTATGATGAAGGCGAACCGGTAAATGTACTCGGTGCCGTCTGTGCTGGTATGGTGACTGCCGGATAACAATGTTAATGCAAACATGCCGCATGCCGGCATGTTTTTCTTTTTCGACGAGGTAACACATGAAGGTCACTCCGTACTTTGCCTCACTGGCTCACAGTGGAAAAATGAGTGTATTCACCATGCCACTCATTGCGATGCCTTTGCGTGGTCACTGACAACCGGTGAGCTGCTCCCGCTAATCAACATCCTCCCCACACTATGCGCCGCCGGCATGTTTATACAAGTTTGCCTGCTGTCTTCCATCTGCCACGAAACACCGCAGAGCAAATCGTTTAATGACAAAACCCGGACGCGAAGCAAAGGAGCCATGAAGGCGCTGCCGCCCGGGTTCCGCTCTACCATGACGTCTCTCGCACTTATCATGCTTCCCTGCCTGGCCGTCAGTAATGTTTTCACACTGACCATCGCTGCGCTGCTCAGCATTATTTTCTTTGGCGAGCTGAAGAACTTGCAGCTTAACTATATTTACGAAAACCAGCTTCAAAAAACCACAACGTAAAACATTTTCGTTGTAAATAAGGTGTTTTTCTGCCATACTTCACACTTCACAAACGCAGGAAAAAACAATGTCACTAACACATCCTTTAAATCAGATTTCGGCGCAGGCTAAAAATATTGCGGCGACGCTGCTTTCAACCAATCCGGTCACGGAACACCCGAAACTTCCGACACCGTTCGTGGGCACCCCGTCATCACAGCATGATATCTTTCTTGAAAACGGCAAGCTCGCAGGTTTCACCCCGGACGCGCTTTTTGATGATGACGGGTATCACTACGACTGGTCCGTGCTTGCGGAATACGGCGAGTTTGAAAACTTCCTTACCTTGTTAAACGCGCTCGACAATCAAGCCCGTAACGGCGCGCACGAAGCACAATACAACGCGGCTCTACCCTTCACGCTGGGGTGCCGGATGTCACACGATGACATTGAAGAACGCCACCGTAATATTACCGGTGAATTTATTCCTCAAAGTTCATACCAGAGCAACAGCAACCTGATGGTTATCACCGTTAACGACATGGATCACATCTTCCTTCTTGATACCCTTACGCCGGAAGACGATCCCGTTTACACGTGCATAGGTATCCAGTGATGACACGCATAAAAGACATTGAAAACCACATATACGGCTATCTCGCCGCCAGCGTCATCACGCTTTTTTGTTCCGCAGGGGCAATACTCATCGTCGTCCTGAGCTGGCTTTCCGGTACCGCTGAAAGTACATCGCCTTATATCGCCGCAAGCGGTGCAATCATCTTGCTGGTGCAGTGTTACATGTTGGGGAAAACGGCGGGACCGGTTGAAAGTTTCTTTCGTGGTTCTCACGCGCCCGAACGCTTTGATGCGGTATTTCGAGCACTACCCATCACCGGCAAATTGCAATTGTGGTTGCCGGTTTTGTTTGCGTTAGGGTTGCAGCCATCAACATATACAAGCGCTGACACCTCCCTACTTATTGCTATCAGCAGCTTTCTTGTTTTTATTTCCACCATCACTATCACAGCGACCCTGGCGTTTTCCTTTCGCCCGCTACCAGAGGGATATTAATGACAACTACATTCGAACACCAGAACTTTACCGGCTCTGCCGAAATCGACGTTGAAAGTGAAAAGTTGTACGGGAAAATTCTGTACATTCACGACCTCGTCTCCTATGAGGCGGACACGCTTCCGGCATTACGGGCAGCGTTTGAAAATGCGGTGGAACATTACAAGAACACCTGCGCTGAACTTGAAAAAACGCCACTTGACGGCACCACATCAACACTGTCCCAATGGGCCGAAGCGAACGACGATATCATTTACACATTAACGGATATCAACTCTGAAAAAGGCATGGTTCCCATGGTGACGGCCAAAGCCGGTACCGGTCACGCTGATATTGATGCGCTGACCAGGCTCATGCAGGACGCGCGGGAGAAGAACGCCGCCGGGCTTGCCAATGCCGGCCCGTTCCTGTCTGCATTGAAACGCAACCCATACTTTTCCGGCTTCACTCCTGTTGTCTCCATCAGTGACGGCGGTGAGCAGGCGATGTCTTTCGCCTCCATCCCTGCATTCATCGAATTTCTCTGCGATCCTGAAGGGGCTGACAATGACGCCGGGCTCTACGTGCAAATGTCACTGTCCGGGCATGCCGGCTTTTTAAACAATGAGCACACTTGTGAGCCGGATAAAGCACTGATGCAGAAACTGGATCCTGATTTCAAAGACACCTACAGCTGGCGACCGCTGCCACTGTCAACGGGTGAGGACATCATGCGCATCCTTCAGCTGCTCGCCAAGGGTGAATCGTTGTTTATCGGCACACTGGATGACGAAGACAAACAAACCCTTTACCCCACACACCACATTGCTCAACCCTCTATATCGCTTAATGGCGCACTCTGGAGCTGATACACATGGCTATAACAGCACCTGAAAATACACCTTTTAACGTACAGATGAGCTATGCAAAAGCGACCCGGGATGTTGATCTGCGCGACATTTCTAATCTTTTTAAGGCGCTGTCTTTCAGCCTCGGTCGTGCGTGGGAAAAACCGCTTGGTCGTTACGAAACCGAACTGGCCATTTACCGTGACTTCCCCGCGCACCCCTTTTTCTGGTCAGAAGATGATTGCAAGCGTGCACTGACGCTGTTGCAACAGGATATGATGCCGGCGACCATCCCGGATGATGCGCCACAATGGACGCTGAGTGCGCTAAACGCAACACTTTACATTATCCCTGGCCAACATTCGGCAACGTTGTGGTTTCAACGCCATGGCGCACGCATTGCTATCGCGCACTACACTGCCCGCAAAGAATGGAGTGGCAAGGTCGTGTATGCCACACATGTCTTTGAGCGCACAGCGCAATGGTTCTCAGAGCAATATCCCGGGAGCAGACACCGGGTCAGCATCTTTTCACCGGCATCAACAACCGCCAAAAAAGAAGAAAGCGCGATGAAGCGGCTTAAAAAAGTGGCCTCTGAACTCACGAATGCGTGCAACAAAGCATAAAAACAAAAAAAAGTTGATACTGCTCGAAATTTCGGCATAATACGTGCTGTATTCTATGGACAGATTTTTTCAGGACGGAAAATGAACACAACACGCATACTGACAGCACTGGCCTTTACCAGCGCGCTGAGCTTTACTTCACACGCGGAGCTCATCACCACCGACACCCAGATCCGTGACTATCAGGGTAATCGCTTATCAAGAATTACACGATCAAACCTGATCATGGATTGATTTTGTTGTAATTTTAAGTCACAATTGATAGATGAAAATTGCATTCAAAACCGCTTTGAAGCCCAATAATCAAGAGCGTACACACTTAATGAAAGCGTGCGGCGTGGCACGCTTTGCGTTTAATTGGGGTCTGGCGGAGTGGGAAAAGCAATACCGGGAATTTAAAGCCGGGGAGCGCGATAAAAAGCCTAATGGTATGGCGCTCAAAAAGCAGTTTAACGCCATTAAAAAATCCCAGTTTCCGTGGGTTTACGAGGTTACAAAATACGCCTGCCAGCAGCCGTTTA
>OCVR010000732.1_pt1 | contig 27146 bp, 24 predicted proteins | sample 1539091 | NCBI WGS metagenome assembly OCVR01 (sample SAMEA3355530, study PRJEB22509) | marine metagenome | biome: marine; feature: coastal ocean; material: water | place: USA | collected 2010-08-07 | depth 16 m | reverse complement strand
TCACCTCCTAAGAAAACCGGAGGCTGGAGTTCTTTGTCGAACTCCAGTCTCCACCCTTTTTTTACGCCAATGGCGCTTTACTTTTTACACCGCCGGATATCATTAAGAGTTGTGTCTTGTAGCAACTCTTGAGGAAGTCTTGTGCAACCCGATGATAACTCTCAACCAACCATTCAGGACAGTGTGGTTGGTAGGGATATGCATACTGGAAACGTCATTCATAATCATTATCACCTTCCACCTACGCCTCAGCCGGCTCAACAACCACCGCCGCAAACGGTGATTTATTCTGGCCTTCCTCCACAATCGATTCCCTATCAGCAACCACAGCAATTGTTTATTCCTTACAAGAAGATTCACGCCTTCGATTGGGTCGTTTATGGAGTTATTTCCATTCTTTTTGCTTTTTTCCCAGGTGTGAATATTTGCTGTGGATTGGTCAGTGGTGTGGGTATTCTTTCGATGTTACCACACCTCCACAAGTCCAAGAATAAGCTTCATCCTGAATCCGGTAAGATTGTGCCTGCCATTGTTCTCAATTCTATTGCTCTTTTCCTCAGCATTTTTGTTATGATCTTAATGGGCGTCTAATTTTTTGATTGTGAGATTATGGATTTGAAATCACCCCGAAAGAATCTGTCGAATGAGGTTGTACAACGTGACCTTCATACAGGTGATGTCATCCATAATCACTACTATTCTGCAACACTGGAATCCTCCGAGACCTCAATAAGGCCGATTCCTGCTGAAATAGAAGTTGCCGTTCCTCAATATTTCAGTTACAAAGAAATCGGTGCAGGAAATTGGATTTTCATTGCGATAGTGAGTGGACTTTGTTCTGCTTTCATACCGTCTGTGTCTCCAGTGACGGGTTTTTTTAGTTTCCTTGGACTACTTATCCTCACTAGAAATCGAGATATTGCCATTCGAGAGCCCGGGCATCCCGATTCCGAACTCATTGGAATTGCATTCTGGTTTATTGTCGTCTCTGTCCTTTGCCTACCGTTTGGTTGGCTTTATGGATGGAGTATTTTCTTTTGATTAACGTTTCTTTGTCAATGCTTCGAGTTTGTCTTGCATCGAATTTCGGAACGTGAGTAACCGGAGTTTGGGTGCTTCAGCATTGACGGTAATCGTGGCGCCACGGTTGAAATGAACTTCGTCCCATCCGTCGGGGACTACATATCCACGGTGCATGTCTGAAGTAATCGTTGTTGATTCTTCGGTCCAATCCATCCACGACCATGGCATTCCTTCACGTTCTGAAGGGGAAATGTCTCGCGCTAAAACGAAGTAATGGGTGTTTTTTTGATTCTTTTCTACGCGGTTCAGCAGGTGTTCAAGATCCGTTTTGCTTACTGCATTGCTTAGCCACGCACCTTGTCCCAACCATGTTGAAAACAGCAGTCCACTGCTTTGTTGCTGGCATTTGTTATCTCCCCGTCGGAGATGATACTTGCTTGGTGCGTATTGGTGCGTATTTGCGATTAAGAGATCATTCATCGCCGGATCGGTCGTGAATTGATTTCCAGATGTCGTATCGATAATCGCTTGTAAGCGGGGTAATTCGTTGATAATTGATTCTCCATTAAGGGCAGTTTCAAGATCTTCTGCAAAGGTATCGATGTTTGAGTCCATGTAGAATCCAAAACTTCCAGTGGGGTCACCCGCTCTAGGATGCGAGTTTACTCCCATTACAGGAGTCGCTGCGTCAATATTGTGAGATATGCTTGTGAGTGTGCCATCGCCACCGAGAACAATGACCAGGTCTCTTCCAATGAAGTCTGCACGTCTGACTTGTTCACGAGCACGGACGTCTATTCGTAGTCCTCCCCGATTTTTACTGGATGTCTCAAGGGCTTGGGTGACTAAATCGAGACTTGCGTCGTGCACGGCCTCAAAGTTTTTCTTGTACACTACCAGTATGTCGGCCATCGTCTCCCTCCTTACTGTTGCCACGGCGTTCTCCCTCTTCAACACCACCATTCTCCGAACCCTTCAGACAAGCATTGATATGCCCTGTTGCCGGCTTTGAACCATGCAGCCGAACCCATGGAACGATGGTAGTTATTCTACGCCACAGTCTGAACAGCAATTCCCTCAGGCTCAGCAATATCTTGCCGGAACTCCACAAGCGATGGAGTACCCCATTTACCTCCCGCCGCCTTCGTCGACTCCAAAGGTTATCGGAGTTCTGTTCATTCTCTACGGTCTGGTAAGTGGTCTTGGAGTTCTCTCTCCTCTCGAACCTCTTCTCGCCGGTGAGGGAGGGGCGTCAGCACTTCGAATACCCATGATAAACGCGGTGAGTTCTCTGGTCTCTGCTGTGACTGCCATCTTGGGAGGATATTGGCTCATTAACTACCAAAGACGAGGTGTTCAGCTCATCATTCTCGGTATACTCATGTCGAGTGCTCTTGTCTTTTTGACCTACTACCTTGGTGAAGACGGAGGTTTGTCGGAAGGGCTTAGGATAGATGAATCGACGGCATTTGGGATTCTCAGTGTTACACAAGCCATCGTTACTGTCGTGTGCGGCCTCATTGCGGCCATACCCATACTCACCTCATCTGTTGGTTTGGACCGCTCATCACTGTTTTCAGGACTGAAATAATCAACAACCGCCACTCACTCGGGAGTGCATGGGAACTCTCATCACCGGGCAAGCAGCAACATATGTTGAAGAAATTTGGGTGAATACAACCGAGAGATACGAAATACGTTGCATCACCAATGAAGTACAACGAATTGTCCGTGAAAGTGGGATAAAGGATGGTTTGGTTCTGGTGAACCCTATGCACATTACTGCTTCATGCTATGTCAACGACTTGGAAAGTGGATTGCATCACGACATCATGAAATGGTTAGAGAAGATTGCTCCATACCACGGACAGGATGGAGCGACTGGAGATGAGTATCATCACCATCGCACTGGGGAGGATAACGGTGATGCTCATCTTAAGCGTCAATTGTTGGGCCAACAAGTCACGATGGCAGTCCATGACGGAAGACTGCATCTCGGAACATGGGAGCAAATACATTATGCGGAATTTGACGGGTGCCGAGATAAACGCATTCTCATCAAAGTGGTTGGTGTGATTTAATTTTGAAACAATACCTTCGAGTGTTTACGGCTCGGAATGGTTTTACAGTATCTCCGACAGCGTGAATCATGTCACTGGATAATGTTAATCTCGACAGAGGTTTTTTTCATCTTACGAAACCCTACAAATGGTTCAACTGGATTTTTTGGATTGTAGGGTTCATTTTGGTCATTGCAGGAGCTGCCACGCTCAGTATCGAAGGCGGCGTTCTAGCAGCATTCGGATTCTTGGTGATAGCATTGTTTTCCCCTCCGTCTCTGGAGGCAGATTTGCATAAGGTTCGAAAAAATGCTCCTCAACCCGATGATTTAGAAGAGGCTGCATTGAAGAAGGGGTACGAACTTGAGTCGTGGTTCTTTGGCCGCTCATCGTACACTCCTACCGCTGATCCGAACGATTGGATACTTCCCGCACCTGGGCCATCGACTTGGAATCAAGACGATCGATACGCACCAGATGGAGATGGCTCCGCAATTCCAGAACACCCGAGTAAGGTTGGGACACCACAACCAGCCACGCTTTCGACATTTGGAGTTTGCATGGTCATGTTCATCATTCTTCTCTGTGTTTCAATCGGTTCAATGATGGTAGATCAGCAAGCAGCCGTTGACAATGGCGAACTACTGGAAGAAGACGCAGGAATGAAGTATGCTCCCCTTGCAATCACGATTATCGGCTTCATATGGCTTCTCCTCGGATTCTTCCAGCATAAGCGACAACAGCAAATGATCGACACGCCTACATCTCTGGTTCGTTCAGTGGCAGCCGGTTCAGCAGAACTGGTAGGTCAGGTACGGCCTGCACCAGAACAATGGATTAACGTGGTCGTTGATGGAAATCCCAACCGAATTATTCCGGGCTGTGTTGATTTCAGATGGGAATATGAAGTCTATGTGTGCCGTCAAGTGACCAGTACTGACTCGGAAGGAAACACAACGACTGAAGAAGAATGTAATTGGCAAACTGTGCGCACAGACAGCGGCTATGTTCCTTTCATGCTTCATGATGGCACTGGAGGAATTCGTGTAGAATCGGGTAGTTTCAAGAGAAAAGACCTTAAAAAATATGTAAAGATGTGGACTTCAAGCCATGCAGATACCCTACGCGACCACTTCCAAACTGAATTTGCTGCTCGCCTGTTTATGGATGGTGATGTTCGCAAGCACCGCTGGACTGCCTTCGCTCTGCGAATTGGCAACCCAGTCTACTTGTTGGGAATGGTCAAACCTCGGAGCAGAGCAGAATTAGATGCAGAACAGATCGACGGCACCGTCGGCCATACGACGATTTCGGTTCATGGAGAAGATACTCCTGGCATGAAGGCAAACATTCAACGAGGTACAGAATTAGCCAACCTCGGTCGTATTCGTTCTTCTGCAGAATTACTTATTATGCCAATTGTATGTGTTTTGTGCGGTATTGCGCTGTTCGCTCTTCTTTGAAGACGAATCATCATGGCGTTGGATGCATGATATTATCACCCGCAGGCCACTGGTCGCATCATGACCGAAGATGTCGTGATTATTGGCGGAGCAAGAACACCTTTTTGTGAATGGGTGGGCGGAAAGCGTGGCGATGGAAAGCAAGGCGGACTTTTGAAATCCTTGAGTGCACAAAACCTCGGCGGAATTGCAATTCAGGCAGCTTTGGAAAAGACCGGTACCGATCCAGCCAAGGTTGACCATGTCGTAATGGGATACGCTTTGCAAACCTGCTCGCAGTCAATCTATGGTGCTCGACACGCTGGTCTTCAAGGTGGAATCCCTCATGAAGTTCCAATGCTGACGCTGTCACGCATTTGCGGCTCTGGCGTTCAATCCATCGTTTCAGGGGCTCAAATGATCATGCTCGGAGAAGCATCAACTGTAGTCTCGGGTGGAATGGAAAACTTGAGTCAGGCACCTCACGTCATGCGTGGGGGACGTGAAGGATGGAAACTTGGCCGTTCACCAAAAGTTGAAGACTACATGATGACGAATCTACAGGATATGACCTGTGGTTTGTTTATGGCGCAAACTTCCGATGAACTATGCAAGCGAAAGGGAGTCACTCGTGAAGAGATTGATGAATTTGCCGCACTTTCTCATGCCCGTACAACCGCCTCAATCGAAAACGATGTTTTCGAGCAGGAAATCGTTCCGGTCACGGTCAAGAGCCGCCGAAGTGAAACTGTGATTACCCACAAGGATGAGGATCACGTAGTCAAAAATACGACTGCAGAGTCACTCTCTAAACTTCCAACTGCCTTTGGACCTGAGTCCTTTGTAACTGCTGGAAACGCTTCCGGAGTTGTCGACGGTGCTGCAGCCGTGGTCATCAAATCTGCTTCCCAAGCAAAGGCCGACGGGGACAAACCTCTTGCACGAATTGTGTCTTGGGGAATTGTCGGTCTTGAACCAGCCATCATGGCTTACGGCCCTGTACCTTCATCTCGTAAAGCTCTTGAAAAAGCAGGTCTAACAACTTCGGATATTGACCGCTGGGAAATCAACGAAGCCTTTGCAGGACAAGCGGTTGCTTGCATCAAGGATTTGGAATTGGATGTAGAGAAAGTCAATGTCAACGGCGGTGCAGTCGGTCTTGGTCACCCTCTTGCAGCAACCGGGACACGTTTGGTGCTCACCCTCGCTCATGAATTGAAGCGTTGCGGTGGCCGTTACGGTGTTGCAACTGCTTGTATCGGTGGCGGTCAAGGAATCGCTATGGTCATCGAATCCATTTGAATGGCATTCTCTCAAACACTGTTGTTTGGATTCAGTTCAAACACCAATATATAAGCCGAGCACTGAAGCCAAAGTCATGCTGAACCCTTTTACTTGGATGAGCAATGCAAGCGTTCAATCTCCAAAGAAAGCCTTTGGGATCGTCATGTTGATTGTTCTCCTCTTTTCAAGCGGAGCAATGCATCTTCAATTTGACAACAGTGAAGACGGTTTTTTCCCCGATGATGAGAATGTCCAATTGCTCAATCAACTTGAAGCAGAATACCAAGCCTCTGTTGACTTTGTAAGGGTAATCCGTGATGTCGAAGAAGGTGACTTGCTGGTAAATTCAACATGGTTGGAACTGGCAGAAATTGAAGCCTCGATGTTGGATAATGAAGATTTCAAACCTTTGCATTACCCGTTGTTTGGAACTCAAGCCAACAGTGGAATGGCAGGATATGCCATTCAGTGGCAACTCTGGCAAGACGCAGAGAATGCTGACTGGATTCCGGTATTCCAATCTGCTCTTCTTGGGGTTCAAACCGCAAACAGTTCGCAACTGCAGAGCGCTCTAAGCAACCTCTCAGCAGCCTCTCAATCCATGCCTCAAACAGGAGAAATAACTCCTGAGCAGATGCGAGCATGGTCACCAGGTAATCCTTCAGAATGGTTGCCGCATATAGATGAGGGCAACAACCTATCCGCAGAAATAGGCGCACTTATCGGACAGATGAACGGCCTGACAGCAGATCGTACTGCATCCGAATCCGGTCAAATTATGGCTGTCACCGGTCCGCTTAACGGCCAACTCATCCCACTTTCATTCCTCCAAGATATCGATTACAGAGCCGCAATCTTGGGCTGTATGCCTGTCGCAGAACGAGAAGACCCTTGGAACATGAGTGGTCCAGTTCTTACCACGCTGGTCATCAGTACAGAACCTGCTGATTATGGCCACACTGTTCTGGATGATGTCCAGTTAGACATTGGAGACTGGTCTCAAACCATGCTTGACAACATGAGCGCCTCGACCGGAAACGAAGAACTTCGGACCTTTTCCTTCGCACAATTCGCACTTGGAGCAAACGGCAGCCTCGGCAAGGAAATCGGTATGCTGACCGGTGCAGCGATGCTCCTCTTGGCCGGGATTTTATGGCTGAACTTTAGAAGCGTCAGAGACACCGCATATGTTACATTCCTAACCATCATTTCGATTGCAGCGACCTACGGAATCGCTGGTTGGTTGCAATTTATGGGTGTCAACATGGTGTTCAACGCTGCGATGAATTCAATTCCAGTCCTACTTTTGGCAATTGGTGTCGACTACGGTCTCCACGTCGTCCTTCGAATACGAGAAGAGATGCAAAATCTCGACTCCGAAGATTCTATAGAACGGAAAACTCTTGCTGATTTCTCACACGAGGCGCGCATGATTGCTGTTCGTCGTGGTACTGTTTTAACTTCGATTGCTCTTGTTATAGCTATTTTCACAGACATGGTTGGATTCCTGTCGTTCAGATTTTCTGCACTTTCATTCCTGCAAGTGTTTGGTACAGTCATTGCCATCGGTTTGTTTGCCGTCTACCTGCTAAGTATCACTGCGTTACCAGCTCTCATGCTCATTTTCCCTCCGAAGAAACTGGCACTATCGAAAGCCAGCAAGATTTCCATCGGACGTGTTTCCTTGGCTTTGGGAAGATTGTCTACACAACCTGTGAAGGTCGGCGTTATCGCCTTGCTTTTGTTGACGCCGATGTATTTTGGATTCCAGCAATTGGAGGTTGGTTTCGACCAACGCGACCAGTTGGATCAAGAAATCCCAGTTGTTGTTGATTTCCTCATGTTGTCAGATGATTTCCAAAGCAGCCGTTCTCCGTTGTATTTGGTCGTTGATGTGGATGCAGTCTCACCCGAAGGTAAGGTTGCTTGGGATGCCGCACACGCGATGCTCATGGACAGCGAAGACGTAAGTGGGACTCCGAATGGGTTGTGGAATCTGCTGTCCGAAGCCCAAGTCAGAGATTCGACACTTAACGAATTAATGACCTCTCTCAATGCTTCTTCAACCGCATCTTACGACGCGCTCTCAGACTACTTACTCACCAACGCCACTGGGCGTCAATTAACTGGAGCAGTTCTGGCTGCCGATGGTCAACAGACCGTTCTTTCCTTCCAAGCAGAGACGCTTGATTGGCAAGCAACTATCGATTTGTATGACCGTTTGAGCGCATCTACTCAAATCACGGAAGATTCACTTGACAGCGATGCGACCCTCCGTATAGGAGGTCGTAGCCTCATCGTTGCACAAACAACATCCGATGTGGCTGAGTCAGCAGTACTCTCTACCTCCGTCGTTGCGTTCGTTATTCTCGGGATGCTCGTTGGAATCCACACCACTCGGCAAAAGGATATCAAGCAAGGTCTTGCACGAGGATTTGTCTCTTGGATTCCACTGATGATGGTTGTAGGGTGGGTATACGGAATCATGGGTTACACCGGATATCAAATCAATGCACAAACGGTTACGATTGGAGCACTGTCTCTCGGTTTGGGTGTCGACTATGCCGTTCACTTCTCGATACGCCTCGAAGAGGAAGTCGAACACCATCCAACTCATTCTCAAGAAGTTTGGGTGACCAATGCATCTGCCACGACCGGCCGGGCAATGTTCGCTGCAGCACTGACCACTGCTGGTGGATTTTCGGTGTTAAATCTCTCAGCTCTGCTACCATTGCGTCTCTTTGGCCAGGCGTTCGTCGTTGCCATCACGTTAGCATTACTGTCGAGCATGATTCTTTTGCCAGCATTCTACACTCCATTCTTGAAGCAAGACGCAAAACGCATTGCCTTGGAACATTCTGAGGCGGAATAATGGATTCGCTCACCATTGGGCTGTTCTGGACCTCGTCATTGCTGATTTTCCCGTTTTGGTTTTTGATGTGGTTCATGCCAGGACATCACTTGACGAAGCGTTACGTTGGTGATGTACGATGGTGCATCGTTCCGTTACTTCTTTCATACACTGTTCTGGCACTGCCCAATGCTGCTGAAGTGCTGATGACCTTCGCCACACAGATGCCAACCCCCGAAATCGTAGTTGGCTTGTTTGAAGAAGATGAATTCGTCGTTTTGGCTTGGATGCATTTACTTGCACTCGATCTTTTTGCAGGGCGCTATGTTTGGCTTCGTATGCTCTCTGCAAAGAGGCCAATGTACGTGTCCACACCGATTCTCATCATGTGTATGATGATGGGTCCTCTTGGCTTCTTAATGGGGCTTTTTGCAACATGGAATGTTCTTTATCCAGAACCTCTTGAATCCGAAACTCTTTCTGAATAGTTATGCAGGAAGGGATGGTTCAATACGGTACGCCTTCTCCGAGAATCATGGCAGCAAGGCATTCTTTGGATTGCAGCCACATTCCTTTTGCAATGCCTGAAGAAAAATGCACTTTGTATCAAAACTGGATACATTTGACATTCATGCATTGGGAAGTTGATGCCGTAAAGCTCGAATCTTATTTGCCAGAAGGAGTCGAAGTCGACTTTTTTGAAGGGCGTGCTTATGTTGGAGTCATTCCTTTTACCATGGAAAAGGTACGTCCACGAATGCTTCCTTGGGTTCCCTTTGTTTCCACCTTCGGTGAATTTAACATTCGCACTTATGTCGTTAAGGATGGCATCCCAGGTGTTCTTTTCCTAACATTAGATGCGCAAAGTCGAATCACTTGTTTCCATGCTCCTCGATCGTATGGCCTGCCGTACAGACATGCGAAAGCAGTAGTCAAGGTTGCCGATGATGGAACCTATTCTTGGAACTCAGTTCGCTCAAATGGCGGTGAATCTTTGGTAGGTACTGCTCGTTCCTCCGGTGAAGTTCTTCAGGCGAAACCTGGGTCGCTTGAATATTTCTTATTTGAGCGGTACAGTCTTTACACCTCACATAAAGGTCGAGCGCACAGAGCCTATACACATCACCTGCCATGGGATTTTACAGTTGCTGAGGCTCAAGTCGAAGTAAACTCCCTCTTGGAGTCTTACAATCTCGGTATTGAAGATCCTCTGGCTCCTGAACACATTCACATGAGTTCTGGTGTTGAGGTAAGCACATGGAGCGTCAATCCTCTTGAGGTGGTTCAATGAGTGAGAAAGACACGCTTCTCATGGATGGCGATTGCGGACTTTGTACGCATACTGCTGTTTTTCTCCACCCTCGACTGAAGGACGTTCACTCCATTCGCTTCGTCGCTATTGAAACTCCAGAAGGGAAGGAATTAATCTCGACCTTTCCTCAAAAGTTGAGAGATGCGGATACGGTCTATCTCATACGCAACGGTACCCCTTACATGCGTTCAGCCGCCGGTATACGGTTTCTACTCTACATGAAATGGTATTATTCGATGTGGTTTCCAGTTCTATGGCTTGTTCCATTACCGTTACGTAATGTTGCATACCGAATCATTGCCAAAAACCGCCATCGGGTATTCAAACGCCCAGCAACATGTGTCTTTCCTGGACTAAATATCGACTGAAGACTCATGACCCTGTTTCACTTGGACGAGTTATGTCGCAGACATGGATTATTGATTCAAACTGCTTTATCCACCTTGGTTCAATGGCTCCTGACACCTTCATTCGTGATCTCAAAAAAGTTCTATCGGGACACAAACACTCCCTTTTTGTGACGACAGGAATTCACGGCGAGATTCAGAATGTCAGATTTCAACGATGGTCGAAGAAACCTAAAGTTTTGGACGAATTTATGCCGTTGATGACGACCGTGACCGTTGATGAGAATCAAGTGAAAGGTCTTGCTCAACTTATCGGAGAAAAAGCGTCACCACAAGATGTTGACCTTTCATTGATGGTTTTGGCTTCTAAAATGACTCGAGAGGGCGAGAATGTAATTCTCGTAACTGATGATTTCAAGATGACCACTACGGGTGAAAAAGCAAACTTGGGTTACGAAACATGCCCACCTTCGACATTCATCCAACGTCTCGCTTCGCTTAGTGGTTCGAAGAATAAAGGCCGTATGAAGAGTCTTTCGCGAAGGGTTCGGGCGGCAGAGATGAGATACGCAATCAGTCGCGTTCACCAATACGATATTCAGGCGAAATTGACATGGATGGTTGATTCTTTGATAGAAGACAGGCCGCAGGTTCAGAGGAGGTCAACACCAGAATCAGGTGAGATGAATCTCAAAATTGCCCTCCAACGGACTCTTGCAGGAGAAGACATCAAAGGAAAGTATACCAAAAGGCTTGGAGCCTTGCCTGAGATTTGTAAGCCAATACTTTCACTCGATACTCACATTTCTCAGTTGACTTCGACCAACACTTCAGAAGATTTACTCGAAGCATATCAAGAGACATTGCTGATGATGAGTGAAGTTCTCGAAGCGATTGGCCTTGATTTGGCTCCTCTCGACGAAACGGCGGCAGAAATAGCTCACAGTGCGTTAAGTGCGTACCTTTACCGCTCAGAAACGGCTCTTGGTCTCATGGCTAAAATGTCTGGTAAAAGAGACACTGCTCGGCTTCATCTTTCTCGTGCACTCCAATCTGCGACATTGATTGATGATTCATTTGCTGAAATGCACGCCGTTTATCAATTGGGGCTTTTAGCAATGGCTTCCGGTAAATGGGAGCGTTCAGCTCGGCTGTTTGAAACTGCAGAAATGCAAGCTCAATCGATTTCAGCATATCGCTTACCGTACTTAGTCTGCTCCGGAATTTCACGCCACTTGAGTGATGATGAAGAAACAGCACAGAAGCATATTTTGTTGGCAAACCACCTGGTGGCCGAGGACAAGCAGAAAGCCTCGGTCGTTTTGATGAAACTTGGTGAAGCCCTGCTGGCAATTGACCAACCCGGTTTAGCACTGGAAGTTCTGGACGAGGCAATGGAATGTACGCTGGAGACTGGTTCTCAAGAGCAGTTGGAAACCCTTGCGGAGCATATTCTCATGGCAAATGCCGCAATGACGCACGATGACATTATTCAACATGAAGGGCTACGGACACTTCTTGATGGTTTGAATCAATTAACTGAACTTGAAGCTGAAGAGTTTGCAAAGAAGATACAGGTGATTGAGAAGCGGGCCGACGAGCATACATTGCCTCTTGAAGAAACTTGGAACGACTGGCAAGCAGCAACGAAACTTATCCCTCAAGATGCTACTCTGAAAGTGGTACGCGCTGAAGTCGATGAAAATCAAGATACATTGGTGGTCGTCCATCACAATGAACTTGGCTCAATTGGGATTTGGCTACCTCACGGAGAATGGAATGTATCTTCTGGACACTTGCTATCAATCGGAGACACACGCGTCAAACTGGCATCACCTACCGAAGAACTTCAAGAGAAACACAGTCTTCGTGGGTTGGTTGCCGTCGAAGATTCATCGAAACTCATGTTCAAAGCACCAAGTGAAGGCCTTATGTTCGAATCTGAAGATTAGAAACCAGTCAAGTCGATCACATATCTGGTTACAACGACGAACAGTATCACAAGGAATACTCGCATCAATTGTTTTTCTGAAAGGTACTTCATACCGTACTTGGCACCACTCCTTGCACCAAGGAAAGTAAGAATCATGAAAATGAGTATGGGAATAACCTCCTCGCTTAGCCTGTTGAACATATCGGAAGGTAAGGCAAGAAGGTGAGCCAGAATTGCTACTGGGACAACGACCATCATGAAGTGGAGGCTTGTACCAATTGCTTTACGAGGCTCGAGTTGACCGAAAGTTCTCAACACTGGCACATAGATGACACCCGCTCCAATAGCAAGGACACTCGAAAGTATTCCTCCGATTCCTGCACCTATTTGCAACGCGAGGGGTTGAACGACGATTGCGTTAAATTCGTCACCATCTGCCTTGGATTCATCTTTCATCTTACCAATGGTTTTGTAGATGGCCCACGTAATCATCACGATGCTCAAGATTTTGAACACGAAATCCATTTTGTCATCAATGAGGGCAACGATTCCAACGCCAACTACAGCACCTGGTACTGCACCTTTTATGCCGATTTTTAGAGTTGAATCATCGTAATGATCCTGCTTTCGATGAGCAAGGCCGCTGCCCCAGCTCACCACTGCTGTGAGTGAGAGGGAAACGGCAAACAATGCCCCGTTGATTTCCCATCCTAGGCCATAATGCAACAATGGGACGAACAACATCCCTCCGCCCAGTCCGATTGGGGCGAACATGAATGCAACAGCAAATACACCGAAGGAAATGAAAAGTGTCTCAGTAAGCATCATGTTCCCTCCTTCACATAACTGCTCGCAGTCTATGTCTGTCGGTAGGGGTTCTGTATCAATACATTTCTCTCAACGCCGGGCTGAACCAATAGGTTCAATAAGGAAAGTCCAAAGTCGAAAAACATGTCCAGTGCACTCATAATTGGCGGAGCAGTCGTAGGTTTTTTACTCCTCATCACACTTTTTTGGTTCTTTTCAACATGGAATCGCCTCGTAAGTCTAGAGTTGAATGTTGATAATTCTTGGGCTCAGATTTCTGTTTTACTGAAGCAACGGTACGACATGATTCCAAATCTCGTCAACATTGCCAAAGGCATAGCAAAGCAGGAAATTGCTTTCTTCGACAAACTGTTCGAGGCTCGACTTGCTGCAGCAGGTGCTCTTCAGAGCGGAGATATTGAAGGAACAGCACGAGCAGAATCATCATTTGCTGCAATGATTCCACGAATCAATATGGTTGCTGAGCAATATCCTGAATTGAAATCCGACTCCTCTTTCTTGAACATCCAAAACCAATTGGTTGCTCTTGAAAACAGCATAGCCGACCGCCGTGAATTCTACAACTCGAGCGTGACAACCTTCAACAAGGCAATTCAAATGATTCCAAGCGTTTTTGTTGCCAACATCAAGGGTTGCGAGCAACGAAACTTGTTCGAAATCTTTGACCATGAGCGTGAAAACGTCATCATTGAGTTTTGAAACTGAATTGGCCTAGCGTAACTTCATAACGCATCGACCCGAATGCAAATTGGTGAAAGGATGTTTCTTATCATCGGCTCAGGACATCTCGCTGTTCGTTTGAGCCAATGGTGTGCTCTTCGCCGTCGAAGTGTTTTGATTGGTCTAGCATCAAATCTCCCTCTCGATGGTCCACTTGAGGGTTGTGAAATCATTGCCTTGCCTTCGCCAATGCCACTTAATTCCCTTCCGCTCGAAGCACGAAAACCGACTGCAGTTCTTTTGCTAAACCCTGAAGCATTGGCTGACGAAAACCCCCTTGAGGCTATCCAGAACCACTGGCAAGATGTTCCCATTTTAACTACACTTTCTCTCGAAGGTGACGGAGTGGACTTGATCAGTGTCGATGATGTATCTTTTGCAGCAATGCAAGACCGTATTCGTTCATGGGAGCAAAAAGACGGAGCAAGCGTTCTTCATCATTACCTTCATTCTGTTCCTGAAGGGTCGAAAGTTGCTATCTTCTGCCATGATAATCCCGACCCTGACGCATTAGGTGCAGGCCTTGCAATGCATGAACTCGTTCAAAGCATGGGGTTGGAACCAATGCTGCTGCATGGCGGTCTCATTGAGCATCAACAAAACCGTGCCATGGTACGTCTGCTCGATATTCCGGTTCGGCGACTTATTCTTGATTGGGAAGTACAGGACGTGTTACGCGATGCTGCCGTTGTCATTACCGTTGACTTTCACCGTCCCGGTGCAAACAATGTTCTTCCAGAGGATTGTGTCCCACACATTGTCCTTGATCATCACACCTCTGATGAATCGGTTGCAGCGGATATTTCGATGCTCCGGCCCGAGTACTCTGCGACCTCTTCCTTGGTCGCTAGCCTCCTCATGAGTCTCAACTACCCGATGACGGCGCGTGTTGCTACTGCACTTGCTTTCGGTATTCGGACGGATACTCTCGGCTTCACACGGCATTTCAATCCGGTCGATATTCGAGCACTCTCATGGTTAAATGCTTATGTCGACTCTGAATTAATTCGTTCTATAGAAGAACCTCCAAGATCTCAGGACACCTTGGAATCGTTTGCTGAAGCACTTTCATCGAGGACATTGGTTGGTTCAACCCTTCTCGCCCCCCTTTCCTCCATGCCAAATCGGGATTCATTGGCGCAAATAGCGGACTTCCTTTTGCCAACAGAGGGCATAGACACTGTGGTGGTTTTTGGCCCTCGCCGAGGTAAAGTAATCCTTTCGGCACGCTCAAAGGACGAAGGCATTCACCTCGGACGCTTGCTCTCGGATACCTGGGGTGGTGGTCTTTCCGGTGGTCACAAAGCCCTTGCAGGAGGGCAGATCCCCTTCGAGGTTCTTCTCAATCAACTGCCTGAAAACCCTGAAGAAGCCGATGTTCAGGCCGTAGATGCTATGTCTTTTCGCCTTCGAGAACTCTTTGCTGGAGGTGCTGATGAATGACGGAAACGCCTTACATTGATATCAGTCCGACTTTACGAATTCTTGGTACTGCTCACGTTTCTACAGCGAGTGTTGAAGCCGTTCGAGAACAGATCTCAACGTATCAACCAGAACGTGTCGCCGTCGAACTGTGTGACTCTCGTTATCAAGCCTTAACCAGTGATCGCCGGTTGGACAAAGAAGGCTTGTTGAAAGTCGTCAAGGAAGGTAAAGCACCATTGGTTCTGTTGCAATCTCTTCTCGCAGCTGAACAACGAAAAATGGGCTTAGATGAAGGCCAACAACCCGGTGCTGAACTCCTTGCAGCAGTACAAGAGGCTGAGGCAGCCGAACTTGAGGTCGCACTCATCGACCGTGATATTCAAACGACACTTCGTCGGGCATGGAAGAAAATGCGATTCCGTGAGAAAGTTCGTATTCTTTGGTCGTTACTTGGTGAAGATGAGGACGAAGACGCACCCGAAGTCAGCGAACTTCTCGAGAATCAAGACCTTCTCACTTCCTTGATGGAGGAATTAAGGACATTTTCGCCCGGAGCAGGACTTGTGCTCATCGATGAGAGAGACTCCTATCTTGCTGGAAAACTCGCTTTATTGCACGATGGCAAGAAGAAAACACTTGCTGTTGTCGGGGCGGGTCACCTGAAGGGGATAGAGAAACACCTTGCCCAACAATCCATGCCGGATCAAGCCTCATTGGATGATCTGAATCAACTTCCCGTACGAGGGCGCATCTCTAAGAGCATACCATGGCTTATTCCGCTCTTTGTCATGACGCTGATTGGCTATTCATTGGCCACCGGTTCAAAAGACAGTTTAATCGAAATGTTCACTGTTTGGACCGCAGCAAATGCAGTATTTGCCGCATTGGGGTGCGCACTGGCTCGAGGCCATCCGTTGGCAATTTTAACAGCCGCAGCAGCATCTCCAATCACCTCGCTGAATCCTACTTTGGCGGCAGGTTGGTTCGCTGGTTATGTGCAACTCAAAATCAAAGAGCCAACTGCTGAAGATTTACAGCAATTCCTCAAGTTGGAAAGTCTCGGATCATTCTGGTCCAACAAGGCAGGGCGCGTTCTCATGGTGACTTCACTTTCCAATCTTGGAAGTATGGCCGGTGCTTGGTTTGCAGCAACTGGGTTGGTTGGCAGTTTGATTTAGTCGACTGCACTGAGTACTCTGAACAAATCAATGTGTTCTTGAACATCGTGAACACGCACGATATCGATTCCCTCGTAGTACGCCATTGCTGCAACAGCAAGAGTTCCACTCAACCGGTTTTCAGGGTCCTTGTGCCCTGTGATTTCTCCTATCATCGATTTGCGAGAAACACCCCACAGAACAGAGAAACCTTCATTCCCACGGAATAAATCGTGCCGTTGCAAAAGGTCGATGTTGTGTTCAAGCACTTTCCCAAATCCAATTCCGGGGTCGAGTGCGATCAATTCAGCAGGCAGTCCAGCCGCAATTAATCCACGAGCAGTTTCAAGTAATTGTGTACTTACTTCGATAGCGCAATCGTTGTATGTGGGTTTTTCTTGCATGGATTTTGGTTCACCTTGCATGTGCATGATACAGACTCCGCATTGTTTTTCGAGAACCAGTGCCACCATTTCTGGGTCTCTTAATCCAGACACATCGTTGATGATGTCTGCTCCAGCATCAATGGCGGCTCGAGCAACTTGTGGACGGCGAGTGTCAATTGAGATGAGTCCACTTTCATTCTGTAAGCGCAAGGCAGTTATGACGGGCAGTACACGTTGTATTTCCTCTTCCACTGAGACAAAATCAGCCCCTGGGCGAGTTGATTCTCCACCAATGTCAATCCATGTAGCTCCTTGTTGCCACATTGCGATGGCGGTTTCAATCGCTTGTTCAACAGTCGTTCTGCGACTTTGTGCATGGAACGAATCGGGTGTGACGTTGACGATTCCCATGACATGGCATGGTTGCTCCTCACTACGGTGGAGGCCCATCGAAAGACGGTCTCGGCTCTTTCGATTAGGTGGTAAGGAGATGCCCATGAACTCCCCGAGTTCGGCAGATTTGATAAGATGTGAGTGTCAAGGACACCTATGACCGAAGACATTCCTGCCGATTCCCCGGATGTTTTGGGGTCTCCGTCGATGCAAAATCAAGGTCATGTGGCCAGTGAACATCGGCATGAACTGGCAGACCGACTGATTCGTCGCCTCGATGTCAAAGACAACAATGCTATCTTCGAAATGATCTCTGCCAAAGCCTATTTTGGAGGGATTTTGATTGCTATACTTGTTTTATTTTACTGGATATTCATCTCTTCAGCGGACGACAACGTCGATACGGGCGTTTCAATTCTTCGTTCCCTTAGTTTCCCAGATGTTGCTGTTGCCGTTTTGGTGTTGGGGCTCCTCTCTTCTTTGTTTAGATATTACAGTCGTGAGTTAGGGCATTTATTCCCGTCTCTCGTATCAGGTGCCATGATTATTGTGTGTGGCTTTTACGCTGTTGAACCACTCGTGTATGGATTTGTCACCAATGAACTGGAAGCACAGACGGCTCTTTGGCGCAGCGCTCGACTCGGAGTGCTTTGGGGTGGCGTGACATATTGTGCTCACTATCTTGTTGATGCGTTCCTTCTTTACTGGCTGAAACAATTTTGTGCGAACCATGACATCGATATTTATTCTGGAGAGGAGTCGAATGTTCACGAACTCCAAGCCTCAGATTGAGTTTTAGACTGCACCTTTCTTGTAGGATTGTTCAGTCGAAGCATCATGACAGGAGAGCGTGTCGATGTTCTGCGCCTTGGCTACAGGCTTGGCAGAGACCCTCGGATTACCACGCACCTCGCCCTTGTCGGCCGTGCACTTGGTGCAGACCGTTTTCTTTTGGCCGGCGATGAGGACCCCAAAATGTTTGAAAATTTGGATTCGGTTGCCAGTCGCTTTGGCGGTGGTATGGACTCAGAACACATCCAATCGCCGATGGGTTGGCTTCGACGCTTTGTCGAAGAAGATGCAGGTGATGGCAGCCCAGGCGTCGCGGTACACCTCACAATGTACGGGGAACCCTTCCGTGAGGCGATTCCACGCATTCGTCGTGACAGGCCGATGGTCATAGTGGTCGGAGGTGCTAAAGTTCCTGGTGATGTTTACAAGCATTGCCAATACAATGTGGCAGTTGGTAACCAACCTCATTCGGAAGTTGCAGCACTCGCACTGTTCCTCGACGCTTGGTACGGTGAAGCTGGAAGCAACCGTTCCTTCGATGATGCGCGTCTAATTATTCAACCGACGGCGAACGGAAAGAGAGTTCGAGATTTAGACCGGGAAGAAGAAGAGTAAGCATTCACCTACTTGACCTTAGTATCGTTCTTTCACCCCTATTTCTACTTGACACTTGGGCGACTCAATTCATCGTTCTTCGATGCCAATTATTATGGGGGTTCGTTTTCGACAAAAACTGATGTCGGGAGGTGCTACACAAAACGGCAGTTTCTGTCCTGGTCAGAATCAGCGTGGCGTGACCGATGCTCCTTCCTTTGCCGACGCTGCAGATGGACTTTCTTTTGGCATCGATTTACCCCCCTCTGCAGAGGGTCCTGGTCTCTTGCTCACTGCTGACGGAGGTCGCTACCAAGGCACACTCTTCGGTGCTCAGGGGTACGGTGAGGGGGAACTCGTTTTCACTACCGGGATGATGGGATATCAGGAATCACTCACCGATCCATCTTTTGCTGGGCAAGTCCTCACGTTCACTTACCCCTTGATTGGTAACTACGGCATACATGCTGGGGCTTCTGAGTCGTCTGGGGTTTGGCCTCGTGGCGTTGTTGTCCGCCATGCCATGCATCAACCAGACCACCGGCATTCCATTGCACCTGTCGAGGATTTACTTCGCCTCCACAATGTTCCCGGGATTCAGGGGATTGATACTCGATCTATTACTCGTCGCGTGCGTGAACTTGGAACAGTATTGTGTGTCTTTGGTCCAGAAGAAGATGAAGACCTTCTCCGCTCTCGGTTGAAAGAAATGACATCGCCGGACTTGGAAGACCTCGTCGAACAAGTCTCGATATCTTCTCCTGTTGTCCTCAACCCTGGGGCGCTGGATGTGCTGGATCAACCCCTTCCTCGGCTTGGTGCTCTCGACTGTGGGATTAAATTCAACATCTTGCGTAATCTATGCAGGCATTTTGAGGTTGTTTGGTGTCCTCCGGAAACTTCATTCGATATTCTTACGAACGAATATCAGATTGATGCGCTTTTTTGCTCAAATGGACCTGGTGACCCTGCTCATACGGGAAAGGCAACCATGGCTCGTAACACCCTCGCTCAAGCAGTTCAAGCGAGATTACCAGTCATGGGGATCTGCTTAGGACATCAGTTGATGGGCTTAGCATCAGGTCTTCAGACCTACAAAATGCGCTACGGTCATCGCGGTGCAAACCAGCCTGTTGTGGATTTGAAAACGGGCCGAGTTTCCATCACCAGTCAAAACCACGGTTTTGCAGTGGCCGACCCCGATGCTGGAATGCTCGCCGCCCATCCGAGTGGAGCATGCTCGCCACCTGGTGAGAATCTTCATGGTGCAGAGGTTACGGTGAGATTTGTCAATGCCAACGACAGGACCGTCGAAGGTTTAGATTTGGTTGGGCATCCCTCGTTTACGGTTCAGTTTCACCCAGAGGCTTGTCCAGGTCCTCATGATGCTGCCCCTCTGTTTGAACAATTTCGAGATATTGTAGATCGAGCACTCGGAGGTGAATACTGATGCCTCGTCGTGATGATTTGAAAACCATTCTCGTGCTTGGTAGTGGGCCGATTAAGATTGGTCAAGCTGCCGAGTTTGATTTTTCTGGAAGCCAAGCAGTACGGGCGTTACGAGAAGATGGATACGAGGTAATCTTGGTGAATTCCAATCCTGCAACCATTCAAAACGACCCAGAAATGGCAGACAAAGTGTACATTGAACCACTCCTTCCAGACACAGTGCGTCGAATATTGGAGATTGAAAAACCGTGTGCCCTCCTCGCTGGTATGGGTGGGCAAACCGCTCTGAACATTGCCAGTGAACTGGCCCACGACGGTTCTCTGGACCGACTGGGTGTCGAACTCATTGGCTCGGACCTGGACGCTATTGACAAAGCGGAAGACCGTGAATTGTTCAACCAAGTGTGTGAATCGATTGGGCTGCCGATTTCCGAAGCCATTGCATGCAATACCATGGACGAAGTCATTTCAGCTGCAGAATCAATCGGTGCTTGGCCTGTATTGATTCGTCCGGCATTCACACTTGGCGGATTGGGTGGTGGCACGGCTTGGGACATTGGTCAACTCGTCGAAATTGCTACTCTTGGATTGAGAAACTCTCGTATCAATCAAGTATTGATTGAAGAATCAATTCTAGGTTGGCAAGAGTTAGAGTACGAAGTTATGCGTGATGGTGCAGATAACGCAACGATCGTGTGTACGATGGAGAACATTGACCCAATGGGTGTTCACACCGGTGAATCTACAGTCGTTGCACCTTTGCAATCGTTTTCAGACGCTGACCATCAAATTCTTCGTGACCAAGCCCTTTCACTTATTCGAGCGTTGAACATCAAAGGAGGTTGTAACGTCCAGTTCGCTTTCAACCAGTTCACCGGTGAAATTCGAGTGATTGAAGTCAATCCTCGCGTCTCACGCTCTTCCGCACTTGCCAGTAAAGCAACTGGATATCCAATAGCGAGGATGGCTGCAAAGATTGCAGTAGGTTATACGCTTGATGAACTACCGAATCCGATTACTGGTGAAGGGACTACTGCAGCGTTTGAACCAACTTTAGATTATTGTGTCGTCAAGATCCCTCGCTGGCCGTTTGACAAGTTTAGAACAGCAGATCGAGTTTTAGGGACTTCGATGAAGTCAACCGGCGAAGTCATGGCAATTGGACGGAACTTCGAAGAAGCCTTCCTAAAGGCTTGGGCATCTCTTGAGCAAGGCTGTGCACATCCTCGACCGTTGACACGTGCTGACGAGTCGGAAGGTGAAGGAATGGCAGACAGGGCACTCACTGCACTCCCCGATTCCACACTGGTCGAATGGTGCAGAGTTGCTACAGACCGACGAATGGGTGCTTTGATTGAGGCCTTCCGAAGAGGTTGGAGTGTAGAAAAAGTACACGAAATCACCCGGATAACTCGCTGGTTCTTGTACCGTTTTGAGAACATTGCCAAGATGGAAAAAGAAATTACTCAGACCTCTGCACTTCCAACGGAGTTAACGCGCGAACAATTACGCCACTGGAAGAGCCACGGGTTCTCAGACAACCACATTGCTGACGCATTGGCAGGTTTCCCGCCAACAGGTCCTCGCTCAATTCCGGTTGGTCGTAACGAGGAGGCAGTAATGAGTCGTAGACACGCATTAAGCCTTCATCCTCGCTATAGAATGGTTGACTCATGCGCTGCAGAATTTGCTGCAAAGACTCCATATTACTATTCAACGTATGAATTAGATAACGCATCAGGGATTGACCTTCTACCGGACATGGAGGCACGAACCAAAGAACGCCTCGTTACAGTAGGTAGCGGTCCAATTCGTATTGGTCAGGGAATTGAATTCGATTATGGATGCGTTCACGCTGTCAAAGCAATTCGGGAGGCAGGTAAGGATGCGATTATAATCAATAACAATCCTGAAACTGTATCAACTGATTTTGATACTTCTGACCGTTTGTATTTCGATCCATTGACACTTGAATATGTCTCAGAGATACTGTTGCGTGAGAGAGCTCACGGTATTTTGTTGCAATTTGGTGGTCAGACTGCGATTAACTTGGCTTTGCCGTTGAACGAGAGATTACCGCTTCTCAAACCAATGGGGCTCGATCTTTCCATTATGGGCACTTCTTGCGATGCTGTCGATGAAGCGAGCGACCGCGAGCGTTTTGAGGCCTTTGCCAAGCGTTCTGGGTTACGAATGCCAAACGGCACCACAGGGACTACAGCAGAAGATATTCGAAACGCAGCCATGGACATTGGCTTCCCAGTGTTGATTCGTCCATCGTATGTTCTTGGTGGACGTGGAATGGAGATTCTTTCGAACGAACAGCAATTAAATGCCTACCTTGAAGAAGCCTATTTGACACCTGACAAGCCATTGTTGGTCGATGATTATCTCGGTCATGCGACCGAAATTGATGTTGATGCAGCCTGCGATGGTACGGATGTCTTGGTAGGTGCAATCATGGAACATCTTGAGGAAGCAGGGATTCATTCCGGTGATTCGACATGTTTCATCCCTGCACAGAATATTTCAGAATCGATGTTAGCGAAGATTGCTGAGCAAACGAAAATAATCGGTCTTGGTCTTAAAATCAGGGGATGTTACAACATACAGTTTGCGCTGCAAGGTGATGATTTGTACGTACTTGAGGTCAATCCTCGCTCATCCCGTACGGTTCCTTTTGTAGCGAAGGCGACTGGGCTTCCAATGGCCAGAATTGCAGCCAATATCACTATTGGAATCCCGCTTTCAGAGCAAGAAATACCTCGACGAACTACAGGTCAAATATGCGTCAAAGCCCCAGTATTCCCATTCATCAAACTGCGAGGTCTCGACCCAGCACCTGGCCCTGAAATGAAATCCACTGGCGAAGTCTACGGTTCCGATGTTTCGGCTGACAAAGCCTACCTCAAAGCTCGTCTTGCCACTGAAGTTCCTGTTGCGACAAGCGGTGGAGTTTACCTCACTGTTCGTAACGAAGACAAGCAAGGTTTGATTCCAATTGCCCAAGAATTGGTTGACCTTGGATTCAATCTGTTTGCTACACCAGGAACATGTGATACCCTCAGGCAAGCAGGAGTTCCCGTTAGTGTCGCCTATAGAATCGCTGATAAGAACCATCCTGATGCTCTTGACCTCATGCATAAAGGCGAAGTCTCCTTCATTGTGAATGTTCCAACGGTTTCTGGTGGTGCAGTTCGGGATGGGAACATGATGCGTCGACTGGCCGTAGAATTGAACATTCCATTTGTCACAACTCTACGTGGAGCAAAGATGGAAGTTGCTGCCAGCAGGGCACGGCTTAGCGGACCTTTGGAGCCTCGCCGATTGACAGTTCACTACTGATCAGCAGGCGTCGTATGCCTCAATGATGTACTTGGTAAGAGGGCTAGTCCATGCGAGTTCGCTGATGCCTTCTTCACCTTCAACATCGTAAATGCGTACCACGTCACGAACACGGACATTACCTTGGGCAGAACGTGCTAAAATTGTAGCAGGTTTGACCGCTTTTCCAGTTCCGTGTGGGTCGTATACAGTGTCCAAGGCATCGGCAAGGAACCATTCTGCTTTTCCACCAGGTTCACCTTCGTATGTCTTTTTGATTTTCTTTGGACCGAACATGCCACTTGACTTCTTTTTCTGTGTTCCAGCAGCCGCTTTTGATGCGGCAGCCTTGGTTGAATCCTTCTTTTGTTTTGGCTTTGGAGTTGACTTTGGTTTTGCAGTGGAACTGCTTGCAGCACCGCGGCCTTTGAACTCCTCTTCCAGTTCTGCTCGAATCTCTTTTTCAAGTTCGCTTCGAATGCTCTTTTCCAGTTTGCTACGTACTTTGTCTTCAAGTGCAGCAGGGTCACCCTTGGCAAGCTTTGCCAAAGCGTCATCACGCTCATCTTGCATGGCTTGCATGACATTGATGTAGTGTGCAGCAACTTGGATGAGGGAAGTTTCCATCGATGCTTCCAGTTGCATTGAGACTACTTCGCTGGATGAATCCCTCCACTTGCGCCATTGGAGCATTGTGTTTGCGTGTATATCTGAACCGCACTTGGGACAGAAGCTTCTCTTTGGTGGCTTAAGGACAGGAATTGCACGCATTGCATCAGGGTCGATACCTTCGTGTTCACCGCTGGCCACATCGTGAATGTGCTTTGATGCTTCCATTCCGTTATCCATCGCTTCTCTGAACATACCTTCTTTCAGGTTCAATTTACCTGCTTGAATGAGTTCCCAACCGTTTGTGCCTCGAACAACAGCTCGTACTGCAGCGTTTGCAGCGGGTGATTGTCCCCACTCGTAGTTGGTGAAAGCAGAACTGGACGAAGGTTGGAGCGTCTCGCTCTCAAAAGCACCGGCAAGGTCGAATTCTTCGCCTTCTGCTGGTGCAGCGATGCCGAGTACGATTGGGTTTGCACCGTCTTCGATTTTAGCAATCATGTCGAATTTTTCTGCCATAGAAAGGTCATCACGTATGCGAATGACCTCTTTTAACTGGTTCAAATCGTGGCCTGTAGCCGTGATTGGTCCTTGGACTGTGAGGTCATGCCCACATGAGAGGCAGAATTTGGCTGCAGCCTCAACACCTGCTTCACAAGTTGGACAGTAGACTCCCGCCATGAACATCAATGGTTACCGACTACTTTTCAAGTGTGACGGTCGGAATTGGGTAAAACAGGCTGAATAACCCTCTTGTCAACAAATCCATCATTCGGTAATACTCGTCAAGCATGCGCGAAGCAGACCAAGAATTTCCTGTTTTTCCATTTCGGCTAAAATCGGTGCTAATCGGGGTCCTTTCTCTGTACCCATAAGAGCGGCATACGCCACTTTGAATGCACTGCGAGGAGATAAATCGAGGTCACGTGCTGCTTGAGGGATACTTGCGCCGATGGATTGGGAATCCCAGTCACATGCTTCCATAGCAGCAGTCATGTTGGCTAAGATTTTCTTTTCATCATCATCAAACATTTTGAGCATTTCCAGATTTGGTTGCTCGAGAATAGTAATTCTCATTTCTGCAGGGAAATGCCGTGAATGAATCCAGTGGCGCATTCTGCTTAATCGGTCTTGCAATTCTGGAGTTACTGCGCCAATTGCGCCTGATGATTGGAGACTCGACCAAACATCTTCGTCGTTCTTTTTGGTTTGAGCCAGAAGAGCAAGGTGTCGGAATGTCACTGCCGTCGCTTGAGCTTTACTGCCTGCTACGGTGCTCGCCATTCGTAATGCTCCAGCGGCATCCTCAATCTGAACACGCTGTCGTCGACTGAGTTCATCATTTGCAAGTTCTTTGTCGAAGTCCCTAGCAGCAAGCCGTTCATATTCATCTGCCAATGTGACCAGACCCATGCCTGTGTCGAATTCAATGGCCTTGTTCGGCTTTGATTTTGCGATCAGTAAACGGAGGATTTCGGGGGGGACTAACTCAAGTGCTTCAATAGGGCCAATGGTGTTTCCAGCAGAAGATGACATGGCTCCTTGGCCTTTGAGGCTAATCCATTCATACACCAAGGGTTGAGGAGGTTCATGGCCGAGTAATTGGGCGATTTCTCTACCCGTCGAATAAGAGCCGCCTGCTGCACCGTGATCCTTTCCAAATGCTTCACATGTAACTCCAATCCATCCCCATTTTGCCGGCCAGTCAATCCTCCAAGGGAGTTTTCCTTCGCCTTTTGAAATGTCTGATGAGCCAGTTTCACCGTATTCGTCTTTCCAATGAACCAACGGATAATCATATCCTGTGACTTTTACTTTGTCCAGTCCTTTCTTTGAGTTCAGTGGACTCCATGGGAACCAGTTGTCGGGCAATTCTCGGCTTGAAATACGTTCGATGCATTCTCGAATGTCCTCTGCTCGGTCGCATGCAATCTTGGAAAGTTCAGCGAAACGACCGCTTCTATAGGATTCAAGGTTATCGATGAGGCGCGGTTTGACTCCAATCTCATTGAGCGCTTTCAAAAATGGTTCTAGAAAGTGATTTGCATATGTCCAACCTTCTTTTTCGAAGCGTTCCCAATCAGGGTTTCCATCTTCGTCCGGGGCGGGAATCGCTCCAAGTTGATTTCCAACAAATTGTTCGTATTCGGATCCAAGGAAATCATAGACTTTGCGAAGCGGGTCTGCGCTGTCGATAATGAATACGAACTCAACATCGAGGCCTGCATCTTGTGCCGCTCTTGCAATCATATCACCGGTGAGGATTTCTCGCAGGTGCCCGATGTGGAACTCTCCACTCGGTGTTATTCCAGTTGATACAATGTGCTTCTTTCCTTTATGGGAAAGAGACTGCGCCGTCACGTCGGTCCAGTGCATTTACTCACCTCAAACAGGGACTGCTCGTATGATTCCACGGAGAGGGACTCCTTTGATTTCATTGCGAGTGGACTTGTTCACCAAGACAATTACGAGTCCGACTTCTCCTCCTGCGGCACGGATTGAGTCAATTGTACGACTCATTGTAGTTCCCGTCGAAAGCACATCGTCAATGATAACGACCTTCTTTCCAGCAACTTGGCCGTATTTGTTGGAGAGGACGCCGTGTCCATCATCGCCGTCGACGTTACGGTAAATTGTGTACTCGGAGCCTAAGCATCGAGCAACTTCGTGAGCAAAACTGATTCCATTGATGGAAATTCCAACGATCGTATCGATGTCATCGAGCCCAAGTTCTTCATCCGCTACATCTGCCATGATGGTTCCTATAGCTGCAATGCGTTCGGGTCGAACTCCGATACTACGCCACCCAATCCTGACATCTGTTGGCCTGTCTTTGGATTCACCGCCAGCAAGTAGCCATGAAATTGTGTCTTGAGAGAGAGAGAGTTCGTCTGCAATTTGTTGGGAATTCAATCCTTCTTTTCTCAATCCAAACGCTTGGGCACGTAATTCTTCAATACTCGATACCATTGTTCTCAAACGAAGGGTAAGGTCACTAACTCATCAACCCTTTGTCTCTCATGTATGTCGAAGAACCGGATGAGCCTCTCCAAAGGCTTCAAGAAAGAGCGATACAGGGCAACACCATGAGCGACTTTGATTACGAGTCCCTGCTCGACCGGGCAAGGGAAAACATTCCTCAGGAAATCTCCTCACGTTCGAGGTGGCGATTGCCAGAACCTCAAATCATGATTGAGGGTCAAAACACTATTTTTCG